>Ga0265294_10007510_pt1 | contig 12897 bp, 11 predicted proteins | sample MunlanPumphouse3_FD_192504 | JGI IMG/M metagenome (GOLD analysis project Ga0265294, IMG submission 192504) | Groundwater microbial communities from a municipal landfill in Southern Ontario, Canada - Pumphouse #3 | ecosystem: Environmental > Aquatic > Deep subsurface > Groundwater | place... | reverse complement strand
ATTGCGAATCTCCACTTCTTTGGCAATCAGGTAAGCAGCCAGCGGTTCAATCCCGAAGGATACCTGTTTAGCGGCTTGAGCGAATTCTAAGAGGCGATTGTCGCAAAGCCTTTCTAAGGTAGTAAAACGCCCTGTTTCCCTAAGCATGACGCCACCCTCCGCCAAAGGAAGGGATAAACCATAGGGAATGAGCTTTTCCGCAAACTGTTCATAAGGTTCATCAAAACTGCCAATAAAGAGCTTATCCTGGATCCTACCACCATTAATAAATACTTGGGTAAAGAAGTTCCAGGATTTCCCCATTTGCCTGATCCTCACAAAAGATTTTAGATTGGTGATATCAATCTGCAACCTGACGTAATCTATGATAAATTCGTTTTTGCCGGCAGCTGCTGCAGCCAGCATTTCTGCGTAGCAAGCCTTATCAAAGATGAAGTCAATCAGTTGTGGGTCTTTGGTTCTGGGGAACACATCTATAACCTGGAGGAGAGCATTACGCATCTTGGAAGTCAAACCTACAAAATTTCGGTCTTTTACCAACGCTGCCATCCGAAGAGCCGGGACAGTCCCTACATCGATGAGCAATGGCTCCGGATCTATCTCCAAATATTCGGCCTTCAACAAGACCTTCAAATTATGATAATCATACGAATACAAGAAGGGGTACAGGTCTGCCTCATCCGGAGCGATACTGCGAATAAAAGAATAAACCTTTTTAATCTCCTCTGTAAGCAAAGTTTCAAACTGTCTAACAGAGAGAGCTTCGGAATCATCACCATATCCTAGATCAGTCAAAATTTTTAAAGCCTCTTCCGGTGTCTTACTGTTGAGCATAGCCTCCGTTTTATCCCGGGAAAGCAAGTATTTCTCAACACTACGCACCCGCGATGAAGCGAAAACATAGTCTTTTTTCCCTTGGTTTACGTCCAAAGTCCCTCCTCCTTTCGAATCGACCCGTTCTCTGGAATTGCTTCCTGTTAACCAAACAGTGCTTGCACCACATCCGGGGTGGCAACTTCACAAATACCGCTGACCATGGTCTCCAGGGTGGAGTTGATCTCCATAGAACCTTTGCGTAGCACAAATCCACCTTTCGCGTCGATGGTGTCTTTCGCTAGAGTGAGATTTCCTGCTTTGCCGGTACTGTTAACCTTCTGCACAAGCTTTGCACCGATGGCTTGGCGATCTCTTTTATTAAGAAGGAGTTCCCCTCCGTCTGAACATGCGTCCAAGATTGCAGCTGCCAGGAATTCCAAATAATCCGGTTCTGCCATATCGGCCAATTGGTCTAAGGCGTCTGCAAAGCAACGCGAAATCAAGGCCTGTTTGGCTCCTAGTTTCATTTTACGGGCTTCCAGCTCAGCTACCGAAATTCTTCTGCTTTTCAGTAATTGCGCCTCAGATTTCGCCTGCTCAGCCAAGTCCTGGCGGATTTTCTCCGCCTGCTCGTTAGCCTCTTTTATGATAGTACGACTCTTCTCGTCGGCCTCTTTTAGAACCTGACCGCTTTGTTCATGGGCTTCGTCCAAAATTTTATCGATAATATTTTCAATACTCATCGTTAACTCCATCCTTATCTCTGCTTTAATTGACTAAACTCATATCGGAACACTGTTGAGCATCAAGAAAGAAATCAGAAGCGCCAGTACCGCATAGGTTTCTACCATGGCCGGATAAATCATCCCTTTTGCCAGCTCTTCCGGTCTCTTAGAGATCAGCATGATACTTGCGGCAGCAGATTTTCCTTGAGCAATTGCTGAGAAAATACCCACTAACCCGACTGGAATGCTCGAAGCCAAGATGTACGCACCTTGCGCCATAGTAATATCCAGTGGTCCATCAGCACTTAAAAGACCAATCTTCGACATAATCAAAAAAGCGATCAACAGCCCATAAATACCCTGAGTACCAGGCAACGCTTGCAAAACCAAGGTCTGTCCAAACTTCTTCGGATCTTCGGAGATAACACCTGCCGCAGCCTGACCGGCTATACCAACGCCAATAGCACTCCCTATACCTGCAAGAGCAGCTATTGCAGCTCCTGTCATTGCCAGAAAGACTCCATTAAACAGTAGGTTTTCGAATACAACATTCATTTAATTTCCCTCCCTTAGAATATCCACATATCTTGTATTTTCACAAAATGGTTGAAAAGCTTTTCCCCCGCTCACGTAGAACTTTCCAAAAAACTCTACATATTGTAATCTGCAGGAGTGTACAAAAGAACCGAGACCGTTAATTAAAAAATTGTAAGTATGCCCAATGACAAAGGCAATCGTCATCAGCAAAATACCTTTGATTCCCGCTCCGCCTAAAGAACCCATGATATTCACCACGGAAGCGATTACACCGGAAGCCAAGCCTAATGCCAACAACCTAGAATAGGACATCACATCAGACAGATATCCGGTAATGTTATAAAGGCTGGTAAAACCTCCTATGATTTTTCCGATACCTTTGTTATTGCGGCCTGCTGTTAACAAAATACCCACTACACCAATGATAGCCATCCATTTTGCCAATTCGGGGACAACCCCTACCAGCAACAGCGTAATACCGATAAGCAGTAAATACCAGAGTCCCACGTCAAAGATTGCATCCCAATACCTTCCGTCTTTGATGGACAACCAAGCGTTCAGTCCCATCCCCACGAAAAGGTGAATGCCGCCTAGGATAAAGCAAAAGATGAGTAGTTTCATGGGCTCATCCAAAGGGAAAAACCACAAAGCCGGAATCGTCACTTCCGCTTGAAAAAAGGTTCTGGCTACAACAGTGACGATATCGCCGAACCAACTACCAAACATTGCACCCCAGAAAATTGTGGATATTCCACAATAAAAAAACATTTTTATCATCTGGTATTTCATGCCTTCCAATTTATATTTCTTGAGAATGAATCCTGTCAATACCGCCATAATAACACCGTAGGCCGCATCTCCCAGCATCATGCCAAAAAATATCGCAAAGGATAAGGCAAAAAAGGGTGTGGCATCTATGGATCTAGAGTCTGGTAAGGAGTATAGCTTGGTGATGGCTTCAAAAGGCGTAGAAAAACCGCCGTTTAACAACAAGACCGGAGTCTCCTCATCTTTGGCAGGGTCTTCAATTTGATAATAACAACCCATTTCTATAAGCAGATTGCTAACCTTTTCCGTAGCTCTTGCCGGAACCCAGCCATCAAGATAAAAAGTTTTCTTAGTGACCAGCAGGTTTTGGCGAATAGCAGCTCTATCTTTTAGAATATTAAGTTTATCAAAGAAAATTTCCAGGTTTCCCTTTTCCGCCTCGTAAGAGCGGATGGAATCCTCAACTTGACACTTGGCAACTGCCAATTCTTCGACTTTCTTTTCCAAAGCACTGACATTTTCTTTAGCAGTACCTGTCAGATTCCCCAAGTGAACTTGCGAAAAACTGTAAGTTCGCAAAACTTCGTCTACTTCGTTATGTTCCGTTTTTAAACACACGATCCAAAAATAATGCTGCTCTGTATCGCTGTGAATCAACTCAGTGACACTAGCCGGTGCCTTTTCTGCCAATTCATTTTTTAATTGATCCACATCTACAGCTACCGGTGCCACACTCAGGAGCAGATCTGTTGTTTTCGTTCCCTGCTCTTCCAAAGGAAGGTCGTATTCAAGCCAAGGAAGTAAAGAAAGCTTTAACGCTACTGTTTTATTAATCGCATTGGTAAGCTCTACCTGTCGTGCCGCAAGAGCAATGATTTGAGCGATGCTTTCTTCGATTTGCCGTTCTCCCTCCAGCACTTTTTGAAATTCTTGTAGAGTAATGGGCTTCTTTGTACGCAACAAGGGTTTTTTGCCTGAGCTATACTTTTCGATCATATCCAAAGCCTGGCTCACTCTAGCTATTTGCCCCTCATACTCGGCCACGGTTTTTTCATCCGTATCACGAACAACTATTTCGCGCCACTGACTGTCGCTGAGTTTTTCCTCCTGGTCCGTGATTTCCACAACTCCCAAAGTCATAAGCTTTTCCATCAATTCATTCTGAGAGGAAGTAAGACCAATAACTGAAAGCTTTTTCATTCTGGCGATGGACACTTATTTGCCACCACCTTTCTAATGATTATAGCTACAGCGACGTCGATATTTTTTTCTGCTTCAGCTGTTAGTTGAAGACATTCTGCCCTAGCTTTTGCCAGGATTTCATCATAACTGCACTCAGCATCTGCCTGAGCACTCTGCAGGATTTTTTTAGAGCTTTCCTCGCCCTGGTGCTGTGCCTGCTCCAGCAGCTGGGTAGCTTGGCGTTCCGCATCTACTACCATCTGTTTCGCCTCTGAACTACCCTGTCTGCGAATTTGCTCTGCTTGTTCCTCGGCTTCCCTTATTTGTTTGATCTGCTCAATTGCCACTATTTCTCCTCCCGTTCTAAGCATAATATGTATTTATGATCGGCGAAGTTGGCAACCCCTCCAGGCAACTATTGTTATATACATAAAAATATTATAGTATCTTATCCGCAATAAGTCAAAAATATTATGCGTTTGTTATAGTAGGCATCGCCCTCTACACCCTTATGGCGAAAAGAGATAAAAAATAGCCTCAATCCCTTGATAAGCAAAGGGTTGAGGCTATATTAACAAAAGTTACTTTTTATTCAGCCATAAACTTTTTAATTCTCTCATTGGACATCTGGTCAAAGAATTCTTCTTTACTGCCTTGTTCCATGATTTGCCCCTCCTCCATAAAAATCACCCTTTGGGCAACTCTTTTGGCAAAAACCATATCATGAGTAATTAATAAAACTCCCATCCCTTTTGCGGCCAGTTTTTCAATGGTCAAGGCGATGCCTTCACGCAATTCAGGATCCAAAGCTGAAGTAGGTTCATCTAGACACATTATTAAGGGATTTAAGGCACAGGCTCTGGCAATAGCTACCCTTTGTTGCTGTCCACCGGACAGTTCAAAGGGATAGGCGGAGACTTTTTCCTGCAAGTCTAACATTTCCAAGAGCCCTTCGGCTTTGGCGATAGCCTCTTGACGGGGCACTCCGAAAACATTGAGCGGTGCCTCGATGATATTTTCCAGCACGGACATATGAGGAAAAAGATTAAAGCTTTGAAAAACCATCCCTAACTTTTTTCTGATTTGCAACATTTCCGTAGACTTAGCATAGACAACCTTTTTTTCCTGCTCATCATCCTTACAGAGCACCATGTCATCCACTATAATCGTTCCCCGGTTACACTTAACCAGGTTATTGATACATCTAAGGATTGTTGTTTTACCAGAACCGGAGCGCCCGATAATGGCTAAAATCTCCCCGGTTTTTAAAGAAAAACTGACGTTTTTCAAAACCTCTTTCTCATTGAAACTTTTACACAATCCCTTAACCTGTAATACCATGTTCTCTCTTCCTTTTCCCTTACTCTGTTCTGCTACTGATAATAAGTGAAGCGTTTTTCGATCCGCTCAAATATTTTGGTTAAAATCCAGGTTAAAGCCAGATAAAAGACTGCTACTACCACTAAAGGTATTAAAGAGGCATCACGGTTAGTGGCAATTCTCCCCGCCCGTAAAAGTTCTCCATAGCCGACTATATATACTAAGGATGTATCTTTTACCAGGGTAATAATCTCGTTCGCTACAGAAGGAAAGACGATTTTCACCACCTGGGGGAGAATAATTCTGATAAAGGTCTGCACCGGATTAAAACCTAAAACCTTGGCCGCCTCATATTGTCCTTTATCAATAGATTCAATTCCACCTCGGAAGATTTCCCCGAAATATGCGGCATAATTAAAAATAAAAGCAATCAAGATAGCAGAAAATCGGTCAAGCGTAATTCCTATATAGGGTAAACCAAAAAAGATAAAGACAATTTGCAATAATAAAGGAGTCCCGCGCATAACCCAGATATAGAACTGTAGCACAGTAACTAACGGTTTTATCTTAGATACTCTGCCAGCCGCCACTAAAATCCCCAAAGGAAGAGATAAGAGTATGGTAATAAAAAATATTTTTAGTGTCCCGGCCAAACCGGAAAACAAGGCCGGCAATAGTCTCCAGATATATTCAAGCTGTAAAAGCTCCCAGATGTATTCAATCAAGTTAATCATCCAAATCTACCTGCTACTTTTTTCTTTTATTCCGTCCTTGTTTCTGCAATACCTTTTTACAACTCTGCACTGATTATATGACGAGAACTCTTATTGATCAAACCATTTCTCGTGAAATTCCTGAAATTTACCGTCTTCTCTCATTTCATCTAAAGTATTATTTATTGCTTCTAATAACTGTACATCTGCTTTTCTTACGCCGATACCATAATCTTCATCACCGAAGTCCTCTGCCAAAATCTTATACTTTTCTGCTCCTCTTAACTTAACATAATATCTGGCTAATACTTCATCAGCAACTACGGCGTCAGACCTGCCGGCCTCTAAATCCATAAAGCATTCATTATTTGTATCGAATAAGATCGGCTCGCCACCTTCAAAGCTAGCTACCAATTCCGGCTCGGTATTAACAGCATCGATGGCACTAGATTGGTTTTGAATAGCCACAACCTTGCCTGCTAAATCAGCTTTAACATTAATCTCGGAATCAGCCATCGTAATTACTACTTGCTTATTCTGCAGATAGGGCTCGGTAAAAGCAACTTTTTCTTTTCTTTCATCGGTAATCGTATAGGCATTCCAAATCACATCAATATTACCGGTATTTAGTTCTGTTTCCTTCATGGTCCAGTCAATCGGTTGGAATCTAACCTCTAAATCAAGGCGAGCAAAAACTTCATTAGCTAGGTCAACATCAAAGCCGATAATTTCATTTTTTTCATCTCTGAAACCCATCGGAGCGAAAGTGTCATCAAGGCCCATAACAAGATAACCTTGATCCACTATTTGAGCATAACTATCCGTTGTTTCTCCTGTTACTTCTTGGCCATTATTTTCTTCAGCTACATCACTGTTGCCGCAACCCCCAAAACTAAATAATGCCAACACCAAGATGAGGGTCAAAATAATACTTCTGCGTAAACCTTTTTTCATGTTTTCCACTCCTCCACTTTACTTTTTTGTTTAATCTGTGTAATTATAAATGCTAAATGCTTTATTACTTTAACATAATAAAGCATCGTACTGGTTTTGTCAACTCCTGATTTGGTCTTCTACTCAGAAATAACTGCTAATTTATCACTTGTCCAGATACAAATTATTAACTGCTTCCATCACCTGAGGAATAACCTGTTTTTTTCTGGATAATACACCCGGAATAAAAACGCCTTGCCTAGCTTCCGGCTGGAAAAGGTTAGCTGCTAACCGCGGTTCTTTGCTTTTATAAAAAAGATAGGAACCATTGCGCAAAATATCGGTAATCAATAACAAGGTCAGATAATAATTGTGCTTTTGCTGTACGTCCTTGAGATATTCAAGAAACTCCTCTTGGCGATTAAAGATATCCTCAATATCCAAGGTAAAGACCTGTCCTATACCAATCTTGTGCTCCTTAATCTTAAACTCCTTAAAATCCTTATAGATTATCTCCTCAATACTTTGCCCTTCCAGTGAGGTCCCGGCTTTAAACATTTCCAGGGCAAATTTCTCCACATCAAGATTTAAAAGATCAGTCAATTCCTTTACAGCTTGAATGTCCAAATTTGTTGTTGTGGGTGACTTCAAGGAAAGCGTATCAGAAATTATTCCCGCCAGTAATAAACCAGCAATATTCTGCGTGAAGGGGATTTTTTCTTCTTGATAAAGCTGAAAAACGATTGTGCAAGTGCTTCCGACCGGCATATTTCTAAAGTCAATGGGCGTGGTAGTTAAGATGTCACCAATTTTATGATGATCTACAACTTCAATAACTTCTGCTTCATTTAAGCCTTCTGCGCTTTGCGCATATTCATTGTGATCCACTAAAATTACCTTTTTCCGATTAGGACTTAAGATATGTCTCCTGCCAATAAACCCTAAATATTGATTATTTCCCGTCACTACAGGATATTGGGAGTGCCTGTTGATGATCAATTCTTCTTTAACCTCATCAAGGTATTCCTGCTCATGAAAGGTAACAATATCCTTTGTCTTCATAATTGAAGAAATATAATTACATTGATTAATCAGCTTGGCTGTTGCATAGGTACTGGTCTTCACTGACAATAAGTTAGTCCCTTTTTCTTTAGCTTTGGTCAGATATTTCTGAGGTATTTCTTTACCACCAGTAACAATAATCAGCTTCACTCCACGGGCGATGGCATGTTCAATGACATCATATCGATCACCTACAATGACAATGCTCTCCTCATGAAGAACCTGATCTTTAATCATGGTCTTATAATAATAGGAAATTACCGAGATCGTACCTTTGATTTTGGCATTGCTTCCGGTAAGCAACTTGCCTTCAAGAGCTGCACTGATATTATCAATATCAGTTTCCAGATGATAATAATCGCCTTTGATTAAACCCATGGCAATATCCTTCATCGAGACAATTCCCAACAGTGTTTTTTCCTTATTGACAATAGGTAATACTTTGATTCTTTTTTCTTCCATTAATTTATAAGCATAAAGAATGGATTTTGTTGGTTCGATACCTTCTACTTGCTCATAGTTTAAATCCCTTATCTGTGTTTTTACATTCTTTATGCAGCGCGGATAAGGCACTTGGAAATAGTCTAAAATATATTTTGTTTCTTTGTTCAGTGGCCCTAGTATACCGGGTTCTGTAGTAAACCCCAATTCGCTTTTTAAAGCGGATAAGGTTATCGCCGAGGCTACTGAATCTGTATCCGGGTTTTTATGCCCCAAAACATAAATCATCAGTCTTAACTCCTTTATCAATTAAATCTCTTTATATCTCTGAACCTATATCTTTGAACTTATCTTTGAACTTATATATATGAACGATCTATAGTAATCACTGTATTCAAGCTGCGATCATATTCCTTAATCTTTTCGTTGATCTCTCGAATTATCTGCTCGTCACTCTTCGAGGATTGATGAGGTATGACAATATCAAAAAGCAGATTACTATGGGTATATCCTTTAACAACTCTAAAGTCATGCATTGATAAAGAATTTTCCACACTGACTACTATCTTGTCCGTCAGCTCACGTAATTCATTAACAAAAGGGTCATCGACAATAATCGGATCCATATGAATTACCAGCTCGATGCCTAACTCCTGTAAAATATCCTGTTCTATATTGTCAATGAAGTCATGACTTTCTAAAATATCCTTCTTGGCATCAACTTCTACATGGACAGAAGCGAAATACCGTTTCGGCCCGTAATTATGGACAACAAGATCATGCATACCCTGCACCCCTTCATGCTTAGCGACAAACGTGGTAACCTGCTTGACAAGCTCGTCAGAAGGCACTTCCCCTAATAAAGAATTAATTGTATCCTTCAGGATACTTATCCCGGAGAAAATAATAAAACCGGAAACAACCAGACCCATATAACCGTCTAACTGAAAACCAAGTAGAGGGCTAATAATTATCGAAATTAAGACAGCGGAAGTAGCCAAGACATCAGAGAGACTATCTATGGCAGTCGCCTTGAGCATAGAAGAATCAAGAAGTCTCGACCACTTACTATTAAAACTATATAACCACACCTTGACCGCAATCGAAAACAACAGGACACCCATAACAACAAAGCTAAACTCAATTTCTGCGGGGTGTAGAATCTTCTCAAACGACGTTTTAAACAATTCCACGCCCAAGAGGAGAATTAAAACAGCAACTACAGAAGAAGCCAGATATTCGATTCTTTCATGGCCAAAAGGGTGCTTCTCATCGGCCGGTCGAGCCGAAAGTTTAAAGCTTATTAAAGAAACCACAGAGGAACCGGCATCAGCAAGACTATTTGCGGCATCCGCAATAACAGCTACACTATGAAATATTGTTCCTACCGCAAACTTGGCGGCAAACAAAACCACATTAGCTAAAATTCCAATAATACTACTCAGCTTGCCATATTGTTCACGTGTCTTCATCATAAGCCTCTTTCTGTAAAGCTGAAATATTTATCCCCAGCCACAATAATATGATCAACTACTTTAATGTTAATAGGTTCCACTGCAGCCTTTATTCTATTAGTTACTTCGATATCTGCACCAGACGGCTGTAAACTCCCTCCTGGATGATTATGGGCTAAGATAAGACTGTTAGCTTGATGCCGTAAGGCTATCTCCACAATTATTCTCGGATAAACCGGCGTTTCATTGATAGTACCTTCATGGGCCAATTCAGCACAAATGGCCCTGTTTTGTGCATCTAAACAAATGACATAAAAACACTCATAAGTTCTACCGATAAACAGGTTGGTAACATATTTTCCGGCTTGAGAGGAACTACCCAAGTCAGGCTTTTCTCCCCATTTTCTTTGTTTATACCTTCGAGCTAAGGAAGGAATCAGGGAAACTAAAATTGCCGTATTTTCACTGACACCGCACTTTTCGGCAATATCCCGGGGATCTGCTTCAAATAAGCCTGCCAGTGAGCCATACTTCTCCAGCATTTTATGAGCAAGCTCATTGGTATCCTTCATCGGGATACAATAAAACAAAAGTAGTTCCAAAACCTGATGGTCTGCAAACGCATCCAGTCCTTCTTGGACGTATCTTGTTTTCACCCTTTGACGATGACCTTGATGTAACTTTTCACCCATAAATTCAAACCACCTATCTCATAATACACTCACATCAAGCAACTGCTTGATCGGCAGACAAATTATGTGTTATATTTTTCACCCACAAACCAGATTTTAAACGAGCTAGACATAAGACGCATTTACATATTTCCTCGATCATGGCTAGAGCATAGACCGCATACACAGGCCACTGAAAAACAAAAGCCCCCAGGATCGTTAACGGCACACCGATAAACCACATGGTTGATCCTTCAATGATAAAAGCTTGTTTGGCATCGCCGCCGCCCCTTAAGATACCCACAACAAAGATGATATTTAGCATCCTGATAAAAAAGATTGCTGCGCTAATGTAAATAATATTCTGGGAGGCAACTCTCACCGTAGCAGAAACATTGAAAACACTAAGGATTGTCGGAGAAATCGCAGCCAAAAGTAACCCTAAACCAAGCCCCGCTCCGGCAGAAAGAAAAGAAAATCTTCGCGCATAATCTCTGCTCAGCCGCTCCTCACCCGCGCCGATACTATTACCCACCATAACCGATGCGCTGCTAGCCAAGCCAAAAGCAACAATCAGGAATAAATTATTGATGGTATTACAAATTTGGATCGTCGCTACCGCCTGTGTCCCCATTCTGCCATAGACAACTAGATAAACCGAGCTGGCAATTCCCCAGCACATTTCATTCAAAACAACCGGAAAGATTGTCCGATAAGACTTTTTGACAAAGGCAAAATTAAAATCAAGCAATTCACCCAGCGTTGCAGCCAGTATCCCTTTTTTGCCATAAACAAAGGTTAGCAACAGAACCATTTCCACAATCCTAGCAATAACAGTAGCAAGAGCAGCCCCTTCTACTCCCAAGGTGGGTGCACCGAACTTTCCAAAGATCAGCATGTAATTAAAAAAAACATTAATTAAAAGAGCCCCAGCACTTATCACCATAGGAGAAATTGCCTTACCTATCGACCTTAAGGAAAAACTATAGACAAAAGTAAAGGCGGTAAAAATATAACTAACTATTACTATCCGCAAATATCCTGCTCCTAAAGCTATGACCTGAGGATCCTGATTAAACAAAGCCATAACTTCTTGGGGAAATAGAAAACCCAAAATCATAAACACCAATGACACTAAAATTGCCGAACTTAGACCTACTCCCATGACCCGCTTAATATTCTGTAGATCTCTCTTGCCCCAGTATTGAGCAATAAAAACACTACATCCGGCACTTAAGCCGATTAAAAACATAATAAACAGAAAGAAATACTGATTAGCAATCCCTACTGCCGCAATTTCCGTTTCTCCTAATTTACCTACCATGACCGTATCGATCATATTTAAAAAAGAAGTAATGAAATTTTGGAGCGTTACAGGTACAGCGATTACTAACATTTTCTTGTAAAATTCTTTATCGTTGAAAATACTGTTAAATAATTGAGATGCCTTTTCCATAAGATGCCCTCCCTAGCTGCCTCAATACTAAAATCTAATTATATTATAAAAACCACAAGAAGAAAAGGGAAATAAAAGAGGTACTTATAAAAAGTACCTCTTAATCCTATTCGTCTTATTATAATCTATAATAATAAACTCTTGTTACTTTGCTTACTCTGCTTTAGGCATCTTGATGATCGCTTTAAACAAATCTCCGTCAATTTCTAAATTAAAGCTGCCCTTTTGCAGTTCCACCAAGCTTTTCGCAATCGACAATCCTAAGCCGCTACCTTGACTGGTTCTGGCTTCGTCCCCCCTAGTGAATCGCTTCAGCAGCTCTTCGGCAGGGATATTTAATTCATAATTCGAGATGTTTTTAATGACCAGTTCTGCTCTTGCACCTAAGTCATTGATATCCACATATACCCTTGAACCTTCCAGTGCGTACTTAAAGATGTTCGATAACAAATTTTCAATCGAGCGACTTAATAGTCTCCCGTCAGCTTGAATCAAAACCTTCTCTTGAGGCGGATTAAACTTAAATTCCAACCTATGTTCCTGAATCTTTTCATCAAGTTCCCCTAACGCTTGCGTGATTAAGGAGACAAGATCTATGTGCTCCAAGTTTACCGGCATATCGCCACTGGAGGCTTTAGATGCTTCAAATAAATCATCAGTCAATACTTTTAAGCGCTGTGACTTTTGCTCAACTACCTCCAGATATTCTTGTGCTTTTGTGGAGTCCGTTTCATTTTTTAGGAGATCAACATAAGTAATAATCGATGTTAAAGGTGTTCTGATATCGTGCGAGACATTGGTAATCAGTTCTGTTTTTAA
>Ga0265294_10007509_pt1 | contig 12897 bp, 11 predicted proteins | sample MunlanPumphouse3_FD_192504 | JGI IMG/M metagenome (GOLD analysis project Ga0265294, IMG submission 192504) | Groundwater microbial communities from a municipal landfill in Southern Ontario, Canada - Pumphouse #3 | ecosystem: Environmental > Aquatic > Deep subsurface > Groundwater | place... | reverse complement strand
CAAGGAGCATGTAGTCGAAGAGTTTGTTCGGCAGGCCGATGGAGATGTTGTAATATGTCGGCTGGAAGACAAGGAGGCCCGCGGTGCCTTCGCTCAGTCTCTCGTACATCGCCCGATAAGGGAGGAAGCCGGTTGAGACAATGAACCCGTCCCGACCGGATTCTCTGATGCTTTCGGTGAGTTCCTCCTGGATGTTTCCGACAAGCACGAGGGATACATCAGGATAGCGTTCCCTGACCCGCGCTACAGCCTCGATGCACTCCCCGACACCATGGAATGCCCGCATGTTGCCCGCCATGAACATGAGGCTCCGGCCGTTCCGGTTCGGGGTACAGGGAATATCGAGGTCGGTGATGGAGTAGTTCGAGAGGATAGTCGGCTCGAACCCCCTCTCCCTGAACCGCGCCGCAACGCTCTCGCTCACGGCAAACGTGCTCTCCGCCCGGCCCGCCAGCGCAATCTCCACCCTGGAGACAAGCGCGGATAGCACCCTCTGCACCAGCGTACCATCGCGGATTCCGAGGTCGAACGGGATCTCCGAGGGCCAGTGCTCGTGGATATCGTAGATGACCCGTTTTCCTTTAAGGTACTTCGCAAGGACTCCGATGAGGAGGGCGTCAGGCTCATGGCAGTGATAGACGTCGGCATCCTGGGCAAGGCATGCCCGGAAGAGCCGGAGAAGCGTGACGGGATGCAGAGCGATGGAATCCGGTCTCTTTACGGTGACAATGCGGATACCGTCGACGACGCTGCTGCTCCCGTCCGACGGGGTAACGATTGTAACCTCGTGCTCCTTCGCAAGGCTCTTTGCCTCTTTCTGGAATATCCTGCCGTCACCGGGTCCGTGGGTGGATGTGAGCATGCAGATCTTCATAGTTGTACCGACCGGATTGGGGTTTTCTACTCATCTCGTGAGTGCGGGAGATTCAGTTCGTCCGGTATAACGATCTGATTCCATGGTATATCCTGCTTGCCCTCTCCGCCCAGGTGTGGTCTTCACGTATGGAGTACAACATCCGGCCCATCTCCATGCGCACTTCCGGGTGCTCAATCAGGTGCCAGATAAGCCTTTACCATCACCGGCAGAGAATAGTCCACATACACGAAACCGCCTCTATCACCGATACCCATGAGGGACTCGCACCTGGTGCAGAGCAGGAATAGAAGCCTGTTCTGGAACGTCGTCAGCGAATGCGGCCATCCAAAAAAAATCCAGAGGTCTCTCTTTTAAGAGGCGATACGCGGAACAAAGGGCGATGACAGTCTTGACGACGTTATTGGAGAATCTGCCCGCGACATTCGGGCAGAAACCGGATCCTTGTATAGGTGGGGGACCGGTTCTGATCGTCATTGAGAATGGCCCCGTTGAGCACCGCAAAGATCCGGATCATACGGGTTTTTCCTCGATGATCCTCTGGATCTTTTGTCTCCGCTCTTCAAGAGAGAACTCCCTCTGGACCCGGACCCTCGCCGCCCTGCCCCGGGCGTCAGATTGCAGTGCCTTTACTATCGCTGCTGCCGTCGCGTCCGCATCGCCGTACGGCACCACGAATCCCGTATCTCCCACCACCTCCGGGAGGGCGCCCCTGTCCGTCACCACGGGGACGCATTCGCAGGACATCGCTTCGGCGAGGGCGACACCGAACGATTCCCGGTAGGAGAGCTGGCAGTAGACCTTTGCCCGGCGGTACCACTGCAGGAGTTCGTCCTGGGAAGGGGACAGGACAAATTCGACATTGTGTGGGGCATCCCGTTTCAGGTCCTCGATGCTCCCGTCAAGAACGCGCCCGATAATGGCGAACCTGAGGCCCGGGAGACGTCTTGCGGCGCTGATGAACGTATCAAGACCCTTGAGCATGATGTTATTTTGGTTAATCTGGCATACCGTGATGACGAGGTCGCCTTTCTCCTCTCCCGGGTTGAACTGCGCACAGTCGATCCCGTTATAGACAACCGCAACATGGCGGCGCTCGCTCAGGTTGAGGATCTCCCGCCTGTTGAACTCTGAGACCGCGAGAATGTGGTCGGCGTTCTGGATGATGTAGTTCACCCTCTTTGCGAGTTTTGGGTCCAGCAGGGCACCGTACCCGATCTCCGGCTCTCTCGCGACCTCGTATCCGCCGATGACGACGATGGTTCTCTTCCCGAGGAGGTTTGCCAGCATTACGGCGAGATACGAATGGTTGTGGGCGAACCAGGAGTAGGTGAGATCGGCCCAGAGGACTCCCCGAAGGATCTCAAATGTAATCAGGAAGGACCGTTTCAGGCCGTTTTTCCCCTGGTAGTTGCTGATAACAGACTCCCGGACCAGGTATTCCTGCCTGAGAGTTTCCCGATCGCGCTCTGTGAACGTGGAGGGAGAAGGAGCTACCAGAAATATCTTCTTTCGTCCTTCCTTTTCTTGCCGCTGCACCTGAGTTCCCCCGGACTCCAGGGGGCTGGATTATCCAGCCGTCTGGCAGGGGCCGTATCTACGTGGGGAGATATATAAGTATCATAAGATAAAAACAGGAAGATGTAACAGAGGTGGCCTCTATGTTAGGTGAGGCTTTTGCGCGGGTCCACATTGACTGCTCAGTTCGATACCGGTGTTTACAGTCTGCACATTGAAGACCCTCATCCACCGTCCGAATATGATCCACCTCCAGACCAGTGCACTGACGGGCTCCTCTCCCGTGAGCATGCGATCCAGTTTATCGAGAACTTCTCTCTTCAAAACGCCTTTTGAGTCATGAACAGCCTCCTGGAGCAGGTGACGGAAGACCTCGGGGTTCTCATGCCGTATCCAATGCTCCTCCGCCGTGCAGAATCCCATCTTATCCATACGCATGCGTACCCTTTCCGGGAGGATGCCCGACATCGCTTCACGTAACACCCGCTTGGTCACTCCCTCATTAATGCGATACTCTTCCGGGAGACCCATGATGCATTCAACCAGTCGATAATCCAGGAACGGAACCCTTGACTCAACGGAATGCGCCATAGAGTTTCTATCCTCCCAGTGGAGGAGGCTTGGGAGGCTTACGCACAGCATCTGGTCCAGAGCTGTCGACTGTGTGGTCGTGAGGGGGCCGGACCGTGCGAGAGGCGATCTTCCTACCAGCGGTGCGTGATCGTAATCTGCGGAGAGCAGATCGCTGTTGATCCAGGATGGTCTGACATAGTCTGCTGTCGTATGTGCTTTCATGATTTGCCTGGCGGAAGGCGGCAGCAGGTAGTATCCCATCATGGAGAGCGATTGAAGTTCGGACATCCGGTGTCGGGACTTAACCGCTTTAATGTCCCGCCAGAGTTGTCTCCATTCCATGCTGCGGAAGTGATCCGCGTATCGGCACCCAAAGAACCACTGGTATCCACAGAGCTGCTCGTCTGCTCCCTGACCATCCAGCAGAACCTTCACCCCGTGGTCTGCGGCGAGCTGAAAGACGAGCCATTGAGCATAGATGCTGGTTGTCTTAAACGGTTCGTCCTGATGCCAGATGATTTCATCAAGCTGTTCGAGGAGTTTTCCAAACGAAGGATATGTATAATGCGCCTCAATACTCCGTGCGTCGACCACTTCGTCGATGTATTCCCGCTCATCATACTGTTTTACATCCGAACAGGCAGAGAACGTCTTCTGGAAGTCTTCTTTCTGCTCCTCCCTGAGAAGATCGTTTGCCAGGCAGACGATGGACGATGAGTCGAGCCCGCCTGACAGGCATGAGCCGCCCGGGACGTCTGAACGCAACCGTAACCGCACCGAATCCCGGAGCAACCGCTTAAACTCCGTTACTGCTTCATCAAATGTTCCGGAGAACTGTTCCGACTCAAGGCGATACCACCGGTAGACCGGGAGAGTGGCATCAATATCAGCCATGCGGAACTCTGCAGCCTCACCGCCCCGAAGTTGATACACTCCGGCAAAGAATGTCCCGGAGGTATGATCGAGGAGGTTCGAGACGAGATAATCATAGACACGCGGTGCGTTCATCCGGGGATTCCATCCGGGAAGGACTGTGAAGGCTTTGATCTCCGAAGCTATCGCAAGGAGTCCTTCGGAAGAGAACCAATAGTAGAGAGGCTTAACCCCGAAACGGTCGCGAGAGATGAACAATTTCTGTTCATGAGCGTCATAGATGATGAACGCCCACATGCCGTTGAGGTGGTGAAGGCAATCGCGGCCCCAGTGTGCATATGCGGCGAGCAGAACCTCTGTGTCGCTTTTAGAGGTGAATCGGTATCCATAAGTCTCGAGTTCGAGTTGGAGTTCTTGATAGTTATATATCTCTCCGTTATACACGATCCAGTATCTCCGGTCCGGAGAGCACATGGGCTGATGGCCGGCTGGTGTGGGGTCTATGATGGAGAGGCGGCGGTGACCGAGCGCTAATTCTGTACCCTCGGGGATGAGATCTGGAACGAGACCCTGAGGGGCATAGGGCATATCCAACTCATACGCCTGCACGGGCGTATCTTCACCCCCGAATACTGATAGTTGCAGAGGGTTACGCCCAAAAAGGGCGAACCCCTCGTCATCAGGGCCACGATGCCAGAGGATGTCGGTCATCGCTGTGATATACCTGAGCTGCTCTGGTGAGCCACCGAATCGTATAAGTGCTGTAATCCCACACATGGCCTTTTCCCTTTGTAATAATTGTCACTCAAGGCGGAAATCTCTTCCTAAAATGAGAAGAAGTTATTTAAACATGGATATTCTTTCCCGCTTAGACACCTCCAAGTTCTCCGATTGGTCGGGATAGTGCTCCTAACTCCATGATTCCGGTTGTACTGACGAGTCTCCTAGAAATGGTAGGCCACATCTGCCAAGAGGAATACAGGTCGCCCCTCGGTTCCAGGAGTCTCAATTGCTTCACGGGTTGGGGGTAATATCGCAAACCGGGAGTATTTACTGGGGAAAGGGTACGGACAAGCGGAAGGCTGTTCTGCTCGACTCGAGCACTCAACTTACTGATGTTCACCAGTTTGTAGCCATCATAATCAGTAGATCCCCTTATCACCGGGGATTGCCTTGATGTCGGCGCACAGTGCGGGAGTTCAGCCTTTCGGACTTCAACGACTCCGTTCTCTCGCTGAGTTCGAGATGATAACGTTGTACCGTCAATTTGGCACCCCAACTTGACCGGTAAATCGTGCCAAGTGCACCGGAGGTCAGGATTTACAGGAATTCGTCGAATTTATGGAGAGCACTCCTGTGTTCTCCAGTTAGGAAAATTTTCGAATTTTGTGGCCTGCGGGGTCACACCGGGACCAGTTGATGCGGGGCTTTGTTGGGGATATTTCTGGATAATCTCCTAGAAATCATCGTCAATTTCCTAGGAGATTATAGCCAAAAAAGTTATTCAAGAGGTCTTATTTATCCAGAGCGGCTTCGTATGCGTATTCTCTGAACTTTTGTTCGAGTTCTGGTTTATCAGAGAGACAGAGAGACTCGATGCCATACAGTCCTATCATTGTGCGGATTATTTCTTTACTTCGATATTCCGGCATCCCACCTCCTTGAACGTAACGGATATTGTTGGGATCAAACATAAACTCTTTAGGGACGGTCCCCTCAATAATTTCTAAGTATCGCCTTGCTACCAGTTCAGGAGTCCATTTTGTCCTGACAAAACCCTGTGCTACCCTTCCTAACTCTAGTCGATATTCTTCGTCCACAATCAGTCGCTCGATTGCAGAAGTAATCTCATCCGGATGGCAATATAGACTGGGTGGAATGTGCTCTTGAGAATAGTCATTCTGGATGTACTCTCCATAATACCCCCCTACAACAGCTGGTTTTCCAAACCATGCAGCTTCTGTGGCAAAGCCGGCCATTGGCGTATCAGAATAGACTTGATCTACGACAAAGTCGCATTCTTGTAACTCCTTAATCACTTCAGTATGAGGTTTTCCAGTTATCTCGACAAAATTGATATTGTATCCTTTCTGTAATAATTCGGAGATAGCTACCCTGATGCGAGTTGAGCCCTTTGCAATTGGATCTGATGGGGAGTGCAGAATAACTACACAATTTTTTGTCTTTGTTTTTGTTTGTGCAGAATCAATAAGAGGCTGTATACTGAAAGGAATACCAATTGATAACCAATTAACGAATTTTTTCTGATGGAATTGAGCAAAAGCTGAATGACTTATAATAAAGTCACTATATTTTTCTATGGTGACTATATTTGTTTTAATTCTTCGGGCTCTCGTTGGATATGCCTTTAATGTGGTATCCCTTAGAAACCCATCAATATAGGGTGGACGATCATCCGATCCAAAAAAGGTGAATATTACTTTTTTGTTAAATAATTTTAATATAGGAAGATCCAAATTACGGAAAAAAGATTTTCCAAAACCAAAAATAAATACATCATGATGGTATAGAGCCCAAATAAAAATAGGGACTTTCAATGCTTGGGTTAGGAATAATAAAAGAGGCCACATAATTTTTGAATTAGATCTATCCAGGGATTTAAGGCTCCACTTACAGACCTTAACCCAAAAATTTGGCTCATCATCTCCACCATATTGGTAAGGATGAGAAGAGAGATCGATAAAAGTACACTCAGTGCCAATCTCTTGAAAGCCTTTTTTCAAATTACCATAGTACCCTGCAATTTCTGTTAGGCCAATAAATATTTTATACGTCATGGAAATCTGTCATCTCTTCATAATCATCGGCAAGGAGCAGGCCTCCACGACAATTTACAATCATTGTGTTTTTATCGAATAAGTATTCGACACACTGGCCGTATTCTGCCTCAGGATATGTTATTCTGGTGTCGAACACCTGGCAATGCCATATTTTATACATTTTCCCGTGAATCTCAGCATAAGCGCCGGGATATGGTCTTGTTTGAGCCCTGACAAAATTGTAGATCTCATAAACATCCATATCTTCCCAATTGATTTTCCCGTCTTCTGGGGTTCTTTTTGGATAATAGGAAGGCTGACCAATTTGTTTCTTTACAGTGACATTACCATCGATTATCTTTGGTAAACTTCTTATTAACATTTTACGCGTAACGAGGTAATTCTTATAGTATAATGTTTCGATAGTATCGAACTCATTAATATCAAACGCTTCGCTATCAAAGACATCCCCATCATCTACTCCTGCACGAATAAAGAATAGATGCATTATAAACCGTTTCTTACCTTCAATCAACGACCAATTTAGTGGTGATCTTCCCCTGCCCTTTGGTAAATAATCAGAGCTTCCATGAACCCCTATCGCACCGATGCTCAAAGTATTTATTACACTATCAGGAAAGAGCCTCTGCCACCCGCCTTGAACTAGCAGGTCAAAACTATTATCGCTAAAAAATTTCATGTCATCCGTTGAGTTTAATGAATATTCTTTAGGATAATAGACAGGAATGTTATATTTCTCTGCTAACGGGCGAAAATCCTTGTATCCTGATACATTGTGCTGCTTACCTTGTTCAGGGGTTAAGGTAACAAAATAAGAGAACTTCACACCGTCTTTGATGAGGTCTTGAATGAGGTAATATCCCACCTCACAACAACCACACATCACAATTTTTGCGTCATCGAACATTTAGTCTCCCTACCTTCTCAAGTAACGCGTCATACCACTCGTGAGTTTTTCTACACCTGCCATCAATACATCGACCGATCCTCTGCCGGGGAGACAACACGTCAGGTGTCCACCACTCAGGGTGAAGCAGCACCTGTAACTTCTCACTATCTGCTTTTAGTAAAACATCTTCTAGCCGGTGATATCTCCAGTACCCATTTGAATCCGAGCAATAATCATAACAATCCTTTAGGTATTTCGAGTAGGTATTTATCATGCCACAATAACTCTCACCCGTATACTGTGTGAGAACCTCACTAGAGGGATCATGAAAAGAAAAAACGGTTATGGGTCGTCCAAACATCCTTTCCAGAAGATTCTTTTCAATGGCCAGATAGTCAAATATTTTATCAGGACCAAGCCCTTGACGATCATAGAATCCAAAATCAAAATGAAGCCCTATCTCGTGTCCAAGACCCATTATCCGATTGACAATGTTGCATATTTCTTCTTCAAGAAGATTATATGCCGGACTATGCATCCACAGGAAAAAAGTAGAGTGTACATTCACCTCTGATTCTATTTGGGCTAATCTATATGCTCGATGGATAGAGATATCTACATCATGGCGCAACAATAAATTTTTCCCAGGTTTCCCATATTCAGTAAAGAATATAGTATTATAATTATTGTTAATTAGATTTAAGATATTCTTATAGTTAGACTCAGTAAAGTCCTCGAAATAGTAATTAACGCCCATAGTTCACCTAAAATATCACTAGATCAAATTGCTTTTGCAAACAATCATTCAACTCCATATCCGGCATTTTTTTGGAAAGGGATCCTAAAGCCGCTCATTATCTACAACATAGTTCTCAGACTCAACCGGCCCCTCCGACAGGAAAATAATCTTTGATTCAATCGGATTGCCTCCCAACGAGATAGGAACGAAACATTCCTTGCGGTGTGCTCGCATCCTCAATTGCTGAGGGGATGATATTGTAGGTTTCAGGGTCAACACCGACAAGGCTGGCATCAGCTCCCGCCAGGTAAACACAATCCCCTATTGCAGGGGGGGTGAAGTCCAGGACGATCATCCCATCACCTTACCGATATCCATGACATTGAGCGCAAGCACAACACCCGTCGTGCAGGAGAAGACGGCGATGCCAGGATCCACTCCTACGAAAGTGGTAAACTGCTTCTCGGCTTCCTGCGTGAAAGGGCCTTCGGTCAGGTATCTGAGGTCAAAGGTGGTTTTGACTCCTTTCAACTTTTCAGTGCCGACAAATGAGCGCATGAAGAATGTTTTGTCTCTTGTCATGGCTGGGCCTCAAGGTGTTTTCAGATCTTTATTTTATTAGGAGTATATGAATTCATTCAAATATGATGTTTCATCAGTAATATCCGTTCTTAATCACGTTCGGATCCGTTCAAGCCCACCAAAACATCAACCCTGCCAATTTGAGGACCATTCCCCCCATTTAGAGCCAGCACTTAATTGAATAATAGGTATCACAAATCATCTGGTTTCTTCCATTTAATCAGAATGTGAGGGCTACAGGAAACGGAAATATCAACACTATTTTGTAACACATACGCAGCATTATGAACTTGAGTATTATACTGGACATTTTTTTCAATAAGAGGGTAAAAAACTCTTGTTAAATAGTAGTAATTGTCTAAATGCGCTATAACTGAGTCAGGGAGAATTGATTTGACTGTATCTTCCTTAATAGGAAGATTATATTCAACCACTTCAATTTTATTAAGACCTAATGCGTCTCGTATTGAATTCAATCGATTGTAACCTTCAACAGTTGCTTCAATAATAATCAACTGACCATTCGGTTTTAGAACTCGTTTTAACTCTTCAATTGCCTTTATTTGATCACCGTGATCGAGAACGTTAATTAGCGTTCTCCGCGTAGTGACCGAATCAAACGAGTTGTTTGGGAATGGTAATTGCAACACGTTAGCAACTTTAAATTCTAAATCAGGGAAGCGTTTCTGTGCAATTTCAATCATTTTTTCAGAGAGATCAACGCCAATGGCCTGGACACCCGTAATTTTTGTACAGGTGTCTGTTTCAGATCCCATCCCACAACCTACATTTAATACTCTGCCATTAATATTTTTACATAAGTAATCCAGTTCAAGTTGAGCTAAATACTTATCTGGATGCGTATTATCATTCAAGTTTTGTGTTTCAGCAATATAATTCCAGTTCTTTTTTTGACTTTCAATATATTTCTGGTTCTTTTCCATATAAACTCACCATCAATTAAATTAATTTTAATTCATTTTTGTGATCGAAATTCAAGCAGTGGATATCATATCATTTCTCACACGAGCAGATTCCACAACACCCCATAACGCATATTCAGTCTTAGGAGCGGTACCCTGGTCTCCATCGAGTGAGCCATACATACCCTGTCGCCAACAAGGAGGCAGTCATCGACCACTGCTTCCCAAGTTTTGACAAACTGTATTCAATCATGGTAGATATAGGGATCATTTTAGATGGTTTTTATACCAATCAATTGTTCGAATAAGCCCCTCATCAAAATCTACCCCCGGTTTAAAACCGATCATGTCCTGCGCAAGGAAGACGTTCGCAATGTGACGCCGAACATCGCCGGGACGTTCCGGCTGGTAGATGATATTCTTCTCACATCCCATATGCCGGGCGATGAAACGAATAATATACTCGATCGAGACCTCTTTCCCGCTGGCGATGTTCAGAACCTTGCCCCTTGTCTGCGACGAGTTGTAGATATCGATGGCCGCCTGCGCGGTATCGGTGACATACAGGTAGTCACGGGTCTGCTGGCCATCACCATAGATGACCGGCGCTTCACCGTTTAGGATGCGCTTGATTGTGAGCGGAATAACACCTGCATAACTCCGCTCGTTCTGCCGCGGGCCGTAATTATTGAACGGTCGAATGATGGATGCCTCGATCCCGAATGTTCGGCAGTAGGAACAGATCATCAGATCGGAAGCGCCCTTGCTCGCAGCATACGGAGTCGTGCCATTTAATGGGTGTTTCTCATCCATCGGCGCATAAATCGAAGACCCATATGCTTCGGACGATGAGAAGTGAACCAGAGTTTTAAATACGTCGTGCCTGGCAAGCTCGGCCATACAGAGGGCAAGATCGGTGTTGTGCCGGAACGTCCATACGGGATCTTCCAGGCATGCGGGAAGCGGGATCACAGCAAGATCAAAAACGACATCGGTTCCTTCACTCTCCATAAGCGCCTTCATCGCGTTATAATCAGAGGAGTCCTGATGGTGAATCTTCAGATTCGGGTAGAGATTCCAGGCGTCTGTGAGGTTTTCGTCTTTGCCGAGGTAGAGGTTATCGACGACCACCATGTTCTCGGGTTCTTCACGGGCGAGGGAATCCACAAGGTGGCTTCCGATGAACCCTGCACCACCGGTGACGAGTACTGATTTATTCTTAAGGCTCATTGCAATTCTCCAAGGGTTCTCTCGAGTATGCGTGCCGCGTTACCGATCTCTTCCTCACGAAGCGTCACGTACAGCGGGAGTGCGATCGCACGATGGTAGACGTTCAACGACCGATCGCACCGATTCCGGGACCGGTACACAGGCTGGATGTGAGAAGCGTATGTCCCTATCTGTGTTTGAATGCCCTCTATCATTAACGTTTCAATAAGCCGGTCCCGGTCGATCCCCGGATCGATGAGAGCAACATAACTCTGGTAGACCGGTTCTGCGTTCGGGTCGACGAAGGGTTTGGTGATGCCGTCGATGCCGTCGAGGTATCTATCCCAGGTGCGTGCAAGCTCCCGTCGCCGCTCGGTGAACGTGTCCAAACGCCGCATCTGGGCGACGCCCACTGCCGCCGTGATGTCACTCATTTTATAGTTATAACCGAGATCGGTGAATTCAGGAATAGTAAACGTACCGCCCCTCTCCCGATCCCACGCGGCCGTCATGCCGAAGACTGCAAGGTGCCTGGCCTTCACGGCAATATCGTCCCGGTCGGTCACGAGCATTCCACCTTCGCCTGTGGTGATCCCTTTCCGCGCGTGGAACGAGAAGCATCCGACATCGCCGATCGTACCGGCGTATCTGCCACGGTACCGGGCACCGAGCGCACAGGCGGCATCCTCAATGATAGCAAGATCATGGTCGTTCGCCACCTCCAGGATCGCATCCATCGCCGCGGGCTGTCCGAAGGTATGCACCGGGATGATTGCTCGTGTCTTTGGAGTGATGTTCTCCTCAATCCGGTCAGGATCGATGTTATATGTCCGGGGATCGATATCGACGAAGACCGGCCGTGCTCCGCAGTACAGGACAGCATGACCCGTGGCGGGGAACGTGTAGTCCGCAACAAGCACGTCGTCACCAGGACCGATGCCAAGGGCGAGAAGCGCGAGATGGAGTGCTGCGGTGCAGTTCGTCACGGCAACGGCATACCGGGTACCGAGGTGCTCCGCTACGTTTTTCTCAAACTCCTGTACTTTCGGTCCCTGTGCGACCCAGCCCGAGTCAAGCACTTTCTTGATCTCATCGATCTCTTCCTGGCCGAAATACGGTCTTGTCAGGGGTATTTTATCCATGGTGAATTCCTTCATATTCGGATAGGGTTCTAAGTATCTCCCTGCTTGCATCCCCGTTTCCAAAGATGCAACGCTGCTCCAGAGGCGGCACAAATTCTCTGATCGATCTGATGATCTTCTCCCTCTCCGCTCCCACAAGCACGTTCCACCCGGCCTCCACCGTCTCGACCCACTCGGTGTTCTCCCGGAGGGTTATGCAGGGGACGCCGAGCATGTAGGCCTCCTTCTGGACGCCGCCGGAGTCGGTGAGGATCTTCTCCGCATGCGCCATCAGGTGGAGCATGTCGAGGTAACCGAGCGGCTCGATGATCCGGACGTTCTCCGGCATCTCCGCAAGGAGGCCGTATTCGGCAAGGTACTTCCGCGTCCGGGGGTGGACCGGGAAGACGACCGGTCTTTCAGCCTCCCCAAGCGCGCCGAGGATGGCAGCCATATTCTCCCTGCTGTCGGTGTTCGACGGCCGGTGGACGGTGACGGCGAGGTACTCCCCCGGTTCAACTCCGACTGCTTCAAGGATCCGGGAGCGCTCTTCTGCAACCGTGCGGTTGTACTCCATCGCGTCGCACATCACGTCCCCGACGAGGAAGACGCCCTCCGTGACCCCTTCGGCCGCGAGGTTCCGGACGGCCGTTTCTGTGGGGCAGAAGAGCATGTCCGAGCAGTGGTCGGTGAGCACCCGGTTCACCTCTTCGGGCATCCGGCGATCAAAGCTCCGGAGCCCCGCCTCGATGTGCGCCACCGGCACGTGGAGTTTTGCCGCCGCAAGCGCGCCTG
>Ga0265294_10007507_pt1 | contig 12905 bp, 11 predicted proteins | sample MunlanPumphouse3_FD_192504 | JGI IMG/M metagenome (GOLD analysis project Ga0265294, IMG submission 192504) | Groundwater microbial communities from a municipal landfill in Southern Ontario, Canada - Pumphouse #3 | ecosystem: Environmental > Aquatic > Deep subsurface > Groundwater | place... | reverse complement strand
GGATATCGGCGCATCGTGCGGTGCACTTGCAAGGGATTCGGCGGTTTTTGTCGCCGGGCATCGGGGAATGGTGGGTTCCGCCGTGGTGCGGCGCCTGAAAAACCGGGGCTTTGCCGATATCGTCACCTCCGGCAGGGATGAACTGGATCTGCTGGATCAGAGGGCCGTGGCATCATTTTTCCAGGCCCGAAAAATCGATGCGGTCGTTCTGGCCGCCGCCAGAGTGGGAGGCATTCATGCGAACGCCACTTTCCCCGCCGAATTTATCTATCAGAACCTGATGATCGAGGCCAATGTGATTCACCAGGCTTTTCGCGCCGGCGTTAAAGACCTGTTGTTTCTGGGAAGTTCCTGCATTTATCCTCGAGAATGCCTCCAGCCGATTCAGGAAAGCTATCTGATGACCGGGCCTCTGGAGCCGACCAACGCGCCCTACGCCCTGGCCAAGATTTCAGGCATCGAACTGTGCCGGTCTTACAACCGCCAGTACGGGGTCCGCTACCGGTGCGTGATGCCCACCAATCTTTACGGCGAAAACGACAACTTCGATTTGCAGACCTCCCATGTGCTGCCGGCGATGATTCGCAAATTCTATCTGGCAAAACTGGCTCAATGCGGCGACTGGAATGCCGTCAAAAGGGATCAGGTCCGTTTCGGCTCGATTCCGAAAAATTTTCTATCCTCCCTTGCAGCTATCGCCCGCTTTTCGGGCCACCGCGTGCCGGCGGAATTTGAATCTTTGATCGATGATGCTCGGCCCGAGGTCGTTCTCTGGGGAAGCGGGACGCCCAGACGGGAGTTTCTTCATGTGGACGATCTGGCCGAGGCCTGTCTATTTGTCCTGGCCATGCCCGGCGGCGCCGATCGTACAGAGTCTTTTATTTTTAATGTGGGCGCTGGAAAGGATCTGAGCATCGCGGAGCTTGCCGAATGCATTCAGAAGATCGTCGGGTATCACGGCCCGGTGTCCTGGGATCCGTCCATGCCTGATGGAACGCACAGAAAGCTTCTGGATGTTTCCAGGCTTGCCGCCCGCGGATGGACGGCCTCGATACCGTTTGTTCAGGGGATTGAAGCTACCTGTCAATGGTACCTGAAGCAATTGGATTAACGATTTAGACTGTGCATTCGAGACTGATTTAAACACGTCCCGTGCAACGATTCAAATGCTCCCAATTGACGCCGCATGCGGCATGTATGAATTTGACGGCGCATGGTGATCAGCCCTGTTTTTGCATCATGATCCGCTGGCCTGGTTCCGCGCCGCGGTGTTCGCTCAGCCATGACCTGGAAAAGGCGGCGCAACGGTGTGTCGGCAACCTCGGATAGCGGATGGGTAAATGCTTTTTTAAAAAAAAAGATGTCATATGGCACATTTGCTAATTTTTTCAATGGATTTTCAAAAATTGCGCTGATCCGTAAAGTGCATGGGCGCTTGAACGGAAGTCACGGATAGAAAGCTTGACAAAATATTGTACATCGGCCTAATTTGTGCCGCAGTATTAATTCCGGCTTTGGTGGATTTCAAGTCAGGATCTTGTTTTTGAGACGTTGAAATCCGCCCTTTATTTTTAGAAATATATAATAAAATCAATTGGTTGTGTTGCTGATTTGCCTGTAACCGAGAAGGCGGAGCTCTATGCGCATTCGACGCAGGGCCGATTTCTCCAGCGTTTTCGAGCTGAATCTTGAAGCGTAAGGGCTATAAACAGTCGAAGGGGGTCGTTTTGTCATGGATATATGCATTGTAGGAACAGGGTATGTCGGTCTTGTCACCGCCGCCTGTTTTGCCGAGATGGGCAACCATGTCTGGTGCATTGACATGAATTCCGAAATTGTGGAAACTTTGAACAATGGCAAGATCCATATCTACGAACCTGGATTGGAGCAACTTGTCCAGCGTAACGCGGCCCAGGACCGGCTTCGCTTCAGTAAGGACCTTGCCGAGGCGCTTGAAAACTGTCTGTTTGTCTTCAACTGTGTGGGAACGCCTTCCGGGGGCGACGGATCCTGCGATCTCTCCCAGATCCGTGCAGTGGCGATTCAGATCGGCCGTCTGATCGAAGATTATAAGATCGTGGTCAACAAATCCACCGTGCCTGTGGGGACTGCGGATCTGGTGCGGACCCTGATTCAGGCCGAACTGGACAAGCGGCAGGTTCAGGTGGAGTTTGATGTTGTGTCCAATCCTGAATTTTTGAAAGAAGGCGATGCGGTCAACGACTTTATGAAGCCTGATCGCGTGATCGTCGGGACTGACAACGTTCGAACCGCCAAGCTGCTCGAAGCGCTTTATGCGCCTTTTGCCCGAAGCCGTGATAAAATGATCGTCATGAGTGTTCGCAGCGCCGAGATGACCAAGTATGCCGCCAACTGTATGCTGGCCGCCAAGATATCCTTTATCAACGAGATCGCCGGCATCTGCGAAACTCTGGGCGCCGATGTCCGGGATGTGCGCCTGGGAATCGGTTCGGACCAGCGCATCGGCCATCATTTTATTTATCCGGGAGTCGGCTATGGCGGATCCTGTTTTCCCAAGGATGTCCGGGCCCTGATCAGCACGGCCCGCCAGAACGGTCTGGAACCCCGGGTGCTTTCCGCGGTGGATCGGGTCAACGAGCATCAGAAGAAGATTCTGGCGCTTAAGATTCAGAAATATTTTGCCGCTCAGGGCGGTGTCGAAAACAGGGTTCTGGCCATGTGGGGGCTGTCTTTCAAGGCCAATACCGATGATATTCGAGAGGCGCCGGCAATAAGGATAATTGAGGAACTGACCGCCCGGGGCATGCGGATTCGAGCCTTTGACCCGGCCGCAGGGGACCTGGCGAGAAACGAACTGGCCAAAAATCCCCTGGTTCAGATTCTGGACCACCCATACAGAATTCTGGAGGGCGCGGATGCTTTGGCCGTGGTCACCGACTGGAACCAGTTCAGAAATCCGGACTTTCAGCGGATCAAAAGCGCTCTGAAGCAGCCGGTGATTTTCGACGGCCGGAATTTGTATTCCCCAACCATGCTGGCGGACCAGGGGTTTGCCTATTTCTGCATCGGCCGGCCAGTCGCGGGATTTTGAGGCATGAAGGCGGCAGACAAAAGGATCATGCATGCGAAACTATGATTCCAGCAAACGAATTCTGGTTACCGGCGGAGCCGGATTTCTCGGCTCCCATCTGTGCGAACGGCTGGCGGAAGACAGACACGAGGTGCTTTGCGTCGATAATTTTTATACCGGCCGCAGAGCGAATGTGGCAAACCTTATCGGCCGTTCCAATTTTGAAATCCAGCGGCATGACATCTGTTTTCCGCTTTACGTGGAAGTGGACGAGATCTACAACCTGGCATGCCCGGCATCTCCGATTCATTACCAGTTCGATCCGGTCCAGACCACAAAAACCAGCGTGCACGGGGCCATCAACATGCTGGGGCTCGCCAAGCGCGTCAAGGCCAGAATTTTTCAGGCATCGACCAGCGAGGTTTACGGAGATCCGAAGATTCACCCGCAGACCGAAGCATACTGGGGACATGTCAATCCCATCGGGATCCGATCCTGCTACGATGAAGGCAAACGGTGCGCCGAGACGCTCTTTTTCGACTATTGGCGGCAGCACCATCTCTCCATCAAGGTGGGCCGTATTTTCAACACCTACGGTCCGCGCATGCATCCCAACGATGGCCGTGTGGTTTCCAACTTCATCATTCAGGCCCTGACCCATCAGCCCATCACCATTTACGGAGACGGCAGCCAGACACGATCCTTCTGCTACGTGGACGACATGGTCGAGGCCTTTATTCGACTCATGAAAACATCCGATGATTTCACGGGCCCTGTGAACATAGGAAATCCCGGTGAGTTGTCCATTCTTCAGCTCGCAGAGAAGATCATTGATCTGACCGGATCCCGATCCGAAATGATTTTCAAACCGCTTCCCGGTGATGACCCGATTCAGCGCCAGCCCGATATCGCTTTGGCCAGAGAGACACTTGGATGGGAACCGAAAATCGGATTGCATGAGGGATTGAAAAAGACTGTTGACTATTTTGACGATTTTCTTTCGAAAAATAACGGCTTTTCTTGATGAGAAGATTATTTGACCTTTTGCTTTCGATTATTTCGTTAATCATTGTTTCGCCTATTTTTATTGTCGTTATGCTCATTCTCAAGTTTACCGGAGAAGGGTGTGTTTTTTTTGTCCAGGAGCGTGTGGGAGAGGGGGGCGGCCGTTTTGGCCTCCTGAAGTTTGCCACAATGCTCAAAGACAGCCCGAATACGGGTACTGTAACGGCCATGAATGATCCGCGTATTCTGCCGGCGGGGCGGTTCCTTCGGGCAGCGAAGATCAATGAACTGCCTCAGATTTTGAATGTGGTGAAGGGAGATATGTCCATTGTAGGGCCGAGGCCTCTCACCGAAGAGGCGTTTCATTATTATCCCGAAGATGTCAGGGCGGTCATCCGCAGGATGAAGCCCGGTTTGACGGGGATGGGAACGATTGTCTTCCGGAATGAGGAACGGATTCTTTTTGAATCTCCAAAAGAGAAGATGGCCTGCTATGCAAAGGACGTTATTCCCCTGAAAGGGGCTTTGGAGAAATGGTATTACGAACACCGGAGTTTCTGGGTGGATCTAAAGATTGTCGTGGCAACGGCGCTGGCAATTGCGGCGCCCGGGGCGCGTTTTTATCTGAAGTGGTTTGATATTGAGACCTTGCTGAAGGATTCGTCTTTGCGTGCTTATTTTACAAACTGACCATCAATAACAGTATGCGGTAAATGATAAATGGTGATGGAAGAACTGCTGAAGAAGATGTTGGGTCGATCGGAATCGATGTTTGCGCAGGATATCTCGGCGCATTGGAATACCGTTCAACAGTCGGTTGCCGAAAGCCGCATTCTGGTCATCGGGGCGGCGGGGTCGATCGGCAACGCCTTTGTCAAGCAATTAATTCCCTATCGGCCGCACGCGCTGCATCTGGTCGATATCAGCGAGAACAACCTGGTCGAGCTCGTCCGCGATCTGCGCTCCTCAATGCTGGTGCTTCCAAAAGACTTCAAGACCTATCCGGTGGCGATGGGTTCAGAAGAGTTCGAGAAGCTGCTTCAGCATCAGAAGGTTTACGATTATGTCGTGAACTTTTCAGCCATGAAGCATGTGCGTTCCGAGAAGGATCCCTTTAGTCTGATGCGAATGTACAACACAAACGTCTTCTTCGTGAAAAAACTTCTGGACGCGCTTGAAGGTTCGGATATTCGTAAATTTTTTTCCGTATCTTCCGACAAGGCGGCCAATCCGGCCAGTATCATGGGGGCGACCAAGACTTTTATGGAGAGAATATTGCTGACCTATGCAGAACGGATTCCCTTTTCCACCGTCAGGTTTGCCAATGTGGCTTTTTCCGACGGAAGCCTGCTTCATGGCTTTCTGCGGCGGCTGGAAAAAAGACAGCCCCTTTCCGCACCGCATGACGTGAAACGGTATTTCATTTCCCATGAGGAATCTGGTCAGCTGTGCATTTTGTCCTGCTTTCTGGGAGAGAACCGGGACATTTTTTTCCCGAAGCTGAATGAGGACTGGGATTTGCGGACCTTTTCGGAAATCGCCGTAATGATTCTCGAAGCACATGGTTTCAGACCGTATCTTTGCAATTCCGAGCAGGAGGCAAAGGAAAGGGCGGCCCGCATGAAATTCGGTGCAAGGGACTGGCCGTGCTATTTTTTTGAGAGCGATACCACGGGGGAAAAGCCCGTTGAGGAATTTTTTACGGACCTTGATCGGGTCGATCAGGCCCGGTACCGGAATATCGGGGTGATCAGCCAGCCGCCATGGAGGGACAGAGATCAGCTCGACCGCGCTTTGACGGCTTTTGAGAAGGTCCGCAGAAAATCGCTTTGGCGGAAAGAAGACATGGTGGAGGCCATCCGCATCATCGTTCCAGAGCTGGAACATGAGGAAAAGGGTCGAAATTTGGATCAGAAGATGTGAAAATATGAAATGCGATTTACAGAGATGCTGAAAGATGATGCCGACAGTTTTCTGCAGGGGGATATAATGCAGCATCGGGTTGACGAGGCAACGAGGAGATCTGTAATATTAAAAGAAATTGGACGCAATCAAACCGTGACCGGATATAATGGAAATCAAGACTGAAATTCTGATCGTGTTTATAACCTCTTTGTTGCTGTCGCTTTTTCTGACCCCGTTGGCCGGACGGCTCGGGTTTAAATTCAGGGCGATTGACCATCCCGGGGAGCGCAAGGTCCATTTAAATCCAACTCCAAGAACCGGCGGATTGGCCATTTTTGTGACGTTTGTCGTGGGCCTGATCGCTTGCCGGTATTTTGTAACAGACTTCGCAGATTTTCTGCCGAACAATTTCCGGTTAGATCTGTTTTTTTTAGGAGCTGCGCTGATCTTCGGAGTCGGATTGTGGGATGATTTCAAAAGACTCGGACCCTGGACAAAACTTTTTGTTCAGATTATCGGCGCCAGTATAGCTTATTTCGGAGGCGTTCGGATAACGAACCTGGCGGGTTTTATGAATATTGACCTGCAATGGGTCGGTTATATCGTCACGATTTTCTGGTTTACGCTTTTCATTAACGCCATTAATCTTGTGGACGGCCTGGACGGACTGGCTGCGGGACTGGTTTGCTTCACCTCTCTGGTCATGGCGGCTCTGGGTTTGTTGAAACAAAACTATTTTGCGGCGACCCTGTTTGCGGTTCTGGCCGGAAGCGTCATGGGATTTTTGCGGTATAATTTCAATCCAGCCACCATTTTTCTAGGAGATGGGGGGAGCTATCTGCTCGGCTATCTGGTAGCGGGACTATCGGCCTTGACTTCGCTGAAAACCAACGTGGGTGCAACCATGTTGATTCCTCTGCTTGCCTTGGGAATACCGGTGTTTGACGCGCTACTTTCCCCGGTTCGTCGTTTTATTCGCGGGCAGGAGATGTTCATGCCGGACAACAGGCATATTCATCATCGACTTCTGGCCATGGGTCTGACAACAAAAAAGGCTGTGTGGCTGATCTACGCCATATCGATTTGTCTGTGTGCGACAGCGATTTTCCTGGTCAATCTGCGGGATGAGCAGTCCGGGTTGATTTTGATCCTTCTGGCAGCCGGTTCTGTATTGTTTATTCGCAAACTGGGATATCTGGACTATCTGGCTTCGGATAAAATGCTGGGGTGGTTCCAGGACGTGACCGATTCGGTGGGCGTGAGCCGGGAGAAGCGGGGCTTTTTAAATATTCAGATTGAAATCAACCGGGCAGAAAATTGTCAACAGCTGTGGACTCATTTAATTGACGCATTGGAAATGCTCAATTTTGATCGATGCGATCTGAAATTAAATGGATTCTGCCGGGCGCCGGGTCTTTTTGAGGATGGAGAGGCCCATATTTTGCGCTGGGATCGAATGAACGGAGACAGCCATGTCCTGAAACGAACGCTTCGCATTGATCTTCCGCTTGTCGGCTCTGATAAAAGATGGTTTGGCAACCTGGTGCTGGAAAAAGATGTTTCAAACCATGAAATTGGGCACTATACACTCAAACGCGTTGAGCATCTGAGAAGAAATATCATTAAATCCATGGAGAAATTTGATGCGAATCCTCCACAAAACCATGAGCATCAGTCTTCGCAGACGAATGATATAACCTAACTCAACTGGTTTATACGATCGCCAATTTGCTCTTTGACAAGCCAACATACTGCAATGCGGTATTCATGATTGCATCGAAGAAGGCGGCTGCTGTTTTTTCGCAGAAGGTGCCCAGTTGCTTCAACTGATCGACCACCAGCGTTAAGATACGGTAGAGCGCCTCCATAAAGGAGATATCCGCCACTTCCTCGCAGCAGGCATAAAACAGGTCTCCGAAGCTGCGATGATCCGTTTCCATGAGGCATTGGTATTCCAGGAATATGTAGCGCATGAAGACGATAGAAGTATGGGCGATCAGGGCATCGAAATCCCGGCACTGGATCTCTTTGGCCATCTTGAAAAACACTTCGATGCCCCATCGTTTGCCGTAGATGCGCACGATATCCTCATCGGCCGGGTTCGCATCGGTTGACAACAGGGCCAACCAATCCTTTTTCCGGTTGTCGCGTACAAATACCAACTTGGCGGCAACCGCATCCTTGAGCATCACATTGGCGCTGGCCACGATCCTGGCGCATCCACGACGTTTTGTAAGCCTGGGGTAGATGGACTTGATGTCCATGGACTGGCCATTGAAGCTGTAGTGAATGCGAGAAGACTTTTTCACCATGCCGATGACATCCATGTGCCGGGCTAACGCGACAACGGTCGCCGGCATCGTGAACCAACTGTCCATCAGCAAGTACCGGGCCGATACGCCCGTCGAAAGGATACGCTTGAGCATTGCTTCCAAATGCACGGTTGCTTTCCCGGTAGCTTCCTTGCGGCGCTGATAGGCACAGCAACGTTTGTCCACTGACTTTTGGCTGTCGCATACCCGTTTGTCAGCATCCGAGGAAGGCAACTGGCGCCATCCGACCAGCAGATAGTGAGCATACGGAAACCTTTCAGGAAGCGCCCGGTGCTGTGATCCCAGACATTGGAGAGCAGTTCCACCCATTTGGAGCGGGATCGGTCATACGGGCTGTCGTCAATAATGAGTACCGATTCACGCTTGTCGCTGGTCAGCCGGCTGAACATGGCGAACAGTCGCCGGCCCAGAGAAAGCAGCAACCGACGCCAGTTATAGGTCTTACCCTTGAGCAACTCGTAAGCGGCGTCTTTGCCAAATGGCAATTCGCTGTTGATCACGATGCCGCGGAAGAAGTTCTTGCCGACAAAGGGCGTTGTGAAAATGGCTTCTGTCAAAGAGCGGACACTATGGCCGTGATGTTTGCGCACCCCGCACCGATGCTTTAGGGTGGCAATTTTGAAACGGCCAAAGAAATCATCGATTTTGCTTCGAAGATGAATCTGTGCTTGCGATTGGGAGGCAATATTGGTATGGTCCATTGAGCCCTTTCTGTTGATATTATTGTGAATTGTTGCAGATCCACTATAAATCAACAGCCTGGGCTCTTCAAGTTATTTCTTCATAAAATCAAATGGATAGACCATTTTTTTGCATCACCAATTCATTCCCGAAAGTTGAGACCTAATATGTACGTCACAATTATATTGGTGCCTGCCTTCAAGTTTTGTGCCGGTACAGGTTGCGGGCGCTGAAAGTTGTTTTGCGATCATCCTGTTTTACTTTGAGTCTCTTGATTTTTTTTGGCTACGAAATCATGTTGCTGATTATCATAAACTCACAGCCGATTTCGGCGGTGATCGACGCTGTGTACATGGTCCGCCGTGGAATTGAGTTGCTATAAACCCGCACCGGCAACACTCCTGAACAGTTGAAGCAGACCGGTTTGAGGCTGTTTCAGGTTGTCGCCTGTACCCATGGCAAGGTTTTATGCGGCTTGTTATTGTTGCTGAAAGGACGGACAAAGAAGAAAAAACTTTCCGATTTAAAGTATCGAAGACTTTTTTATGATCGATCTGCACTGCCACATTCTGTGTAACATGGATGATGGACCGGATTGCATGGAAGAGACCGTTGCCATGGCGATGCGCGCGGTTGATGACGGAATTCATGCGATTGTGGCCACCCCGCATACCTTGAACGGAGTTTACGAAAATCCGTTTGACCGGGTGGTCCGTGCTGTACGACAGACTCAGGAGATTCTGAATCAAAACAAGATTCCCCTTAAGCTGGTGCCCGGGGGTGAAAACCATTTCTGCACGGGGTTGGCCGAAAAGATTTTAAACGGCCATGGGTGCTTTATTAATGGAAACGGCAGATACGCTCTGGTGGAGTTTCCCTTTCACACGCTTCCGGTCGGGTACAGGGAAGAGCTTTTTGCCCTCAGCATGCAGAGTGTCGTGCCGATCATCGTTCATCCGGAAAGGAGCATTCCTTTTCAGCAGGATCACGAACTGCTGGCGGAGTTGGTTGCAATGGGATGCCTGGTTCAACTCACCGCCATGAGCGTTACCGGAGAATTCGGAAAACGAACCATGCGCTGTGCGCATGAACTGTTGAAGCAAAACCTGGCCCATGTGATCGCTTCCGACGCCCATTCATCGGAAAACCGTGCGCCCGTGCTTTCCGCGGCCATGGAGGCGGTTGCTGACGTTTTGAAAAGCAATGTCTTGGCAAAAGCGCTCTTTTCTGATAATCCGCGAAGAATCGTGGAGGGCAGGGATATTGCGCCCCTGACCCGGATCACTTCTGATGCGCGCCGGATGAGTTTTTCCAGGAAAATCAAAGCCTTTCTGGGCGAGTAGAAGAGGCGCGGCGTTCTTTGCCGGGTTTCGGGCAATGGGTTCAGTTTTTTTTTCAAATACATCAATATATTAAATAAAACGAGAGATGCAAGGAGTCAAACCATGATTTCAAGAGGGCGCAATCAATTTGTAATATCGGTTTTTGGCCTGAGTCTGGCATTGATCATCTTTTCGGGATGCGCTGCTTTCCGGTCCGGCAGTCAGCAGGCTTCCTCGGAGAAGGGCGTTCAGCAGGCGGAGAACAAGAATGAACCGCTTTACTATGATTTCGGAGATGTGCTGGTTCCCAAGCAACTGACCGTGAACAAAAAGCTTTCCTTTGTTTACCGGACGCCTGGATTTTCCGCCGGAGTTCTTTCACTTAAAGGCCGGGTGGAGATCAATTCCCTGCTCAGCTTTTTTCACAACAATATGATCAAGGACAACTGGCGTTTAGTGAGCTCATTTAAGTCGATGCGTACCATCATGCTGTTTCAGAAGGAAAACCGGTGGTGCGTCATCAATATAACGGAAAAAGATTTCTATACATACGTCGAAATCTGGGTTTCGCCCACCTTGAATGCATCGGCGGCGGCCGATATTCAATGAGATGAACCCTTTTTGTCTTTCACACGACAGGAGCGCATGGATTGCATGTACGGCGATATTCTGAAGGACAGGCGGATTGTGCTGGGTGTCTGCGGCGGAATTGCCGCTTATAAGAGCGTGGAACTGGTCAGGCTCTTGACGGTAGCCGGCGCCCGGGTGCGCGTGATCATGACGCAGCATGCCAGATGGTTTGTGGGACCGACGACCTTTGGCGCCCTGACCGGAGAACCGGTGTATGACCAGCTTTTTCAGGAAAACCGGGATGCCTCTATCCGTCATATCGAGTGGGCGGAAAATGCCGATGCGGTGATCATCGCTCCGGCTACTGCCAACATCATCGGGAAGATGGCCAACGGTATCGCCGACGACGCGCTGAGCACTTTTCTGCTGGCGGTTACGGCACCGATCCTGGTTTGCCCTTCCATGAACACCCATATGTATGAGAACCATGCGGTTCAGAGAAACCTCGGCGTGCTGAAAACCGACGGCTGCCACATTCTTGCCCCGGCATCCGGTCAACTGGCATGCGGAGCTTTCGGGGCCGGGCGTCTGCCGGAACCTGCGGAAATCTGCGATCGGACGGTTGCCCTGCTTTCAAGGAAGGATCTGGTCGGTAAAACCGTTCTGGTAACCGCCGGTCCTACCCGGGAGGCCATTGATCCGGTGCGGTTTATTTCCAACCCATCCAGCGGGAAAATGGGATACGCCATCGCCCGCGCCGCCGAATACCGGGGCGCGCGGGTGATTCTGGTTTCCGGCCCGGTTGCGCTCGCTGATCCCTTGAATGTCTCCGTTGAGAGAGTGCAATCGGCTCTGCAGATGGCGGATGCGGTTTTTTCGCATCTGGACGAGGCCCATATCGTCATCAAGGCCGCGGCTGTTGGAGATTATCGTCCCGAGCAGGCCGCCGGGCATAAAATTAAAAAGCACAACGATCGGATGAGCCTGAATCTGGTTCAAAATCCGGATATTCTCAAAGAGATCGGCCGGGAAAAAGGCGGCCGGTTTCTCGTTGGGTTTGCCGCCGAAACCCGGGATCTGGAGGCCAATTCGCTTAAAAAAATTTCTCAGAAGAACCTCGATATGATTGTCGGAAATCTGGTGAGCCGTCCGGATTCCGGTTTCTCGACCGATGCCAACCAGGCGGTTTTTTTCTATTCCGACGGGTCGCGGGAAGAATTCCCGCTGATGGACAAATTCCTGCTGGCCAATGCATTATTAGACCGCGTTGTCGCACGTATGGCCGGATAAGAATCATGTGTTCCAATCCGAACGATCTGATTTCCGAGATTCAAAGCACGCTGCGTTCCATGGCGGAAGCGGGATGCCGGGGATTCGACCCGAAGCCTGAAAGCATTGAGATCTTGAATTCATGGGGCGTACAGCACGACAGTCTGGATGCCGTTCGAAACGATCTGGCCGATTGCCGGCGCTGTCCCTTGGCTGAAAGCCGGAACCATCTGGTTTTTGGCGAAGGAAATCCCGAAGCCCGGCTGGTTTTTATCGGTGAAGGGCCGGGTTATGAAGAAGACCGAAAGGGGGCGCCCTTTGTCGGCCCGGCCGGCGATCTTCTGACAAAGATCATACAGGCCATGGGGTTGACCCGGGATCAGGTTTACATCTGCAACGTGGTCAAGTGCCGTCCTCCGAAAAATCGCAATCCCCTGCCGGAAGAGATTCAGGCCTGCCTGCCGTTTCTTCAGCGTCAGATCGACTGTATCCGACCGGAATTTATATGTACTCTGGGTTCTGTCGCCGTGCGATCTTTGCTTCAGACCACCGAAGCCATCACGCGGCTTCGCGGTCGTTTTCAGAACTATCAAAATATACCCGTGATGCCGACCTTTCATCCGGCCTACCTTCTCAGAAATCCTGATAAAAAACGGGAGGTCTGGGATGATATTCAAAAACTGATGAAAGAAATGGGGCAGAAGACAAAAGATGGAAGATAGAAGCAATAATGCTGAAAGCAGAATCAATAGGTTGTTATCTAAGTAT
>Ga0265294_10007506_pt1 | contig 12906 bp, 15 predicted proteins | sample MunlanPumphouse3_FD_192504 | JGI IMG/M metagenome (GOLD analysis project Ga0265294, IMG submission 192504) | Groundwater microbial communities from a municipal landfill in Southern Ontario, Canada - Pumphouse #3 | ecosystem: Environmental > Aquatic > Deep subsurface > Groundwater | place... | reverse complement strand
ATTATGCACCTCGATGGGAGACAGCATAGTTTGTAAGGGAATCCTGGAGTGTAAGGTGAGAATCCCAATATCGGCCATATATAATTTAAAGTTCGATAGATCTGCGTAAGCATTTATTGGAATAAATCCATGATCTAATCGTTGGCACTTAAGGACTATACCTGCAAATTGAAGCCAATCTATAGCTTCTCCAAAAATTGTAGCAGTACCTCCTCTTTGTACAATCTTATATTGAAACTTACGATTATCCTTTGCCAATTGTGCGGGGATTGAATTGTAGCAGGCTCTGATCTTCACACTTGTTGCCGTAGTGGAATATTTTGACATATCTGCTATGTATTGTTGAATGATATCGTTTTGAATTAATTGAACACTATTATAGCTTCCTGTCTCTATATATGAAGATACAGCCGCCGGCATTCCACCAACGATCATATATTGTTGGTGGTATTTTAATGCTATATCATGCAGCGCCTCTGGCATTGCCAGATCTTTAGCAAAATGGGCCATTATCTCTTCTGATAATTTTTCCCTGTCCATAGCCCATAAGAATTCTTCAAAATCCATAGGATACATATTTATTTGTTGAACCTTACCTACAGGAAAAGAGTGCTTATTTCTATTGATCGAAACACCCAGTAATGATCCTGCCGCTATAACGTGTTGTTCTGGTGCTTGTTCGCAAAAATATTTCAATGACGTCAATGCCTGCTCGCTGACTTGTATCTCGTCAAAGAAAATCAATGTTTTTCCTGCATCTACAATAACTCCTTTTGCAGCCTCCAGGTATTGTACTATTTTATCAGGTGATAATTCCGTTTCCAGAAATTTGCAAAAATTGTATTCTATTTCCAGATTTAGATAGAGTATATGCTTATATTGTTCATTGCCAAATTGTTTTATGATATAAGTTTTACCCACCTGGCGTGCCCCATTGATAACTAAAGGCATCCTTTTGGGATTACTTTTCCATTCAGCCAGTGCTTTACTTATTTTCCGTTTCATTATTTTTTAGTTTATTGAAATAACACCTGCCAAAAGTAGTATTAAGTTCTAAATAATCAAAATAAATAGATTAATATGAACATAAAAATCAAACACCCATAATATTTACAATTTTGGATTTCAATTCCAAGATTGTGTAGTAATAACTTGGCCATCACAGCGCCAGGTTGTAGAGTTCTCCCATCAGGATGTACAATCCATCGTCAAACGTAGTGCCGTCCGGGTCGGTCTGATAAGATCTTGAGTTGCAGAGCACCACGCAGTTCACCCCTGAGCCGGCGGCCGTATGGGAACTGCCCATTACCCACATAACAGCGGTCCCTGCCAGGTTACCGGAGTGGTAGGCGGCGTCGGGGAAGAACCGGTGGCCTCTTCTCCAGCCCAGGGCGTACCGGGGATAGATTGCAGAAGGGGTGAGCATCTGGATGCGCGTGGCGGGTTGTATGATATCGGGCACGATGGGGCGTCCGTCTATGTGAAAGAGAAACTGCAGCATTTGTTCGGTCGAATCCCGAAACCCATATTGCTATAGATAAACTCGGTGCCCGGCTCGGCCTGGGTGGCGTCCAGAAGGTACCGTATTCTTTGGTCAAGCGACTGGCCGGTAAAGGCCGAGGAGAACATGGGGTCGGGGTCGCTGCCCCAGCCACTGGTATGTTGCAGCAAATGCCTGATAGTGACCGTCGCAGCACGAGGTGTGATGTTGCCATATTCCTGTTGCGAAAGCCCTGCAGATCAAAGCTCAGGGAGGGATTCTCGGCTTTTGTTAAAACGAACGAGACCAGGTCCGCCCTGTCGCTCAGGATGTCCTCAGGTTCTTCCCTGGAACAAGAAACAATGGCTAAAGCCAGGAACGTAATTAAGAGTAGGGTAGTGGCGCGCGGTCTCGCGCATATCAATTGTTTCCGCAGCATTTTTTGAATTTTTTCCCGCTTCCGCAGAGACAAGGGTCATCCCGGCCCGGCTGGCCGGTGAAAATAGGAAAACCGGTAGGGGGTTCAGAACCACGGGAGCGCCGGGAGGCTTTGGCATGAGAAACGGGAACATTGCCTTTGAGCTTCCATCTGGGAATGTTGTTCTGGTAATCGGTAAGGTATTTTATGGTTTCCTGCAGTTCCTCAAGGCTTTTGAAATTGAGTTTCTCCGATACAAAGGCAACCAGGGAATGAGTAGAATTTTCTGTCTGAATGTGGAACCAGACGTCATACATGAAAAATTCCGGATCGAACAGATCGTACTCACGATATCTGGGATAGATTCATGATAAATGGTAAAACCATTTGGGGTATTGATCGCGTCGCATCTTCTCAAGTATTTCTGACTACTGAAATACTGATACAATTCATAAGTAGTTAGGGGTTCGGGCAAAAAATCATTGAGTATGGCTCTGATCTTCTGTACCGGGAGCGCTCCGTACATGGTGACCATACCAATAAGAAGTTGTTCAATACGGTGTGCCTTTTTTAATTTCTCATCCTGTAAGCAAATCTCCAGTTCCGGAAGCAGGTGTTCCTTCAAGTTTAACGGCGAGTAAAGAGGTGCAGGCCATGGTCCTGCCAGTGGAGTTGGGATTACCAACCCATACACCATGAGACCCTCCAGGTCGTAAAAGGACAATCCGTGGAATCCGTCATCCAACAGGGGCAGTTCTTCGTTTACCGGCGCCGGATTGTCTGCCGGAGCACGGCTTCTGGCAGGTGCTGACTCTGAGGCAGTTGCTGAGCCTGAGATAGGTGCTGACTCTGTGTCAGGTGCTGCTGGGGTTGCTGGGACTGCCGGGGCTGGGCTCTGCTCCCGGTCTGACCGAGGATCCTCAGGACCGGTGAAAAGGAAATGGAGTGTTTTTAATTCGCTGTAGGATAGGCCGTTTTTCAGTAGCGAGGGATTATCCAGCAGTTTTTGCTCAATTAAGGTGGCGCATACTTCCTTTTTTTGAGACGTCTTGATTTTCATACCAAAGGCCCGCGCTGTGGCCATGATTTCCCTTTTGGTCATGGTTGCAAACAGAATGTCTTTATAAGTTATTTCTCGCGGCGGGGAATCTTCATCCTTGTCGTCTTCCTGGTCACCGGATAGAAAGTAATTGATGGCATCCAGGTTTATTTTTGGCCTCTTTTTGCCCGGGGGAGCAATATATCGGGAATCCTTCGCTCATGGCGCGCGAGAACATCCACGGCCACGCGGCCATCATGGCGCATTACCGGCAAATTTGTGAAATGGTGGACGGTGATGTGAGTGCCGAGGTTTTCTCCACGGACCTGGAGGGGATGCTTGCCGAGGCACATGAACTATCGGCTATCCACAAGAATATTGTGGTGAAGGTGCCTTGCACGGCCGAGGGCATCAAGGCCATCAAGGCCCTCTCGGCCCGGAAAATCCCCACCAACTGCACGCTGGTCTTCAATGCGGGGCAGGCCGTTCTGGCAGCCAAAGCCGGTGCGCGGTACGTCTCGCCCTTTGTGGGCCGCCTGGACCACCCCCTGACCGAAAAAGGCCTCGCCAAATTCCTGGAAGACGCTGGGAAAATGCTGTAAGCCCACTAGTCATCTTCAAGCTGCCGCACCATTTTAAAACTTGCTATTTATAAAACGCTAATATTCAGGTATATGAAAATTCTTAAATCAAAAGTGGCGCGGCATCTTCAAGCTGCCCTGCTTTACGGATAGTGAAGGGACTGTGCTTGTGATGGAATTTGACAAAACCGCCGGGACAGCAACATTTTTCTACAAAGGTGATACCATTTACCTGAAACAGGACACTATGGCATCCGGCATCCGCTACAGCAATCCCCAATACGTCTACCTGGAATGGCAGGGTCACTGCACCTTGTGTAAAGACAGCCTGGTGGTGTTTGATATTGAGTGAGGTTTCAAATGGAGTTTGACTGCGCCACAGACCCGCAGAGGTGCGCCAGAATGGACTATAACTGACATTTATCCACAAAAACGGGCCTAAATGTGGATGAGTTGCGAAAAAATACTGGTTCATCCACAAAAACGGCCCAATATGTGGATGAATGGCAGAAAAACACAGGTTCATCCACAAAAACGGCCCAAAATGTGGATGAATGGCAGAAATTCACAGGTTCATCCACAAAAACGGGTCTAAATGTGGATGAGTTGCGGAAAAACACTGGTTCATCCACAAAAACAGCTCAATATGTGGATGAATGACTATTCTGGTGATATAGGGCCACTATTCTGGAGCATATGGGGCCACTATGAATGGTGCTGCTGCGCAGCATATTTTTTAAGCGCCAAAAGCTTTTGGCGCACCGCTTTGAAGACCACCTGACTGACAATTGGGTACGATGCTCACTTTTTGCATTGTGCCCGTTTTGGAAAGCTCGCTGCCACACAAAAGACCGGGAGCCTCGGCAATCAATAAAAAATGATTCTGTGCCTCAATTGTTCCCGCAGCAGTTTTTGAATTTTTTTCCGCTTCCGCAGGGACAAGGGTCATTTCGGCCGGGCTGCTTTGTGAAAACAGGAAAGTGAGAGGACGCCGGCCGACCGGCCCCACCAAACCCACCTGCCTCACCATTGGTTTTGGAAAGATCAGCGGGGACGTTGCCTTTCAGGGTCCACTTGGGGATATTGTTCTGGTAATCGATAAGTAATTTCACGGTGTCCTGCAAGTCCTGGAAGTTGTCGAACTCGAGTCTTTTGGATAGAAATTCAAGTATGGAATGAGTAGACGTTTCTATCTGGGTGTTGACCCAGATTTCATGCATAAAAATCTCTGTATCCGGTATGTCGAACTTGTTCAGCTGCCTGAGGAGTCGTTGGGAAAAAGAGTTTTTAAAATAATAAACCTGCTCCGAGGCCTCTAAAAGCTCAGATTCCTTGAATATAGCGTACTCCAGGTCTTTTCTTTTGTCAATTTCTGCGACCAAAGGTTTGATATCCGGGATGCCTTTATAATATAAAAACAGGAGGTCTTTGGCAGAATTGGTGGCATTGTATTTTCTTAGTAACCGGTTGCTTTTGAAATAATCGAGCAAATCTGTCAGGGGCACGGCTTCCGGTAAATAAAGGTTTAGCAATTCTTCAATTTTCCTGAGAGGGAGCGCTCCGTAAAGTGTAAGCATACCAATAAGAAGGTTTTCTATATGGTATGCTTTTTTTAATGCCTGATCCTGTACGTCCATTTGGAGTTGGGGAAGCAGGGATTCATTCAAATTATTGGGAAGGTAAAATTTGGGAGCATCTTCCTTGCGGTCAAAAGAAACGCCCAGGAGCCCGAGCATCAGAGGAACTTCCAGATCGTCAATGGAAAACCCTTGGGACTCATCTTCCTCGGGGAGCCGGGCTTTTGCCGAGTCAGGGCCGCCTGCCGGTGCAGAGCCTCCCCGTTCCCCTCGGCTTTGGCCTCCTCCTCGGCAAGGAGGGGGATTTTGAGATTCGTTGAAAAGGACGTAAAGCGCCTTTAATTCATTGTAGGAAAGGGTGTTCCTGAGCAGCAGGGGATTCTGCCGAAGTTCCTGCTCTATAAAAGTCGCGCATGTTTCTTTGTTTGCCGAGGTTTTGATTTTCATCCCAAAAATATGGGCCACGTCAATGATTTGCGCCTTGGTCTTGGTATTGAGCAAAATGTTTTTGTAAGTATCTTCAGCTACTGAGCCTGTGAAGTTTTCTTCTTCATCTTCAAATTCGTCGCCAAATCCGAATTCATCGTCGCGCAAAAAGGAATTGATGGCTTCCAGATCGATATTTGTTTTCCCCTTGCTCCGAGACGGCTTATAGAGAAAAGGGCCCCCTGAATCTTCGTCGGGACAGGCCATTTGACCCGCAATGCAAGAGGGAATTTGTGTTGTGTTTGCCGAGTTTGCCGAATTTGCCGAGGGGAGTACTGCTTCCAGTGTGAGGGTGTGTATCCAGGAATCCCCGAAATCGTACTCATAAATGATGGCATCTCCTTCTTTTTTAAGGAGATCGCCAATTTTCATACCCGAGTAATCTACATTCAGTTCTTCGTCCCAGAAATTATCATTCGGCATTCTTTCTGAATAATACTTGCCATCCTTAATGAAATGATGCAAGTGGCAGTTCTCCCATCCCATCGCTATCTGAATAACAATATGGAAATCAAAAAGCAGCGTATCCGGATCAACCAACACCCTTCTCCAGATTTTTGGAGTTATACGGTCTAAAACAATCAGAATCTGATATACCATTTTCTTGAGAAATTTATTGAGCAAAGGTATGAAATTTTGGGTACAACGAACACATTGTTCTTTTGCCTGAAATTCAGATAGTTGGCTAATTTGTACCCCTGGGGTACGTTTTGGCTAAAGCTTTGAAAATCAGCGAAAAGAACAATGTGTTCGTTGCACCCAAATTGTGCCTGCTTGCCTGCCTGCAATACCTGCAATTAACGCCTTACTCTTCTAAAGACCTTATGGAATCCTGAAGTTCCGTAAGGTCTTTTTTGTACCCGGTTTTTTGAGACCATACTACCCAGATAATGACCAACGGAACGAGTGTTACCAGCAATATTCCCGTAGTCAGCAATATTTTGGGTTCAAAAACCATTTCATTAAAGGACACATAAATACGCAGTTGAGAGTACAATACGGCCAGCAAAAGTCCCAGGGGAATGGCAAACAGACTCCATATACGCTCAAAACGGAGGATCCCGATCACTCTTTTATAATACCTTAAGAGCAATGTTCGTGTATTGTCTGTTAGTACGGGCTCTTTCTTCATTTTAAAATAATACATGCTGCTGTACAACAAATTCAAAGCAAGCAGCAAAAAAAACGATCCAATAAGGAGAAGTATTTGTGGATCTCCTAAATGAAAGAGTGATAAGACAATAAGACATGACATGAAAAAGGCATTCCAGTACAGACCCATCTTGAAAGTTCTTTTGAGTCGTTCCAACAACAATCCCGTGCTCTCTTTGCTGAAATTTTCAATCCTGCGGTTTTCTTCTTTTTCCAGTCCTTTATCAAAGGTGTTCCATGATTCCAGTAAATGATCCATTATTTATCCTCCTTTAATATTGATTTAAGTTGTTCTTTGATACGATGCAGTTTGACGGCTGTATTTCCAACCGATATTCCCATCATATGGGCAATCTCCGTATTGCCATAACCGTCAAGATGTAAGGTGATGATCATGCGGTCGGTTTTTCCGAAACTTTTGATCGCCGTTATAAGAGCAGACTGCAGAAGGTTTTCGTTGACAGGAGCCACAGATAGTTGATCAGCATATTGTTGCGATATCGCTTCTTCCGTTTGGGGAGTAGCTTTTTTTCTATTTTTCTTCCTGAATACAAGTGCCGTATTCAGACTCACTTTGTAGATCCAGGTAGATACTTTTGATTCGTTCCGGAAGGACGGGTAAGACCTCCAGCATTGGAAAATTATTTCCTGAAAAAGGTCTTCTTTATCACAATCATTATCTGTGTAGAGAACAACGATCTTATGAATAATCCTTCTATGCTGGTTTATGACAGATAAAAAACCTTCTTCCCGTACAATTTTTGACATATTTTACACGATTGGTTCTGCACTATTAGTATCAGAAAAAACACAATGATTACAGAATCACATTAATTCACGCAAAAAATGCCCCGACACAGAGTAGGGCATTTACCAAAAGACCGGGAAATCTTATACTTAGGTCCCTTGGGATTCCGTTAACGTAAAGGAAGTGCCGGTAAAGACGGCATTGACATTAATACTGCAGTGAGCCAGGTCAGGATTCTCTTCATCTACAGATATGCTGTACTTTTTGTAATCCACGGTATGGACATAGGTGGCAGTTCCCTGTTCTGATTCCCCACGAATCATGAAATCAAACTTATGTTCGTACATGGGTGAATTCAGAACATTCATCCCGTACATCACGATCCTGGAGGCACCCGGTTTGACCAATGTGGAAAGACCGTTTTGTTCGTACAGGTCAGTTACTATAAGGTACGCATCTTTGGTGCTCCCGTTTGAAAGTGTAATTTTTACATAGACATTGACACTTTTATCCGGGGCGCTGTCTCCGGATAAATCGAAATCACATCCCTGAAAAATTAATAGAACAGCCGCTGACATCATTATGCGACTGATACGGCTAATGCGGCTGGCATTTGTGAGGGTTCTCATAACTAAATAGTTGAAGTAAATACTGTGGGACCCCTAAGTTCTGATTATACGTCTACATCATCCAAATCTACTCCTAATAACGTTATACTCAGCTGATTGAAAAGATCAAAAACTTCCGGTTGACGGGCTAGTGATTCCAACAGCAACGAAAGTGCCTTTACTTTTGAGTATGCGTTCACCGTATCTGAGATTTCCTCGGATCCGGCTTCTCCCAAAAATTGTACTGCCACCTGGATCAGCAGTTCCGACATCTCGGGCTGACGCGCCAGGGCCACTGCACAGGCGCCGATGCATTCGCCCCGGGCATACCCGAACTGCCTCCAGATGGAAGGCGAAATGGGGGCCAACTCGGCAATACTGCTGTATCCGGCTACCCGCTCCGCCGTCGCGATCAGCTGATCGGCCGCTTCCGGCTGACGGGCAATGCTTTCGAACAACATTTCGACAGATGAGATCTGATCAACTTTGAAATACTCCTCCGGCTCTATGCGACAGTAGTGGCAGGAGGTAAAAAGAAGTAAACTTGTAAGTGAAAATATGGTGATAGTAGTTTTCATAATGTAAATATAATAAAAATTTCAAATGGAGTTTGACTGCGCCACAGACCCGCAGAGGTGCGCCAAAAAGTGTAAATTTATAGACATAACCATAAAAAATTGCAGAAATATATTAAATTTGTGGTTATAACCATAAAAACCATGATCGCAAGGGATTTGTATTTACAACAATTGGAGTATTATATTGACAAACCTTTTATCAAAATAATCACCGGTATCCGTCGCAGCGGAAAATCTACCGTGCTATTATTGTTGCGAGACAAGTTATTGGAGCAGGGTGTGAAAACCGCACAGATTATTTATGTCAATTTTGAAAGCTTTGCTTATGCAAACCTGACTACAGCCGAAAGCCTTTACGGATACATTGCTTCCTTAATCTGTGAAGACAAAAAGAACTACCTGCTTTTGGACGAAATACAGGAAGTGAAAGATTGGGAAAAATGTATTAATTCATTAATGATAGATTTTCAGGTGGATATATACCTGACCGGATCTAACTCTCATTTGTTGTCATCGGAACTGGCTACATTTTTAGCCGGCCGATACGTGGAAATCCCTGTTTATACTTTATCATTCAGGGAATACCTTCAATTCTGTTCCAATTACAATAAAAAAGAAACAACACTTGCCCAATCTTTTATCCGTTATTTGCGTTTAGGCGGCTTTCCTGCCATTCATACCGGAGAATACCCTGTAGAGATTGTGTACAAAATTGTCTATGATATTTATTCATCGGTCATTTTAAGAGATACCGTTCAGCGTTACAAGATAAGAGATATTGAACTGTTGGAAAGGGTTATACATTACGCCATCGATAATATCGGGAACACGTTTTCAGGTAAAAATGTCGCAGATTATTTTAAAAGTCAACAGCGAAAAATTGACATAAATACGGTGTATAACTACCTTTCAGCACTGGAAGGAGCATTTATCCTGTATCGTGTTCCCAGGTATGATATAAAAGGGAAGGAGATTCTAAAAACTCAGGAAAAATATTATTTAGGAGATGTGTCTATTCTGTATGCAACAATGGGCTTCAAAGACAGGCTGCTCCCCGGTGTGTTGGAAAATCTAGTTTTTTTGGAACTCAAAAGAAGAGGTTACGCTGTATACGTGGGAAAATCAGACACCCGGGAAATAGATTTTGTTGCTCAAAAGCAAGATACTAAAATCTACATTCAGGTAGCTTATAAACTAGATAGCCAGGCAACCGTACAAAGAGAATTTGAGCCCTTATTATCTGTTAGGGATCAGTATCCAAAATACGTTGTAACCATGGACGATTTCTGGAAAGAATCGGTAGAAGGGGTACAACACCTCCATATTTCTGATTTTTTGTTAAATGGAGTTTGACTGCGCCACAAATGGAGATTGACTGCGCCACAGACCCCACTTATGTGCGCCCCAAATGGAGATTGACTGCGCCAAGATTTTGCTGAAGTCTGTAAGACGCTGTAAAAATAGTGTTTTAATATTTTGAGATTTTCTTTGGCGCAGTCAAACTCCATTTGACCCTAACGCCCCATGTGAGAATTGGCTGAGCCTCAGCTTATTTTTCTTGGCACACTCAAACTCCATTTGTATCTTTACAAAATGAGAACAGTCATTTTTTACACCTCAAAATACGGGACGACCGCTACGGTCGCCAAGGAGATAGCTGAATTATTAACCGTAGATGAACAGGTAGAAGTCCTTGATATTAAAAACTTTAACTGGGATTTTATCCCTGACTTCAAAGCCGTCTCCCGTTTTGTGATAGGCGTTCCCATGTACGCCGGCAAACCCCTCAAATCTATGCGCAAATTCTGCGATGCTTTTTCTTTCAAACTGGAAAAAAGGCTCGTGTACCTTTTTGTCTGCGGTTCCGAGATCTCTCCGGAAAAGCAACAGGCAGAATTGGAAGCAGCTTTTCCGGAAAGTCTGCGAAGGATCGCAAAAGGAACAGCCTTTTTAGGTGGAGCTTTCCATTGGAAGAAAATGAATTTCATGGAACGGTTCATCATAAAACGCATCACCGGCCGTACCGGCGACATGGATATGATCCGCCATAAAGCCATCAAAAAGTTTACAGAACAGATTTCAAGTGGGGTATATGAAAATTACAAACCCCCAAAGATGCGCCAAAAAAAGCTTGAGCTGAACCCGAAACCCCCAAGACATATCCGCTAAGCACTGGCAGCTTGAAGATACAAAAATTTAAATGTATTGAATTATGAAAACTATTCTTTTAGCCCTGACACTGCTGGCTTTGCCCGCACTAAGCATTAAAGCCCAGGACCTTCCCGCATCCTGGGAAGAGCTCACCTCGGCAGATTTCGTTAAAGCCACGGAACGCGCACAGGGCGTCTGCATCCTTCCGATGGGCGTCGTGGAAAAGCACGGGCAGCACCTGCCTCTGGGCACCGACGTCTTCATCGCCCGCGAACTCTCCCTGATGGCGGCCCGAGACGAATACGCGGTGGTCTTCCCCTTTTGGTACGCCGGCCAGATCTTTGAGGCCCGCCACCAGCCCGGGACCATTTCTTACAGCCCCGAGTTGCTTTATCGCATGCTGGATGAGACTTGCCGAGAAATATCCCGCAATGGCTTCAAAAAAATCCTGCTGGTAAACGGGCATGGGGGCAACAACAACCTGATCCAGTATTTCTGCCAAACCCAATTGGAATCGGAACGCGACTACGCCGTCTACTTCTTTAACGCTGAGCTCGATGCCGATACCAACCGGCAAATTAGAGCCATGCGAAAATCCACTACGGGCGGTCATGCTGATGAAGTGGAATCCTCTGAAATGGCATGGATACGCCCCGATCTTACGCACATCGACCGTGCCACCACTGAATCCGGCGAAGACCTTAACCGCCTGCTACTGCCCGGAGCCTACACCGGCATCTGGTGGTACGCCAAATACCCCAACCACTATGCCGGCGACGCCAAAGACGCCAACCCCCAACTTGGCGAATACGTCATGGAAAAACGCGTGGAAAAACTTGCCGAAGTCATCCGCATGATCAAAGCAGACACCACCACCCAACACCTCCAAAACCGCTTCTACCGGGAAGCCACGGCCCACTAAATCTCAGAAAGTAGGTGGAACCTTCTGCGCCACCAGACAGGGTGTGATGTTGTTATATGTCAGATATACAGACAATTGAGAAAATAAGATATAAATTTGGCGCGGGAAGGTTCCACCTACCTTTTCTTTCTTAACTTTGATTAACCAAACACATTACACTATGAAAAAGATACTATTAGTTCTTATCCTGCTGGCTGCTGTTCCTGTAGTTATGAACGCCAACCCGGCCCGTAAAGTGACCCTCAAATATGACAAAGAAACCGAAAAACTTACCGTAACAATCTTGCATCCGGTAAGGGATACTGTCAAACATTATATCAGTGAGATCACCATCCTGGTGGATGACAAGGAAATTGAAACCAAGGAACTTACCAGTCAATCCTCTGCAGATACGGAAGTGTACGAAATAACCCTTCCGGGTCTTATAAAAGGCACTAAAATTGAAGTAGAAGCCAAGTGCAACCAGTTTGGCAAGAAAAAGGGAAAGCTCACATTAAAATAAAAGCAGAAAACCACCTTCAACCGCTCCCCACAGCCCCCACGCATCCGCACAACCCACTGCAAAACAGTTAAGCTAACGATAGAATAAAAACTGTATCTTTGTTGCATGAACCTCAAACTCCCGGAAGAACTCAACCAGATACTTTCATTCGCACGGGAAGAAGCCATGCGTTTGGGAAGTTACACCATTACAGGTGATCATATATTTTTGGCTATTATCCGTCACCAGGAAAACCAGGCGTACGGCATTCTCACGATGCTGGACCTGCTGTTGTGGCAGATGAAAAACCTGATAGAAAGCAAGGAGATGGGCCGTACCATGATCTCTCCGGATCAGGCAGACAAGCTGACTCTAAGCGAACATGCGGAAAAGTGCCTGAAAGCCATGTACCTGGAAGCCAGTAAGCTGGGGCAGACTACGCCCAATTCACTCCACCTGTTGCTGGCTATGCTGGCCCTGGACAGCGGGATAGGTGTTTACTGGTTGCGTACCAAAGGAGTTACGGACCAGACGTTGCGTGCCTACCTGAAAGGCGAATTGCCGCTGGTAGTGAAGGGATCACAAAGAAGGCGCACGGCCCAGCGCAGGGATGCTATCAAGAACATGGAGGAGCAAATGGAGACGGGCCTGAACCGCCCCAAAAAATCCGCAAAGGAATCTCCTG
>Ga0265294_10007505_pt1 | contig 12906 bp, 11 predicted proteins | sample MunlanPumphouse3_FD_192504 | JGI IMG/M metagenome (GOLD analysis project Ga0265294, IMG submission 192504) | Groundwater microbial communities from a municipal landfill in Southern Ontario, Canada - Pumphouse #3 | ecosystem: Environmental > Aquatic > Deep subsurface > Groundwater | place... | reverse complement strand
AGTGCTCCTGCCTGCAAGGCGCCGTGCATGGCAGCAGCAGCACCCCCTTCGGATTGCATTTCCTGCACTTGCACCGTTTCGCCGAAAATATTTTTTCGGCCTTTGGCAGCCCATTCGTCAACATACTCTGCCATAGTTGACGAAGGTGTGATAGGATAAATTGCAGCTACTTCGCTGAACATATATGCGATGTGTGCAGCAGCCTGATTCCCGTCACAGGTTAAGAATTTTTTTTGTTTAGCCATCTTGTTAAAATAATTTATGTTAGTTTGTTTATTCCTTTAGTATAAAAAGCCAAGCAACCAAAGCGGTATTTCGTTTTTATGGGTTACTTCCGTTGCATCAACAGCAAAGTATATTTTAGAACTATGCCTGTTAGCCGATTTAGTATCGTACTTGAAGTTGATTTTCTTGTCCACACAAAAATCACTGTGGTATTTGCCTGTATTGACTTTGTTCTTGGCATGTAGTGCATTGTACAGGAAAGTTTTTCTTTCCGCATCATAATCAATAGTATCCGGAAAAACAGCGTGCATCAGGTTGGTGTTGTGAACGTAAAGCTGCTTTGGTTTTTTTGGATAATCTTCGCCATCAGCATACAAGGTATTGAGTAAACGTGCATCTTTCAAATACTTGATATAATTCATAATGGTGGCACGGGAGGTGTTTATTTCAACAGCCAGCTGACTGATGTTGGCCGGTCCCGGTGCATTTTTCATGATCAGGTACAATAACCTTCTGATTTTTGACAGGTACTTTAAATCGATTTGCTTGATCAGCAGAATATCAACCTCCATCATCATGTTCATCGTTTTCAGCAGATTCTCGGAATAATTTCTGTTTTCCAGGAAGAAAGGATAATATCCAAAGTTCAGGTAATCCTGAAAGAAGATCATCGGGTTGACTTTTTCCCTGATTACTTTTGTAATCTTTGCCTGATCTTTCAGAACTTCCTCTAAAGAAAAGGGCGGTAAATTTAATCCGGTTTTGAAATTGATGTATTCCCGGAATGAAAACCCGCGGAGGTTATATAAGGCTACAACATCCTGAATGTCCTTGTTGTCCTCGATCAACCGCATTACTGAAGAACCGGAAAAGATGATCTGCAATTCCGGGTAAGTATCATAACAAATCCGGAGTTCCTGTGACCAGTTTTCGTACTTGAAAGTCTGGTCAATCAAGAGTGTTCTGCCTCCTTGTTCGTAGAACATCCCGGCAAACTCCACTAAACTGTGCTCCGTGAAATACAGGTTGGTGAAATTGATGTACAGGCATTTTTTTCCCTTACCAAAGCGCTCTTTGGCATATTGTAGCAGGAAAGTGGTTTTCCCCACGCCACGACTACCCTTAATTCCGATAAGACGATGCGACCAATCGATTTCGTCCATTAACAGACGTCTGACCGGTGCATGCACATTAGCCACTAAATCGAGGTGTGTATTATAAAACGACTTCATGGAATTATTTTGCGGCAAATGTACGATATTTTTTTGTATTTTGCAATGTCGGGATTACAAAAATAGGGTTTTGGAATGTTAATGATGTTGATGTTAAATCAATAGGGAGATTCAAATATCAATTTTCCTCTCTTTGTGATTTGTTGGAGAAATTTACAATAAAACACATCAACTTAATTTGTATTCTGGTTGATTAGAATTGAAATTTAGTTGTTATCTTTGGGGTTGTAATATAAAAAAACAACACCAATGAACACTTTCAATCAACTTGCTATAATCCCTGAAAACGAATCCCTTTCGCGCGAACTGGAAGTGTTGAATCTCGAATTTCTCGACTTATATACAACACACAAGCAACTGATTGAAAACGATTCAGTTATACTTACATCGCTTTATTTGGCAAAGTTGGGACATCTACAACTTGAATTGTTGCAAAAAAAGACGGAGTTATCCAGGCTTAGTAAGAAAATTAAGCTCATTCAGGCTGCTTACAACAGAAGTGAATATCCCGATTTACAAACCATCGAAAAAATTCTGAATGATGAACTGGAAGAGTATTATAAACAAATTCAATTTCAGTCGCAAATGCTGGAAAAATCGAAAGAAGTGCTTTCTAGTTTGCTTTCTGAAGAAGATACTCAGAAATTAAAAGAAATTTTTCGTTTGTTGTGCAAAAAATTGCATCCAGACCTCAATCCACATCAAAGTGAGTTAGAAAAAGATTTGTTTATAAAAGTGAAAGCTGCCTATGATTTGCAAAATTTATTCGAATTACAAAGTATATTGTTGTATCTTGATAACCGCGATGTTACTGTACCCACAGCATTATCAGTGAATGAAAAAGAGCAACAAGTCAGTTTTCTAAAAAAGAACATTGCTGCATTGAAAGAAAAAATTGAAAAGTTAAAAGAGACTTTTCCATTTAACATTGAAAGCCTGATCAATGATGACAAGCAAATAGAACAAAAACAAGCGGAGTTGAAAAGTCAGATCAGGGAAGTTGTCGAAGATATAGATAAGTGTATGCAACTCTTAAAATTAATGCTCGATGAATAAATCAATCATCCCTGTTACACCTGGATTACTCGCGTTGTTGAGTAAAGAAAGCAATTTACCAAAACCTTTCTCGCAGGAAATTTTTCTGCTTGAAGTTGTTATCGCCGGTACCTCTTTTTGCAAAAAAATTGAGGAAGCGGAAGCCTTGATTGTTCCCGAAAAAGTACTAATTATGAAGCGGGAGCCAAGAAACGAATATGATGAATTTGCCATTGCCATTTACTGTGATCAGGTAAAGGTAGGTTATGTCCCTGCCGAAATGAATTTGGTTTGTTCACGTTTGATGGATGCCGGTAAATTTTTCTTTTGCAGAGTCGTGGATAAGAGGTGGCAAAATCAATGGCTGAAAATAAGAGCCAATATCTACATGGTCGAATAAACAAATAATAGAAAATCAAACATGCAGATCAGAAAAGCTACAATCAACGATTCAAATGCCATCGCGACTTATCTGTTGCTGGCAATGGAAGATATTGTTTATAAATTCCTTAGTAGGAATAATTATCAACAAGCGTTGGAGTTTATGCTTTATTTTGTCCGGAGAGAGAACAACCAGTATTCATATCAAAACTGCTGGATTGCTGAAGAAGAAGGTAAGATCATAGCGGCAGTTGATTTGTACGATGGATCCAGGTTGTGGGAGTTGCGTGAACCAGTTATACGGTATGTGCGAGAACATTATAACAAAGATTTCAATCCCGAAGACGAAACTCAACCAGGTGAATACTATATTGATACGCTCGGGGTACACCCCAACATGCAGGGAAAAGGCATTGGATCCGGTTTGCTGCAGTTTCTCATTGAGGAATACGTAATCAGGCAAAAAGATACCTTGGGTTTGTTAGTTGATGAGGAGAACCTGAATGCCAAAAAGTTGTATTTAAGATTGGGCTTTAAACCTGTCGGCCGGAAATTCCTGGCCGGTAAACCGATGGAACATCTTCAGATTATATGAGAACGATTTGATGAGATGAATCCGAACCGTGTTGAACACAACAAAGCCAACTAAATTCTTTCGGAATAGTTGGCTTTGCCTTTATATTACAGGATTGCTCCTGTTCAGTTCAAATGATGTATTGTTGATTATCCGTGTTTGATGGCAGCTTGTGCAGCTGACAGTCTGGCAATCGGAACACGGAACGGAGAACAACTTACATAATTCAGTCCGACCATGTGGCAGAACTCCACGGATGACGGTTCTCCGCCATGCTCACCGCAAATACCTACCTTCAGATCTGAACGAACAGAACGACCTTTTTCTGTGGCCATTTTTACTAACTGACCAACACCATTGCGGTCGAGTACCTGGAACGGATCTACTTTCAATATCTTCATATCTAAATAGATTGGAAGGAAAGTAGCAATGTCGTCACGTGAGTAGCCGAACGTCATCTGAGTCAAGTCATTGGTTCCGAATGAGAAGAATTCGGCTCTTGCAGCAATCTTTTCAGCAGTCAAAGCAGCACGTGGAATTTCAATCATGGTACCAATCTTGAATTCAACTTTATCGCCTTTTTCTTCAAATAATTTAGCAGCTGTTTCACGGATTACTTTTTCCTGGGCGATGAACTCATGGCTGATACCTACCAGCGGAACCATGATTTCCGGAATAGCAGTGATGCCTTTGGCTTTCAGATTCAGCGCGGCGCCAAGTATCGCACGAGTCTGCATTTCAGTGATTTCAGGGAAGGTGTTCCCCAAACGACAACCGCGGTGACCGAGCATCGGATTCATTTCGTGCAGTGATTCTACGCGTTCCTTGATTTTCTTTACAGGTACACTCATGGCTTCGGCCATTTGTTGTTGCCCTTTTTCATCGTGAGGAACAAATTCATGCAAAGGAGGATCAAGTAAGCGAACGGTAACCGGACAGCCCTCCATGGCTTCAAAAATACCTTCAAAGTCTGCCTGCTGATAAGGAAGAATTTTTGCTAAGGCTTTACGGCGCCCTTCTGCATCTTCAGACAGAATCATTTCACGCATAGCCTTGATTTTATCGCCTTCGAAGAACATATGCTCGGTACGACACAACCCGATGCCTGTAGCTCCAAATTTTCGTGCAATTGCCGCATCGTACGGTGTATCAGCATTGGTGCGAACCGACATCTTGGTGTATTTGTCCGACAATTCCATAATGGATGCAAAATCAGCATCTAATTCAGCCTCCTTAGTTGCGACTTTACCTAAATAAAGATCCCCTGTTGAGCCATTCAGAGAGATAAAATCACCTTCCTTCAGGGTAAGGCTATCGACTTCAATTGTTTTTGAAACATAGTCGATTTTGAGTGTTCCTGCCCCGGAAACGCAGCATTTTCCCATGCCACGTGCAACTACGGCAGCGTGAGAAGTCATACCACCACGGGCAGTCAGGATACCTTCGGCAGCAGCCATGCCGGCTAAATCTTCCGGAGAGGTTTCCACACGTACCATGATTACTTTTTCGCCGGCAGCAGCCCATTCTGAAGCATCGTCGGCATTGAACACAATTTTGCCGGTAGCAGCTCCCGGAGAGGCAGCTAACCCTTTGGCAATGACTTTTGCATTTTTCAAAGCAACCTTATCGAATACCGGATGCAGCAACTCGTCTAATTTTAACGGGTCGATCCGCAGAATGGCTGTTTTTTCGTCGATCATACCCTGACGTAACATGTCCATGGCAATTTTAACCATGGCTGCACCAGTGCGCTTACCATTCCGGGTTTGCAGAAACCACAATTTACCTTCCTGTACGGTGAATTCCATATCCTGCATGTCTTTATAGTGGTTTTCCAGCTTGGTTTGCAGTGCATCAAGTTCTTTGTAGATTTCAGGCATAGCTTCTTCCATCGAAGGATAATTGGCTAACCTTTCCTTTTCGGAAATGCCTGCCAGTTCTGCCCACCGTTGTGAACCTATTTTGGTGATTTGCTGAGGTGTACGGATTCCGGCTACTACGTCTTCACCCTGTGCATTGATGAGGTATTCACCTACAAACTGGTCTTCTCCGGTGGCAGCATCACGACTGAAGCATACGCCGGTAGCTGAAGTTTGTCCCATGTTGCCGAACACCATGGCCTGTACGTTTACTGCAGTTCCCCATTCGGCAGGAATACCTTCCATTTTGCGATATAAAATAGCGCGGTCGTTCATCCAGGAATCGAAAACTGCACAGATAGCACCCCATAATTGCTCATAGGCAGATTCGGGGAAGTCTTTTCCAGTCTGTTTTTTTACAGCTGCTTTGAAATGTTTGACAAGTTCTTTTAAGTCATCTACCGAAAGATCTGTGTCTAAGTGCACCCCTTTTTCATTTTTAATTTGTTCGATGATTTCTTCGAACGGATCGTGGTCGTTTTTATTTTCAGGTTTCATGCCCAACACTACATCGCCATACATCTGAATAAAACGACGGTAGGAGTCCCATACAAACCTTGGATTGCCGGTTTTCCTGGTTAAACCTTCTACTACAGCATCGTTCAAACCCAGGTTTAGAATGGTGTCCATCATACCTGGCATAGAGGCGCGTGCACCGGAACGAACAGAAACCAGCAACGGATTTTCTATGTCGCCGAATGTTGAATTCATAAGCACTTCAACTCCCGCAATGGCGCTTTCCACTTCAGGTTTTAATAGTGCAATTACTTTTTCTTTTTTCAGCTGGTAATATTCATTACATACATCAGTAGTAATGGTAAAACCCGGAGGAACAGGTACCCCGATGAGGTTCATCTCAGCTAAATTTGCTCCTTTACCACCGAGCAAGTTTTTCATGGTAGCACTTCCTTCGGCTTTCCCGTTTCCAAAGGTGTACACTCTTTTCGTGTTGATCATCATTGTTATTAAATTTTAGATTGATTCGATTTTTTAACGCTTCAAAAATAGTGTTATTTTTTTGCATAAACAAACCAGCTATATCCATATTGAGTGAAAGATTTTTTCCTGCCCTTCTTAATTTGTCTGAATTGTTTTATTTAAAAGAATTTCGGAAATCTGTTGTTTTAAATTTCGTAGTTTATTCACTTCCTCAAAATGTGCTTTTGAAACCCAAAACAGACGTATATGATTAAGTAAAGGTTCTATTTCTTTAATAAGAAGAAAGGAGAATTTACCTGTATAATAATGTCCTGGTATTAGAATGAAAAATGACCACCAGGGCAAACTGAATATAGAAATCAGTAAGCATGTCTGAAAAATATAAAACAGAGGAAAAAGAACAATTCCGGCAACATAATATACCGAACTGTAAAAGCCCTTAAACTTAATTTTCATGATTGTAGGAAATACCGAAGCCAGCATGAATGGTATAATATTGAGAGCTATTCCCGGAAGGGCTAATAGAATTGAAACAATTCCTTTGAAACCAGCAACCAGGGTGTCGAAAAAGGAAGGAGTTTTTTTATTCAGTGTTTTTAATTTTATTTTTTGCATGCCTGATTTATACATTTTGCATGCCTTGTCGAGATACTCAATCGTGTCGGATTCTGTCTTTTCGAGGTGATTCAATATTTTTGCGGTATATTGACGTGCCAGGAATAGATTGAACGTGTTGTTTTCAAGATGTAGTTTTACCAGCATGTCTTTGTTTACAAGGTCAACGGCTGTAATAAAGCATTCGTAATATTTTTCAGAATTTAGATGTAAGGTTAAATTCTCCAGGTCTGATTGCAATTTCTCTTTCAGCTTATTTGTTGTAACCGCTTGGTTTTCACAGTAGCTCTCCATGTAGCTTGAAATGCTGATGGGATTACCTATATTGATAATCAAATGTTTGCCAAACTTTATAAAATCACCCAAATCAATGCCGACCGGGATTATACTAATCGATTTTCCTTCCGGCAGTTTTTGCTGTGCACTGAAAGCAATCCGGAAAATGCCTTTTACCAGGGGTCTTATTTTTCTTTCTGTTCCCTGATCGCCTTCCGGCATGATGCAAATGGCAGCGTTGTGTAGTAATACATCATCAGCCGTATCGAATGAAGTTTTGTTTTTGACCAGGTTCTCATAGCCGTCTCTGATTCTGAATGCCGGTAAAATTTTAGTAAAGCGGATGAATTTCACAAGAGGCTTTGGTAAATTGAAAACATCCGCGCGACTCAGATATACTTTGACTTGTCTGAAGGGTGGCAGCGAAAGAATTGCCAGCGCATCCATCAGTGCATTCAGGTGATTGGGAGCAAAAATTACGGGTTCATTTTCAGGAATATTTTTTTGTCCCCGTACAATTATTTTATCATAGTATTGGTTGAATGACCAAACCACATAGGTTTTACCAATTATATAAGATAAGGTGTTTTCGAATATCTTAGACATACATGCTTTTTTCCAATTAGTTTAAAAAATCAGGATTCTCTGACCGGTTTATGACTTCAGGAGACCGAAATGCCTAAACCGAAAATGATGTGCCAGATGCAATGACTCATACATAATAGTTAATTATAGCATGAATAATAGGGCTCAAATGCAGATTAGGAAGGCAAAGATAAATTATTTATTATAAAATGTGTAATTTTGATGCGATTTTAATTGTTGAGTATGACTGAGACTTATCTAACGATTCAAAAACAAATAAACGGAATTTACAAAGAGAAAGGGAGTAAATTTTTATCTTTTGCTTTACCCGTAAAGGATGTTGAAGAAGTGAAAATGCAGCTGGCTGCTTATAAAAAAGAATATCACGATGCAAGGCATGTTTGTTATGCTTATATGTTAGGGGCAGAACGGGAGGATTATCGGGTGAATGACGACGGAGAGCCTTCGGGTACAGCTGGCAGACCAATTCTCGGTCAGATTAATTCACGCGGTCTGACCAATGTGCTGGTTGTCGTGGTACGCTATTTTGGAGGGGTCTTACTGGGTACAGGCGGACTGATAACTGCGTATAAAGCTGCGGCTTCAGATGCACTGGAACAGGCTGAAATTGTGGAAAAAACTGTGGATTGCAATATAGAGGTATTTTTTGAATATCCTTCCATGAAAATAGTTATGAGTGCTATTAAGGAATGCCAGGCACAAATAATCAGACAGGATTTTAATGAAAGTTGCTGCATCAAAATGACCGTTCCGCTGGCCAATAAATCAACGTTGTGTGATAAACTGGAAAAAGTTGTCAAACGGATCATTATTTCCTGAAAAATATATTTTATTTCTGATAGAAATTTAATACCTTTGCACGCAAGCATGAAAAAAGAAAATTCAATATATCGTCAAGGTTTATTTGATTTAAATCAAGATAGTTGCATGTGTGAAGTTATCGGTAAACCAATGTAAATCAGAAGCGATTTGTGTTGGTTTTTTTGTTATTTTATTTTTTCATTTTTTCATTTCAAATCAGCTACCTATGAATAACAGCCTGGTTTCTATTACTGATTACAGCAAGGAGGAGATACTTTCTATCCTTGATTCTGCAAGAGACTTTGAAGCTAACCCCAACAGGAAATCCCTGGATGGGAAAGTGGTTGCCACCTTGTTTTTTGAACCGTCCACCCGGACAAGACTGAGTTTTGAAACAGCGGTTATCCGGCTGGGAGGAAAGGTAATTGGTTTTTCGGATGCGGCAACATCCAGTGCTTCTAAAGGAGAAACGTTGAACGATACGATTCACATGGTGAGCTGTTATGCTGACGCCATCGTAATGAGACATCCACTGGAAGGGGCTGCCAGATATGCATCTGAAATTTCTCCTGTTCCGGTCGTAAATGCAGGTGATGGTGCTAATCAACACCCTTCGCAAACATTACTTGATTTATATTCAATACTGAAAACACAGGGCACGCTTGAAAATCTGAAAATTTGTATGGTGGGTGATTTGAAATATGGCAGAACAGTACACTCGCTTATTCAAGCCATGTCTCATTTTACTCCTACATTTAAATTTATCGCCCCTGATGAATTAAAAATCCCGGAAGAATACAGAATTTTCTGTCGTAAAAAAAATATTCCTTTTACCGAATCAAACGAATTAAATGATAATTTTAATGATGCTGACATCCTGTATATGACACGTGTTCAGAAAGAAAGATTTCAGGATCTGATGGAATATGAACGGGTTAAAAACGTTTATACATTGCAAAATGAAATGCTGGAAAACACAAAACCGAATTTGAGAGTTTTACACCCGCTGCCTCGTGTTAATGAAATCAGTATGGATGTGGATAAAAATGAAAAGGCTTATTATTTTCAACAGGCACAAAATGGGTTATATGTGAGACAGGCGATTTTGTCCAAGGTGTTGAATATAGCTAATAACGAATAGTGTAATGATTATCAATAGCCTCCGGTTTTAACCGGAGGAATAAATGATTTAATTTTGTGATTATAGAATTGATTTTGTTTTTCCAGACGAATAAATATTGAAATATGGAAAAAGAATTAAAGGTTGCAGCATTGCGAAACGGAACCGTGATTGATCACATTCCGGCTGATAAATTATTTCAGGTGGTGTCAATTTTGAGGTTGAAGTATTATGATCACCCGCTGACCATCGGTAATAACTTTGACAGTAAAAAAATGGGTGTGAAAGGTATCATCAAAATTTCTGATCGTTTCCTCGCGGAAGATGAAACCAGTAAAATTGCCCTGATTGCTCCTAATGCAAAAATCAACATCATCAAAGAATATCAGGTAATTGAAAAACGTGCGTTGGTGCTGGGGGAAGAAATTCATGATGTCATGCACTGTGCCAATCCGGTTTGTATTACCAATCATCAACCTATTCCAACAAAATTTTTTGTAATTAAAGATGAGGATAAAGTACGCCTGAAATGCCAATATTGCGAAAGAGAAGTTGCTCAGGATGAAATTAAACTGAAAAAGAAATAGTGCAGATGAACGAAAAGTCTCATGTCTCATGGAAACCGGGAACCCTAATTTATCCGCTTCCTGCTGCCCTGGTTTCCTGTGGTAAAACTCTGGAAGAATTTAATGTGTTGACCGTCAGTTGGTTGGGAACGCTCTGTTCCAGTCCCCCGATGTGTTATATTTCGGTCCGCCGGGAACGTAAATCGTATGAAATCATCAAAGCTAACAGAGAGTTTGTGATTAATCTGACAAACGAATCATTGGCTTTTGCAGCTGACTGGTGCGGTGTCAGGAGTGGGAGAAATTATAATAAATTCAAAGAAATGAATCTGACGCCGGTCATGGCCGAAAAGGTAAAAGCACCGATTATAAAAGAAGCTCCTTTGTGCATCGAATGCAGGGTAAAAGAAATTGTTACATTGGGGACACACGATATGTTTATCTCAGAAGTACTCAATATTCAGGCTGATAAACAATTCATTGATACTGAAACTGACACTTTTGATATGGCAAAAGCCAAATTAATTGCTTATTCTCACGGACATTATTATAAGTTGGGAGAGGAGATTGGGAAATTTGGATGGACGGTGAAGAAGAAATAGAGAATAATGGTTAGTGGATAGTGGTTAATTATTGGTTTAAAGTTTAAGAGTTTAAGAGAGCGGAAAGACATTAGACATTAGACTTTCGACAGTAAGTAGTACGTAGAAATAAAAATTATAAATACAAAAATGAAAAGAGACAATTTAATTTTTGACATCATCGACCGCGAGAAGCAGCGTCAGATGAAGGGTATTGAACTGATTGCTTCCGAAAACTTTGTAAGTGACCAGGTGATGGAGGCAATGGGTTCTGTATTAACTAACAAATATGCTGAAGGGTATCCCGGAAAAAGATATTATGGTGGATGCGAAGTGGTGGACGAATCGGAACAGATTGCCATCGATCGTATCAAAAAGGTTTTTGGTGCCGAATGGGCAAACGTACAGCCTCACTCAGGAGCGCAGGCCAACGCGGCTGTTTTCCTGGCATGCTTAAATCCAGGTGATAAGTTTCTCGGACTGAATCTGGCACATGGCGGACATTTATCGCATGGCTCTTTGGTAAACAGTTCGGGTATCTTGTACCGCCCCAGTGAATACAATGTAAAACAGGAAACCGGACGTGTGGATTATGATCAAATGGAGGAAGTGGCATTGCGTGAACAACCGAAACTGATTATTGGTGGTGGTTCGGCTTATTCCCGTGAATGGGATTACAAACGCATGCGCGAAATTGCAGATAAAGTTGGTGCAATTCTCATGATTGACATGGCGCATCCTGCGGGTTTGATTGCTGCGGGATTGCTCGATAATCCGGTAAAATATGCGCATATTGTGACTTCAACCACACATAAGACTTTACGCGGACCACGCGGTGGTATCATCCTGATGGGTAAGGACTTCCCTAATCCATGGGGTAAGACAACTCCTAAAGGTGAAGTGAAAATGATGTCGGCTTTGCTCGATTCAGCTGTGTTCCCGGGCATTCAGGGCGGACCGCTCGAACATGTTATTGCTGCGAAAGCAGTTGCTTTTGGTGAGTGTTTGCAACCGGAATACAAGGAATATCAGATTCAGGTACAGAAAAATGCAAAAGTACTTGCTGATGCTCTGATTTCACGTGGTTTTACGATTATTTCCGGTGGAACAGATAACCATTCGATGTTGGTTGACCTGCGTTCAAAATATCCGGACCTGACCGGAAAAGTAGCTGAAAAGGCCTTGGTTGAGGCAGATATTACCTGCAACAAAAATATGGTTCCTTTTGATAGTCGATCAGCTTTCCAGACTTCAGGTATCCGTTTGGGTACACCCGCTATTACGACCCGTGGAGCCAAAGAAGATTTGATGGTTGAAATTGCAGAGTTAATCGAAACTGTATTGTCGAATGTGGATAACGAGGAGGTGATTGCTTCTGTTCGTAAAAGGGTGAATGACACCATGGCGAAGTATCCGTTGTTTGCTTATTAATTAAAGTAGTTGGTAGTTAGTAGATAAAGAAATTCTACCAACTACCAACTACCAACTACCAACTACTATCTACCAACATAATGCTCGAACAAATTTTTGAACTCTCCGAACATACAGATACCCTGGTTTTTTTTGGGGTGAACAATGTAAATCTGCATTTGCTGAAGAACCTGTTTCCTCATGTGAGGATGGTGGGAAGGGGGCGTACGGTTAAAATTGAAGGAGAGGAGGAAAAGGTTAACGTCTTACTGAATTACCTTCAGAAAATTGAAAAATACTGTATCGACAACAATTCACTTAATGAAGAGGTCATCATTCAGATTGTCAAAGGCAGTGAACCGGCAGAAATCAGGTTCGATCATTTGATATTGCATGGCGTAAATGGAAAATCTATCATGGCACGGACTGCCAATCAACAGAAGTTAGTCAAGGAATTTAGTACGAATGATTTACTTTTTGCGATTGGTCCAGCCGGTTCGGGTAAAACATATACGGCTATTGCGCTGGCAGTTAAATCGCTAAAGAGCAAAGTAATCAGGAAGATTATTTTGAGTCGTCAAGCTGTTGAAGCAGGAGAGAAGCTGGGTTTTCTTCCGGGGGATATG
>Ga0265294_10007504_pt1 | contig 12906 bp, 10 predicted proteins | sample MunlanPumphouse3_FD_192504 | JGI IMG/M metagenome (GOLD analysis project Ga0265294, IMG submission 192504) | Groundwater microbial communities from a municipal landfill in Southern Ontario, Canada - Pumphouse #3 | ecosystem: Environmental > Aquatic > Deep subsurface > Groundwater | place... | reverse complement strand
AGTTTGCCAGAAGGCCCGCGACCAGAACTGCTTCGAGAATCTCCTCATTGGTAATTCCCATTTTTTTCGCGACCTGCATATGATATGTCGTGCAGTGATCGCAGCGTAAAGCCGCCCCGACGGCAAGGCTGATCAACTCTACCGTCTTTGCCGGCAAAGCACCCGCCTGGCTCACCGCATTTTTATAGAGCAGATGCGAAATCAGTGCCTCGGGATTATCCTCCAGTTTCTTGTAAATCAGAGGAATTGTGCCGTTCTCTTCCTCAACTCTCTCGAGCCATTCGGCTGCAGTCTGCTGTGCTCCTTTTGTCTGTACTTCTTTGATTGCCTCATCAAAATTCAAATCGAATTCTACCATGATTTACACCACAATATTTGTTTCCGAAAGCGGCCGGATACGGATAAGGATATAATTCCTCATACGTGACGGCAGAACATCTGCCACATCACCGACTTTTACCTCGTCTTCGATTACAAGGTCCCGGACCTTTTGCGCATACTCCGGGTAAGAAAGTTTCAAGCGGAGACCGTTCAGCTGGACTGCGATTGGGGCAGGTGAGTAAACCTCTTCAATTTCCGGAATCTCCTGTTTGATGATTGCCTGAAGCCTGGCGGGCGAAACAGACAGGGGATCGTTTGCAATTTCCTGACGACGTGCCGCAACAACTTTCTCGACCTCCTCAATGACAAGGTCAAGCCGGTGGATGTCCGCCTCGGTCTGGGTTCTGTGCATGAACCGCCCGAGTCCGCCAACATATCCTGCGACCGGCGGGTCGGTCTGTTTTTCGAGAACGTCACGGTCTGGCGCTCCTGTCAGAATGATGGGAACGGTAATCCCGCGTCTGAGTTTCGGGAACTTCGTCTCGATACAGGAGGCGAAATTGCCGAGAACGTAGATTGCCAGATCATGTTCGTTGATAAGGTCGCGTTCCTCATCATTCAGCTGGGCAATGCGTTTGCCAAATCCCCGTGCCATACCGAGAATGTTCGATTTCGAGCCGTTGCTTCTGAGATACTCGGCAACATCACATGCCGAGTGGGGCAGGTGATGGATTTCCAGACTCGGAATCACGACCACGATTTCTGTTCCGACCAGAGGCGACTCGGTTACTTCTCCCGCGAGCGGGCGGGAAAATGCAATGAGGCGTTTGATATCCTCTTTCGGCATTAATACCTGGAGAACGACTTCGCTCGCAATGTTGTGGCGCTGGACGATGTATCCCCCGAGATCTTCGATGTAATCTACAATCTCGTCAAGACGATACACACCGCCTTTGTAGGTTATTGGAACAAGCATCATCGGAGAGTCTCCTCCATTTTTGCAAACCGGTCCGCGATGATTTTCTCGATATCTTCTGCGGGCAGGGTGTTTTCACTCGCAGCAAACGAGAAACGGTTCTTTCCATAGTTCTCCCGCCTGACCTTGAATCCCTCCGGGGCGATGACCTGGATTGCATAAATCAAATCTTTGAAGAGAGATTCCGAGGGGTCGATTACGACCCATTCTCTCAGGTCTTTTGGAATATCCACGTTTTTGATGATAACGGTGAACCGGTCCGGCTGGTCAACATTGTCGTGCCCGAATTTCTGCCAGAACATTTTGAGCATGGCCGCAAGGTAGGTCTCATCACCCACGGAAATCGTTGCCTTTTCATCCTGAATCAGAACGTTTCCTACATCCGAAACACGAATGACAGACCGTGTCTGGCGGATGAACCCGGTTGCCACGAACAATGGATACGCCGGATTGATGTAAATGTGGAGCCCCTCCACTATTCCAAGCAGGTTATGGTCCTGGAGAACGGTGGTGGCGATTTTATTATAATTGTCCGAGCCATCTTCGGTGCATTCCACCTCGAAGTAGTCCAAACCTGACATTTATGCCTCCTTCGATTTCTCCTTCCTGTCCACGAAACCCGATGAAATCAGTGCTCCTCCAACAGCCCCGATGTACTGGGCATGATGGGGCACAACGACTTCTGTCCTGAGCATTCTTCCCATCGCGCGAACGAGCCCCTGAATAAGTGCCGAGCCGCCGACCATAATGACCGGCTCTTTGATATCAACTTCCTGGAGCTGCTGTTCGTACACCTGCTGGGCGACACTGTGGCACGCTGCTGCCGCGACGTCTGCACGTTTGTATCCCGCCGCGAGAGCATTGACCAGGGACTGGGTTCCAAACACGATACAGTAACTGTTCATCGGCACGTTTTCGCCGCCGTCACTTTCCATGGAGAGAGGACCGAGTTCGGTGATGTCAACGTCGAGACGTTTTGCTGTCATTTCAAGGAACCGTCCGGATGCTCCGGCGCAGATTCCTCCCATTGTGAAAGAGCCGGGTATCCCGTCGTTTACGCTGATTGCTTTATTGTCCATACCGCCGATATCGATTACGGTCGCGAATCCTTTCTGGGCGTTTGCCAGGTACACCGCTCCCTTCGAGTTGACGGTGAGTTCTTCCTGAATCAAATCGGCTTTGAGATGTTTGCCGACAAGGAACCGCCCGTATCCGGTGGTCGCGGTCGCTTCGATGTCGGAGATTTTGAGACCCGCCTCTTTGAGTGCCAAGTCAATAACATCGTCGGCACTTTTCAGCACGTCGGTCGTCGGTCTCCAGCCGGTTCCGATGATCTCATTATCACGCATGATGATGCATTTCGTGGTAGAAGATCCGGAATCGACACCCATCGTCGTTCCGACCTGAACCTCACGCGCCATCAGTGACCGGCGTTTTGCGATGGTCGAAAGAGCTTCGAGTCTCGTCAGGAGAGTCGAGGCACCGGTTCGTTCGTTGAACGAATAGGAAACCACCGGGATTTTTGAATTTTCAATAATATATCTCCTGAGTTCGTTTCGAACAATTGCCGCTTCAGCACAGCGGAAACAGCTCGCGATGAAAATTCCGTCAGCTTCGATTCTCCCCTCGACAATTGCCTCTGCCCGTGCAATGGCGAGTTTCAGATCAGGACTTTTCACCGGCAGACCGAAATCCTTGTAGGCACGTTTTACATCTTTTAGGACAACATCCGGATAAAACATTTTTGCGCCAACTGTTTCCGCCGCGGACGTGATTTCATTCTGGATGCCGCTGTATTCTGCCCCGCATGTAATCTGGGCAATTCTTACCGGCTGTTCGTTCTTATTCATGTTTAACCTCCAGATCCTTCAGGAACTGTTTTATTTTGGCGACAAAGGTGACGCCTTCCTCTTTGGTTGCCGGGTATCTGAGTTCAAGTCTCGGCATGTCTTTTTCCCGGAGCATAAATACGAGAAGCTCGTTTGTTCTCGCACAACCCATACAGCCGAACGCGAAGTCCGGCTCTTCGATGATGATGGCGGCTTCTGCCTGTTCCACAAGAGGACCATAAAGGGACATTCGTCCACGGACGCCTGACGGGACCTCGACGGCTGCCCATTTCAGACCTTTCTGCGGGTCTTCGGAGGTCATCTGAATCGGCGGCGAATCAAATCCCGGTGTCTGGACATGTTCACGGATCGAAATCGCTGACCCGAGCGGTTCATGGCCGAACCTTTCTACAAGGTCGGATAAGATGAGGCTGGTTGCCGGATAGATGAAAATTTTTGCCATTATTTTTCCTCCGAGAAGAGTTTTTCGAGTATTTCCGCATCGAGCGGTTCTTCAACCGGGAGTTCATTACCCGCGGCTTTTTTGAGTGCCTGTTTTGTCATTCCGTCGGTTTCTTTGAGACCGTGTGAGAAGTATCTGACGAGGCCCATTTCATATTCGTGCCCGAGGTAACCGGGTCTTGCACCGCCGAGATCGGCTCTGCACCTTCTCGAATCTCCCGGAGGAAATCCGCGGTCTTTGATGAAGATTCTAAAGGGATCAAGGAGACGCAGGTGGTCGACGATTCTTTTGACATCTTCCGGCAAGCCGGTAATCTGGCACCCGAAACAGGTCTCTTTAATCATCACACCCTGAGCAATTTCATAGGCGGCTGTTGCGATATCCTGGGGGGTCGTGTCCGGGGAATCCACGAACACATATTTCGTTACAGTCCCGACATACTGCGGAACATAGGGTTTCATTGCTTTCCCTCCCTGATGTACACGATGTCTCCCTCCTTCATCAGAGGGAGTTTATCCATATCGATGACGGTTCCGATTATGTTGGTTCCTTCGAATGGTTCGCCGGTCGGTCCGTATTCTTCATTTTCGACAACCCTTACCCCCACCATGCCTACTGCATGACGGGAATCGTTTGTCAGAGCTAGGGCATTGATTTTGGCCGGTTTTGTCAGGATGTTTTCAGGAATGATGTTTATGTCGGTGGTAAACCGCGGTTTGAAGAGGAACATCTCATCATCACCGTTGTAGATGAACGGCATCGTGCCGATCGCATACCGTTTCAGTCCGGTGACCCGCCGGAACAGATCGACCGATTTCGGTGCTTTTTTGTAATCTAACGTTATATCGATTACATTATCCAGACTGACCGTATAGAGCGAAACTTTTCCGGTTTTGAGAATCTCAAGGGTCGTTGCCGGTTTCTGGTCGATGACAACCCTGCCGGTAACATCTTTGTTATCAGCCATTACTTTGAGACCGCGTTCTTTTGCGAGAGCAACGGCTTCTCCGAGCGGGAGACCGCGAAGGTCAAACAATACCGGTTCGACCCTGACCGAGAGCCGGGTTTTTTCGGGTGCGAACTTAACCAGCTCGATACCTCTTGTGACAGAACCTGTCCGCGTATGATGAGGGTTACTCGGCACATCCTTTGTATAGATGTAGATTGCCCCGCAGCTTTTTCCTGCAGTTCTCGCGGTTACGGTTCCTTCACGCCGGGGTTTCTGGAGTTCCTGCGGGACGAAGAGCCTCCCTTCCGTATGGTCTCTGATATATGTGGATGCAGTCCGGTCTACGCTGTATATGTTTTCACGCATGCAGAAAAGCATGTGCTCAACAGATTCCGTAAAAGAACAATCAATCTCGGCATGATTTTTCTGATATCCTTCTGCGGTGATGAGAATTTCTGAAAAAATCTGCATCCTGTCTTTGACTTCAGTGGTGAGATCAGCGGTTACTTTCGCATTGGTCGAGTCGGTGCTGGAAAAGACCTCTTCGATTCTCATAATCGTGTCCCCGTTTCTCCAGCGGTTCATAATGCCGAGACCGGAGATAACTTTGCCCAGAATCGCCCCGCCTTTTGCCGCTCCATGGTCTCCCATGTGTTCCCGTCGGGAAAACGTCAGATAGGCATTTTTCGAATCATATCCGCCCGAGCCAAGACAAACGGCTCCCCTTTCATAGTGGTAGGTTTTTTTGTCGGGCGTGAAATTTTCCGGGAACGGTCCAAACGAGACCGCGTTTTTGTCCTCGAAATGGACCCGGAGATTCTGACCGGTCTCTCCGGTTGGAATGGGAAAACTTACTTTTTTTGCGAGTTCAATGACAATATCCCCCGCAGTTGTGGAAAGACGAAGATGCGAGGTCTTCTCCCGGGAGACACTCCCGGGCAAAAGGAGAACGACCGATGTTCCTTCCGGCTGATTCGGGAGGAGGGTCTGGAGTGTGGTTTTTTCCGCAACGGTTTTCTGCTCGCCATTGAGAAAAATCCGGATGTCGGTCATGATGTAACCCTACATCTCAAACATTTCTTCGGTCGTTTCATGCAGAGCGCCCTCGCTTACTTCTGCTTCCGGGGCTCCTCCTGCAAGAGTAACCCCTTTCGGTTTGCCGGTTTCCGCGCGGGCCCGCTCCTTTTCAACAGATTCTTTCATCAGGACCTTTTCGTCTTCCGAGAGATTGGTAAGGACCTCATGCGTCGGGCCGATGGCGATGATTTTTCCGCCGCGCATAAACATACAGCGGTCGCAAACATCTTTCACGAACTCCATGTCGTGTGATACGATAACAAACGTCTCGTCCATCTCTTCACGGGCATGCATGATGGAATGCTTGACATCGACTTTGGTGATGGGGTCCATTGTCCCGGTCGGTTCGTCAAGAAGGATGATACGGGGCTCTCTGATTAAAACCTGGGCCAGGGCAACACGGTGTTTTTCACCTTCGGAGAGGCTTGCCGGATATCTGTGAAGAACATCGTGCGCCTTCTTTTCGGTGAAACCTGCCATTTTGAGGGTGATGAGTGCTTTTCTCGTGGCGAGTTCTTTCGGGAACTCGAGACCGATTGCGTCAGTTAAGTTGTCTATGACCGTTCTGTGCGGGTAGAGATCATATTCCTGATGAAGGAGCCCGATATATTGTTTGGCTCTCCCGCGGTAGAGATATCCGGGTTTTGACATATCTACCCATTCGTCTCCTATTCTGACGTGGAGTTTGCCTGAAGTCGGTTCATAGAGACCGGCAATCATCTTGGAGAGAGTGGTTTTCCCTCCGCCGGATACGCCGATGATGCCAAAGATTTCACGTTCGTTTATCTCGAAGGAGATATTGTTCACCGCGTTGATGACCCCGCGGTCGACGGCGATGAATTTTTTCAGAAGGTTTTCAGCACGGACGATCGGTTCTCCGAAAACCTGGTCTTCATATACACGGTCATCATGATAACCTTTCATGAACTCGTCGACGATTTCTTCAGGGGTGCCGATTTTGATGATTTTTCCATCGTCAAGGAGAACTGCTCTGTCACAGACATCTTCCAGGACCTGGGAAAAGTGTGAGGTTACAATCATACCCATATTATTTTCATGAGCGGCTTTCTTTAAAAGGTCGTGAACAATCCGGGCGGTCTTCGGGTCAAGGGTTCCGGTCGGCTCGTCCGCACAAAGGAAGAGCGGTTCGCGGGCAAGCTGTCGGGCGAGGACGACACGCTGTTTTTCTCCGCCGGAGAGGTCCCGGGAGATATGCATCATTCTGTGACTGAGTCTGACCTCATCAAGTAAGTCGGCAGCACGGGATATGGCTTTTTCCTGGGGATAGTTGATGTCATCCAGGGCGCGGAGGATGTTTTCAATGACACGGTCATCTCCATAAAGGGCAAAGGTCCTCTGGAACATGAGCGATGTCCTTTTCATGATTTTGGCTTTGATCTGCTCGTTTTCCGGTGCCCAGAAGTCGACATCCTTTGCAATGAGCTTTTCACCGCAGTCAGGACAGGCTTTCCCGGCTTTACTCTTGAATTCAATTTTACCGCATTTCGGGCAGTGTGAAATGTGATAAATAATTTTTCCGGCGGTTGGTGCCTGGTCGATTCCGCGAATCAAATGAATGAGAACGGTTTTACCACAACCGCTCCTCCCGATTACACCGACGATTTCTCCTTCGGAGAGTTCAAGGTTGATGTGATCGAGTACTCTGACCATCTCGGCTGATGTCTGGTCGGGATTTTCCGTTGAGGCTGGAAAGTCCATGATGAGGTCCTTTATCGTTATAAATGGAGTTTTCATATGTTCTTCCTTCTATAATCGTAATAGTTTGTTTTACGTGGTTATTAGTTTTTAGAAGCGGGTTATGGTATTGTGCGACCGTTGCCGCACTTTACCCTGATTATAGCCGGACAATAATCAGGCGGGTATGTGCGCCTGCGGGTAACATTTTCTGAGTATTCAAAGATTACGCATTGAATAGGACTTACGCGGTGTTGATCTGGATCCAATTCGGGAGGGGGTGACCGGGGCGAAGCCTTCGAGTACATCCGCTGTCGTTTATCGCCCCCCTTTCCCTCGGTGAATAGAATTGGATTTGCGCAAGCGGGATTCTTTGGATGTACTTCGGTTTCTTGTACGGGATTCTTTTTTGATGGCCGCATCCCCGCAAGGCAAAGCCTTGCTCAGCTAAGGTTGTCGACTGCGTCTCCAACCCGCCATCACACGGAAAACACGGAAACCCGCAAATCAAAGATTTGCTCTGCTAAGGTCGGCCGCGTTCCGCGTCCAACCCGCAAATCACACAGAAACACGGAAAATAAAAATAATCGGTTGGATGGAACCCATGTAGTACCCTCCCCCGTCCCCCTCGCAAACTTTCAGTTTGCTCAGCTAAGACCGGTCCTATGGACCGGTCCGCCCACACGGAACCCACGGAAACACGCAAATCAAAGATTTGCTCTGCTAAGGTTGTCCGCTTTCAGCGTCCAACCCGCAAATCAACGGAATTCACGAAAAGGGGGACAGGGGCGGGCTGCTCGAAGAGCGGCCTCAGCTGAGGCGGGTCGGAGACGAAGTCGACGACCTTAGCTGAGCAAACTGAAAGTTTGCGAGCAAATCTCTGATTTGCGAATCCCGGGGCGAAGCCTTCGCGTACATCCGCTGTCGTTTTTCGCCCCCATGAATCAAAAAAAGGATGAAAGCTATCCTCTTTTGAAAAAAGAAGGTCTCCCATTCCTCCACCCACGCGCAAACCTTCGGTTTGGTCGCAAGTCTATCGACTTGGTCGCAAATCAGAGATTTGCTCCGCTGAGGGCGAGCCTATCGGCTCACCCCGCCTCAGTTGAGGTCATCTGCTTCGCATCCAACCCGCCTTGGCTAAGGGCGTCCGCTTTCAGCGTCCACCCCGCCCCTGCCCCCTTTTCGTGAATTCCGTTGATTTGCGGGTTGGACGCTGAAAGCGGACAACCTTAGCAGAGCAAATCTTTGATTTGCGTGTTTCCGTGGGTTCGGTGTGGGGGCTGGGGAGGTGCAACAAACACTCAACAGAATCTCTATATTTTCCGTGTTTCTGTGTGATTTGCGGGTTGGACGCGGAACGCGGCCGACCTTAGCAGAGCAAATCTTTGATTTGCGTTTCCGTGTATTCCGTGTGATGATGCGGCCATCAAAAAGAATTCAGTACATGAAATCGAAGTACATCCGGAAATCCAGACTATAATGGAATAGAATGAATCCGGTAAACTATCGGCTCACCCCGCCTCAGCTGAGGCCGCTCCTTCGTAGCAGCCCGCCTTGGCTAAGGGCGTCCGCTTTCAGCGTCCACCCCGCCTCAGCTAAGGTTGTCGACTTTGTTGCCAACACGCGACCACAGGAGGCATCCCCCTCCTTTTTGCTTGAGAGCACCCCCTTGTAACTCCTAATTGAATGTATTCACGATTCCAACCACATCGCGTATGTCGTGTATGATATATCCTGCCGCGTTCGTGAGCACACTCGGACGTTCGCCTTTCTGCTGAACAGTCAGAATGGAGACATCAGCCGCCCGCATGGCAGACAAATCATTAATCCCGTCACCGACCATCACCACAATATCATATTCCCCTTTCAGATTCGTTACAATCTGTGCTTTCGTTATTGGCGTTGCCACTCCGTGAACACGGTCCCGCGGAATCCCGATTTTATCTGCCACCAGTTCCAGTTTTGCCGTCCGGTCACCTGAGGCGATGTATACGGCAATTCCTTTCTGATGCAGAGTGGAAATCATCTCTTTTACCCCGGGAAACGGATAGCCCGCTGCTGCTAAGGTGAATTCGATATTTTTTTCACGGAGATTCACAATCATGCCTGTGTTCATGGCAAATGACTCTGCCTCTTTTGACACGACCTGCCAGCAGGCACGGATAACATCCTGCAAATCGGAAACACGGCACACCGGGTCGGAATAGATGATTTTTTCCACACTGGCAATGTCGATGATTTTCCTCCCGCAGCTAATCCCGAAATCCGTATGTGTCGCCGCAAGATGTTCTGCCAGATTTTTTTCCGGAGTTACATGCATGAGTTCGGTTGAACTCATATTCAGGAGAACAAGAATACGGTCAGGGTCTTCGAATGTCAGCATCGTCGTTTCCGGACTATCGTTAGACAAAAGACCATTCGTGATATTTTTGACTGCCCGGTTCGTTTTCAGCAGCGTTCCTGCACTATCAAATACAATCCCAACAGACATCTTTCTCTTTCTCTCTTTGGGCTAAGATATAGTTTAACCCTCAGTTATTTAATCTTGGACTCATATCACTAATATAAATGAGCATTAACGACACAGCCGAAAAAATCATATCCATGGAAATACGCGGCGCCGGAAAAATTGCCCGGGAAGCAGTTTCTGCGCTTCGTGATCATGCTGAATCTCTTCCGCGGACTGGGGATGCAACCATCTTCATCCGGGAAATGGAACAGGCAGCGGGGATTCTTCTTGCAACCCGCCCGACTGCCGTTTCACTTCCAAACGCAATTCAGATTGTCCTGCGGGACGTCCGATCTTCGAAGACCGAGGAGGCAGCCCGCTGTATTCTCCGCGAAAAAGCCAATGAGTTCATCTGGTCATCCAGAACAGCGCTCAACCGCATTTCCGCGATGGGCGCAAACCACATTCCGGACGGCAGCGTGATTATGACGCACTGTAACTCGGGGGCTGCCCTTGGAAGCATCATCGAGGCAAAACGTCAGGGCAAAGATATCGAGGTTTATGCAACCGAGGTCCGTCCCTGGAATCAGGGCCGGATTACTATTAAAACACTGAATGACAACAAAATTCCGACAACCTTTATCGTTGACTCGGCTGTAAGAACCATGATGAAAGAGGTTGACCTCGTTATTGTGGGGGCTGACGCAATTACGGTAAATGGGTCTGTTGTGAATAAAATCGGGACATCCCAGATTGCCCTCTGTGCCCACGAGGCACGGAAAAATGTCATCGTGACCGCCGAAACCTTCAAGTTCGCCCCGAGAACAATTCTCGGAGAACTCATCCAGATCGAGGAACGCCCCACAAACGAGGTACTTCCTGATGATATTGCAGCCGCGCTTCCCTATGTGAAAGTGAGAAATCCGGTGTTTGATGTGACGCCGGCAGAATATATTGATATGATAATTACCGAAGCCGGAGCAATCCCTCCGCATCTTGCCTACACAATTATGCGGGAATATCTCGGGTGGGGAATCGAAGAATTACAGAATCAGTTTCTGAGTCTGGAGATGCACTAAATGAAAGACCTTATTGCAACCTATTATTTCAAACCGAAATCAGATGTGACGCCCGAGTTCGCGGCACAGGCAATCTGTGAAGAGCAGACGACGGGCACGTGGACCGATCTCAAAACAGTGAATGACCAGACCTCATATGTCCATGCTCTTGATGGGGAGGTTCTGGAGATTGTCCCGTCGGCTAATGGTTTCCAAACGAAACTCAGTTTCCCCTATGAAATATTTGAACCAGGGAATATTCCCCAGTATCTTTCGGTCATCGCAGGAAACCTGTTCGGTCTCGGAAAACTGGAATCAGTCCGCCTCCTCGACATTGATATTCCGAAAGGTCTTGACGGGCACGGACCAAAGTTCGGAATCGAGGGTGTTCGAAAACTCGTCGGGACCGAAAAGAGCCGCCGTCCCCATGTCGGGACGATAATCAAACCGAAGGTCGGTCTAAACCCGAAAGACACAGCAGAGGTGGCATATCAGGCGGCAATCGGCGGGGTCGATTTAATCAAGGACGATGAGACTCTGACAGATCAGAAGTTCTGTCCGCTTTATTCCCGCCTTAATGCGGTGATGGACGCACTCGACAGAGCAAGGGATGAAACCGGCCGTCAGGTTCTCTACGCAGTGAATGTGACAACCGGAGGAGATAAAATCCAGGAGGTTGCCCAAAATGCGGTCCGTAATGGTGCAAATATGCTGATGGTCGATGTGCTGACCGCAGGATTTTCCGCTGTCCAGTGTCTTGCCGGTGACCCGGCAATCACTGTCCCCATTCATGTTCATCGGACAATGCACGGCGCCATGACGAGAAACCCGGAGCATGGAATTGCCATGCTTCCGATAGCAAAACTCGTCCGGGTCTGCGGAGGAGATCAGCTCCATACAGGCACGGTTTCCGGAAAAATGGGTGGAAAAGCTGCCGAGGTGCTCGACATCAACTCGGCTCTCACTTGTCCTGCCGGGAAGATCCTCCCGGTGTTTCCGGTGGCATCCGGCGGTCTTCACCCGGGAAAAGTCAGCGCGGAAATCGCTACGCTCGGAAACGAAATTATTCTGCAGGCAGGGGGAGGAATTCACGGACATCCCGATGGAACGGCGGCAGGGGCACGTGCCATGCGGCAGGCAGTGGATGCCGCTATTGAGGGGGTTAGTGCCGAGGAGTATGCAAAGACGCATCCCGAGTTAAGAAAGGCACTCGAAAAATGGGGTTCTGTTTGAGCATTATCAAAATATTTGTTAACCCCCTTTTTTTATAATAGGAGTTCCGTGGTGTACTCTCAATCAAAAAGGAGGGGTATGCCTCCTGTGGTCGCGGGTTGGAGACAAAGTCGACAACCTTAGCTGAGGCGGACCGCTCCATAAGAGCGGTCTTAGCGGAGCAAACTGAACGTTTGCGACCAAATCTCTGATTTGCGAGCAAGCGAGCGAAGCGAGTCGGAGAGCATGTCGATAGACTTGCGAGCGGGTGGGGTGAGCCGATAGTTTACCGGATTCATTCTCTTCTTTTTTATTCTGGATTTTTGGATGTACTTCGGTTTCGTGTACTGGATTCTTTTTGATGACCGCATCATCACACGGAAAACACGGAAACGCAAATCAAAGATTTGCTCTGCTAAGGTCGGCCGCGTTCCGCGTCCAACCCGCAAATCACACAGAAACACGGAAAATATAGAGATTCTGTTGAGTGTTTGTTGCACCTCCCCAGCCCCCACACGGAACCCACGGAAATCAACGGAATGCACGAAAAGGGGGCAGGGGCGGGGGGGTGGACGCTGAAAGCGGACGCCCTTAGCCAAGGCGGGTTGGATGCGAAGCAGACGACCTCAACTGAGGCGGGGTGAGCCGATAGGCTCGCCCTCAGCGGAGCAAATCTCTGATTTGCGACCAAGTCGATAGACTTGCGAGCAAGGCAAATGCCTTGCGACCAAACAGAATGTTTGCGAGTTGGCGGGTTGAATGAACGCCAGTTTTTTTTCTCAAAAATAATATGAAGGTTCCTCCTCCTCCACAGAATGACTTGTTGGTCCCTTTTTAACAATTCTTTGAATGAACACTTTAGGATATGCGCCGAAAT
>Ga0265294_10007502_pt1 | contig 12907 bp, 13 predicted proteins | sample MunlanPumphouse3_FD_192504 | JGI IMG/M metagenome (GOLD analysis project Ga0265294, IMG submission 192504) | Groundwater microbial communities from a municipal landfill in Southern Ontario, Canada - Pumphouse #3 | ecosystem: Environmental > Aquatic > Deep subsurface > Groundwater | place... | reverse complement strand
GCCGAGGTTAATATTGTTGCCCATGCCTATCGGGGGGTTATATATGTAGATATAACAGGAGAAGGAATAAAACTTAAGTTAGTAGATGAGGGGCCAGGTATTCCAGATGTTTTACTTGCAATGACTAAAGGTTTCTCTACTGCATCAAGTGCTGTGAGAGAAATGGGATTCGGTGCCGGTATGGGGCTACCCAATATTAGTGATAATGCCGATATTTTTTCAATTGAAACAGAGGTGGGTAAAGGAACCACTTTGCATATTGAAATAAAATTTAGCTAACTTTACACTATGCACATTCAACCAATATACAACAGAGCTTTGGAGATTTCCAGTGATATTTGTATAGGGTGCTCTCACTGTATAAAAGTTTGTCCTACCGAGGCGCTTAGAGTAACCGGGGGTAAAGCAGGGATTCATGCCGATTGGTGTATAGATTGTGGTGAGTGTTATAGGGTATGTCCCACAAGGGCAATAAGAGTAACCGATGACGATTTTAAAGCAATTTTCAAATATAAGCATAGAGTTCTTTTAGTTCCTTCTGTTTTCTTTGCTCAATTCGATAACTCCATTGCAAGAAAAGACATATATGATATAATAGGAGAGCTAGGGTTTACAGAGGTATGTGCTGTAGAGCAGAGTGTAGATACTCTTATTGACGAGATTAATCTTTATGTTAAAGATGCCGAAAAGCCAGTTATTTCTTCTTTTTGTCCCGCTGTAATAAGACTTATTCAGGTACGTTTCCCCTCTTTGGTAGACAATATAATGAAGCTCTTACCTCCTATAGAGATTACTGCTCAGTATTATAAAAAGCGTTTCGAGAGAGATTCAATAGAAGAGAGTGAATATGGAATATTCTATCTAACTCCTTGTATTGGAAAGATAGCTGCAGTTAAATCGCCTGTTGGAGGATATATTTCTCCAATAAACGGTGTTATTAATATGGACTTCTTTTTCAATAAGGTATATCTGGCCTACAAACAAAAAATACCAATTACAGGCAATATTCGTATCAATGGTGCTATCTCTTCTAAAGGCGTTCTCTTTTCTACTACCGGAGGGGAGTCTAAACATGTCAAGGGTAGGACTTTGGCTATTGATGGAATGAGAAATGTAATAGATTTTCTTGAAATGTTAGAAAACGAAGAGATTAAGGATGTAGATTTTCTGGAGATAAGAGCCTGTGACGAATCGTGTGCCGGAGGTATTCTCTCTTATAGGAATCGTTTTCTTGTTGCACATACTTTAAGAGAATATGCTGCTCAGATGCCAGATAGTCACCATCTTGTTCATGACTATAAATACTATTGTTCGGCTATAGTGCATATGGATAAAATAGAACCTCGTTCTATGGTTAAGTATGACAAGGATATAAATGTAGCTATTCAAAAAATGGAAAATGCTAGGCGGCTAAAAAAAATTTTACCAGGAATAGATTGTGGTGCGTGTGGTGCTCCAAGTTGTGAAGCGCTTGCCGAGGATATTGTTAGGGGGCAGGCACAAGTTAATGATTGTATATTCTTGAGAACAATTCTTGAAAAGCAAGGCGAGAGCTCTTTGGAAGAGGCAATAAAAATAATGGAAGGTATTTGGGGTTCAGAGAGATTCAACAATGAACAATAATTGAATTTAAATATATGAAACTAAGAGAAATATCAGAGAAGCTTAATCTCAAAGTCTTTTCTTGTGAAACAGAATTAGACAAGGAGGTAACCGGTGGATATGCTTCTGATTTGCTATCGGATGTTATGGGTCATTCAAAAGAGGGTCAGTTGTGGATTACTTTGCAGACACACAAAAACATTATAGGTGTTGCTTCACTTAAAGATTTGGCAGGAATAATTTTGGTTAAGGGATTTATTCCCAATACAGATACAGTGGCTTTGTCACAAAGTGAAGGCATTGCTATTTTGGGAACAGATATGGAAGCTTTTGAATTGAGTGGCAAGCTCTATAATCTTCTTAAGTGAGGGCCGATCTTCATATTCATACAGTTTTATCGCCTTGCGGAGATATTGAAATGTCTCCTGTTGCCATTATTAATAAAGCGAAGGAAAAATCTTTGGGAATAATTGGAATTACAGATCATAACTCTACTCTTATGGCTCCTGTAATTAGGGAGATTGGAGAGAGAGAAGGCATTTATGTTCTGTGTGGTGCCGAGGTTACAACTCGCGAGGAGGTGCATGTGTTGGCTTTTGTTGAGGGGAGTAGTGCTCTTTCTCAATTGCAGCAATATCTTAACAGATACCTTATTAAAGTGCCTAATAATGTAGATGTATTCGGATATCAATTAGTTGTAAATGAGCATGAAGAGGTTATTTATCAAGAAGAAAACCTTTTGATTGGAGCTATTGAGCAGAGTCTAGATGAGGTAGAGGAGTTTGTTCATTCGTTAGGAGGTATTTTTATTCCTGCGCATATAGATAAAAATTCAAATTCATTGTTGAGCCAGCTGGGGTTTCTTCCTCCTAGTCTAAATGCCGATGCTCTTGAGCTTTCTGCCAGATGTATTCCTGAGACTTTTTTAAGTGACAATTCATATCTTGCTCGTAATAATTTTATTTGCTCTTCCGATGCTCATTATGTAGAAGATATTGGCAAGTGTTGTACTTTACTGGATATTGATACTAATTCTTTTGAAAACATAAAAGAGGCTATCAAACGAAGTGAAATAGATAATTTGATTTATAGCTAGAAATTTTGTACTTTGTTGGGTTTGTAATTTTTTATCATGAATGATTTATCTTTGCATATAATTGATATAATTCAGAATTCGCTTTCGGCTGGGGCATCACTTATAAAGCTTACTGTTGGTGAAAAGAGTTCAGAAAACCTTTTGTTTATAGAGATTGAAGATGATGGTAAGGGTATGACTCCAGAGCAGGTCAATAGTTTGGATGACCCCTTTTTTACCTCTCGTACGACAAGACGGGTAGGTATGGGAGTTCCTCTGCTTAAAGATTCTGCCGAGCAGAGCGGAGGCTCTTTGGTAATTACTTCGCAACCCGGGAAAGGAACTAAAGTAACTGCCACTTTTGAGATTAATAATATAGACTGTCCTCCGTTGGGAGATATTGCTAATACTTTGATTCTCATGGTAAGTGCAAACCCTAACATTAATTTCTTTTTTAGATATATTTATGAAGAGAGTGAGTATGTGTTTGATACAATTGAGATTAAAGAAATTCTGGATGGATTGCCTATAAATGATCCCTCTGTTATAAGAACGCTCACTAGTATGGTAGATGCCAATATTCAGGATATGAAGTTAGAGAGAGATAATGGATAAGTAAATGAGTGAAATATTGGATTAACTATTTATTGCCAATATTTATAAGGGAGAAAAGTTATGAGTAAAACCAAAATGAATTTAGTAATGCTTACCGGTGCTGGAGTTAGTGCCGATAGCGGGGTAGAGACTTATAGAGCTTCAGATGGTTTATGGGCAAAACATAAAATAGAAGATGTATGTACACCCGAAGCTTTGGAGAGGAACCCTAAATTAGTGCTTGACTTTTATAATGAACGCCGTAGGCAGCTAAAAACTGTAAAACCAAATGCTGGTCATATAGCGGCAGCACAATTAGAAAAATATTTTAACGTAGAAATTATTACTCAAAATGTAGATAATTTGCATGAAAGAGCAGGATCTACTAAGGTGTTGCACCTTCATGGAGAGTTAACTAAGTGCAGAAGTATGAAAGACCCTTCTTATATTTGTACAAGGGAATCGGATGTAAATTTGGGAGATTTGTGTCCATCGGGTGGCCAACTTAGACCTCATATCGTTTTTTTTGGAGAACCAGTTCCTATGATAGAGCCGGCTGCCAAAATTGTGAGTAAAGCCAATATTTTAATTGTTGCCGGAACGTCATTGGCGGTGTATCCCGCTGCAGGTTTGGTGAGATATGCTCCGAGTGATGCTATAATTTATGTCTTAGACCCAGCAGCAGTAGAGATTGGAGGAGCTAAGGTTACTTATATGAGGGAAAGATTTGCTTTGGCAATGCCAAAGTTGGCGGCTATTTTAATTGAAAAATTCAGCTCTATATAATTGATTAATAAAATAGTATATTAAATTAAGTAACAATTTGCAATGAAAATGCTTCCAAATAGTAATGGATTTCTTATATTTGTATTGCTTTCATTGAATAAAATTTATTTTTTGTTTAACATGTCTTTTAATTTGTTGAAAAATATATACTTTTAGAAGATTAATTGGAGATATCAAAACCAAACTATAATAAGTATGAATAAAATCAAATCCCTTGACGATTTGCGCAAGATGAGGCTAGATCTCGAAAACGGAATGGATATCCGTGAGAAGAGTAACTCGCCAGAATCTCTTGTTCAAATACGTGTGGCAATGGCTACTTGTGGTATTGCAGCTGGTGCTAGAACGGTAATGAATGCACTCATTGAGAAGATAGAGAAGGAGAAAATTCCTGCTGTAGTAACTCAGGGTGGATGTATGGGCTATTGTTATGCAGAACCTACAATAGAAGTAAGGGTTCCTGGCAAAGATCCGGTTGTTTTCGGTAATGTAGATGCAAAAGTAGCTGCAGAAATAGTTGATAAGTACATTAAAAAAGGTGAGCTTATCGATGGTGTAATTCCAACTAATTATCAAACAATTAACGAGCAAAAGTAGAGTGTATGGCACAGTATAAAATGCATTTGCTAGTTTGTGGTGGTACCGGATGCCGGGCCTCGCAAAGCGAAGAGATTTTAAAAACTCTTAACGCTGAAATTAAGAATCTTGGACTCGAAAATGATGCACAGGTTGTTATGACTGGTTGTTTTGGTTTTTGTGAAAAAGGACCAATTGTAAAAATTATTCCTGATAATACGTTTTACACTCAGGTAAAAGTGGAAGATTGCGCCGAGATTGTTAGAGAACATATTCTTAAAGGGAGAAAAGTGAAAAGGCTTCTTTATGAAGATCCAGAAACTAAAAAACATATAGAAGATTCTAAACATATGGGCTTTTATCAAAAGCAACTTAGAATCGCTTTAAGAAATTGTGGGTTTATTGATCCTGAGAATATTAATGAATATATTGCTCGTGATGGGTATTCTGCTATTGCTAAAGTACTTGGTGATATGTCTCAAGAAGAGGCAATAGATTTGATTAAGAAATCTGGACTTCGTGGTCGTGGTGGTGGAGGATTTCCTACTGGTCTTAAGTGGGAAATTGCTTTAAAAAACAAGGCCGATCAAAAATATGTCGTTTGTAACGCCGATGAAGGTGACCCAGGTGCATTTATGGACCGTTCAATTCTTGAGGGTGACCCTCATTCTGTTATTGAGGCAATGGCTATTTGCGGTTACTGTATAGGTGCTTCAAATGGCTTGGTTTATATTCGTGCAGAGTATCCATTGGCAATCAAACGTTTGCAAATAGCTATCAAGCAGGCCAGAGAGGTTGGCCTATTAGGTAAAGATATAATGGGCACTGGGTTCGATTTTGATATTAAATTAAAATTTGGCGCAGGTGCTTTCGTTTGTGGAGAAGAGACTGCTCTTATTCATTCGATGGAGGGACTTCGTGGAGAACCAACAGTTAAACCACCTTTCCCTGCACAAAAGGGTTTTCTTGGAAAACCAACTAATGTAAATAATGTAGAAACTCTTGCAAATGTTCCTGCTATATTCAATAAAGGAGCCGATTGGTATTCGAAAATTGGTACAGAGAAATCTAAGGGTACAAAAGTATTTGCTCTTGCTGGTAAGATCAATAATGTAGGTCTTATTGAGGTTCCAATGGGAATTACCTTAAGGGAAATTATTTTCGAAATCGGAGGAGGAATCAAAAATGGCAAGAAGTTTAAAGCAGTGCAAACAGGTGGCCCTTCAGGAGGATGTCTTACCGAAAAACATTTAGATATACCTATTGATTATGACAATCTTCTAGCAGTAGGCTCAATGATGGGTTCTGGTGGTATGATTGTTATGGACGAAGACGATTGTATGGTTGCTATGGCAAAATTCTATTTAGAGTTTACTGTAGGAGAGTCTTGTGGAAAATGTGCTCCTTGTCGTATAGGGAATAAGAGATTACATGAAACACTGGAGAAAATTTGTGCCGGAAAAGGTACTGAGGACGATTTAGATTATTTACAAAATTTGAGCAGGGTAATTAAAGATACTGCTCTTTGTGGCTTGGGTCAAACATCTCCGAACCCTGTTCTTTCTACAATGGAACATTTTTATGATGAGTATCTTGCTCACGTAAGAGAGAGAATTTGTGTTGCAGGCCAATGTAAGGCTCTTAAGTTGTATACTATTATTGCAGACAAATGTACAGGATGTACTGCATGTACAAGAGCTTGTCCAGTAGGTGCAATTACCGGAGAGAAACGTCAACCACACGTAATTGATGCCGATAAGTGTATCAGATGCGGTGCTTGTTTTGATAAGTGTAAATTTTCAGCTATTCATGTTCAATAATCCACTTCTATGGAAAAAATAAAAGTAACTATAGATAAAATAGAGGTAGAAGTAGATAAAGGTACTACTATCTATAAAGCCGCAAAGCAGGTAGGAATTGATATACCTGTACTTTGTTATATGAATCTAGAACATCTAAATATCGAAAATCGCCCAGGTGGTTGTCGTGTTTGTGTTGTAGAGGTAGAGGGGCGTAGAAATTTGGCTCCTTCATGTTCAACAGAATGTACTAATGGTATGGTTGTTAAAACACATACTATAAGAGTTTTGAATGCACGTAAAACTGTGCTTGAGCTTATTCTTTCTGACCATCCTGCTGATTGTTTAACTTGTTCTTCATCTGGACAATGTGATCTTCAGAGCTTAGCTCAGAAAATGGGAATTAGAGAGATTCATACTGTAGAGAATGCAATGGTCTCTACTTATAGAAAAGATTGTTCTCCTGCACTTAACAGGGACATGGATAAATGTATTATGTGTCGTAGATGCGAAACTGTTTGTAATGATGTTCAAACAGTTGGTGCTTTAAGTGCTGTTAATAGAGGCTTTATGTCTGTTGTGGCTCCTGCTTTTGAACAGGACTTAGTTGATTCAACATGTACTTTCTGTGGCCAATGTGTGGCTGTATGTCCAACTGGAGCTCTTACTCCGTTCGATGATACTAATAAAGTTATTCGTGCTCTTGCCGATCCTAAAAAGACTGTTATTGTTCAGACTGCTCCTGCTGTTAGAGCTGCATTGGGAGAGGAATTTGGAATGCCTGCTGGCACTCTTGTTACTGGTAAAATGGTAGCTGCTCTTAGAACACTTGGTTTCGATAAGATTTTCGATACCGATTTTGCTGCCGACCTTACTATTATGGAAGAGGGTACAGAGTTGCTAGATCGTTTAACAAAATTCCTTAATGGCGACAAAAATGTTAAACTTCCAATTCTTACCTCTTGTTGCCCTGCATGGGTAAACTTCTTTGAGCATTTTTATTCAGATATGTTAGATGTTCCTTCTACTGCCCGTTCTCCTCAACAGATGTTCGGTTCTATAGCTAAGACTTATTTAGCCGATGCTTTGAAGGTGAAAAGAGAAGATTTGATAGTTGTCTCTGTGATGCCATGTCTTGCTAAGAAATTTGAGTGTGAGCGAGAAGAATTTTCAGTAGACGGTAACCCTGATGTAGATATTTCTATCTCTACAAGGGAGCTTGCCAGGTTAATTAAAGCTGCCAATATTAACTTTAACAATCTTCCAGACGAAGAGTATGACAATCCTATGGGTGAATCTACGGGAGCCAGTGTTATTTTCGGTGTTACTGGAGGTGTTATTGAAGCTGCATGTAGGACTGCCTATGAGCTTTTTACAGGTAAAAAGCTTGAAAAAATTGATTTTAAGGAGCTTAGAGGTGTAGAAGGTATTAGGATGGCTACTATAGATTTCAACGGTACTCCAATAAATATTGGTATCGCTCATCAATTAGGTAACGCTAGAAAACTTCTTGATGGAATTCGTTCAGGAATGTATAATTTCCATGCTATTGAAATTATGGCTTGTCCGGGCGGTTGTATCGGAGGTGCTGGGCAACCTTTGCACCATGGCGATTCTAATATTCTAAAGGCTCGTTATGAGGCTATTTATAGAGAAGATGCTAATAAGCCAATCCGTAAATCTCATGAGAACCCATATATAATAAAACTTTATGAGGAGTTTCTGGGACATCCTATGAGTGAAAAGGCTCATCATTTGCTCCATACTCATTATTTTGAAAAACATAAACAATAGATGGTTATGAGTAAAAGTACATTCAAATTACAAGATTGTCAGATAAAATTAATTAATGATATTTGCGATTCGTTCAATAACGATACGAATGAATTGATAAGTATTCTCCATAAAACTCAAGTTGAGTTTGGATATTTACCCGAAGAAGTACAAAGAGCAATTGCAAAAAAACTAAATATTTCGGTAGCCAAGATTTATGGTGTTGTTACTTTTTATTCATTTTTTACTATGACTCCTAAAGGACGTCATGCAATATCTGTATGTCTGGGTACTGCTTGCTATGTCCGTGGTGCTGAAAAAATATTAGATGAATTTAAAACTCAATTGGGGCTTAAGGTAGGTGAAGTTACTCCAGATGGTAAGTTCTCTTTGGATTGCCTGCGATGTGTTGGTGCATGTGGGTTAGCTCCTGTAGTCCTTATAGGTGAAAAAGTTTACGGACGTGTAGAGCCACATCAAGTAAAAGAAATTCTTGCAAGTTACCAAGACTAACTAGCTATTTGCCAAAGTAGTTAATTTTCATAAGTTAGTACTATGACTATTAATAATTAAAAAAGAGCGACCAAACTGGTCGCTCTTTTTTAATTATTGTAAACTATAAGATTATTTACCTAATTTACTTTCTATTTGGTCTTTAGATAGTTTTTTTGTGCAGAAGAACCAGTCATAGCAAGTGACTCCTTCTTCGTTTCCATCCATACGTTGTTTTGCTACTCCGCATGAGCCAGCGGTTGGAACAATTACGTCGTCTCCTGGGCGCCAATCTGCAGGTAGTGCAACTTTGAAATTATCGGCTGTTTGAAGAGCTATAAGAACTCTTTTAAGTTCATCAAAATTCCGTCCTAGTTCTAGTGGATAATATATAATAGTACGAATCATTCCTTTAGGGTCTATAAAGAATACTGCTCTAACTGCTTTGGTTGTACTTTGTCCAGGTTGAATCATGCCGTATTTGTTGGCTACATTCATTGTAATATCTTCTATAAGGGGAAATTTTACCTCCATATTTTTCATCCCTTTATATTCGATTTTATCTTTGATGGTGCGAAGCCATGCAATGTGACTGTAAAGGCCATCTACAGAAAGCCCTACCAGTTGAGTGTTGAGTTTTTCAAAATCGTCTGCCATTGAGGCAAAAGTCATGAATTCCGATGTACATACAGGTGTAAAATCGGCAGGGTGGCTAAATAGTATAATCCATTTTCCTTTAAAATCTCCAGGAAAATTTATATCTCCTTGAGTTGTTATAGCTTTAAATTCTGGAGCCATTTCGCCTATACGAGGCATAGATGTAATTTGTCCTTCCATAATTGTAAATTATTAATTGATATGTTAATAAATCTTTTAGAACGTAATATTGTATTTTTAAAAGTTGTGCGTTTTGTTATTATCTATTCATAGATAGTAATTTTCACACATACTTAATACAATTAGTTATGATCTTTTGTTCAATTAGATTAGAGTAATAAAGTTATAGAGAGCATCTATGATATTGATAATATTGCGTGGCTTTGGCACAAGGAGGCTCTTTTATATTCATTTTAATTATTAAGGGATTTTGACTACTTTTGTAGCCAATTGGATAGATATGATTGAGAATAATTTATTGTCAAAACTTTCAGGTATCAAGGAAAAATTCGATAGGTTGTCTGGAGAAATCTCTGAGCCTTCGGTTATGGCTGATATGAAAAAATATATCTCTTTGAATAGAGAATACAGGGAGTTGGAGCCGTTGGTAGAGGCGGGGGAAAAATACAAATCGTTGATAGGTAATTTAAACTCGGCCAAAGATATGCTCATGATAGAGAAAGACGAAGAGATGAGAGATATGGCCAAAGATGAAATTTCTTCCTTAGAAGAACAGATACCTCAGTTGGAAGAGAAGATTAAGCTTTTGCTTATTCCTGCCGATCCTGAGGATGAAAAAAATGCTATATTGGAGATAAGAGCTGGAGCAGGAGGTGATGAGGCATCTATTTTTGCGGGAGATCTTTTTAGGATGTATTCAAAATATGCCGAGAGAAAAGGTTGGAAAATAGAAGTTAATAGCCAGAGTGAGGGTTCTTCGGGCGGTTTTAAAGAGCTTATTTGCAAAGTTTCTGGGAATGGTGTTTATGGTGTTCTTAAATATGAAAGTGGAGTCCATCGTGTGCAAAGGGTACCTCAAACTGAAACTCAGGGGCGGGTTCATACTTCGGCGGCTTCAGTAGTGGTTTTGCCAGAGGCTGATGAGTTCGATATTGATCTTAATGTCAATGATATAAGAAAAGATACTTTTTGTTCTTCGGGTCCTGGAGGTCAATCGGTTAATACTACCTATTCTGCAATTAGATTAACTCATATTCCAACAGGTATAGTTGTACAGTGTCAAGATGAAAAATCTCAGATTAAAAATTATGAGAGTGCCTATTCTGAACTTAGGACAAGAATTTATAATCTGGAACACGATAAATATCTGAATGCAATTTCGGCAAAAAGGAAGACAATGGTTTCTACAGGAGACCGTTCGGCAAAGATTCGTACTTATAATTATCCACAATCTAGAGTTACCGATCATAGGATTAATTATAATATGCACAATCTTCCTATTTTTATGGATGGTGCTTTGCAAGATGTTTTAGACCAACTGCAGGTTGCCGAGAATGCCGAGAGACTTAAAGAGAGTGGGCAATAATTGATTTTACATAATATTGAATTACAAAGAATTATACAGTAATATTCTCAAGAAAAAAAGTTTCTTGTGTGTTGGATTAGATCCTAATTTAGCTCTTATTCCTGATTTTCTTAAGAAGGTTGAGTATCCTTTATTTGAGTTTAATAAGGCTATAATAGATTCTACAATTGCTTTTTCCGTAGCATATAAGCCCAATGTTGCTTTTTATGAGGCCGAGGGTTATAAAGGGTGGTTGCAGTTAGAGATGACTATTGAGTATATTCGTAGCAAGGATCCTTCTGTTTTTATTATTGCCGATGCAAAACGGGGAGATATTGGGAATACTGCCCAACGATATGTTGCTGCTTTCTTTGAAAATATGGATTGCGATGCTGTTACTCTGGCTCCTTATATGGGCAAAGATTCTATTGCTCCATTTTTGAATTATAAAGACCGATGGGCAGTTGTTTTGGCTCTTACATCTAACCCATCTGCAGTAGATTTCGAAACTTCTACACTTTCTAATGAAAAGCAACTCTATAGAAAAGTTATAGAGACAGCAATGACCTGGGGTACCCAAGATAATACAATGTTTGTAGTAGGAGCAACTCGTCCTGAGAAACTTGCCCAGATTAGAGAGTATTGCCCGAATCATTTTTTATTAGTTCCTGGAGTAGGAGCACAAGGAGGTACTTTAGAAGAAGTTGTTAAATATGGTATGAACCATTGTTGTGGCTTGCTAGTAAATATCTCTAGGGGTATACTTTTTGCTTGGAAAGAGGAGAACAGTGGCTTTTCAGATTATGATTTTGCAAAAGCAGCAGCAGCAGCTGCTGAAACTGTTGCTTTTGAAATGCAAAAATTTCTATAATTATGCTTGTTGGGGTAGTTTTGCTATTATTGTTTCGCAACCTTTTACTTTTTGTCCTTTAGTTACTTGAATGTGACTATCTTTAGGTAAGAAGAGATCTACTCTTGATCCGAATTTGATAAATCCCATTTGGTCTCCTGCAGCCATTGTGTTACCTACTTTTGCGTAACAGACAACTCTTCTAGCAATATACCCAGCTATTTGGCGGGTAAGAATAGGTGTTCCATTTACGTTAGTAACTACAGAGGTTCTTTCATTTTTCTCCGATGATTTTGGATGTATTGCTACTAAATATTTCCCTGGATGGTATTTATAGTATTCAACCTTACCTTTTACTGGAAACCAGTTTATATGAACATTGAATATTGACATGAATATAGAGATTTGAATGCATTCACATTTGAGATATTCTGGTTCAAATACATTTTTTATGATTACTATTGTCCCATCGGCCGGAGCTATTATTGCACTTGCATCTTCTATGGGAGTTCTATTAGGTTCTCTAAAGAAACGTATAATAAGAATAAATGTTAGTATGCCGGCTATAGTAATGTAGTATTCGACTTTTGGATTTTCAGTTATAAAAAAGACAATTGCTACAACTGCAGCGATTATTAGAAAACTGTTCAAGATTATTTTGTACCCTTCTTTATGTATGCGCATATATTTTAATATGTATAAGTTGCGAATGAAATATGAATAAATTGCGTGAAAATTGAAACACTAGACAAGTTCAAAAATTTTAATATAAGCTATCGCTATAGGGAATGCGAGTAATGCACTGTCGAACCTGTCTAATAGCCCTCCATGTCCGGGCATTATGTTCCCGGAATCCTTAACCCCAAAATTACGTTTAAAGAGTGATTCTACCAAATCTCCAAACACTCCGAATGTAAATATTATAGTTGAGAGTGCGAGTATATGTGTTATTGAAAATGGAATTAGGTGTACGTAGTAAAGTATGATTCCTGTAATAAGTGCCGAGATTAATCCTCCAATAAAACCTTCCCATGATTTTTTAGGAGATATGGAGGGAAATAGTTTATGACCATTTTTTTGCCCGAATGATATTCCAAAAACATATGCGCCAACATCGCAACTCCATAATATAATAAACATAGAGAGGAGAGTGTTAGGTATATATGAGCCATTGGTAT
>Ga0265294_10007501_pt1 | contig 12908 bp, 6 predicted proteins | sample MunlanPumphouse3_FD_192504 | JGI IMG/M metagenome (GOLD analysis project Ga0265294, IMG submission 192504) | Groundwater microbial communities from a municipal landfill in Southern Ontario, Canada - Pumphouse #3 | ecosystem: Environmental > Aquatic > Deep subsurface > Groundwater | place... | reverse complement strand
TGAGGTGGAGTTTCCGCTGCTAGAGGGAGAGATTAAATATGTGAAACCCGGAAGCAGGATCAGGCTCTGTTCATATAATGAACCGGAGAGGTTTTACTCAGGGTCTGTTTCACAAATAAACCCTGTTGTGGATGAAAAGGGACAGATAAAAGTAATGGCAATAGTAGAGAATAATACCGGTAAACTGATGGAGGGGATGAATGTCAAGGTCTTTCTTGAGAACCTTGTCACCGGAAAGCTCGTCGTTCCCAAGAGTGCTGTGGTTATGAGAGATAATTTTGATGTGCTTTTCCGTATTGATCCTCAGACAGGACTGGCTATGTGGACATATGTAACTATCGAGATGTCGAACAGCCAGTCACATGCAGTGATTGCCAACAGTGAAAAAAATGCAGATCTCAATCCCGGGGATATAATAATTGTTTCCGGGAATCTTAATCTGGCAGATGGCTCCGCTGTCGAGATAAAAAAACGGTGACACTATGATAGGCAAACTCATAGAAAGGCCTATCGCCGTTACAATGTCAATTATTGCAATTGTAATTCTTGGCGGTGTGGCAACCGGCCTTATACCGGTATCTCTGATGCCGAATGTAGATGTACCGCATATTACGGTACAGGTAAACGCTCCCGGATATTCGGCCAGAGAGCTTCACAAAAATGTGATAGCTCCTCTTAAAAGCCAACTCTCCATGACACCATCCCTAAAGGAGTTGAGTTGCGAATCCAATAACAATTCAGGGACTATATTTATGGAGTTCGAACCCGGAGCGGATATTGATTATCTGTTTGTGGATGTCAATGAACGGATTGATAAGTCAATGAGCGGAATGACAAATATTGAGCGGCCAAAAGTTGCCAAAGCGAGCGTCACAGATATACCTGCCTTTTTCATAAATATGAAATCCAGGATTGAAGAGACTGGTAAGTTTCTGGATCTTAGCCGTTTTGCAGTGGATGTCGTAAGAAAGCGACTGGAACAAATTCCCGAGGTAGCCCTTGTGGATATAAGCGGTCTCATTCTGCCGGAAATCATTGTAACCCCCTATCCGGAAAAGATGAAAAACCTGGGGATCTCCCCGTCCACGCTTGAAAGTGCAATAAAAAGCAGCAATGTCCGGTTGGGAGAACTCTCAATAAAGGACGGACATTATCGCTGGAATATCCGTTTCACGTCAGAGATCCGTTCTATAAAGGACATAGAAAATATCAAGCTGAATGTCAATGGAAGGATTTACAGTTTTTCCGATTTGGCTTCTGTCTCCCAGCAGCCGGGAAGGTACAGGGGACTTGTTCGTTCAGACGGGCAACAGGCTGTATCCATGGCTATTGTAAAACAAACTGACTCCCGGATGTCTGATCTTAAGGGGTCGGTCAACACAACCCTGGAACAGCTGAACAAAGAGTACCCGGATGTAGATTTTACTATTACCCGTGACCAGACACAGCTTCTCTCCTTCTCCATATCCAATCTCAGAAATAACCTGATCCTTGGGGCAATACTTGCCTGTCTGGTAATTTTCCTTTTTATGAAGGATATGCGTTCACCTTTACTGGTAATAATCACTATACCCCTTTCACTGATAGTCTCTCTGCTGCTCTTCTTCCTGGCAAAAATATCCATCAATATTATCTCACTTTCGGGGCTGATCCTTGGAATAGGAATGATGGTGGATAATTCGATAATCGTAATCGACAATATAACACAGCTCCGGGAGAGAGGACATCAGCTTAAAGAGGCAGTGGTAAGGGGGGTCGGAGAGGTATTCGCCCCGATGCTCAGCTCTGTGCTCACCACCTGCTCTGTCTTTATCCCCCTGATTTTCCTTAGCGGTATTGCCGGTTCTCTCTTTTATGACCAGGCGATGGGTGTTACCATAGGGCTAATTTCCTCCCTGCTGGTTGCGGTTTTGGTAATCCCGGTATACTACTATCTTTTGTATACAAAAAAGGGAGAGCCGAAACCAAACCGTTTAATTTCAAAACTGCAATTTATTGATATAGTCTCTCTTTACGAAAAGGGCTTAAAGTGGTGTTTCAGGCATCAGAGGCTTGTATGGACGATGTTTATTGCGACCATCCCCGCTCTCTGGTTAATTTACACAACTATAGACAAGTCAAAGCTGCCACCGGTAACCCACGATGATACACTTGTAAATATTGATTGGAACGAGGCCCTTATAACAGAGGAGAATGACAGAAGAGTGGAGGAGGTTTCGGCTCTTCTCAAAGAGTATTTAAGTCATAAAAGCACATATGTGGGATTACAGCAATATCTGCTGCCCCACACTCCCGATCTCACCCAGTCAGAAGCCGTTTTGTATTTTAAAGCCAACTCACCCTCTGATCTCACCAGAGTTGAGAATGAACTGCCCGGACTCATAACTAAAAGATATCCGGATGCTACGGTGAGACTATCACCGGCTGCTAATATATTTAACATGATATTTGCAGACAGGGATTATAATCTTACAGCAAGGATCATAAGCAAAGACAGCGAGGTTGCAGATCCTGACAAGCTTAACCGTTTCCTGGAGAAAATCTCCAGAAAGATGCCCGGAATCTATATAGAACCTGTGCTCTGGCAGGAACAGATTTTATTTGTTGCCGATCCTGAGTTGTTGTCAATGTACCGGCTTGACTATAATACGATAGGCAGTGCTTTAAGAAACGCTACCAAGGAGAATCAGCTCTTTACAATCAATGAGGGAACTTACTCAATTCCGGTAATAGTGGGAGAAGAGGAGAATTGGGAAAAATACCTGCTTGGGGTGGAGGTGATCAACAAGGAGGGGGTCCGGATACCTCTTTCCACCGTTCTCAAAGAGACCAGGATCAGGGACCTCAAAAATATCGTTTCCGGAAAAAGCTCTGATTATTACCCTCTTAACTTCTCCCTGCCTGACAAACAGGTTAAAGAGGTCATTAAAAATATTGATGAGGTTGCAAACGGAGATGAGTGGTTTGATGTCACTTTTACCGGAAGTTACTTCTCCAACCGTCAGATGATAAAGGAGCTGATAGTTATACTCACCGTTGCACTGTTACTTCTCTTTTTTATTCTCGCAGCTCAGTTCGAGTCTCTTATCCAGCCGCTGATAATATTGTCAGAAATCGTGACCGATATTTTTGCCGCACTTTTCTTACTCTGGATCTGTGGCTCAGGTCTCAACCTTATGTCCATGATCGGTCTTGTGGTAATGTCCGGGATAATTATAAACGACTCAATTCTCAAGGTTGACACAATCAACCGCCTTAGAAAAGAGGGCTACTCCCTTATCAGGGCACTAATGACAGGAGGCTCCAGGAGACTCAAGCCTATTATCATGACAAGCCTCACAACTGTTCTGGCTATAGCTCCGTTCCTTGTCAGGGGTGATATGGGCTCCGATCTTCAATACCCCCTCTCCCTTGCAATAATCGGCGGGATGGTTGCCGGGACTTTTGTTAGTATCTTTTTTATTCCCGTCTTTTACTACAATATCTATAAAAAACGCAGCAAATGAGGCTACCTCCATTTTCAGTGATTCTCCTCTTTGTCGTTTTGGTTATTGCCGGAATGGGAATAACACCGTTGTTGAACATTCAGTACTCCCCAACAGTAAGGCAGAAGAACTTCTCTGTTGGTTTTAGCTGGCCAGGTGCCTCAGCAAAGGTTATCGAGAGTGAGGTGACCTCGAAACTGGAGGGTGTGATCTCTTCTGTTTCCGGGGTTAAAAGCGTCTCCTCGGTTTCTTCCAAAGGGAACGGCAGAATAGCTGTTGAGCTCAAATCAAAATCTGATATTGATGCTGTACGGTATGAGATTGCCTCCCTCATCAGGAGGATATACCCAAAACTGCCTGAGGGCGTTAGTTATCCTGCGATAGGTCTGGCTGCAACAGGTACCAAAAGTTATCCTGTAATGACCTATAAGGTCAATTCTTCTCTTCCGGTAAACTCCATTAGAGAATATACAGAGAGCGTGATAAAAAAAGAGCTTTCCCTGATCAAGGGTGTGGACAGGATTGTAATAAAGGGTGCAGAACCATATATTATTGAAGTGGTTTTTGACCCTGATATACTTGATAACATGGGAATAACTCCGGGCGAAATACAAAGTGCTATCGGTACAAACACTGGTCTCAAAACCATCATTGGCAGCGCAGAAGGAATGACTGTCTGGCTTGAGCCGGGCTCTTCTTATTTATCCTCCTCTTCTGATTTAAACAATCTCAAACTGGGCATGATGCCTGTAAAATATTACGGCAACAGAGTTATACGTCTGGACGATGTGGCGGATATTGTTGTCAGGGAACCGGTTCCGGAGACCTATTACAGGATAAACGGACTCAATACCATCAACTTTGTAATCTATCCGGAGCCGGGAGTCAATACAATAACACTATGTGATCAGATTAAAGTCCGGGTAAAAGAGCTTAGCAAGGCTTTCCCCCGGAATTTTTCGGCCACAGTGGACCAGGATGAATCAGTAAGACTTAAAGAGGAGCTTGGAAAAATTTTCAGACGTATAATTTTCTCTGTTCTATTTTTACTGGCTTTTGTAGTGATAATCACCCGGTCAGCCAGATACCTGGTTCTTATCACATTTACCCTTATAGCTAACATCTTCATTGCCTTTATCTTCTATTATCTTTTAAAGGTACAGATCCATTTTTATGCTTTGGCCGGGATAACTGTCTCTCTGGGGATGATTATTGACTCTTCTATCATTATGATCTCCCATTATGGTTATTTCCGCGACAGAAAAGCATTTCTGGCAATTCTGGCCGCTTTGCTCACTACCATAGGGGCTCTTTCTGTGATTTTCTTTCTTCCGGAGAGGATTAAGATGGATCTCGGGGACTTTGCCGCTGTAATTATAATAAACCTTTCCGTATCCCTGGCTATCTCCCTTTTATTGGTTCCGGCGCTTATTGACACATGGCCGGTCAAAGGGGTTACCTCACAAGTAAGTATCGCCTCAAAAAGAAGAACCGTGAGATTTAATCACATATATGCCAGGTATATCTCTTTTGGGAGAAATCACAGATGGCTGATATTAACACTTCTGATCCTAGGCTTCGGCCTACCTGTGTTCCAGCTTCCCAATAAAATCCGGGAGGAGAAAAATCAATTCCACAGAATTTACAACAAGACTATCGGGACCGATTTTTACAACAACAAACTCCGTAAGATTGTCAACGTGGCACTGGGCGGATCCATGAGACTTTTCTACTCAAGCGCGAGATTACAGTATTACCGTGGTGGTGGAGATGGAGATGTCCTCCGGCCTCAAATTTTCGTGGAGGCCTCTCTTCCTGACGGATGCACCGTACATCAGCTTAATGAGGTAATTGTTCACATGGAGAATTTCCTTGCAGGTTTTCCCCAGGTGGAGAGATTTGTTACTACTGTGAGTTCGAACAGAAGCAGTAGTATAATCATTAACTTCAAAAAGGAGTATGAAAAGAGCGGTTTCCCTCATATGCTCAAACAGGAGCTAATCGCCAAGGCGATAGTGTTCGGGGGGGCAAGCTGGTCTGTGAGCATGCCCGGCGATATGGACAATTTCAGCAATAATATCTACTCCTCCGGTACCAAGTCCAACCGCATAGAGCTCACCGGATACAATTACGACATGCTCTACGCATTCTGTGAAGATGCAGTAAAATCCCTCTCTAAAAATGCAAGAGTAAATGATCCTGGTATTTACGGAGGGACCGGCGGGGGAAGAATGGTTCTTAACAACGAATATTATATAGAATTTGATCAGGAGAAACTTCTGAAACTTGGAATCACTCCCGACAAGGCATATTATGTACTCAGTAAACAGATGTATGACCAGCGTGCAGGATCCTTTTCACTTAACGAAGAGAAAGTTCAAATAAAACTGGTCTCCTCAAAAAAGGAGAGTTTTGATATCTGGAATTTTGAAAACGAATATCTTGATCTGGGAACCGGACATATTATAAGAATTCCCGAGATCGGACATGTCGAGATCCGTAAAAGCGGAAATGATATTCACAAAAAGGACCAGCAATATATCCTCACGGTCGGATTTGATTTTATCGGTTCCTATCAGTTGGCCGGGAAAATTATAAAAAATGAGGTTGACAGATTAAACAGCCAGGTGCTCCCTGTAGGCTTTAGAGCGGGAAAAGACACGCGTTACGAACCCTTGGGAGGTGTAAATTCTTTTTTACTGATAATAGTAGTAGCAATAATCTACTTTATATGCGCCATCCTTTTTGAATCACTCCTCCAGCCTCTCTATATAATATTACTGATACCTGTATCCTTCACAGGGCTTTTTCTCACCTTTTGCCTCACCGGATTCAGGTTTGACGACGGCGGATGGGCGGCTATGATAATGCTCTGCGGTATTTCGATAAACGCGGGAGTGTATGTAATCAACCAGTATAATATCCTGCGTAAAAAAGCTCAGAGCAGAATCTCTTCACTGTCGACCTACATCAAAGCGTTCAATATCAAAATAATACCTATACTGCTGACCATAATCTCCACCGTACTGGGGTTGATCCCTTTCCTCTTTGACGGTAGTGATGAGCAATTCTGGTTCTCCTTTGCAGTAGGCACAATGAGCGGATTATTATTCTCCATACTGGGAATAATTTTTATACTTCCGGTATGGAGAATAAAGTAACAGCTTATCTGAGCCCCCTTAAATCAGAACAGATAATTTTAAGATCTGTTCAGAAAACCGTGAGACAGGATAAGAGTCTCTAAGAGCGGCAACGATCAAAGTATTTAAGAAGTTTGTGAGCTTCATTTCCAGTGCAGCTGACCATATCTGTGGCGGGTTCATAGGAATGGGGTACAAACCTGAAAAGTCTGTATGCTGCAAATTCTTTGTCTGCCGAATAGACAATATCCACTCTTCCGCTACCGTTATCCGAGAGCTTAAAGGGTGCTGTCTCATCTGTAATCTCCTTTGCTATAATATTTTTGAGAGTTTCAAGAAACTCCTTGTCAAAATAGAGACTTTCGGTTTTAATATAGCTTCCGGAAGGAGAATAGACCATATTTGTCGATTTGAAAAAATAGATAATAAGCGATATTATTAAAAGGGCTGATCCAATCAGGGTATAGGAGAGAAACAGAGCAACTATCCCTGCTGCAGCTACTATTGCAGATATGGCTATCAGTTTGATATTGAATTTTTTAATAATTAGTGGATGTATAATATTTGTTTTCATATAATTGTATGTAGTTATGGTGTCTGAACAATAAAACGATAAGAAATAAGGTGTAAATCAATGGTTATGGATTTCAGCTTAAAAGTGCTACATGCTAAAGTTCCCCACATCAAGAGTTAAGGGTAACAGTCAAAAGTGCCAGATGTAAGCAAATTTTACAACCTGTTGTTGTTGAGCTGCATAGACAATTTTTCAAAAAGTATAGTTTTTAGAAAAATTGTCACAACGCAGATAGTCTGCGATTTATAGAATTTGCTAACACCAAACTCCCCGGGTGTTCATCCGGAAGAACCGAACCAACCTGATCACTCATGCCGGGAACTTTAATCTTTGATTTTCTCTAAACAATTATCTCCCTGAGTGCATAGACCAGATAGTCATGACCGATTTTGCGGGAGTTGTTTTTTATTGTTCTTATATAGATCTGCGAGAGTAGTCTGTTGTTCTTCATGAACCTCTCCCTGGGTTCTGAATTGGATAGTACTTTGTTGTTAATTCCGATGTTGCAGGGGTTGGATGTCAGAGAACTGGGTTGAGGATTAAAATTGAGAGAGTGCTGCTCCTGTTGCTGAAACACACCGTTAAGAAAATCAGGCGCATAGAAATAATAAGCACCAGGCAATTCTGCCTTAACGGGAAGCTCAATCCTCTCTTTCTCCATCCCTGCAGTTGCAACCGACAAAGATAGAATCAGCAGAAGAAGCTGCATTATTGCAAATATAGTCTTAGCCCTTTTCACTTATGCTATAAACATTTCACCCTCATCTCTTTAAAGAGTTTTATCCTTCTCAATTTTCCCCTCCTATGATTTTTTAGTTTTCAGAGACTTTTTAGATTTTCCTCTAAGAGCCATAGTAACTTCGTAAGATATTGCAGATAACAACAATAAAATCAGCAATCCTGATGATATCCGGGAGTATTGTGCTCCCTTCACAAATGAAGCAGGCCTGTATACAAATCTTATCCCGTGTTCCCCCGCCGGAATTTTCAATGCTCTGAGAATATAGTTGGCTCTGAATATTTCCGAAGGCTGATCATCGATATATGCACTCCAGCCTGCCGGATAATATATTTCGCTAAATACAGCAATCCTCTCCCTGTCAGAAACTGATTTGTATTTGAGCTCATTGGGGGAATAGTGGGTGAGTATTATTGATCCGGACGGGCCTCCCGGGACGGCAGCGGTTGTTGTACCGTCAGCCTCTATCCGCTCTGTTTTTGTTTGCATTTGTATCCCCGGCAGTTCCTTTTCAAATTGCTTTGATACCACTGCCACTTTTGTGAGATCACTCTCTCCCGTTTTTAATATCTCTTCCGTCGCACTTGATACCCATAATAATGAATCTGCAAACCAGCAGTTCCCCATTGCCTTGTCGTTCACCAGCGGAGGATTCTCACCTCCAACTATCAGATATTTTGTATTAAGCATATTCAAAACAGAGTATGTACCAAGTTTTGACTGTGCCTCCTCTACCGTTTTGCTGCCCCCGATATCTTCCAATATCCTGCTCATCTCTTTAGTAAGATGAATATCAATTATATCCTGATATCTCTGCAACTTAGCGGGGCTGTATCCCCCAATGGTTTTATGGTGATAACTAACGTGGGAATCATTAAATGTGGTGACACTCAGGTCAAGTACTCTGTAATTTGGATCCTTGTCTCTAAGGATCATTTCGTCCACAGGCCGCTTTTGATACTGGTTTACAAAACTTCTTTGGGCAATAAAGTGAGAATCATTCAGATACCTTTTCCCGGCACTCCACAGATCGGCAACCACAATCAGAGCCAGAAACACATAGAAGTACTCCTTCTTTAATTTGCGGATATATGTCAGCCAGAGCAGGGAGGCAGCCAGAAGAATATATATGATAGTCCTGATGGAATCACTTCTCAAGAGTGAAATTCTGTCTCCGGCAAGTATAGACTTCAGCTCAGAGGGGAGCTGATTATCCGCAGCTCCCGTAAAACTTCCGGCCAGAGACGGTATTAACAGCATAATCAGTGCAAAGCCGGCAGTAATACAAAGAGAGACAATGACTCCTTTTTTAAGCTGCTTCTTTTCAACTCCCCCTTCCAGTATATTCCTTAATGTCATAAAACCAAGCAGGGGTATGGTTATCTGCAGAATTACAAGTATCATGGAAACCGTTCTGAACTTGCTGTACATTGGTGCATATTTAAAAAACAGCTCTGTGAGGAACATAAGGTTAGATCCCCAGGAGAGCAACAGGGCAAGTAAAGTCACTGCAACTATCCACCATTCTTCTGCCCCCTTCAGAAGGAATAATCCCAGAAAAAATAGAAAGAGAGAAATTGCACCCATATACATCGGTCCGGCGGTAAAAGGTTGCGGTCCCCAATAAAGGGGCATATGTTTAATAATCTGATCTGCTCCCGGGTAACCGTTTTGTTTCAAAAATTTATATGTCTGTGACTCCTTTGACAATTCGCCGGCAGATGAACCTCCGTTAAAATTTGGTATCAACAGGTTAGGCGTCTCAGAGGGAGAATATGACCACTGGGTAGCGTATGCAATGTCAAGACCGCTCTCCCTCTTTCCGCCCTGGTTCTTCTCCGTTGCCTGAGACTCTTCTCTTAGCTCAGAACCTCCCCTCATTGTATATTTCGAGTATTCATATGTGGGCCACAGATGGTTGATGTTTGTTGCAATTCCGATTCCTCCTGCAACCAGCATCCACAGGGATGTGGTAAGAAAGCGTGGAAACCTTTTCTCTTTTATTGCACTTATCATCTCTGACAGAGCAAAGAACAGAATAATCATGGCCAGATAGTAGGTTATCTGAGGATGGTTGGCTTTAATCTGAAAACCCAGTGCAAGTGCAAACAGAACACCCCCAAGCAGGGCTTTTTTTCTGTATGCATATGTTACAGCGGCTATTACCCAGGGCATAAAAGCTATAGCCACCATCTTGGAATTATGTCCTACCTGAATAATCTGGAAATTGTATGAACAGAAGGCAACGGCAACCGCTCCTATAGCTGCAAGCCATACATTGACCCCAAAGGCCAGAAACATCAGAAATGCCCCAACAAGAGTTAATATCAGGTAGCTCGGAGGCCTTTCTCCCAGAAACAAAAGGTTGTAGAGATAGTCTGTGTAATCTCCCTGGTATTTTACAGATATGGTTGTGGCGGGCATCCCGGAGAACATTGAGTTGGTCCACAGGGCCGGATCCTTGTCAGGATTTGCCTCGTTGTAGGTTATTATCTCGTTTGCCATACCTCTCCAGGATGCAATGTCCTGCTGATTTACAACCTTACCCTGAAACACCTGTGGTGTAAAAAGATAGGCTATTGCAACAAATCCTGCAATAATAAGTATGTGAGGCAGATACCTTTTAAGCGGTTCCATTATTTCTCTTTTAAATTATCTCTTCTTAAAAACTCTTCTTAGAATTTTTCTTTTTTATTTTCCTTCTTAGATAAAATATCTTCAATCAACACTGACATCTTTTCGCACAGTTTCTCTCTTGAATATTTATCTATGTCTCCAGAATTTATCCCTGTCTCTCCTTTCCGGTACCTCTCATACTCCCTCTCAATCCACTCTTTGACACGCTGATAATCATTATACTCAAACATCTCACCTGCTCCGCTCTCCCTGAGTGCTGTATCCATGTCACCCCCTGCCGGGCCAAAAGCAAGGATTTTGTTACCGGACGCAAGATACTCAAAAAACTTACCGGTTAGAATTCCGGCAGCCTCCGGCTGCTGTCCACCGGCAAGCAGTAATACTCTTGCACTCTTTTGAAGTGCTATTGCCTCCCGGTGCGGAACATACTCCTTTCTGTAAAGATTGTTTTCCAGACCATTGGCCAATATTTCATCTGTAATAATTTTGTCAGTGTGTCCGATAATTTTGATTATCAGATCCTTTTTGAAATTTTTATCTGATGCCGCCTTCTCTCCCAGCACTCTCCAGAGCTGTGATGGGTTACGGTCCTTAACAAACAGTCCGGTGTATGTTATCGAAAACTCCTTATCCGGATTAACAACAATATCCCTGTAATCATCTTTGTCAAAACCATTGGTTATAACCTCTGCTCTACGGGGATTATGTGCCGATAACTCCTTCTTCATGTAATTTGTCACCACAACCACAGCATCTGCTTCTCTTACAACCCTTTTTTCCATCTTTTTATGAATCAGAACTGTCAGAGGTGAGTTTTTCATGGATTTGAATGTATACATCCCGGTCCAGGGATCTCTGAAATCGGCTATCCATGGGATATTTGTTGCTTTTGCCACCTTTTCTGCAATCAGGTGCATTGAGTGGGGAGGACCGGTGCTGATTATGATGTCAACGGGATTGTCCTTAAGATATTTTGTTAGAAATTTTACCGATGGCCTTATCCAGAGGCATTTCGGGTCCGGGATAAATAAATTGCTGCGGATAAATAGTGAAAGGCTCTCTTTCCATCCTCCTCCCCTTTTCCCTGCACCATCTGTTATAAATCCGGGTTTTATCTGTTCCCCGCTTTTACCTGTTAATAATTTATACAGGCCGTAAGGTTCAGTTATCCTTCTTTTGATCACTGTTGCTCCCTGGGGTATCTCGCTTAACAGAGAGCTATCCACAGCCATCATCTCGGGATTCTCAGGTGTGTAAACGACCGGTTCTATGCCATAATTGCGGAAATACTTTACGAATTTCAGCCATCGCTGCACTCCGGATCCGCCCGCAGGTGGCCAGTAATATGTTATGATGACAGCTTTCTTCAATCCTAAAGATATTTTACAAAGATAATATCTATTTTTGTAAGGATGAACCAGGAAAATAAAATAGCTGAGACCCCCCTGATGAAGCAGTATCTCTCGGTAAAATCAAAGTACCCCGAGGCCATACTTCTGTTTAGGGTGGGAGATTTTTATGAGACCTTCGGACGGGATGCCATAGTTGCGTCAGAGGCCCTTGGAATAGTTCTTACAAAGAGGGGCAACGGATCTGCGCAATTTGTAGAGTTGGCCGGTTTTCCCCATCATGCACTGGACACCTACCTGCCAAAACTAGTAAGGGCAGGATATAAAGTTGCTGTTTGTGACCAGCTTGAAGACCCCAAACTTACAAAGAAAATAGTCAAAAGAGGTGTAACGGAGCTTATCACTCCCGGAGTGGCTTTTAATGATCAGCTCCTTTCCCACAAGGAGAATAATTATCTGGCGGCTGTCCATTTCAGCAGGGACAAAGCAGGTATAGCTTTTGCCGACATCTCCACCGGAACCTTCCGTGCTGCCTCCGGTGATCTGGCATACATAGATCTGCTTCTCTCCGGACTTGCCCCAAAGGAGGTACTGGTCGAAAGGGGCTACCGTAAAGGATTTGAAGATCGCTTTGGTAAAGAGTATTATATAACAGTTGTCGACGAATGGGCATTTGTTGCCGACTCCGCTTTTCAGAAACTTTGCAACCATTTTGGGGTAAACACTCTCAAGGGTTTCGGATTAGATGACAATCCCCTGGCTGTCACTGCCGCCGGAGCAGTTCTCTATTACCTGGAACTCACACGTCACGAGGGGCTTTCACACATTAGTTCCATATCCAGGATAGACCGGGAGGATTATGTCTGGATAGACCGCTTTACCTTTAGAAATCTGGAGGTGTTCAATACTTTCCAGCACGACGGAAAATCTCTTCTGGATGTTGTTGACAGAACATCTTCTCCTATGGGTGCCAGATTGTTAAGA
>Ga0265294_10007500_pt1 | contig 12909 bp, 7 predicted proteins | sample MunlanPumphouse3_FD_192504 | JGI IMG/M metagenome (GOLD analysis project Ga0265294, IMG submission 192504) | Groundwater microbial communities from a municipal landfill in Southern Ontario, Canada - Pumphouse #3 | ecosystem: Environmental > Aquatic > Deep subsurface > Groundwater | place... | reverse complement strand
AGAATGGTCACAAAAAAAGCATATGAATTGCTAAATTTACAGAAAGGAAATAATAATGTTAGTCAAGGACTTCTCTTTTGATTTACCAGAAGAATTGATTGCCCAGGTACCTGCAAAGGTTCGAGGTGAAGATAGACTTCTGGTTATAAATAAAAATACCGGTGAATACAAAGATACAGATATGAAGGATTTTCCTTCATTTTTAGATAATGATTGTCTTCTTATTGTTAACAATTCAAAGGTGAGAAAGGCAAGAGTTTTTGGAATTACAGAAAACAATGGAACAGTGGAATTTCTTTTTTTAAGCGAGAGAGAAGATCATTGTTGGTTAGTAATGACAAACAAAGCAAAAAAACAAAGAGTTGGAAAATCTTATACCTTCTTCGATCATAAAAATAATATTGCATTTCATGCTACTATTATTGAAAGTTGTTCAGATGGATTAAAATATTTAAAACCAGATATTGTAATTGATGAAACATTTTTTATTGAATCAGGGCACGTTCCTCTTCCACCTTACATAAAAAGAGAAGATGATTTTCAAGATGAAACAAGATATCAAACCATTTATGCTGATAAAGCAGGTTCAGTAGCTTCTCCTACAGCTGGACTTCATTTTACTCCAGAAATTATGAATAAAATTAAAGAAAAAGGTATTAAGATAGTAAGTGTAACCCTTCATGTTGGAATGGGAACTTTTATTCCTATGCGTGGAGTTAATATTGAAGATCACCATATGCATTATGAGTCTTACTTTGTTTCTGAAGAAGCCGCTTCAATAATTAATGACTATAGAAAAAGAGGAAAAAAGATAGTTGCAACTGGAACAACCAGTGTTCGAACTTTAGAAAGTGCCTATAATTTAAAAACAGATAAAGTTGAACCAGGATATGCAAAAACTAATTTGTTTATTTCTCCAGGTTATAAATTTAATGTAGTAAACCAACTTCTTACTAATTTTCATACTCCAGAATCAACTTTACTAGTCCTTGTTTCTTCTTTTGCAGGAAGGGAGAATATAATGAGAGCCTATAAACATGCTATAGAAGATAAATACAGGTTCTTTAGTTATGGAGATGCAACCTTTTTAATGTAAGAGTATTAATAATAGCTGCTTCTATTGGAAATCCGATGGCATTTGAATAAGAAACTATTGTTTTCAATTTATAGCTATTTTCTATTTTATAGCAATTTTCAATTTGAGAGATTCTCTGTTTTTTTACATTTAAAAGGTTAGCTATTTCTTGTTCACTAAGATTTTTTTTCTTTCGTGATTTTGACAGAAAATAAATTATTTGTTCTAAGTCGATTGAAAAAGAATTATCATTAAAATAAAGTTTAAGGCTTTCTAATTGGATTGATGATGTACAAAAAGGAAGGAAATTCTTTGGATTTTTAAAATAGAAATCATTGGAGCAGTTATTGCTTTGACTTAAAAATAAAAAATCAAGAAGCTTAATTTCTGAATAGTCACAAACTTTTTGTAAAGAATTAATATTTGGGTTGAACTGAAAATTATTACGAGAAAAATATTTAGTTAAAGTATTAAAACTATAACCAGCAATTTTTGTCATACCATCAATGAATTTTTTGGCATCATTAGAATTTATAATTATGTATCTTAGAGCTTTATTTGGATAAATTTTTTGAAAAGAAACTTCCTTCATTATAAATATTTTTTAATTATTTCAAAAATTTTCTCTTTTGGTAAAGTTCCGTCAATTCTGATCAAGTTGACTTTGTCATCAAGTTCCGAAAATGCCTTTTCATAATTATTTTTAACCTTTTTTAATATTTCTATTTCTTCAAAAAGTTCTTTAGAAGCACCTCTAATATCAATTCTATCGATACATACCTCACAAGGAGTATCAAGAAAAAATATAAATTCTGGTGCTGGAAAATTATTTAATTCTCTAACTTTTTCATAAGTAGCCCCTAAACTTTGATAAGCTAAAGAAGAATAAAAATACCTATCAGAGATAACTTTTTTTCCTTCCTCTAGTTTCTTAATAATTCCATTTTCTTTATTATTTAAATGGTCTTCTCGATCTGCACAGAATTGAAAAGCAAGGGCAAGGGGAGTTGTTTGAATTTTACCCTGTAATATCTTTCTTGCAATTTGTCCTATTTCTGAAGAAGTTGGTTCAAAAGTTAAAAAAAATGGGATTTGTTTTGATAATAGAAAACTTTCTATTAATTTAGTTTGAGTAGTGGTTCCCGCTCCATCCAAACCTTCAAGAACATAAAAATTTTTAAGTATTTGGTTCATATTTCCACCTGTTTTAATAACTTTGTACCACGATAGTACAATTTTTTATTGTGAACAATCAATACAATTGATATAATATTTTTATGAAGTATCGAGTATCTGCTTCTAGCCTAATATCCTCAATTTTAATAGTCTTCCTTTTGGGAGTTTTTGTTGTGTATTTTTCTATACCGGAAATTGGTCAACAATATCTACTCAATTTATTTTCAAAATCTGAAAAAAGTGCAAACTATAAAATTAAATTTAACAATGTTGATAGAAAATTTCTTCAGGATATTAAGGTTAAAGGTCTTTCTTTTACTTTCTTAGATGACGAAATTACTACTATTGAGAAAATTGATTTAGGTACCAATTTACAAGGTATTGTTTCACATTATTTTTCTGGTAATCAAATTTTTGATATTACAATTAATAATGCTTCTTTATCCGTAAATGAAAAAGATATTGAGAATTTTACAAATAATAATCAATCATCTTCTTCTATCAATTTTTTTACTTCAATTTTAGAAAGAACTGGTTTTAAATTTAGTATTTATAATTCTGATATTAAATTTAACTATCAAGATTTACAAATTGAAAATACTATATTTAACGGAACAGCCTCTCTTGATTATGGTTTAAATTTAAGTAATTTGTCATTAAGTTTTTTTGAAACAGAAATTGGTTATAAAGGAAAACTTTTCAACTTAAAGGAAACTGACCTTGCCATAAACGAAAACGATGAGCTTGGCCTCATTATTAATGGTTTTAACTTTAAAAATAATTTCTCAATTGATAAAATATATTTCCATGGGCTTTCAGATCTTTTATTTGATCGGGTTGAAAACCCAGAAGGAAAGGGCACAATCTATTTAGAGTCAGTTGAAGGTTCATATCAGGGATTTGATTTTAATATCGATGAATTAAATCTGAATTTGCTATATAATTTTAATCAAAAGAATTTTTCTTCAACTATAACTAGTAAAAATTCTGATTTCTCATATTTAGATTACAACTTAAAAAATTCTTTAATTAATATAAATATCAATTATTTAGATAAAACTAATATTATTTCTTCTTTAAGTTTAGAAAATTCTATTTTTACTTTAGTTAATAAAAGAATTGATTCTATTTCTCTACCATTTTTAAACGGAAATCTTAAATATAATTTAATAACTAAAGATTTTTCTTCCAATTTAAATTCAAATTTGGTTAACTTTTCCGAAATGAAGGAATTTGGTTTAAATAATACTGAAGTTTCTAGTTTATCTGCAACTGTAAATTATTTAGATTTTAATTATTCTGGAATTTTTGATTTTGTTGGAAAAACTGATTTTAGTAATTCAATTTTAGGTAATTTTAAAAGTAATATTCATTTTGAATTTCAAGAAAATGATTTAATTCAATCTGCAAAATTAGTTTTGGATGACTTTTATCTTAAGACTATAGGAGGAGGAAATAACCTTACTTTAAATTATAAACAAGATAAGGAAATAAGAGATATAAATTTTGATATGAATTTATTAAATAGTGTACTATTAGAAGGAGATTATAACTTATTTAATGACGATATTTTAGTAAATTTAGAACTAAAAGATTTTAATTTTGCTACTTTTAATAATTTATATGAAATATTACCAAATATTACCAAAAAATTTATTAAACCTTCAACGAACTTTAGTTCAAGTATTAGGCTTGAGAATAACGGATTTCAAAACCTAAATGGAAATATATTTTTGACCATGGCAGCAAAAGATTTAGATTTATATGGAAAAAATGAAAATTTTGCATTAATAGTTAAAGCTAACTCTAAGGATGATTTATTTTTTATTAATAATTTTACTTTAAGTGGTTTGGGTTTGCGTTTGTACTATGATGGAACAATAAATAATGAAATAATTCAACAAGGGGACTTTGATAATTTTAATCTCTTACCTGAAGGTAAATTTGTTTTACAGAAAATTCAAAATGGCGAAAAATTATTAGCTTTGGATTTTTTGGTACAAAATGAAAATTTAAGTGTTTTTAATTTAAGCTCACCATTAAAGAAAGATTTTTACTTTAAAGGTGAAATAGTTCACGATGATACTAAAACATACGAATTGAATACCGAATTAAATTATTCCAATATTAATTATTCGTTAAAATTCCTCTTGGATTTTCAAGATTTAACCCTTTCAATATTATCGACAGGTTTATCTTTGAATTTAGGTTATGATAAAGAAAATTCAATTTTCAATATAGATGGTAATCTTGATGAATTTCCACTTTGGTTTCCCTCTGAAAAATCATTAGGACTTTCTTCAATTATAAAGGGTAAAATAAATTTACTTGATGATATTTTTAACTTTTCCTTGGAAAATTTTGAAATTAATGGCTTCGAAGAGGGAATATTAAGGTTTGATTTTGATGTTACTAATTCAGAAGTTAATTTTGAAAATATAAAAATTGGTTTCTCTAAAGATGATCCAGCCTATGGTTTTATTAAATTTAATTTTGATAATTGGTCAACATTATTTCAGAGAGATTTTTCTAATTTAACCTTTAGGTTTAGTTTAATCAAAGATGATGAACAAATTGAGGCTGCATTTTTAAAACAGCAATATTTAGTTGAAGTACAAAATGTTAATTTAAACGATTTTATTATGAACAAGAATTCTTCAAAAAGTATATTTAACTTAAAGATTTTAGGAAGAACTCAAGAAGATTCTTATGGAACCTTTTCTCTAAACTTAAACGATAAAATTTTAAATGGAAACCTTTATTATAAAAACCTTTCTTTAGATATTTCTAATGGTAATTTAGACTTTGGAGATTTGCAAATTAAAAATCTGGAAGGTACCATTGATTTAAAAAATTTGGATTTTAACTTGGGTGGATTTGTAGATTATAATAAAACACAATCTGAAAAAGATGTAAATCATAGTTTTAATTTTGCAACCAGTACTAATTATTCTTTAATTTTTGAAAAATTAGTTGAATATTATAATTTGAAAGAATTTAAACTATCTAACCTTTCAAATTTTAATTTTTCTATTCCTGATTTTAATAGTTTAATTGAAGGTTTAACTTTAAAAATGGTTTTTTCAAACTTTGATCTTTGTAATTCTGAATACAAATTAGATGATTTGAATTTTAATATAAGTTATTTAAACAATAATTTACTTGTAAATGGAAATTATCTAAATGGAAACTATAATTTTGCTAAAAAATCCATAAATTTAGCTCTGAATAAAAAATGGGGATTTGGTTTTAATATCGATGGTAATTTTAATTCTGAATTTGATATTTATATAAATAATCTATATTTACCAGCCAATATAATTAATTATTTAATAGATTTTCCTGTCGTTAATATTTACGAAGGAATTCTGGAAGGTGAGCTCTATCTTTATGGAGATGCAAAGAAAATGCATTCCTATGGAACAATTACTTCAGATAAAACAGGATTTTCTTTATTTTTTACACCTGGACAAATAATCCATATTCCAAATCTATCTTTGTTTATTGTTGATGGAGAAATGAACACTCCAAATTTACCAATTTTCTTTGAAAAAGAAGCTGATCATATTTATAAGAAAGGAAAAATTCAATTTATAGGAGATTTAAGTAATCCTCAGAATTTTACCTATAAATTACTTTTAGATGCTGTTGATCCTGTTTACGTTTGGTATCCAATTTCTAATAATAATTTTAATATAAATATTGAAGTAGAAGCTACAGGTTTGATTACTCTTGGTGATGATGGAGAATTTTCTTATTTTTATACCGATGTTTCTATTGCCAATTCCTTGATAGATACAATTTTTACAAGAGAAATTCCTTCTTGGTACCCAATAGAAGGTAAATTTGCGGTAAACTTAAATATAGTAACAGGGAAAAATAATGAATTTTATTTTCCAGGGAAAAAGGATCCAATCTTAAATGTAACTTTGAATGAAAACCAAAAAATCAATATAAATTTGGATCCAGTGACAAATGAGTTTGGAATTGACGGACAAATTGGATTTAAAAGTGGGCAAATATATTATTTCCAAAAAGATTTTAGGGTAAATTCAGGTACATTGAAATTTCAAACTGAACAGGCAGGGAAAGGAAACGAAGGAATATTAATAGATCTTTCAGCAAAAATAAGAGATTATGATAGTGATGGAAATAAGGTAGATATTTATTTAAAGTTAAAAGATGCAAGTTTAAATAATATAAATCCAACTTTTGAAAGTATTCCGTCTCTAAGTGAAAATGAAATATTAAAAATTCTAGGACAAAATATTCTTCCAACTGGAATTTATCAAGGAGCTTCTTTATCATCAGTGGCATCCGTTACAGTGGCAGCTGCTGATGCAATTTCCAAATTAGGACTATTAAACACTAACGAAAATTTTAATATTACTCAGGTAATAAAAGAATCTTTAAGCTTGGATATGTTTACTTTCCGTTCAAATATTGTTCAAAATCTTGTAACTGAGGTTCTTCCTGGTGGTTATATTTCTAAAGACATAGATCCAGTTGCAAGATATCTTGATGGGACAAATTTTTATTTTGGAAAGTACTTGGGAAATGATTTGTTCCTTCAAGGGTATTTAGGATTAAAGGCCGAAAAGTATTCTGGAAATAAAATGATTTCAGGATTTTTAAGTGAAGATTTGATTTTAGATATGGAAATAAGCGTTGATTGGGAAAATCCTTTGGGTGTTTTTTCTGTGTTTTTCAAACCAACGGAGTTGTCGATTTTTAATTTATTCGATACTATAGGTTTTAGTATTTCAAAGAAAATTAGTTTTTAGTTTAATTAGGAGTTGTAATGAAAAAGAATATATTAATAATAATTGTTATTATGATAAGCTTAACTCTTCCCTTGTTTGCAGAAGAAGCAAATTGGTGGGAAGGACAAATAATGCAACAATTGCAAGCAACTGGATTAAAGAATATTAGTCAAACTAAGGTTGATGATATTTTGTATCCATATCGTGGTAAACAATTTACAGATGCAACTTTTACAGAACTACAAAATAAATTATACGCTCTTGATGGAGTCAGTTACATTGTAATTGATGTAAAAAAGTTTAGTGAGAATTCCAATAATTCAAGTATAACTTTTGATTTTACTGAAACTCCTATGGTTAATAAAATTGAATTTAAAGGCAATGAAAGAATAAACTCTTCTGATCTTTTAGCAGGGGTAACAAGTGTTTCTTCAGGACAATTTTTTGATGTTGATTTAAAGATGGCCACTAATTTATTAGTTAATCAAGTTAAACAAGTTTATATCCAAAAGGGATTTGATGATGCAAAGATAGAATTTGATTCAGAATTAGATATCTTAACTAATAAAGTAAATTTAATTTTTAATGTTAATGAAGGTGTTCAAAAAAGAGTGGTTGATATCCAATTTGAGGGAAATGAAATATTTGAATCTAGTTTATTAAGTAGTAAATTGGTATCTAAGAAAAAAAGCTTGTTCCATTCTGGATATTTAAACTCTGCTAATATTGAAAAAGATAAGGTTGCTATAATCTCTTATTATCAAACACAAGGCTATGTAGATGCAGTAATTACTGAAACAAAAGTAGAAAATATTGAAAGTAGTGAAAAGAATTTAAAATATCAAGAAGTAAAAATAGTATATGTCATAAATGAAGGTTTGCAATGGACTTATGCCGGTATGTCAGTAACAGGTAATTCTGTTTTTTCTGATGATGAAATAAATAACCTTATTACATTAAAGACAGGTGAAAAGGTAAACTTAGAATCTGTTTCACAACAATTCTCAAAAATAACAGATTTATATTATAATAATGGATATATAAACCATGTCGCCAAAGTTAATGAAAATAGAGACGATGTTAAAATGACTATTAGCTATGTTTTAAACATAACTGAAAATGAACAAGCTATTGTAGATGAAATTACTATAAGTGGAATTACCCAAACTAAGTCTAAAGTATTTGAAAGAGAGATAACCTTAGAAAAAGGTAAAGTTTTCTCTAAAGAAGATTTAATCACAAGTTATCAAAACTTATATAACACAGGCCTTTTAACAAATCTTAATTATAATATTAAAAACCTTCCTGATAATAAAATTAGTATTGAATTCTTACTTGAAGAAGGGAAACAGACAGATATTAATTTTGGAGCTACCTTTGGTGGTACAGTTGATGGATTTCCAATAAGTGGATTCCTTCAATGGTCAGATAAAAATTTTAGAGGGTTAGGACAAGATTTATCAGTTAATACTACTTTATCTCCTGATACCCAGGAAGTTTCCTTATCCTTTAGTGATGATTGGTTTAAAAATACTCGATGGTCAAATAAATTTTCTTTGAATTTTTCTAGAACTCAAGTTGATGATGTTCTTCAAAGAGGAATTTCAAGTAATTATTACACTGGTGAAGATGATGATAGCAGCTTCCCTCTAGGATATTTGAGCTATTCAGCTTATGAAAACAGTGAGTACTCTGACCCAGCTGATCAATATTTAATGGATTATGATTTGTATCGTATTAGTTTTGGTTACAGTACTGGATATACCTTTATATATAACGTTGGAAGGCTTTCATTTGGGACAGGACTTAGTATTGGATTAAATAGGGCTATTTTTGATTCTAGTTATGACCCTTATGAAAATTTAATTAAACTTTATGGAGAAGACTGGCAATTTTCAAATAAACTGACTTTTTCATTTCAGTGGGATGGAAGGGACCTTGTTGATAAAACAACAAAAGGATATGTTCTATCTCAAACCTTTACCTATGCAGGAGGACTACTAGGAGGACTTTCCAATTATATAAAATCTACAACAAGTGCTGCAGGATATATTAAGTTATTTGGAATTGAAGGGGAAAAGACTACTAAAAATGCTGTTCTTGGTGTAAGTAGTTCTTTGAATTTTATGTTACCTCAATTTTACGATAATTCAACTGATACAAGTAATCCCGGTTTGAATTGGCATTCAGCTTCTCTTGGTGCTACTACCTATGAATTATTATATATTGATGGAATGACTATTGGCAGAGGCTTTGACACTATGACTGGTTTTTCCTTCCTTATGGATAATATGATTGAGGTTGGATATCCACTTGTAGAGGATGTTGTTCAAGCAGAAGCTTTTACAAGTTTTACTGGAGTTCAGAAATCATTAAGTGAACTTAATGATATTTCTTGGTACATGGCAGCTGGAGTTGGTTTAAAAATTAAAATTCCAGGTTTCCCATTGGGCCTTTATCTAGTTAAAAATGCTACCTATAATACAAGCAGTAATAATAGTTTTGAATGGGTAGGTGGTGAGTTATTTAGTAATGATGCCAATACTAATAGTGGTTTAAGTTTAGTTCTTGCAATTTCTACTAGTTTGATTTAATTTAATTTGAGGATTAAATTTTGACTGAAAACCTTACACCATTAATGAAGCAATATTTTTCGATAAAAGAAAAACATCCAAATGAAGTTTTATTCTTTCGTTTGGGTGATTTTTATGAAATGTTTGATAATGATGCCAAAGAAATTTCAAGGCTTTTGAATTTAACATTAACCCATCGTGGTTCTTCACCAATGTGTGGGATACCTTTTCATGCAGCTAAAAATTATATTAAACGTTTATTGGATTTAGGAAAGAAAATTGCTATTTGCGAACAGCTTGAATTAGCAAGTCCGGGAAAAACATTAGTTAAGAGAGATGTAATTCAAGTAATTACACCCGCAACAGTAGTCGAGGATGAATTTTTAAATTCAGGTTCTTATAATTTTCTTCTTTCAATTTATGGTCATTCAGCTTGCTATTGTGATATTTCTACTGGAGATTTTTTTCTAAAACGTCTGGATGAGAAAAATAAAATTTCTAGTATTCAAACTTTAATTGAACAAATTGTTCCTACGGAAATTTTAATAAATGAAGATGAATATTTTTTAAACGAAGAACTTCGCCTTCTTCTAGATCAAGGAAATTCCCTAGTTACGAAACTACCAAATTGGTATTTTTCAAATAAAAATGGTGAAAGCTTAATTAAAGAATTTTCTATCAATAATTCTTATGAAAAATACTTGGAAGGACCTCATGATAAACTAAATAATGTTTGTTTATCTCTTCTTCGTTATATTAAAGCAACTTCAAAATCAACCCAAATACAATATTTTGACTTTAAACTTGTTAATGATAAGAAATACCTTCAAATTGATGAGAATTCCAGAAAAAATCTTGAGTTGTTTACAAATAATTATGACTCTAGTAAAAAGTATTCTTTATTTAACACTATAGACCGAACCACAACCTCTGCAGGGCAACGCATGTTAAAACAATGGCTTAGTTTTCCTTTGTACAACATAGAAGAAATAATATTTAGACAAGATTGGATAAAATTTTTTATAAAGAATGATGAATTAAGAAAAAGTTCAAAAAAATTTCTTAACAATAGCATGGATATAAAAAGATTGACTAATAGAGTTTTCTTAAAAAGAGCAAAACCATTTGATCTTGTTGGAATTAAATATACTCTTAAATCCTTTTTAAGTATTTATCAACTTGATATAGAAAAGTTTAATACTCTTTTCGATGAAAACCTTAAAGATGGTGAAATTGAAGAAATAAAACAACTTATTCTTGTATTGGATAAAAGTATTAATGAAGAAAATCGTGGACCTTTTGTAAGTGGTAAAGTAATTTTAGATGGTTTTGATAATGAATTAGACGAAATTCGTAAATTGATACAAAATCATAATCAAGTTTTTGAAAATTATTTAAATGAAATTAAAAAAGAAACTGGAATTACCAATATTAAATTAGTTAATAGTCGAATTTCAGGTTATGTTATTGAAGTTTCCAAGGGACAACTAGATAAAGTTCCTTCTCAATTTATAAGAAAACAAACACTGGTTAACAGTGAACGTTTTGTAACTGATGAACTTAATGAATTTGAAAAACAATCTTTATTAAATGAAAAAAAAGCAGAAATTTTGGAAAAGGAAATTTATGAAAAAGTTTCTAATTTTTGTAGTAGTAAAGCTAAAGTTTTAAATTTAATTGGAAATTTCTTAAGTTTGATAGATTGTTTTCAAAGTCTTTCAAATATAGCTATTGAAAAAAATTATAATTGCCCAATAATTACTGATACAACTGAATTAACTATTATTAAAGGCCGCCATCCTGTTGTTGAAAATAACATACCACCAGGAAGCTTTGTTTCTAATGATACAAACTTAAACCCTCCATTTGTTTTGATGACCGGACCAAATATGGCAGGAAAATCTACTTATCTTAGACAAAATGCTTTAATAGTTCTTCTAGCACAAATTGGTTCCTTTATTCCTGCAGAAAAAGCAGTTATAGGACTTACAGATAAAATTTTCTGTCGGGTAGGAGCAAGTGACAATTTAGCTCGTGGAGAATCTACATTTCTCGTAGAGATGAAAGAAGCAAGTTTTATAATTCGCACCTGTACAAAAAAATCCTTAGTGATTATGGATGAAATTGGAAGAGGGACTAGTACTCAAGATGGAATGTCTATAGCTTATGCAATAATTGATTATCTTAAAAAAAATTCAATTAAAACCCTTTTTGCTACCCACTACCATGAATTAACTTATCTTGGAGATAAAGACGTCAATCTTTTAACTTTAGATGTCACAAATGAAAATAACCAGATAAAATTTTTAAGGAAGGTTATACCAGGGGTTGCTAAATCTAGTTATGCACTTCAAGTTGCAAAACTAGCAGGAATGCCTTATCAAGTGTTAAAAAATGCATCAAAATTTCAAAAAGAACATTTTGCAGACTACTCTTTATCAGGCCAAAGAGATCTTTTTATTGATGCCGCAATTGATTCCTCTATGGATGAAAGTGAAGAAAAATTAAGGTTAATAAAAGAGAAACAAGACAAGCTTTTAAAGGAAATCTTAAATCTCGATTTAGACAACCTTAGTCCTTTTCAGGCATTGATTATGCTTTCTGATTTCAAAGAAAAAATTAAGTGTTTATTAGAAGATGTGTAATTTGTAATAAATTAATTGAAGGAAACAATGAGTACATTTGTAAGACTTGTCAAAGTTTTATTGAAAAAGATTTCTATAATAATTATCTTTACCGGTGCCCAAATTGTTATCACCTTTTGTTAACTAGTAAATTAGATTGTAAGTATTGCAAAAAAAATGCCTTTAAAATTTACTCGTTAGCTGATTATAAAAGTTCTTCAAAATTTATTTTATTAGGTTTAAAATTTTATAAAAGGAAAGATTTAGCTCCGTTAATTGGAAAGCTATATTATAGAGAACTTTGTCTATTAATTGAACCAACAAAAGCTGCGATAATTCCCATTCCTTGTAGTAAAGAAGGAAAAAAATTAAGAGGCTATGATCAGATGGATTTAATCTGTAATAATATTAACCTTCCAACTTATAAAGTTCTTTTTAGAAATGATAATTTTCAACAAAAAAACTTGAATGATCAAGAACGAATGCTAAATTATGAAAATAAATTTGATTTGGATGTTGAGAAAATTAAACAAATTAAAGAGCCTTTTCTATTTTTAATTGATGATATTTATACTACAGGATTCTCAATGAAAGCAGCTTTTGAAATAATTAAAAAAAACTGTAATAAAGAAATACGTGGTTTTACATGGTTTTCAAGACCTGATTTATGAGATTAATTATATTTATATTAGCTATAA
>Ga0265294_10007499_pt1 | contig 12910 bp, 11 predicted proteins | sample MunlanPumphouse3_FD_192504 | JGI IMG/M metagenome (GOLD analysis project Ga0265294, IMG submission 192504) | Groundwater microbial communities from a municipal landfill in Southern Ontario, Canada - Pumphouse #3 | ecosystem: Environmental > Aquatic > Deep subsurface > Groundwater | place... | reverse complement strand
TCTGCGTCTTCGCCCCTGCCTGCGGCTCTGGCGTGGCGTTCGAGCATAACGGCGACCTCTACTCCTGTGACCACCTCGTCGAACCGGACCACTTCCTCGGCAACATCCTCACGACACCGCTGGTCGAGCTTGTGAGTTCGGAGAAACTCCGAACCGTGAGCATGAGGTCCTTCGCTGACGAATGAACGATCGTGAAGATATGATCTGGAGGATGCGAAGGAATATAAGGCCTAATTCGCGACATTCGACCATTCTATCTGGCGGTTTCCTCATCTGATAACGTATATATAATGGATTAAATATTACTGACCTATCCCCTTCCACATCGCGTCTGCCGCCAACAGACCTTGCCAGGGCATCAGTGACAGCTGGATGGTCACCTCAAGCGATCATCGCTCCTATTGCATCGAACCTCCGGCAGATGCAGGGGTGGCTATCGGGGCTCAATCATGCTTCAATCGGAGGTATACCATGGCAAACCGGAAGATTGTCCCCGACGCCGGGTAGTATCTCGAAAAGGAGAGAATGTAATGACGGAATATGCAGAACGACCCATTGGGGTCACCATTCTGGCCATACTGGCCGGAATTTTAGCAGTAATCAATGTCATCATCACGCTGCGGTTCCTGGGATTCTTCCCCTGGCTGGGACTGCTGAATATACGCATCTTCAACCTCTGGTATGCGCTGGTCTACGGCCTGCTCGCCTACATCTGGTTCTGGGTTGCCCAGATGCTCTGGCGGGTTGATCGCCAGGGCTGGATATTCCTGCTGATCATCACGGTCTTCAACCTGCTTATGAGTTTCACCACAATGCTGACCGGCGGTGCATGGTATGACAATAACATTGCCGTGCTCCTGAACGTCCTGATCCTGATCTACATCATGCTGCCGGGGGTGAGGAGGGCGTTCGGGACGGATTGAGACCTGTATTTTCAATAGAAGGGATGGGAAAGCGATGAGTTGTGAAATGAAAAGAAGAACGAAGGTGCCCACGACGCCGAATAGTACATCCCTGAGGCAGGCTTAAGCGATGCACGGGCTGCCGAAGATGACGAACTCAACAGGGGGGCTCACCGAAGTGCGCGAAAATACGGCAGGTCCCCCCGGCATCATCCTCATCATGCGGGACAATAGGGCTTTCGGCGAGGTTGGAATTTCCCATGTCCGCCGGAAGATGCGCGGTCTTGAAACGCCAGAGATAAACAGACTGGCGCCCGAAGGCGCTTGATTGGTCGGTAAAGGCGACCCGGGACGAACCCTGTCCCTGCAGGAGATGGATAGTGCGCCGAAAAATGATGGCTTTCAAAATAATGGGCCGAGGATTCCCACGACTTGAGTCGTGGGAGGAATTGGCCCTCGGCATATCCCGATACCCTTTTCACTTTCACCCCGCAGGGATATTCTTTATGCCGGGCGAGCGCCAACTGAGACGATGTATGCAATCGGTGACGAAGTTGCGGTTGTTTGCGTCTCCCGACGAACGGCGGCTGCTGTTCGCCACGATGGAGCGGTACAACGCAGCCTGCAACGCGGTTTCGCCGGTTGCCTTTTCTGAACGACAGTTCTCCAACATCGGTCTGCAGAAGCGGCTGTACCGCCACGTCCGGGAGACCTTCGGGCTCTCGGCGCAGATGGCCCAGCTTGCCATCCGCAAGGTTGCCGGGAGTTATCGGAGCACCAAGGAAGCGATCAAGGAGCAGAACAAGATGCTCGCCGTTCTCGGCAAACCCTTGAAGACCCTCACCGAGATCTCGTTCCGGGAGCACGGGGCCATCTGCTACGATGCCCGGGTGCTCTCCATTGGGCGGAATCGAGTGAGCATCTGGACGTTGGACGGCCGGATCAACCTCCGGTACAGCAAGCCCGCGTACTTCCCGGCGGTCGCGACCGTCAAGCAGACGGACCTCGTCTACCGGGACGGGGCCTTCTGGCTCTACGCGACCGTGGAGACCCCGGACGGCGAGCCTGCCGACCCCTCCGAGTACCTCGGGGTCGATCTCGGGGTGGTGACGATCGCCACCACGAGCGACGGTACGATCTTCTCCAGTGAGGCCACCGAGAAGGTGCGGCGACGCTACGGCAGACTCCGGGGGATACTCCAGAAGACGGGCACCAGGTCGGCCAAGCGGAGACTGCGGAAGATCGCTGGCAGGGAACGCCGGTTTAAAACCGATACCAACCACGTCATCAGTAAGAGAATCGTTTGCGCGGCAGAAGGCACGAAGCGAGGGATCGCCCTGGAAGACCTGAAGGGTATCCTCCTGCGGACCACGGTTAGACATGACCAGCGCGAACGACACCACAGGTGGGCGTTCCACCAGCTCCGATCTTTCATCGAGTACAAGGCACGCCGAACCGGGGTTGCGGTGCAGGTGATCGACGGGGCGTATACGAGCCAGCAGTGCAGTGCCTGCGGGTTCGTCCACCCCGACAACCGCCCGAGCCAGGCAGCGTTCCGCTGCCTCGCGTGCGGGCATACCGAGAACGCCGACATCAACGCAGCCAGGAACATCGCTGCCAGGGCCGCTGTCAACCGGCCTATTGCGGTCTGCTCCCCCGACCCGGGGGAGAGGTTGAATCGCAAGCCTGTAAAGAGCATGGTACCACCTACGGTATCATGCCCCCGACGCGAGGAGGGGGTAGTTGACGAATGGTGAGGGTATCATCATACACCGCACGTGCGGAGTCTTCTATGAAGGATGAGTCCGAATATCCGGTTGAGTTCAAGGGGTCGGGTTATGAGGGGTTCATCCTGCTCCTCTCCGTCCTGTCGATCCTCAATATCATCTTTATCATCTTCCCCGGCCTCAGCCCCAATACGGCCCGGGTTGTTCTCATCGTAGACCCCATCCTGTCATTTATCTTTCTGCTGGACTTCCTCTTCCGGTTGATCACGGCTGAATCGAAGGTGCAGTACTTCCTCCAGAACGTGGGCTGGGCGGATCTCCTCTCCGTGGTGCCGGTTCCCGGCATGAAGTTCTTCCGCCTCTTCCGGATTGTACACGACGTCCGGCTGATGCGCACGTTCGGAACCGAACGGTTACGGTATGAGTTCTCCGAACAGAGGGCGGAAGGAACGCTCTTCTCCGTCTTTTTCCTCATCATTCTCCTCATCGAGGTGAGTGCCGTGCTCGTGCTCGGTGCGGAGGGCACTGCCCCGGATGCGAACATCCGGACGGCGGGAGACGCACTCTGGTGGGCGTATGTTACGATCGCGACGGTGGGTTACGGGGATGAGTACCCCGTCACCGCACAGGGACGGATCGTGGGTGTCATCCTCATGACCGCGGGGATAAGCGTTTTCGGAACGCTCGCCGGGTTCCTCTCGAATAAGCTGACGGCACCCCGGAGGATGCCGGCGGAGAAGCTCACACCGGCGCAGGGCAAAGAGCAAGGGACAGCGAACGAGCTTCGGGAGATGCTCGCCCGCCAGGAGGAGATGTATCAGGAGATTGTCACGCGGCTTGAGAAGATCGAGCAGGCATTGGAGATCGAGAAGGGCGAAGAGAATGAGCGGCTGCCGTGAGCGTTCGGCCTGTACGAGAACCTTGAAAGCATTATCCCGCCCGCCCGCAACCAGCCCGGCAGCCTTCTCCAGGTTCTTCTGGTGAGGGGCTCATGCCCGTGGATAGAATACACCTGCATATGTTTAGCTGGGCACTGCGCGATCGGGAACGATGCCCAAGAACGAAATCTCCGTCGTCTCCTGTTCATGGGCGCCGGCATCCTGCAGGGCTCCGTTCTCCGGGCAGCCCGGCACCGTTCCGGTGCGGTTTGCCGATTTCGCCACTATAATTCCAGGGAGATTTATTCCCGCCGATAATTATAATTGCACCATAATATAATCGGCGCCGACAGTTGTTCGCCCCGGCGTATCTCACCCGCTCGATCACCTGGCTTGTGGCGACCCGGCCCGGTGAGCCGGAACGGGGTCGTGGGGACGACGGCTCGACGGTATATGAGGTGATACCCATGATGCGAAGAAGAGCGGAAGGCGGCCTCGCGGGCCGTGAAGAGGCCGGCGGCGCACACAGGTACAGGATGCGCGAGAAACTCGTCTCCATCGGAGACGACTACTGGATCGAGGATGCAGCGGGAGAGCGGGCGTTCAAGGTGGACGGAAAAGCGCTCCGGGTGAGGAACACCCTGATCATACAGAGCAAGGAGGGGAAGGACCTCTACAAGATCCAGGAGCGGATGCTCCGCATCAAGGATACCATGGAGATCGAGCGGGGCGAAGGCGGCACGGCGGCAACCATCAAGAAGGCCCTGATCACACCGCTCCGGGAACGCTGGGCGGTCAGTATCCCCGGAGGGGAGGACTGGGAGGTGCAGGGCAACATCCTCGACCACGAGTACCGGATCGACGCCGGGCGGCGGGAGCGGGTTGCCGAGGTCTCGAAGAAGTGGTTCCGGATCCGGGATACCTACGGCGTGGAGGTGGAGCCGGGGCACGACGACGCGCTCGTCCTCGCCATTACGGCGGCGATAGACCAGATGGCGCACGATTAACAGGGAACATCTGTGACGCAGGTTCCGAAGGCCGGGATGGGGTCCTCCCATCCCGGACTGTTCCTGCGCCAGGCCGACCGTCGGGGATGCCGGGAATCCTGGTGTGAGGATCGCGCCGATTGGGCCGCTACGGTCAGACTTAATTCCCTGGAACCGGTGCGCATGCCGCTCACGGCAGGGTCCTGCAGAAAGCGCCTTTTTTCCCCGGCCCGCTGACTGAGCCCGGAGACAGGCAGGAGGTGGCGTTCTGGGTCTTTGGGATGGTGCAGACCGTGAGTTGCGATACGCTATGTACGATGCCCCGGAGAGGATCCGGCCCTCTATTGCCCCAAAGACCTGAACCGAGGTCAATCCATTGTGGTGGAACGGGCGGGGAAGCCCAGTCCTATAAGGATGCCGAAAAGTATATCCCCTCCCTATCCATCCAACCGCCGCATGTCACGTGAGGATGTTACCCCCACCACGGAGGAGGGAGAGCGGCTCTGGGGGGTCTATGAGCAGGACGTGCCCTGGCGCAGGTGGGGCCCCTACCTGAGCGAGCGGCAATGGGGGACAGTGAGAGAGGATTACAGCGATGATGGTGATTCCTGGGCGTATTTCCCCCACGACCACGCACGCTCCCGCGCCTATCGGTGGGGGGAAGACGGGCTTGCAGGCATCTCTGACGATGCCCAGCACCTCTGTTTTGCCTTGAGCCTCTGGAACGGCGCCGATCTGTTCCTCAAGGAGCGGCTCTTCGGCCTTACGAACGCCGAGGGGAACCACGGGGAGGACGTGAAGGAGTACTACTATTACCTGGACAACACCCCGACCCATGCCTACATGAAATACCTCTACAAGTATCCGCAGGCGGCGTTCCCGTACAACGACCTTGTAGAGACGAATCGGGGACGCACCCGGGACGAACCCGAGTATGAACTCATCGATACCGGCATATTCGACGACGACCGGTACTTCGACGTCTTTGTGGAGTATGCGAAGGATTCTCCCGAGGATATCCTGGTCCGGATCACGGTATGGAACCGGGGGCCGGATGAGGCTACCCTGCACCTCCTGCCGACGCTCTGGTTCCGCAATACCTGGTGGATCGAGAAGGGCACCAGAAGACCCCTCCTGAACCAGATCGAAGGTCCTCCCGGCACGAGCGTAATCCAGGCGAGCCACCCGGCCATTGGGAAGCGATATCTCCACTGTGAGGGCGCTCCCGAACTGCTCTTCACTGAGAACGAGACAAACATGGAACGCATCTCTGGCACCCCGAACGCGAGCCCCTACGTGAAGGACGGCATCAATGAGTACATCGTCTCCCGGCAGACTGCGGCAGTGAACCCCGCCCTGACCGGGACGAAAGCCTCGGCATACTTCCCGGTGACCGTTCCCGCCGGGGAGAACCGGGTGGTACGGCTGCGGTTGAATGAAACCACGCCCGGAGGACCCGATGCAGCCGGGGAGGACGCTCCCTTCGGGAGCCGGTTTGATGAGATATTCAGCACTCGGAAGAAGGAAGCTGATGCGTTCTACGACAACATCACCCCTCCTTCGGTCGATCCGGATGCGGCAAACGTGATGCGCCAGGCGCTCGCCGGCATGCTCTGGACGAAGCAGTACTACTTCTATGACCTGGACCGCTGGCTCCGTCAGCACGGGTCCAACATGGCCATGGGCAATAAGCGCCCTGTCCGCAACAACCAGTGGTTCCACATGTACAATGCAGACATCATATCGATGCCTGACAAGTGGGAGTACCCCTGGTATGCTGCGTGGGACCTCGCGTTCCACCTGGCCGCGTTTGCGATGATCGACCCGGGGTTTGCCAAGCAGCAGCTTGAGCTGATACTGCACGAGCGCTACCTCCACCCCAACGGCCAGATCCCTGCCTACGAGTGGAACTTCAGCGACGTCAACCCCCCGGTCCACGCCTGGGCAGCCATGTTCATCTACCGTGTCGAGGAGGAAGTCTACGGTACCGGGGATACCCGGTTCCTTGAAGCGGTATTCCAGAAACTCCTGATGAACTTCACCTGGTGGGTGAACCGCAAGGACCGCTACGGCCAGAACGTCTTTGAAGGCGGGTTCCTCGGACTGGACAACATCGGTGTCTTCGATCGCAGCGCAACAATCCCGTCGGGGGGCTACCTGGAACAGTCCGATGGAACCGCATGGATGGCGCTCTACTGCCAGAACATGCTGGAGATCGCTACTACGCTTGCCGCCCACAACCCGGTCTACGAGGAGCTCGCCATCAAGTTCTACGAGCACTTCCTCTGGATCGCGTCTGCGATGAACCGCATGGGCGAGAACCAGGAGGGGATGTGGGACGAGTGGGACGGGTTCTTCTACGACCTCCTGCACCTGCCGGACGGGAGCGCAACCCGCCTGAAGGTGCGGACCCTCGTGGGGCTCCTCTCCCTCTGCTCGAGCACCGTCTTCCAGACAGATATGCTCGAGAAGGTGCCCGTCTTCCTGGAACGTGTGCGTGCGTTCAGCCAGACCCATCCGCTCCTCACCGCCAACATCACGTCGCCGGGCCGGGCCGGGTTCCAGGGTCGCCGCCTCCTCTCTCTGGTGAATGAAGAGAGGCTGCGCCGGATCCTCTCAAGAATGCTGGATGAGAAGGAGTTCTTGAGCGACTATGGAATCCGGTCCATATCCCGCGCCCATGCTGATGAGCCGTATGCCTTCATCCTGGACGGGCAGGAGTTCCAGGTCGAATACCTGCCAGGGGAGTCCAATTCAAATATGTTCGGCGGGAACTCGAACTGGCGGGGACCCATCTGGTTCCCGATGAACCTTGTGATCATCCGGAGCCTGCTCAACCTGTATGCATTCTACGGGAACAGTTTCACCATCGAGTGCCCCACCGGCTCGGGCAGGTGGATGAACCTCTACGAGGTGAGCGAGGAGATAAAGAACCGGCTCGAACGTATCTTCCTCCGCGATGAGAACGGCCGGCGCCCGGTCTTCGGAGCTGCATCGAAATTTCAGGAGGATCCGCACTGGCGCGATTACATCCTCTTCTACGAGTACTTCCACGGCGACAACGGTGCGGGGCTGGGCGCGAGCCACCAGACCGGGTGGACCGGTATCATCGCCCGGCTCATCCAGGCGTATGCGTATATGACACCGGAACAGCTCCTGAAACCGAAAGGAAGGCAGCTCGGCTACAGGAAGAGTGCGACTCCTCCGGCAACTGCGGAGGCTCCGCCGGCGGCACCCCCCGCCCGGTGAAGCATTCTCTGGTCCCGCCCCTATTTTTCATACGATTACCCCGGAGATAGTGTTATTTACCGGCCGCCGGTAAATCGGTGCATCGAGAGATCTCAGTCCTGGAGACAACTCCAGAGTATCAGCGAGTCTTGAGGATGAAACAAGATGGTGAGGAGGATAGAGGTTGAGCACGCTTGAGTCATTTCTCGATGCATTGCACCAGGGGGTTTTTCAGGTAATCGTCCCGAAGGCTGTGGTGACCGAGCCGATCGAGCCGGACTGGAAACGGTCGACCATCAATGTGCCGAGCCCCGATACTATTGCCAGTTACAGGAGAGGACAGTACCATGCCCATGAGACTGTCTCGGAGTACCGTGTCCACATGGACCGATACGATCCGGAGAAGAACCCCATCATGCACCTGATCGATGACGCCCCCCTGGCGCTCATGCTTCATGAGACCATGGAGACCGTTTTTGTAACCAGCAAAGATGCGACCCGGAGAGATCCCCTGCAACGTCTTGCTGACCAGCACATGAACTGGAAGTTCAGGATGGGCCTTGGCATCGTCCTGTTAGCGATAGGCGCCACACTCCTCCTCACGGCATTCTATGGCACAATATCCTTCTTCGCTGTAACCCTGCCTGCCCTCGTTCTCATTCTCGGTCTCATCGCGATCACTAAAGGCGTCCAGCAGAGGAACAGGAAAGAGCATGCAGATAAGGACATCATCAGGGGAGGCATCGTGGCGGTTGCAGGAATCGCCCTCTTCATCTTCTGGAAACTCTATCTCATCCTCATTCTGCTGGTCCTCGCGGTCTGGCTCTTCTCCAGCGCCGTTGTCACGCTGCTCCGGGCGGTCCGGGAGAGAGGGGATCTAACGAAGGGTTTCTGGTACACCCTCGGGCTGGGCGTAAGTTCGCTGGTCCTCGGGATTCTCGCCGTCACCCTGCCGGGTGGGCTGGTTCGGCTCCTCATCTTCCTGCTCGCCGGGATAGTGCTCATGGCCGGTGCTTTCATGGTCCTTGACGCGTATGGGCTGAGAAACGCCGCCCGCCTCATGGAAGAGGGCGGCGTTTCCCGATGATGCCCCTGGTCCGGGAGAATACTCTCACGTAGACTCCCGGCCCTCGTGCTCCGCGCTATCCGGCGGAGGTGCGATAGATATCCCACCTGCCGGTATTGTTGCCCATCCAGACGATCACGCCGCCTGAGACGTCAGGGTAGGATTGGTCATACGGGTCCTGCGTAACAGGCGTCTCCGTTCCGGTGGTGATATCATACATATAGATGTCGCGGTTTCCGTTCCGCAGATCCGAGTAGACCACGAGGTTTCCATCGACCGCAACGGAGTCCGGATGGGCTGATTCGCCGGTTATCCGTGTTGCGTTCCCCTTCGCCACATCGTAGAGGTATACGGCGCTCCGGTTCTCGATGAACTTGATCCAGGCGACGTACTGGCCGTCGCTCGACACATCTGGATAGCGGTCGTCACCGGGCTCGCTCAGGATGATTCCTCTCGGCCCTCCGAGGGGTGATATCGCGATGTCGAAGTCGCCCCCGGTCGTATTATCCACCCAGGCTGTTGTATTTCCACCGATGGCCGTTTCCATCTGGTAGGATAGAGCGGTGACCATGGGTACGGTCTCTCCACTTGCAATCTCGTAGAGGTATACGTCGCTCGACCCGTCCGTAAGATTCGTCCAGATGATGTGGTCTTGTGAAACACCCGGGTCCAGCTGCGTTCCGGGGCCGTCCTCCGTCACCTGCTGCAGCCCGCCTGAAGTGATGTCGTAGAGATAGATGTTAACGCGTCCTGTCTGCGGGTTTGTTCCCGACCAGACAGCATTGTTTTCAGCGATGGCAAGTTGGTACGGCATGGCGAGAGGAACCGATGTGGCATTGGATATGGTCGAGATGCTTCCTGAGGACATATTATAGAGTTGTACCGAGAGTGATTCGTTCAGCGAATCGTTGTTGACCCAGATGACGTTATTCCCGGATATTGCAGGGTACATCGTATCCACCGGACCGCTCGATACCTGTATCCCGGCACCTGCCGAGGCGTTCTGCCGGGCCGGCGTCGTTGTCGGTTGCGGAGGTATGACTGTCGGCGGTGACGGTCGCAGGGGTGTGACCGCTGATGTCTGGGTCTGCGTCGGTGTTGCCGTTGTAGTTTGAGTTTGTGTCGGTGTTGCCGTCGGTGTCTGGGTCTGTGTTGGTGTGGCTGTTGGTGTTTGCGTTGGTGCAACTGTTGTTTGCGGTGGGGGAGGTTCGGCTATAGGCGGTTCGACTACTATTGGTGGTCCGACCACTATTGGCGGTCGCGTAGGCACGACCGTCGGCGTCGGCGTTGGCGGAAGTTCGACTACTGGCGGTTGCTCGGGCTGCACGGGGGGCGGCAGTGCCGAAGCGGGTCCCGTCACACAGATGACGGCGATGACGATTATGGCGGCGGTCATCGCTCCGAAAGTTATCATTCTCATACGTTTCACCTTCCTTGACTGTTGCCGGTTCTCCGCCTCTTTTCAGGGGAGAGAGCCCGGTGCATGCGATCACAATCCCGCGTGCATTGGTCTTGTGGAGGCAGGTGCATGGTGTTGCCACCGCTTCCCGGGTATCCCCGTTGCGCCGGATGCGCGTATATCTCGTTAACCGTTCTCAAAAGGAGAGATCTGCCTGCAGGCGGTATAGGGTGAACATCTCCACGGCACAACATGATCCCACGCTGCGGCGGGATAGTGGAGAGGGTATATATAGATGCCTGCGGCGGCAGATCTTGTGAGATCCCGGGTTGGGGAACGAACGGCAGAGAGCGGTTCTGCCCGGCCGAGGTGATGCCGGATTACTCTGTATCGCATCACAGGCACCATTGCCGTTCAACGCAATTGGGTGCGAACTTGCGGCTGCCTTCCTGGTCCCGAAGATCCCGTATGCGTCGAAAGTGCTCTGATTCCCACTTGCGCTTAGTACATGGGTAGAATGGGATTAATTCCCACATTCTTCCTGCCCGACTCCGGTTCCAGTTTAGGAGCGAGGCCGACTCAGGCAGAGGGATATGAGAGGGTTTGGACGCTCCACAATGTTTGCTGTCATCGGTCCGCTCCTTCTGGCGTCCAGTGCTCCCGGAGGCGGGGCGGCTCCCGAATATCGGAGAGTATAAGAGGATGGATGTATTATCCAAGAGCAACGATGCATCCCCTTGCCCAGATCCGGCAGGACCTGCGCACCATCGGGAACGCTACGGTGTAGCCCGTATCAATGGGTTATACCAATCGGGGGACTCTGGAACAGGGTTGGTACTGCTCCTGGTTGACCTCGTGGTTGTCCCCGCTCCCGCCGGGGGAACCCGCTCGGTCCCGCTCTTCATCGACGGGCTTCCTTAATACGTTCTGACTCTCAGCCCGGGAACCCGGGTAAAGTGGCGGTCCCGGGTGACGATCTCGCCGTCGCCCGCGAGCGTGATTGCGGCGATCACCTCATCGAAGTCTCCGATAGGTCTACTGTTTCCCCGGAGTTCGGCAGCGAGCGCGCCGAAGATCCGGTAGGTCTCATCCGTGACCGGAAGTTCGATCAGCGCCTGAATGATTGCTTCGACTTCCCGGATATTCTCCTGCGCCGATGCCGAGAGGAACGCTCCGCGGTAGAGTTCGAGGATGTTGATCGATGTGGTTGCAAGGGGCAACCCTTCCTGCTCCATCGCCTCAAGTGTTCTCATCGCCTCCGTGTCGTGCCGGATAAGGTCGATAAGCAGGGACGTGTCAAGCGTCGGCATCAAAGTTGACCTCTCGCATCGAAGCCTTCCTCATCTCGCGTGAGGCTTCCTCGACCGAGTCGGCCAGCGCAGGGTTCGGCCCGAACTCCTTGAGGATCTCCGAGAGTTTCTTCTTCGGCGGGATATACTTCAGGATCACTTCGGAGAAACTCATGTTGGAGGGGCCTTTCAACCGCGAAAGCCTCTCATATGCATCGTCGCTGATGCTGATCGTCCTGGTTCCCATGGCTGTGTATGTGTATGTGCATGTATTTAGGCTCTCCCGCAGCGGGATCTTATCCTGGCCAGATGGGGGATGTGGGCGGCGCTTGCCGGGATCGAGGTATATTCATGCCGTTTGTCATTGCGGTCGGCCTTGTCTCGTATGAGGGGTGTCCCAAGGCTTATCGCACTGCCTGATACCGGGAAAGGGAACCTCGGGAAGGTGGTTGCCGGCCGGATAGCAAGTTTCATCGACGACCTGTTGGCAGCACTGGGGGCATGAGCGCGAAGGGGTTGGCTGCTGTTTGGCAACGGTTCGGCCGGGATTTTCGACCTTGCCTGGAAGGTTCGCTGGATGATTTTGACGAAAAAGAGTTCGATTCTTTGAACACGTTTAACTCACGGCGGGCATAGAAGCACGTGTTTCTCACTCATATGGCATCTCAGAACTATCGGAATTGTAGGGAAATGTGGATGCATTCACTGGACAAATGGGGTTGACAAAATCGATATATGGGAAATTTATACTCTATATGATGAGAGACGAATATCAAAATGATCTATATACCTTTTTTAAGGAGATTGATTTTGATTGGGAGACGTTTATTATTGAACCTTGTGGCGGAGGTCAAATTTAAGACCTTTCAAATGTCGCCATTGGAATGTTTGTCGAAGGAACCAAACACCAAAACAGAAATGCTGCTAAGGGGATTCGAACCCCTGTCGTCGGCGTGAAAGGCCGACATGATTGGCCCCTACACTATAGCAGCCCATGCAATGTGCTATACAACTTCGACACCAGGAGTTAAAAAAGTTGTGCCGGGAAAGCCCGTCCGGTCACTCGTAGACCGGCGTTCCTTCCTTCCGGGTGGCGGTCTTGAAGGCCGCCATCAACTGCCGGGTGATGGGGCCGGGCTTGCCGTTCCCGATGACCCGCCCGTCGATCTCGCGGAGGGGCGCGACCTCTGCCGCGGTCCCCGTGACGAAGACCTCGTCCGCCGAGTAGAGGTCGTAGTAGCCCAGGTTCCGCTCGAGGAGGGTGATTCCCATCGACTGCGCGAGTTCCAGGACGACAGCCCTGGTGATCCCGCGAAGATTGTTCAAGGTCGGCGGGGTGATGATGGCACCGTTCTTGACGACGAAGATGTTGTCCCCTGACCCCTCAGAGACGTAGCCGTGGGTGTCGAAGAAGATCGCCTCATCCACGCCCATG
>Ga0265294_10007498_pt1 | contig 12913 bp, 13 predicted proteins | sample MunlanPumphouse3_FD_192504 | JGI IMG/M metagenome (GOLD analysis project Ga0265294, IMG submission 192504) | Groundwater microbial communities from a municipal landfill in Southern Ontario, Canada - Pumphouse #3 | ecosystem: Environmental > Aquatic > Deep subsurface > Groundwater | place... | reverse complement strand
AGTAAGTCATATCTTTTATTAATAAACAGTAATTTTCTTGCATTAATTAAGTGATAGACTTATTATAACTACGCGAACACAATGTGTTTGCTCTCGGGTTCTCCCGGGACAACTCTTAAAACAAGAGTGGCCGAAAGACCACTCTTTGTCTTCTTAAAGGAGGCGCTTATGGCCATTAAAGACATCGTGACAAGCTTAATTGAACCAGCCTTAAAGGTGCTTGGTTATGATTTAGCCAGCGTTTCATTCCGTAAGGAAGGAAGCGATTATGTCCTTCGCGTTGTCATCGACAAAGACGGACCAGTCAGTATGGACGATATCGTTGCTGCTGGCGATCTCATCAGCCCAATGCTCGATGAAGCCGACCCCATCAAAACATCATATATGTTGGATGTCACTTCATTAGGGGCGGAAAAGCCGATTAAAGTCGAGCGACTAGAGCGTTACGTTAATGAACTTGTTCATTTAACTTTACACGAAGCAGTCGATAAGAAAAGCACCCATCAAGGTGTGCTACAAAGCGTATCTAAAGAAGACATTATCTTAAATTTAGAAAATAAAAAGAAAGGGACAGTGACTATTAAGCGCCTTAACATTAGCAAAGCGCGATTAGCCATCAAAATCTAAGGAGAAAGACAAAATGATTAATGCAAAGCAATTTTTCGAGGCTCTTGACCAACTCGAAGTCCAAAAAGGCATTACCAAAGAAAGTATTTTATCGGCTTTAAAAGAAGCGATGAAAAAAGCTTTGATCAAGCAATTAGGCGGCGGAGATGACGCCGTGGTCGAAGTAACGATTGACGAAGAAACGGCCAAAATCGAAATGTACCAAGTCAAAACGGTTGTTGAAGAAGTTCATGACGACTACTTGGAAATAAGTATCGAGGAAGCTCGTAAGTTCGACAAGAAGTTTAACGTCGGAGATGACTACAAGATTTACGTTAACATCAGCGATTTAAGTAAGCTATTCGCCATGACGGTTAAATCGGTCCTTCATCAAAAGCTTGCCGAAGCCGAAAAAGCGGCCTTATATGTTACTTATAAAGACAAAATTGGTGAGATGATTACGGGTGTTGTCGAAAAGGCCGATGATCGTTCGGTCATTGTCAATATCGGTCGGACATCAGTTTATTTAAGTTCCCGTGAATTAATCGGCGATGAATCATTTAATATCGGTGACACGATTCGCGTTTATCTTTCTGATGTATCATCTTCGGAAAAAGGCGCCCAGATTTCGGTCACTAGAAGTGATCCTGGCTTCTTAAGACGGATTTTTGAAGAAGAAATTCATGAAATTTATGACGGAACGGTCATTATTAAAAATATCGCCCGCGAAGCAGGTATTCGCAGCAAGGTTGCTGTCTTTAGTAACGATGAAGATGTTGATCCAACCGGAGCGTGTATTGGTCACGATGGGGGACGAATTAAAAAGATCGTCGCTCAGTTAGGTAACGCCCGCGATAAAGAAAAGATTGATATTATTCATTATAAAGATGACCCCGCTCTATATATCGTCGAGGCTTTAAGACCTGCGACGGTTGTCGGTGTCAAATTAAACGAAGAACATTCAGCGGTGGCAGTCGTCAAAGACGAACAGCTATCACTTGCTATTGGTCGTAAGGGCGCGAATGCGCGATTAGCGGTCAAATTAACTGGCTGGAACATCGACATCAAAGAAGAGACGATGGCCAAGCAAGAAGGCATCGAATATCTAAGTGTTGATGAATTAGTGCAAAAAGCCCATGACAAACAACGCATGGAAGCATACCAACGTTATATCGACTCGATTCGCCCAACCGAAAAAGATGTCCTGCCTGTCGCCAAAGAGGAAGTTAGCGAAGTTAAAGAAGACGTCGCGGTTGAACCAGTTGCCGCTCCAGTTGTTGAAGAAGCGGTCGCTAAGGAAGAAGTCGCTGAACAACCAGTCAAAGTTACCACCATTAAGATTACGACTGACCTTGAGACTTTGGAGCGTGAACTCGAAAGTCAAAAAGAGAAGAATAAAACAAAACCTGTTCGCGCCAAAAGACCACGGAAGATTTCCGATGACGAAGTCAAGGATGAAAACAAGGATCAAAAGCCACATACGGCAGCAGAACCCGAAAACAAACCTTACATGCAAATTTATTCTGAGGAAGAACTTGCTGAAATCGAAAAAGAAGCCGAACAACACACCGATACATTTATCGAAGAAGAAATCGATTATGATGAATATGACGAATACTACGATGATGAGGAATAGTCTTTCTTCATAACGAAAGGATGTGATGCGAATGAAAAAGATACCTATGCGGCGCTGTTTGGCCAGTAATCAAATGTTTCCTAAAAACGAACTTCTTCGCATCGTTAAAACACCAAGCGGTGAAGTTGTTATCGACATCACAGGACGCTTAAACGGTCACGGAGCCTACTTAAGAAAGGATGCTGAGGTCTTCGCAATAGCGAAGCGTAAACGCCTTCTCGATCGAGCTTTGGGATGTAACGTAGACGAAGCTCTTTACGAGCAACTTAATAAGCATTTATGAGTAATCGTTTACACGGTTACTTAGGACTGGCTAATCGCGCGGGCAAGGCCCTTGTCGGTGAAGCTATTATCAAAGTATGGGAGAAAAGGAAAATATTCCTCTTGCTCATCGCCCAAGACGCTAAGAGCCGAACAGTTGAAAAACTAGTTAAACGGGCTCAAGAGCAAAACATCACGACCAAATATGTTCTAAGCAAAGCCGAACTCGGCCAAGCCTTAGGCTTTAATGAAGTCTCATCAATCGCTATAAGCGATAAGGGACTTGCTCAACAAATTATCTTAGTCATAAAGGAGGAATTAGAATGAAAAATGATAATAAAAAACGCACACGAGTTGCTAACATCCCAACTACAGGATCAGGCCGCAAGGGCGAAACCGCTAAAGTTAACAAAGGGGTTTTTGTCTACACCAAATGTATGTCGGTCGGTGAGTTAGCCAAACAGTTAGAAGTTAATTCTTCCGATATTATCAAATACTTATTTTTAAATGGTAAAGTCATTACAATTAACCAAACGCTTGACGATGAAGCAATTGGAACCGTTTGTTTGCAGTTTGGTTTTGATTTTCGAAAAGATAAAGAAGTCAGCGAAGAAAAATTCGAAGAAATTGAAATCGTTGATGATCCTAAGGACTTGAAAACCCGCCCACCGGTTGTGACGATTATGGGACACGTTGACCATGGTAAAACAACCTTAATTGACGCGATTCGTTCCTCACACGTTGTCGACACCGAAGTCGGGGGCATTTCCCAAGCGATTGGCGCTTATCAAAAAGAAGTTAAAGGCCAAAAGATTACCTTTATCGACACTCCAGGGCACGAAGCCTTTACAGCCATGCGTTCGCGTGGTGCTTCAATCACCGATATTGTCGTTTTAGTCGTCGCGGCTGATGACGGCGTTATGCCACAAACCAAAGAAGCGATTAATCACGCTCGAGCGGCTAATGTACCAATTATTGTTGCTATCAATAAAATTGATAAGGCTGGTGCTGACCCAAAAAGAGTTCGTAATGAATTAGTCGCCTTTGATATCATTCCCGAAGAATACGGCGGCAACAACATCTTTGTCGAAGTTTCCGCGAAAAAAGGAATCGGCATTGACAATTTACTTGAAAACATTATTCTCGTCGCTGAGATGCAGGAATTAAAAGCTAATCCCACCCGCTATGCCTTAGGGACCGTTATTGAGGCTAATCTTGATAAAGGCGAAGGGCCTAAAGCAACTTTGCTTGTCCAAAACGGAACTTTAAATTTTCAAGACTATGTCGTCGTCGGTTCTTGCTATGGCAAGATTAGACGGATGACGAATGAATATAAAAAGATTGTTAAAAGCGCCGGACCGTCGACACCAGTCAGTGTCATCGGTTTAAGTGAAGTGCCTAATGCTGGCGATCACTTCATGGCTTTTCCTAACGAAAAACAAGCTCGCGACATCGCCAGTAAACGCCGTCTTGTGAAAGAAAGCGAGGAGCGGGGCGGAAGCTCGGCTGCTTCATTAGACGATTTATATAATCGTATTCATGAGGGCGAAGTCGAAAATATTAATGTTATTATCAAAGCCGATACAACCGGCTCAGCGGAAGCAATCAAAGGAGCTTTGGTCAAATTGGAAACAGAAGGCATCAAAGTAAATGTTATCGCCTCATCGGCCGGAGCTATTACCGAAGGTGATATTCTTCTTGCCAGTGCTTCACGGGCGATTGTTTATGGTTTTAATGTTCGACCCAATAGCCTTGTCAAAGCCAAGGCTGATGAAGAAAATGTCGAGATTCGCCTCCATCGCATTATCTATGCTTTAATTGAGGAGATGGAAGCAGCAATGAAGGGAATGTTAAAAGTCCAGATGGTCGAGAAAGTGACAGGAACTGCTCAAGTTCGCGTCATTTACAAAGCTTCTAAACTCGGCACGATTGCTGGTTCATACATCACAAGCGGAACACTTAAAAACGGACAGATGGTTCGTTTGATTCGTGATGATGTTGTCGTCTTTGAAGGCAAAATCGCTTCTATGAAGCGCTATAAAGAAGATTTAAAAGAAGCCCGTGAAGGCTTTGAATGTGGAATCGTCTTAGAAAACTTTAATGACGAAAAAGAAAACGACATCATTGAAGGTTATGAAATGGTGGAGAAAAAATAATTATGGCTAATCGCACGGAAAGAATTCAAAGTATTATCGCCAAGAATTTGTCAGAGATTTTGCAATTTGAAGTCAAAAACCGCAATGTTGGACTCGTCTCAGTTAGCGAAGTTCGCGTCTCCAGCGATTTTTCCTATGCGAAAGTATTTGTCTCGTTTATCGGGGCTAAAAATCCAAACGTTAATCTCGAGTCACTTAATGCCGCGAAAGGTTTTGTCCGCAGTTCATTAGCGGCTAAACTTGACATCCACAAAGTGCCTGAATTAACCTTTATTCTAGATGACACCTTTGATAAGAAAGATCGCATCGAAAAAATTCTTAAAGAAGAAGAGAAAGCTTTAGCAAAGCTAAAAGGAAAATAATATGGTCAATGAACACGACATTGTCGTCCAAACTAATGATTTGACAAAACGTTACGGAACGACCTATGCCCTTGACAAAGTAAACATCACCGTTAAACGCGGTGAGATTTATGGTTTTGTCGGACGTAACGGGGCAGGTAAGACAACCTTAATTCGCGTCTTAACTGGTATTGCTAATCCCACTTCGGGCACCTTTGTTCTTTTAGGGGCTAAGACAAGAGCCGAACAAATCGAACGTCGCAAACATATTGCGGCAATGGTCGAAACACCCGCACTATATATGAACATGACCGCCCACGATAATTTAAGAACAACGTTAATCTTAAAAGGTATTAAGGATGAAAAACTAATTCAAGATCGTCTTCATGAAGTCGGTCTTGATGATGTTATTAACTCAAAGAAAAAGGCGAAGGATTTTTCTCTAGGCATGAAACAAAGACTTGGCATTGCCATGGCTTTACTCGGTGATCCTGAAGTTTTAATTCTTGATGAACCGACGAATGGTTTAGATCCAGAAGGCATTAGAGAAATGCGCGAATTACTCGTTGGTATTAACAAAAAACGTAACATCACGATGATTATCTCTAGTCACATTCTTGGTGAGTTATCAAAGTTAGCCACAACTTTTGGTTTTATTGACAAAGGTAAGATTATTAATGAAATTACATCAGACGAACTCTTCGCAAAAGTCAGCAAAGAAGTCATTATTAAAACTGACGATAATATTAAAGCCTTAAGTTTATTAAACGATGCTTATCCAAAAAGCGTTTCAAAAGATGACAATGGCTCACTTCGTATTAGCGGTGTGGCTAATTCAAGCGACATCGTAAAATTACTTATCAAATCAAATATAAACGTCTTAAACTTCCGCGAACAAGAAAATGGTCTTGAAGATTACTTTATCAATCTAATTGGAGGCAATCACAATGGCTAGACTATTAAAACTTCAGCTGTTCCGTGCCTTCAAAGATAAGGGCACGATTGTCTTTGCGATTATAACTCTTGCTCTCGGCTTTTTTACGCTTCTATTTAATTTTCTTATTTCCCAGAGTTTTGGACAAGGCGGAACCGATTTAATCGGACAACTCTTTTCCATTTCCGCACTTATTAATTCATCCTTTTCTCTTGCAAGTACGCCAATGGTTTTATTAATTATTGTCGGTGTCGTCTTACTATATAAAGAGTCAGGATGGGGTACAATTCGCAATCAAGTCATAGCTGGCTATTCGAAGTTTCAAGTATATTTCGCTAACTTTTTAGCTATGCTAATAATTTTATTTTCAATCTTGTTTGCATATCAAGCTTTAACAGTCGGCCTTGGTTTTGCCTTTGGTTTTGAATTCGGGCTTTCAACTGATGCTGAAATAGTCGGTTTCTTTAAAAACTACGGCTTAAATCTTCTCATCTTCATTACCGAAGTCGCTTTTATGACCTTCATCTCATTGATGTTTCAAAACATTATTGCTCCCGTCTTCTTAGTTGTTATTTTACCGATTTTTGTGGCGGCAATTCTGCAAACGGTTGTGCCTTTGGTCGTTATTATGAACGTCGATAATGCCGCTTCGATTGTCGGTGGTTTTGAATACGTTATTTGGTATCAAAGTACGGCTTTAACAATCAGCGGTCTGAGCTATGAGATGTTTAGTAATATGGGCGATTTATTCGGAGCGGTATTGTATGATACCGATTCAAGCCCCTTTATTTTTAAAACAATCGCCACGAATGTGGCACTAAGCGGTATCTTTTTGGGACTTGGTTCGTATTTATTTTCAAGAAAAGATCTTAAATAATTACTTATTTCTTATTAAACGCATGGTAAAGTGGGGGATGTTTGCATCGAGAAACTCGTCCCCCTCTTTTTTAAAGCCGAGTTTTTCATAAAAAGGAAGAGCTTGCGTTTGCGAGTTTAAAATAAAAGTAATTGGGATTATTTTGACGGCGAGTAAATCCATTAGGTGTTGAATGGCTAATTTGGTGTAGCCGAAACCACGATATTCTTTTAAGGTGGCGATTCGTGAAAGATGAACAACATTATTATCTTCGATAGCGTAGCGAATAGTGCCGATTGCTACGTTTTCCTTATATATAAGGACATGGTGCTTATTTTCATCGCTTCCATCAAATTCTTCGTGTGGGGGAACGTTTTGTTCACTTAAGAAAACATCGGTGCGAATTTTAGCCATTATTAAGGCATCTTCTTTGGTAATAACAGGTTTTAAAGAAAGAGACGTTCCTTCAAGCTTATAAAAAATTTCTTTACCCCATAAGTCTTCTTGTTCGTAGTTATATAACATTGTTAGAAAGTTCTCTTTGGCATCTGGGTATTGGTGGTAGATATCGCGTAAAACATTTTTAATATCCTGCCTCGTTGTTAAGCCATCACTCGGACAAGGACTAGGCGCAACAGGCATCTTCTCTTCTTTGACGCAGCGAATAATATCCTGCTCTCTTGTTAAGATAAGAGGACGAATAAAAGTAATATCAGCTTTTGCTAGATGCATTTTTGGAGAAAAAGTGGCAACTCTTCCTCCGTAGATCTCGTTCATAAATAACGTTTCGATCGCATCATCAGCGTGATGCGCAAAAGCAACTTTTGCATAACCCAGTTCATTAGCAACTTTGTTGATGGCGGCTTTTTTCATGCGCGAGCAAATCGAACAAGGAAGATGTGCGCCTTCCTTTTGGTGAGCTTTTAAAATGGGATAAACGTTTTTGGCATCAGCAACATATAAGTCAAGACCAAGGCTAGATAAATAATCTTTTAAAGGATTTGGATCAAAACCAGGAAAGCCAAGATCAAGAATAACGGGCTTAATTTCAAAATTAGATTTGGCAAACTTACGGTAGAGGTGTAAAGCATACACTAAAACGAGGGAATCTTTGCCACCGGAAACGCCGACGACAATTTTGTCGCCGCTATTAATTAATGCAAAACGACTATCAGCATTACGGATGGAAGCTAGTACTTTTCGAATTGCGCGCATTTATTACCCCTAACTAATCAAGTTAGATTATAATGTTTAGCATGGAAAGTGTGAAACAAAAAAGCGGAATTTTATTAATTGATAAACGACCTGGTCCAACTTCTAGACAAGTCGTCAACAATGTTTCTTACCTTTTAAAAACAAAAAAGGTCGGTCATATCGGAACGCTTGATCCCTTTGCTAGCGGCTTACTTATTTTAACTGTTAATCGCGCGACGAAAATTGGTGCCTATCTTGAAGCTCTTGATAAAACATATATCGCTAAGCTCAAACTTGGCGAAAAAACAGATACTGGCGACTTCACTGGTGAAATAATCGAAAAGGGCGAAGTATATAAAAAGCTCGATTTAGATAAAATATCAGCAGTTTTGGCATCTTTTGTTGGAAAAAGAAACCAAATCCCCCCGATGTATAGCGCCCTTAAGCGCGATGGAAAACCCCTTTATAAATACGCTCGTGAGGGACTTACTTTGCAAAGAGAACCTCGCGAAATTACTATTTTTAGTCTTCGGCTCTTGTCTTATCAAGATGACATTATTGAGTTTGAGGCCAAGGTTAGCAAGGGGACATACATCCGCACCCTTGGCGAAGACATCGCTCAACAATTAGGTAGTGTTGGTCACTTAAGACAATTAAGAAGAACAGCCATCGGAGCCTTTCAAGTTCAAGATGCTCTTTCTAGTGATGATGCCAATTATGAGCATCTAATTGATATGACGAAAGCTCTTAGTCATCTTCCACATGTTGAGATTAGTGAAGAACAAATCGTTGATGTTAAAAACGGCAAGCCACAAACGCTTGATAGTGATGAGCGATTGCTCTTATTAACTCACAAGAATAAAGCGATCGCCCTCTATGAAAAAAGAGAGAATCGTTTATACTATTGTCGAAGAGGTTTATTTGAGTGAAAACAGTTTTATTAGATATTGAAAATATTACTCCTTTTGAAGAGCCGATAACCATTTGTCTAGGCAATTTCGATGGCGTCCATATCGGTCATCAAAAAGTAATTACCAAAGCCGTGCTTGATAGCAGTGGAGCAGTGGCTGTTTTGACTTTTGATGCCCCTCTTGGGACGGTGATTGATGGTCGTAAGGCCAAACAAGTTATCACCTCAGTCAGCGATCGCTTTCGTCTCATCCATCGTTTAGGCGCTGATTATTTGCTCGTTCTTCACCTTAATAAAGAGTTACTTTCTTTAAGCGCTGTCGATTTTATCGACAAGGTGCTGAATAGATTAAATATCGGCAAAGTTTTTGTCGGCGAGGATTTTCGTTTTGGTAAAGGGCGGACGGGAAACGCTCAATTACTGGCAAAACATTTTTCAACCAACATTATTCCCCTCCTTGATGTCGAACACACCAAGGTTTCAACCTCACAAATAATTGAACTCCTCAAAGACGGAAATATTATTAAGGCTAATCAATTATTAGGCCGTCATTATCAGATGAACGGCGTAATTAGCGAAGGTCTTCATAATGGTCAAACGATTGGCTTTCCGACTGCTAATTTAAAATTAAGCGCTCCTTATGTAATACCGAAGTTTGGTGTTTATAAAACAGTTTGTTATATTGATGGCTTTCCGCATTTATCTTTGACGAATATTGGCGTTCATCCCACCATTCAACAACTCGACTTACCGTCTATTGAAGTTCATATTCCTAACTACGAAGGAATTGATTATGGAAAGACGATGTATCTAGAATTCATCAGTTTTTTAAGAGAAGAAAAACACTTTGCTTCTCTTGATGAATTGCGTGTTCAAATCGCTCGCGATATCGCAATGCTTAAACCATAAAATAAATAACGATTGCAATGTTAATTTAGAAACTATATATTTATATATGCGACTTGGTCGATGGGTAGTGAGTCTCCGACGCTACGCGCTGATCAAGCTAAGAACAAAGAAGGAGGAAAATGACATGGCTCTATCCAAAGAAAGAGTAGCGGAACTCATCAAAGAATATGGCAAAAACGCCAGCGATTCCGGCTCACCAGCTGTCCAAATTGCCTTGCTCACTGAACAAATCGTTAAGTTAACTGAGCACCTAAAGGCCAACAAAAAGGACCATCATTCACGCCGTGGCTTACTAATTGCTGTCGGTAAACGCAGAAGTCTGCTCGATTACCTAAATCGGACTGACCGCGATGCCTACATTAAGCTCATTGCAAGTCTCGGAATTCGTAAATAAGCAATTCGATAAGTAAACCGCGAAATAATTCGCGGTTTTTCTTTGCTATTTCATATTACTTATTAATATGATGTGCTATAATTACTAACTGTTAAATGAAATGAGGAAAAAAGAAAATGAAGAAAACATTCGAATTAGAATTCGAAGGAAGAAAGCTTACCGTTGAAGTCGGTGAGCTCGCCAAACAAGCTGACGGCGCTGTGCTCGTCCGCTATGGTGATACGGCCGTCTTATCGACTGCCGTCGCCAGTAAAGAACCAAAAGATAGCGACTTCTTCCCGCTAACCATTGGTTATGAAGAAAAGCAATATGCTGTCGGAAAGATTCCGGGTTCCTTCCTAAGAAGAGAAGGCCGTCCAAGTGAACATGCGACCCTAACGGCACGTTTAATCGACCGTCCGATTCGCCCGATGTTTGCCGATGGTTTCCGTAACGAAGTTCAAGTTGTTAATACCGTTTTAAGTGTTGATCTTGACAATACGCCAGAAATGTCGGCAATGTTAGGCTCATCGCTAGCTTTATCGATTAGTGATATTCCCTTTGATGGCCCGATCGCCGGCGTTCAAGTCGGACGCGTTGACGGCAAACTAATTATTAACCCCAATACTGAAGAGAGTGAAAAGTCAGATATTCACCTTTCTGTCGCTGGAACAAAAGTGGCAATCAACATGGTTGAATCAGGCGCTGCTGAAGTAAGCGAAGATGAAATGCTTGAAGCTCTTATGTTTGGCCATCAAGCGATTGTCAAACTTTGCGAGTTCCAAGAAAAAATTATGGCTGAAGTCGGTGTCGCCAAACGCGAAATCGTTCTTTACCATGTTAGCGAAGAAATTGAAAAAGATATTAAAGATCGCGCTGAAACGCGTTTAATTAAGGCAATTTCTATTTTTGATAAACTCGAAAGACAAAATGCCATCGATGATATTCAACAAGAAGTCATTCAAGATTACGAAAATCGTAAATACGAATCCGAAAAGGAAGCCAAGAAAACGGTTTCGATGGTTAAAGATGTCCTCGAGACAATTGTCGCCAATGAAGTCAGACGTTTAATTACCGAAGACAAGATTAGACCAGATGGTCGTAAAGTTGATGAAATTCGTCCTCTTTCCGCCCAAGTTGATTTACTACCAAGAACACATGGTTCAGGTCTTTTTACCAGAGGACAAACTCAAGTCTTATCCGTAACTACTCTTGGAGCCTTAAAAGATGAACAAATCATCGACAATTTGACGGCTGAAGATACAAGACGCTTTATGCATCATTATAACTTCCCACCATATTCCGTTGGTGAAGTCGGAAGAATGGGTAATCCTGGCCGTCGCGAGATTGGTCATGGCGCCTTAGGTGAAAGAGCCCTTTCTTATGTCATACCAAATGAAGAAGAATTCCCTTACACGATTCGTGTTGTTAGTGAAGTTCTTGAATCAAACGGTTCATCTTCACAAGCAAGCATTTGTGCTGGCTGTATGTCGTTGATGGCTGCTGGTGTACCGATTAAGGCAATGGTCAGCGGTATTGCCATGGGTCTAGTTACTTCCGGACCACTTGACGGCAAGCATCCCTATACGATTTTGACTGATATACAAGGTCTTGAAGATCACTTTGGTGATATGGACTTTAAAGTTGCTGGTACCGAAAAAGGTATTACAGCTTTACAAATGGATATTAAGATTCGCGGCATTACTCGCGATGTCTTAAAAGAAGCTTTAGCTGAAGCTCACAAAGCTCGTGAAGTTGTTCGCGAGGCCATGAAGCAAGCGATTAGTGAACCACGTAGTGAAGTCGGAAGATACGCCCCGAAACTCGATAAGATGAGAATTGATATCGATAAGATTAGAGATGTCATCGGAACGGGCGGTAAGGTTATTAACGATATCATCGCAAAATGCGATGACGTTAAAATTGACATCGATGATGATGGCTTTGTCGTCATCTATCACATGGACCGCGCCTCGATTAATAAAGCTAAACAAATGATTGAAGATATCGTTCGCGTCGCTAAAGTTGGCGAAGTGTTCGAAGGAACAGTCACTCGGGTTGAAGATTATGGTGCTTTCGTTAATCTTTTTGGTAATGTCGATGGATTATGTCACGTCTCCCGTCTTGGATGGGGTTATGTTGCAAGCGCCAGCGATGTTGTCAAAGTCGGTCAGAAACTTAAAGTCGTCGTCTCGGAAATCGATGATCACGGCAAAGTTAAAGTTTCGCATCGTGAGTTTACCGAAAAACCGGAAAACTACGTTGAGCGTCCAGAACGTCCAGCCTTCAATCGTGGTCCGAAAAAACCATTCCGTAAATAATAAGACTCTTGTCTTAACTATAAAAGAGGTGTTTTGATGTACGATGTAATCATTATTGGAGCCGGCGTCGTCGGAGCCTTGATTGCTCGCGAGGCATCAAAGTACAAACTTAATGTGCTCGTCATCGACAAGGAAAACGATGTCGGCAACGAAACATCTATGGCCAATTCAGCTATCGTGCACTCGGGTTATGACCCGTTGCCCGGTTCGCTGAAGGCGCGCTTTAATGTCGCTGGCAATCAGATGTTTGACGAATTAGCTGATGAACTTGACTTTCATTTTGGAAGAGTCGGTTCTTTGACGCTGGCTTTTAGCGAAGAACAAATTCCTGTTCTATTAAATCTTCGCAAACAGGCAAGACTTAATAACGTTGAAGTTAAATTATTAACTCCCGAAGAAGTGTTGGCGATGGAGCC
>Ga0265294_10007497_pt1 | contig 12914 bp, 11 predicted proteins | sample MunlanPumphouse3_FD_192504 | JGI IMG/M metagenome (GOLD analysis project Ga0265294, IMG submission 192504) | Groundwater microbial communities from a municipal landfill in Southern Ontario, Canada - Pumphouse #3 | ecosystem: Environmental > Aquatic > Deep subsurface > Groundwater | place... | reverse complement strand
AAACTTGATTATAAAGACGGTTTCTTCGGTTATAATATTAAAGCCTTGTCGACAGATGATTTTATGGTTTTTGATAAGAAGTTTGTAACGAATGACGGTGGAGCGACTAGAATTTATGAACTACCTAAAAAAGGTGTGCCTTATGTATTAGGTGTCGATACTGCTGAAGGTAGTGGAAATGATAGCACGGTCGGATTTGTCATTCGTAATGATACAAAAAAGCAAGTTGCCATTTGGTCAAGCAACTCGACTGACGGAGACCAAGCTGCTATTCAACTTTATTGTTTAGGAATGTTTTATCAAAACGCATTAATTGCAGTTGAAAACAACAAGTCCTCAACAATAACTCGTATGTTAAAGCGATGTAACTATCCAAATCTCTATATGCGAACCGATAACGATGAAAAGAGTTACGATAACATTCAGATGATGTATGGTGTTAAAACTACGTCGCATAACAAGCCTATTATGAAAGATTTGGCTATTGAGATTTGTAGGGAAGACAATTATGAGAACGTCGTTGATTATGAAACGCTTTGTGAAATGGAAAGTTTCATTTACGAAGAGAGTGACAAGAGCGACGCCATTAAGATTAAAGCAGCAGGTAACAAACACGATGATAGAGTAATGGCAATGCTCATTACCTATTACGTGTCAGACCAGCAAACAGCTCTTTGTCATACCGATGAAGTTGCGACAAAACGCAAGATTTGTTGGGAATTAGATGATAGTAGTGAAGAAGACAATATAGCTACGGAGGAATTTCAAGATTATGGGAATCAAAGACTTAACTACTAAAGAACTTAAACAAATGAAAGCAGTTTTAAAACTCTTTGAATTTTATGGTCTTTCGGAAGCTGACATCAAGTTGCTTCCTAAAGTTCTTGCTGACTACAAAAATCTTGCTTCACAAGAAGATTTACAAAATAAAAAAATCGACAATATGGTCGAAGGAATAAATAAAAATAACGAGGCTTTTGATAGAAGACTTAACGATGTAAAAGAAAACGTCGATAAAATTGCAAATAGCAAAGGTATTAAGTTAAAAGACGATGATAAGGAAGATGTTTCTTATGACCGAATAGTAGAGGTAGATGAAAATGAACGATAAAGAAACCATTAATTATCAATACTACCTACACGATTATTCATTTAAAGAAAAATCGAACTTTACAAAATATTGGAATCAAATGCAATCGTATTACGAAGGCGACCAATATACTAATAAACTAAACGATAAAATCCCAAAGTGTGTAATTAATTTTTGCAAATTCTTAATTTTAAATAAGGCAAGTAAGATTATTGGAACACCATATACAATCGCTTTCCAAACTGCGGGTAATGATATGTCAACTTTAAGGTTGCAACATTTTTACAAATTTACCTTGCTTACTATGGGCGACGATACTTTCAATTATGACGCTGTTGTAAATGGTTTGCTTTATGGTCAAGAAATCACCTACATTACTTTTGATGAAGATTACACAACTTATAAAGCCTTCAAAAAAGGTGGTTTAAAAGAAATTTCTATTGACCCACGTAAGTTTGCTGTTAGTAATCCTCACGAAAAAGATATTCAAAAACAAAAATGGTTGATGTATTGGAACGACGAAGAAGTCGGTTCAATTAGAGAAATGTGCCAAAAAATGAAAGGCGAAAGCGACGCTGATTTTAAAAAGCGTGTAAGCAGTATCTTGCCTGACAACTATCGACCAGATTTAAACGGTTTAGATAGAGAAGATGTTGCTTTTGGTCTTGCTACGGTCTATACAAGATTCTTTAGAATTGACGGCGAAGTTTACCAACAAGCCTCAACTCAAGATGTCTATCTTTATGACCCACAACCATTATCTTTAGCTACCAAGATTAAATCTATTTCTAAAATTGATACTAAAACGGCTGATGAATTAGGCGATAAAGTTGCTGACTACGAAGCAGTTGATAGAACTCAAATCGACACACAAATTACTGATAAGAGCGACTTTAGCGATAAAGAATACACGAATACGTTGAGTAAATTCTCAATGTATCCTTTTGCTGTTTATAGACCAATGGAGCGTATGAATCACTTCTATGGTATTAGTGAACTTCAAGATGTTATCGGCTCTCAACAAGTTATCAATTTATTGCCTAGTTTAGCTGCACAAGATATTAAGACTAACGCTTTAGGGAAATACGTTGCTAAAAAAGACGCACTTAAAGGTCAAAAGATTAAAGAAGAGTCAGGCGAAGTTATTTACGATTACTCTACCACTAATGGATATGGAATTAAGCGACTTGAAGGAACGAGTATGGCGACCAATATTATGGATTATACACAAACTCTTCTTTCAATTATTAGAACTATTACAGGAACAACCGAAGTCTTCACAGGCGATATGAGTAGAGACCTTTCAGGAACTGCTATCCAACTTTTACAAGAGCAAGGTAATACGACTATTGAACAACAACAAAAGAATTTCAATAACGATTATTGCTGCCAAAAAGCAAAGATTATCTTCCAATTCTTTATGCACTATGTAGACGAGGAAACTTATCTATATGAGCGAAGTGAATCAGAGTATGAATCGGAGACTATGTATCGAGATAAAGTTATGGAGCTTGATAAGTCATTAGACGAAAGTAAGCAACAAGAAGCTCTACAAAATGGGCAAAGTTATCAATCAACATTTGACCCTAGTAACTATCCTGAAGTAAATCATATTGAACAAGAAACATTTGAATCAGCTGCGTTAAGAAACAAGATTTTCTATGTCCAACCTAAATCAGGTCGTGGCATTAAGTATAGCGAAATTATTCAAGCCGATTTCTTACAAAACATCTTGTTAAATGGTGGTATTGAAAAATATTCAGCCGACCAACTTCAACTTGTAATGGAATTATTACCACTTGTTGATGACACGACTAAAGCGAATGTCCGAGTCCAAATTGAAAAGATGAGAAATAGCGAACTTGAACAAGCAAAGCAACAAAATACTGAATTGCAACAACAATTAGCTCAAGCAGCTCAAATCAATCAAAAGTATCAAACTGCGATTGAATACTATAAGAACTTAACTAAAGGTCTAACCGACCAATACAAGCAACAATTAGGTGCTGCTAAACAACAAGTTACCGACCGAGACAATATCTTAAAACAATATATGCCTCCTCAAGGTCAAGGGACTGCTGCTCAACCTGCTCCACAAAATACAGGTTCAGCGACTACTACGAAACCAACGTCTGTGAACAATCTTGTTAAACAGATGTAGGTATAAATCGCAAGGCAAAGCGTGAGAAATCTAAAAATGCCACTTATTTATTCGCAACCGATAGCGTCTGAAAAGTAAAAATGGAATTCGCACCACAGCGTTTTCTCAAAGGAGAAATAAAATGGAAAGATTTGAACTTCGTTATCCTCTCGATATTCAGCTATTTGCTGATGAGAAGAACGAAAAAACCAATGGAGATGATGACAAATTAGACGATTCAGATGAAGAGGGAAAGAACCCTAATCCAGCAGCCAATAGTGGCAAGGACGGAGCAGGGAAAGATTCTTCTCAAACTAATACTGATGACGCTAAAAAGGCACAATCTTCAAAGGAAAATGCTCTTATGAAACAAAAACGTCTCGAAAGAGAAAAAAATGAACGTGAGAGAATTGAACACGAGTCGTATGTCAAAGGGAAGATTGAAGGTGTAAAAGTAAATCCTTACACCGACAAACCTATTACTAACGAAAAGCAACTTGAGGTCTATGAGTTGCAAGTTAAGTTAGAAAAGGAAGGCAAAGACCCTCTTTCTGACTTGCCTGAAGCCATTGCTGATTTAGAGCAAAAAAAGGCTGATGAGCAAAGCAAAAAAGAGAAAGAAAGCCAAGAGCAAGATACTCGAATTGCTACCGAGAAACAAGCATTTTTGGATAGTGGTCTTACCGAAGAAGATTATCAGAGCCTCATAGCTGATTTAAAGAAGCCTGAATATAATGGAATTTTCCTTAAACCTATGGCAAGTGGAACTATGTCGATATTAGACGCTTACAATGGGATAAAAACTCTTAAAAGCAAAATTACTAGCGATGTAGCTGCAAAAGAAGCAGCGAAAAAACAAGTAAAAACGCCAAGTCCTGACGGTGGAGGTGCTAAACCACCAAAAGCTGTTAAGGATATGACACCTGAAGAAATTAAGGCTGCTTATAAGAAAAGATTTCCTGATGTATATTAAAGCGTCTCTTTGTTATAAAGGAGATTAATTATGTTTATCGAAGTAAAAAAGTTATTAAGTCCTAATAGTGCCGAAGCAGGAACTATTATGTTAGGCGATTTCGCTGATATTGAAAGTAAAGAATTAGTTGAAGCTGAATTGTTTAGAGAGGTTATGCCTAAACCACATACTTGGGCAGGTCGTTGTTATTTAAAGACATTACAACCACCTTATGAATCTGCTTCATTTCGTTCAGTTGTATATCCAAAAGCAAAAGACAAAAGTCAATATGAAATGATTGAAGGAAAAACACCTGCTCCAACAGGTAAGTTAATTTTCCTTGAACAAACATACAAGACAAAACCTTATGGTTTCTATCAAACCTACACCGATAGAGATGTAAAGTTTGGTTTTGACCCAATCGTTCCACGTTTAAAGATGAGTGTTACTAATCAAGCAAGTGAAGTAGTCAATCAACTTGCAGCTGACGCTTATTTTAGTGGTAACCAAGTTTGGGAAGCAACAGGTGGTTTAACTCGAGAATTAATCAACCGTATCCGTATTTCTTTAGGGAAGTTCGGTCGTAAAGGTGAAATTATTCACGGTGTATTAACACCTGAAGATTATGCTTCATTAAGACTTAAATATAACACTGCAGGTGGCAATTTATTCCAAGATTTACAACTTAACGAACAATCAATCGTTAATGCTGAATTAGGAAAGTTTGAAGGTGTTGTCTTTGAAACTGATGATGACCCACACATGTATAACGCTGACGGAACTACTAACGCTATATTCTATACCAATGATAGAGCAGGAAGACAACCTTGTGGTTTAATCTCGCCTGATTCAATTCAAGGGAAATTTATTGCAAAAGCATTAGGAAGTTCAGGAACTGAAGACCCATTAGACCAAAGAGGTTCTATCGGTCAAAAGTTTGAAGGTTTAGGTGCTTGTAACACTTCAGAAGAGACTTTAGCTAGAGTTGTTATTACAAGACAATCAGGAGATATTGCGTTGGTTAATTCATATTACGATTATGACAGTGGTGACATCTATGTTGACGGAAGGAAAGTCGCTCGTGAGAATGTCCGTTCTACCGTTGCTTCTCCAAACGATGTTTTATTCGTTAGTGGTGCTACTAAAGTCAAGGTTGGAGCTGCTACTGCTGCATTAACTGTTAAAGACGCTTTAGGTGCTGCTGTTACAGGTGCTACATTCGCTAGTAGTAGCGAAGACATTGCAACCGTTGCAACTACAGGTATCGTTACAGGTGTTGCTGAAGGTATAGCAATTATCAGTGTTACTAAAGGCGACAAGGTCGGTTACATTCAAGTTACTGTCATTGCTGCCTAGTCTAATAGAAAGGAGGAAAATCTATGGACAATAGAAAGGTAGAAGTAGTTAAGGTTAAGATTATCGCTAATGAAAATGATGAGAGAACAAACGTTTTTGTAAAGTATGTTCAAGCTGATTCTGAATTAGGGATTAGCACCGAGGTTGGTTATAGAATCAACTTTGGTGAAGTTACCGACTACTTACCTGCTTATATTTACGATAAGGTTTTATCAAAGGGCAACCTTAAAGATAGGACAATTTTAGTAGAACGTAAGTTTATGCCTAGAGATGAGTTTCTTAAATTAGCTAATAGAAAGTAGCTAAATAGTCGCTCGTTGCATACAATGGGCGACTAAAAATAGGGACAAGAAGCTAAATACTTTGCGTCTCTACCATAGGTCTTGTTTCATCATTTAAAGACCTCCTTTCTTAATTGGGAAGTTCTAATGCTCTCTTCCAAAAAAAAGAGCGTAATTCCCATAAGGAGAACATTATGAATCTTACTGAATTAATTGCTCATACTATGAAACTTGTTACCTTAAATAGGGAAGAGTTATCTCTTACCGAGATTAAAAAAGGGACAGCTTCAATTTATGTTAAAGACAGTCATTGGTCAGATATTTTTAATAATGTCCTTGATAGAATTTTTGACGGATTTCAAGAGTTAGCTTCGTGGAATAAAATTCCATATAAAACTATGGAAGTTACAAAAGCAAAAGATACAGCAATTTTAAAAATTGACACTAGCCTCGTTTCGAGAGTAGTTTCCGTTTTTGAGATTAAAAAGAATGGTCTAACGGTAATTTATTCCTTTAGAAATTTAGACGCTGCTACTTTAGTTATTCAAAATTGTAATTTGACTACGATGTATATTCAATATGAGCCTGTTATTCCTAGATTTACATTTGAAGATATAGCCGATACTAAAGAAGTTGATTTGACTGCCGATTATGGTTTCTCTAACGAACTTCTTAATTGGGTTGCTAAATATGCCTGTTGCGAAATACAAGAGCATATAGATGAATACAAGGCTTATTCTAATCGACAAGAAGTTGTCAGTGAAATAAGTAAATTAAGAGATATAGGGACGCCTGTTTTACAAGATTCAGTAGAAGAAACTTCAAGGTGGTAATATGGCAAACACTTACGCAACAACAGCAAGAAACATTAGTGAAAAGAAACAATTAACCGTTGCTTCTTTTGGTGGTGTTGATTACTCTAGTAAGAAATTTGAAGTTGAAAATTACCACGCAATATACGCAAGAAACTATTATAAAAAAGACGGTTGTTTACAAAAGCGTTATGGTATTAAAAACCTTTATAATTCACTTTTCACTAACAAAGTATTTAATAATTTGTGGTCATTTGTTGGTGAAGACAATATTGAACATTATATCGCTAACATTAGCACTAATTTATACGAACTAACTTTTGATGGTGAAAACCCTATCTTTACTTTAATCGCTGAAGCAGTTGTTTTGGATAGAAAGGTTTTTGCTATACCTTCAAATAATCGTCTTTATATTCTTGGTGGAATTCACTATTTAATGCTTAAAGTAGACGCAAAAACACACGCAATTAGTCTTATCCAATTAAACGATAGCGAATTTGCTTATGTCCCACGAACTACCATTGGAATAACTCCTATTGGAAGTGCTATTTCCGAAAGAACTTCGTTAGACGCAATGAATTTGCTTACTTATTGGAAGATTAATAAACTTGTAAGTGGCACTAATTATACAAGTGATACTGACCACACAGTTGTCGTTAATTCTCTTCAATCATTTCAACTTGATTCAACTATCACTTGGCGTGAAGGTTTTGAAACGACCGATATGGGTAAATTCTATTTAAAAATTGAATTCTATGATAATAACACTGAAGACTTTAAAATTAATGAAATGAATACTCTCAAAACTGCAAAGTTCATCGCTGTTAAAATTGCAGGTATTAATATTAGCGATTTAGATAGCACCAAAACAAACACTATTGTTGACTCTGATTTAAACAGTCAAGGGATATATGTTTTGCTTGATTCAACGAAGTATGATAGAGCAAATGACGCTTCTTTTGCTACTCAAATATTAAGAGCAGTAAATACCAAAGACACTGATGAAACATTAGCCACAGGATACAAGGTTTATGGATATATTCTTCTTGACGGAACAATTACATTATTCAACGATTATCCTAACTCGATTACCAATAGCAATATTACCGTATATTATCCACATTGGGATAGTTCTAGAAACGAAAATTCAATAGACAAATGCTTTATTGGTAAAGTTTTTACTTCTAATAATTTAGGTTCATTGTTCTGTTGTGGAGACCCTTTAAATCCTGCAACTGATTGGCATACCGAAGAGATTAATTCTTCGCAACTTAATGATGAAGAGTTGGAACTTATTGGAACTAATGACCTCGTTTATTTCCCTGATACTTCATATTGCAAGTATGGGAAAGATAATATGAATCCGATTATTGGCTACGATGTTTTAGGAACAGGAACATTAATGGTTCTTAAAAAGTTTCAAAAATATGAAGCCACAATCTATTTTAGAAATGGGAAAATGCTAACTGTAACTGATTCTTCAGGAGCGACTGCTACTGATATAAGTGGCAATACGCTTTATAAGCAAGAATACTCTTTAATTGAAGGAAATATTGGGAAGAGTGCAATTAGTCCTGAAGGGATTATAAATTTTAATGGCGATACATTATTTATTGCTAACGATAACACAATTGAAGGGCTAGATAAGGAAGAAAAAGCATACGATAATCAAAGATACGCTAATTCTCGTTCATTCTACATAGATGAATATTTGAAAACCAAAGATATGAGTAAAGCCTTTTTCTACGATGATAACGACTATCTTATGTTAATTATAGGCAAAGAAGTATTCGTCTATAAATATGGTGAAATTAATAACAAGAATTATGAGTGGTATCACTTGGAATTTCCTATTGAGATATGCTCAATCATAAGAATTGGCAAACATTTATATTTTGGAAATAATAAAGGTAGTCTATTCTTATACGACAATACTGATGTTTTTCAAGATAGAATTCGTTTTGAAATCGCAAGTGGCGAAGTTTTGTCAACTGCAAATTCAGATATTATAAACGTTAACGCTAATCTTCTCACTAAACTTCGAGTCGGTGATGTCCTTTATAGCACGACTGATTTACTTGAGAAATTAGGTGCTAGTGGAACTGATTTCACTATTACCGATAATGTTCTTACTTTAATTACAACGAGTTTATGCGATACATTAGGCAAAGAGAATTTTATCGTTTATAACAAACAAAAATTTACGATTAAATTTGACAATACACAAGCTATTGGTGTCTATAAATATAATATGACGCTTGTTGGCGATAGTAATGTTGCTGATACTCTTGGAGACGGATTTTTATATTTGGCATTTAATGAAATATCTGTGAAATCAATGGATTTGGTAGCTTCGACTTTTAAGTGTAATGAGATTACTAAATTTGCATTTGCACAAACCATTGTCGGCTATTTCTCGCATAGAATGAACGTAGTTGCACAATACTTAACTGCTCCATATATTTTCGGCTCTATGAATTATTTAAAGAATCTATGGAAAGTCACACTCACAAACGACAAAGGAATTAAAGGCTCTCTTTCATTAAAGATTATTGATAACGATATTTCGATTGAACAAACGAGTTTTAATCCAAAAGCAAGTTTTGGTTTGACTTTAGAAGATATTGATTTTGGGACTTTTGGCACTGAAAAGAATGTTTTAGGTGCTAGGTGGTATGCATATAGACTTGACGAGTTAAGAAAGAACTTCGTCTCATTCGATTTTTATAATGAAGATGATACTAACTCGGTGTTAAGTGCTATGCAAATCATTTATTCATACGGACCACAAACATATTAAGGAGGAATTGTATGATAAAAAAGAAAATATTTGCTCTTGTTTCGGAGGAAGATTACTTGCTCAATATAGCAAGAGTGACCTTTGATAAAGAGAAAACTGAAGGAAATCTAGAGATAGTTAAAACTTATAGATATTTCATCTTCAAATTAATGGACATTGTAGATAAAGAGTTTAAATACACAACCTATGAAGATAGAGACCGATATTTAATGGTTCATTATGGTGTAAATACCGATATTAGTGATTGTATAAAATGGGAGAAAAAAATATATGAAAAGAAAGATAAGTAAATTATTAGGTGTTATATTATTAAGCACGGCTATTGGTCTATCAACGACCTCTATTGCACCCTCTTTAATGGAAGAAACGCCTGTAGAAGAGCCTTTAGTTGTTAATCCAACGATTACTTTAGGTGATGTTGTTAATGGCTCAATTGCATTATTCGTTATTAGAGGTGTTCCTATTGAAGATTTTGAGAAAGAAACTGATTTAGTAATAGATGATATTAAGGTAAAAGATGAAAATTATTTAGAAAATGATGTTGCAGTATTTACTTTTACTCCTGAAAAATATTTTATAGTCGATACTGAATCTATATCCATTGGTGTAGAACAAGAAATTGTTACAAAAACAGTTGATGATACGACAATGTATGCCTTTACTCTTAAAAATAATACTAACTATGTAATTAGTGCTGATTTTGATGTTGATATTGAAGGCATTATTGCTCTTGGCAAAGACAAGATTGAGAATAGTGCATTTGCTGAATGGTGGAGTCAATATGTTTATCCTGTTATTGGTTTAACTATCACAGCCTTTATTTCATTAATTATTACATTCATTTTTACGTATGTTCAAAAGAGCGATTGGAAGTTAGGCGTTAGGAATTATGGAAATTACACAAAGCAAGTTGAAGATAATACTAACAACGCTTTAGTCAAGATGAAAGAGTCTCTATCTTTATTCACTAAAGCCGTTTCAACATTCTTAAAATATATCGTCAAGTTACCTGAACTCATTGAAAAGATTAATGTCCTTTTTGAAATCGAAGTTGAAAAGGCAACTCACGACCAAACTTTAGTAAAGAATGGAACAGCTAAATCTATCTCTGAAAAGGTATTAGCTTTAAACGAAAAGTATAAAGAAAACACTGAAGAAACAGCTCTTGAAGTAGATACAACTGAAACTAAAGGAGAAACTATTAATGAAGAAAGCAAATAAGAAAGATAGTTGGACAAATGATAAGTGGTATAAGCACTATCGTAATCAATATATATGGTGCTTTATTGCTGAACTTTTGTCCTTAATTATCCCATTAGCAACCTTAATGATTTCTAAAAAAGATATTTATTTCAAACATACAGGAACTATCGACACAGTTAAGTTTAGTTTTGGTGGAATTATGATAGTTGCCGTTATCGTTTTAATTATCATTCAACACTTTAAAAAAAGTGAAGACACTAGAGTGAAAATGGGCGTTAGTTTATTAACTATTGGTCTTGGCTATGGCGTAATCGTATGTTTCTCGGTTATGTTTCAAGATTTAGTTTTAATTGGTGGTATCGCTATGGCTAGTTTAGTAGTTAGTTTTGTCTTTTATTGTTTAGAAGTTAATCGTAAGCATTGGGCTGATGATTATAGAAAAGGTCTTGTAACGGCTAAAACTATAAAGAATAAGAATGAATCACCTTTACAAGTTCACGACGATACAAGGGCAGTGGATTAATATGAAAAAACTAAAAGAAAAGTTCACAGCTTGGTCTCTTGGGACTGAAAAAGGTCGCAAGTTCAGACATTGGTGGATTAATCATCGTCAAAAAGTAAAAGCTATTGGCATTGGAACGATATGTTTCATTGTTGTTGGAATTATTTGTTTAGTTACTTGGGCTTTGATTAGTGGTTATGACATTTGGGCTTGGCTTATTAGCAAACAAGCACAAGCGTTCTATATATTTGGTGGATTAGCAATTTTATTCTTTGGAACATTCTTTTGGTTTATGGCGATTACTAGAGACAAATAAGGAGCATTTATGGAAGAAAAGGTTGAAGAAAAAAAGGTTGATACAACCACACAAGTAAAATATTCACAAAAAATTAAAGAGTGGGCTAAAAAGACAAATCTAAAGTATTTATTAAAATCTTTTTCACTTGTTATTGGTGCAGTTTTAATTATCTTGTGTTCAGTTGTTAATATTGGTTTTGACCCTAAAAACTTCAACTTTTATAAATGGTTAGTCAATTCGATACTTATTATCGGTATTTCTATCTTTGGCTTGGCTATTGGCGAATCAATGTCGCTAGATAAACAAAGAGAGCGTGTTGGTGGTATTTATCAAACAAAAATAAAAGAATTTGATGTTGCTCATAAAAAGATTGAGCCGATAGTTGATTCACTTGACGATTATTTACTTCAATTACAAGGCGTAGAGCAAGAACGTGAGGAAATTAAACTTCTTCGTTCAGTAGGAATAAGACACGCTGAAATTGTTAGAGATTTAACTAAAGAACAAATTGATAATCTTCACGTTGACGCTTTTAATTATAAAGGCGTTGATTTAAGAAAGTTAAGTGATGACCAACATACTGTTGCTTTAAGCGTAATTCAAGGCATTGTAAAGGTTGATTCTATTGATAGTTCTTACTTAACTAATCCAAATAATGATGTTATGGAAGGTTCGGTTTTAAATAGAGGAAAGTTTATTGATAAGAGAATATTTAGAACTAAATGGGGAACAAGAGCAGTTAAAATAATTAGCTCTTTAGCAGTTGGTCTTGTTTGGGGAGCTTTCACAGTCCAAGATTTTATGGACGTAAGTTCGGCTCAAGCGTGGACTAATCTTGTTTCAAGAGTGTTTGCTCTCGTTTCATCTTTTACAGCAGGTTGGGGAAGTGCTGTTGTTCAAAATAAAATGGAAGCCGATAAGTTAGATTATAAGGTTATGCTTTTAACATTCTTCTTTAATGCGTATTACATTTCTAAAACCTTCTGTCCTCAAAGTTTAGATGATATAGCTCATCAAGAAGTTTTAGCTGCAAATGAACGTAGAAAAGAAGCTGAAGAGAAGCGAAACAAAGAGTTCGCAAATCAAGTGATTAGTGATGAAAATGGGAAGTTTAAAGCTGAACCATTAAAAATAGAGAAAAAGGAGATTTAGTGTATGACAAATTTAGCAACTTTATTAGCTTTATTAAATAGCGAGAAACAAGCATTTATTCAAATGACAGCAAAGATTATGCCTGATAATCCTAGCGATTCAGGTTGGTCGGCTGAAGATATTAAGGCTGTTCAGTATAAACCTGATATTAAAAACTATGAAAACGTTGTTAAAATAGCTACTTTAATTGTGGACACTGAAACTCAACTAACTACTTTAGTAAATCAAGTTTCTTCACTTCAAGGAACAAGCGACAATCACACGGATAGACTTATTAGTTTAGAATCAAAGGTTTCTAGCATTGAAACTAATATTGGTTTAATCAATG
>Ga0265294_10007496_pt1 | contig 12914 bp, 13 predicted proteins | sample MunlanPumphouse3_FD_192504 | JGI IMG/M metagenome (GOLD analysis project Ga0265294, IMG submission 192504) | Groundwater microbial communities from a municipal landfill in Southern Ontario, Canada - Pumphouse #3 | ecosystem: Environmental > Aquatic > Deep subsurface > Groundwater | place... | reverse complement strand
TTATATTTGCACAAGCTGCTAAATCCTTGAAGTTGGAACCTTTCAAAGTGGCCAGTACCCCCAATGCGGCCAATATCATGGTAATATAGGGTATAAAGAAATAAAACCGCAGATTTTTAAGTTCCAGCATTAATCTGTTCATCAGGCAAGCCCCTTTACCAAACACATATAGCCATCTTCCAAAGTCGGGTTCTCCTCATAAGGATAATTTTGTTTTCCTTGGGCCAGAACTCTATGATAAATCTCTCCTTCGATTTCATTGACTTTTAGAACAAAATTTTCTCCGGTAATGTTGTTAGAATCTTCGGCTTTGATTTGGTATACTTTTTGTGCAGCCGCCTGTTTTAACTGTTCACAAGTTCCCTGGAATAAAACCTGGCCTGCTTCTATCACGATTACGTTTTGACAGCAAGCGTCCACATCTTCAACAATATGGGTGGAAATCAAGATCATACGGTCATTTTTAATGGTATTGACAGTGTTTTTAAAACGAGCCCGTTCACCGGGATCAAGTCCTGCGGTCGGTTCATCCAGGAAGATCACTTTGCTGAATCCTAAGATTGCCTGGGCAATACCGGCTCGGCGAACCATACCACCGGAGAGGGTTTTGATTCTATCATGTTTTTTATCTTCCAGATTAACACTGCTTAAGGCGTGTTCAATTTCATTGCTGTATTGGCTTTTGTCTATCTTTTTTAAGCAGCAGATGTACTCCATCATTTCATAGAGGGTAAGCTCCTGAAACATACCAAACGCTTGCGGTAAATAGCCCAGATCGTGAAAAAAGGCGGGGGATTTTTGAATCGGCTGATCATGATACAGTATCTGTCCCTGCTGCGGCTCATATAGTCCGGCCATACACCGTATCAAGGTGGTTTTGCCTGCTCCATTCGCACCCAGCAATCCATATACTTGATTATCAAATTCCAAATCGATGGAATGCAGCACCCTTTTGCGCCCGTAACTCTTGCTTAAATTTTTAACGGTCAGCATGCTCGATTTCCTCCCTTAATAATATTGTGGCCAAATCCAAGTAGTGCTCCTTACTATTTGAAGTAAAAAAGTCAAAATAAGCTCGGAGATTATCTTCTTTGCAAGGAGACTGATGAAAAAGATAATAGGCGGTTTTAGTATGAATAGGTAATGACATTTCCGCGCGACGTTGCTCAACTTTTAAATATGTAGTTTTTTCAGGTTGCGGTAATGCTTGAAAATTTTCTCGAGTCATGTTATTGACTTGTGAATCTAAATATAAGAATTCATCCAGTTCTGCTAAAACAGACACCGGGTTCATAGGGTTTTTTACCAGAGGGTCATCTTTGTTTAGGCTACCAAAAAGACAGGATAAATAGTAGGAAGAAAATACACTCTCCCTTCTTTGTCGATTGAAATGAGCTTGCATAATCTTCATAGCAAAGGTTTTGCCGTCATAAATGCCGTCCGTGGTAATATGATCGCTCATGACCACTGCACTTTCCGTCTGGGAATTAAGATGAAAAGTTCTTGGTACCTGAAAGATTTTTCTATCCCCAATCAGAAATGGCGCCGGAGAGCGCTGTAAGCGTTTACAGGCTTCGATTATTGCGGCATCCGCTTCCCGAATCATAGCAGCATTGGGGACAGGGGCATCTTCCCGCATTGGTTCCGCATAAAGCTTATCCGCTACCTGGCTGTACATACCTGCCAACAAAGTCAGGCCATTGCTCTTCCCCTGAAAGAAGTTATTGTTGCCTTCCAAATTACAATACACCTTCAGGTTGGATTGAATACTTAAGGTATACTTGCTCTCGGTGGAAGGAAGATCAATAACATAGCTGTTATTATTGGCTTTCGCCCAAATCTCATGTCTGCCCGCTTTGGGGTAATAAGCAAAATAGCCCGGCAGGGTGATGCCCTGACAATTGGCATAGTATTTCGGCGATTTGCCATAATATCGAAAAACCAGTCGATGGGTACCTGGTGCAGGATTCACCGTTATGTAATCTTCTTCGCGCACAAACGGTACCGGCTTACCGTCTGCGCTACTGACCGATTTTAATTTATAACCGTGGTATAAGGTAAAATCATATTTTCCCAAATTGGGATTATCCACGGTCAGATCTACGACAGCATGCAGTTCGTTGCTGACCGTTAAATCCATTTTGTACGCGGTGACGGCAAATTCCTTTGGATTTTCAGTCAAAGCCGCCGGGCCGTGGCCCATCTCCGTATAGTACATATTATCGCCTATTACAAAGGAGGTCGTTCGCATATCCATTAATAACGTGGAGCCGCGCCAGGAAAATAACCCCACTGTCAGAACTATCAGTAAACCGCTCATGGCTAACATTAGTTTTTTCTTTTGGCCGGCTAAGCACTCATATAAAATCAGGGTTAAGGGAAATAACAGCCAGAAAACAGCTAGCATCCAGCGATAAGGTTCCATCGGAAACCCATAGAGAGGAGCAACCTCAAATGTACTTCCCAGTTCCAAAGGTACAATCATGAAAAAGTCTTTGATGTCATAAAGTAATCTTTCGCCGCCATATGAATTGAACAGTAAATAAGGGGTGCGAAAAAGGGCTTCAGTAGCCCTGGTATTCAAAAACAAAAATATCAGGGTCAGACTGTATACCGCCAGACGCCTGCTTTTAAATACTGCTGCCATGGCGGTTCCCAGCATTCCTCCGATGGCAAAAGCCGGAATAAAGTATAACAGGGACAATTTCAGCAGATGAAGCAAAAAGGGAGGATACTGGGCATGAATAAAGAAGTATAAAAAGACGGCGAAAGCAGAAAATAACAAAGCCGGAATCATAGTAAGAGACAACAGGCATAAAATAATCGCTCCATACGTTTTCCATAGCCCCTGACCATAGGTCTGTAAATATTCTGCCATATTATGATCGTGCAATTTGACCGTAAGTTCGTAGCTGATATAGATAAAACCAACTACGAAAAAAATAATCGGCAAAACTAAAACCCATAAAGTATCAAAGGCATAATTATAGCGTAATTGATTATAGAAACAAAGAATAACTAAGGCAACAGATAATAACAATAAAAGCAAATAAGGGATGCTCAGACTTTTGCTGCGCCAGAATACCTGCAAAATATATTTATATAGTTTTCTCAATTCCACTTCAACCTTATTACAAAATAAATTATAGAGGTATTGGGGTAATACCCCTATAATTTCAAATTAGATATTGCTATATTCAGGTACTGAATTGTATTATTTTGAATAAAATTTATCTGTTTCCAACAAACCCTTTATATTATATTAACACCTACTGCCTGCCTACTGCGCATCTTCGACCATATTTTGCAGAACTTTCAGGTCGTTTTCATGAATCTTGGTCCAGTCAGTCCAAGTGCTCTGGATATTTTTGTCTGTTAGAATATTATGGGCAACTGCGATTTTGTCCATGCAAACTAATACCTGGGTGTTACCTTTAGCGACCTCGTCCATTACAAAGGGCGCTGCAAATATGCCCAGATTTATGATGTTATTGACGGCTGTCTGGTCGGTGGGATTATTTTCTAGTTGTAAAGCATTTTCGTGTACCGTTGTTGGTGCTTTCTTCATGACTGCATTCATTTCATTCAACCATGCCTTTCGGCCCTGATTCGATGCGTCAATAAATTGCTCTCGCTTTACTGAGGTGATTTCTTGTACCGCATACATAAGAACACCAGCCTTTTCAGGATTGCTCTGAATTCGTTCCATCATGTCTGGTAGAACCTTTACGCCTAATTTCGTAAGGATAGTCAAGGCATGATCGTCTTTAGGGTCGTAATAAGCTTTGAAGGACGGATTTTTCATATATTCTGCCTCATATTCAGCAAGGGCTTTTTCAAGTGGTGATTTATTTATATCGGTAAACAGGCTGTTGTTTAATTTTATTTTTTCTATAAGACGGATTATGACGGAATAATCAAACGTAGGAATTTGGGGTTCCTCTTTTTGAAGGTCCTTTTCGAAATCCTGACTGATGTAGCATCCGCGATCTGTATCCCATATTAAATCAGCGGGGACGTCACTGGAACGTGTGGGCTCAGGAATTATAGCAAACGCATTAGACCCCATAGTGAACGTTAAGAATGTTAGCATTACCAGAAGTAGCACTAGATAATGTTTGGGATTTTGCATATTAATCCTACCTCCTATTTAAAGTAATACGTGGCCTGACCATAGACCGATGTGAACGGGTTATAACTATCACTGTTTATTAGTTCCATCGTCCCCCATTTAGAACGTATAGTCAATGGGATACCAGAGGAATCCCAACTGGTAACCTTGGCAAAATGATTCCCATTATAATAAATTACCTTGGCCCAGGGCATTAGCGAATTCGAAGATGTCGGAAATCCATGATTTGACATATAAGTCTGTAAATCCGCATACGATGGCGTACCAGGCCATGGCCATTCCCAGTGATCCGTAATACCAACCGAATAAGCCAGGCAATTATAGGTATTGGGCGTTCCATGAGCAACAGCATGTGTACCGGTAGCTACATTTATAAAATCATGGCTAGTTTCGCTATTGTAAGTGAATCCTGTATCAACGCCTCGGTAATCGTTTAAATTACCTAATGCGACATACGAATATCTGTATGGCCAATGTTTACCGTCTCCATTTTCTGCATAGTGGCAGGTGTATGGCCAATACCATGTTCCGCCGTTATTCTGAGGTTTAACCCAATAATTAGGCGCCCAATTACCCCCCCATGTTGTACCGGACTGATAATTTTCCTGCAGTTCTTGATGCCAGGGGTCTTGACCATTTCCGTAAAAGAAACCAACGAATGTAGGATTATTGGTAACATTGCATGATGCCCACCAGTTTTTTCCTTGCAAAAAGAATCCTTGGTCAGGTGGTGATACGTAGGTTACTTGTGGTGCAGCAGCTAAAACCATTGGAACAACGTTAAAGAACATAACAAGCGTCAGCACCATAATCATCATCCGGTTCTTCTTAAATACAATCATCAATAATTGACCTCCTTTTCCAATATACCTCATACCGAAGCAAATGTGGTTTTAAAAGGTGATCACCGTGGCTCTCTGCTCTAGAAAAGTGACCCTTATTGAACGGATTAGTGGTTCAATATGTGGTGGAATATCCAGGAATTGAAATTACCGTTTCGTAGGTACCACCTTAAATCCAAGACTTCTTAAATTCAGAAATTTCACCGCCTTTCGCATTTAGTGGATCATTGCGATCACCCCTCCTTCCCAAACATCTTTTTCGCGCGATAAGATCTTAATTACCTATTTCCATATCATCTCCTGCATTTATTCTCTAAAATCCCGCTTCCATGGTACGAAATCCCGGTTTGAGGGTATGAGTATCCAAAAAATTAGCAGGTATTTATATCTTAAAGCAGAAATATTAAGAAAAAATAGTAATCAAGGATAATTATAGGGGGGACGTATGTTTGCATTACCGTGGTACAGTATTATTCTGATTTCAATCCCTCAAACCATTTTGATAATTTTGTTGGGATTTCAATTGTTTAACCTGCAAATGGATTTTCGGAGATGTCTGATAATAGCTTTGCTGGTAGGTGTCATTACCTATGCTCTTAGAAGAAGCTCTATGGTGGCGGGGGGACATACAATATTATTGATTACAATTATTATTATTTTGGTTAGCTTGATAAATAAAAGCAATATTTTGCATAACATGGCCTCTATCATGCTGGGTTCAATGATAATGGGGGCAATTGAAGGGGTGTGGTGTCCGCTATTCTTAAGTCTGACCTCTCATTCGCTTGAGGATCTGGCCATTTATCCCTGGATCAATATTGCATGCTTCATGCCTATATTAGTAGTAGCGCTTATCATTTATATCCTTATACGAAAACATAGCTTTGTAGTTTATAACCTGAACCCGAAGGGGATATAAAAATGGGAAAAAATCGGGATTTAGTAGTATTGCTTACGCTGCTTCTTCAAAGCTTGATTATTATTACTATTAATCACAGCATCCTATCTGCACAGGATTTAGATACTTTAAAAGACCTTTTACCCTGGGCCAACTTAATTGTAGTGATCGTTTTGATATTGACTATGCTGTCCATAAAACAAATTCAGGAAGATGTTGAAAACCGTATTAAAATCAAATTGTTAAGAAAACATGTCCTTGAAATTGAATCACTAAACTTGCTTTTACGCTCTCAGAAACATGAATACGCCAGACATATTCAATATCTCCAATCCCTGGCCTATATCCGTAAATATGATGAATTAATGAAATATATTAATGCTTTAGCCAAGGAATACAGGCATACAGAGATGTTGATAAATACAGGACATCCTGCTATCACTACATTTATTAACACCAAGCGTAATATGGCCGAATCGCAAGGTATAGAATTTGCGGTAGCGGTAAAATGTGATCTTTCTAAAATAACTGTTCCTGCTTGGAATTTAAATAGTATACTGGGCAACTTAATTGAAAATGCCATGGAAGCAGCGATAGAAGATAAGAATCCTCGGATTGCAGTTGAGTTTAGCCACCAAAACGGTTCGTATATATTTTACGTTTCTAACAACGGTGCTACCGTACTTGATAAGAACAAAATCTATGAACCCGGTTATACTACCAAAGGTTCTTCAGTCCGAGGATATGGACTATTCCTGGTCAAGAAATTAATTAAAGAATATGGTGGAGATATTGAAATGAGCTGCGGTAAAAAAACACATTTTACCGTCAAATTGCCGGATGGAGGCCTGGTCGATGATAAGTTCTATCTGCCGGAAGATAGCAGAAGCCTTGGGTAGAAAACTGGAATCGGATAGTGATCAGATTGCAATATTTACTTATTCCCTGGAAATACTGCTGGGAACCATGATTAAATTTACCCTGATTATTATCCTCGCTATTCTATTTGGTATCCTGAAAACAGCCCTGATTGCCTTGTTTACTTTTTCCCTTTTTCGTTGGCTGGGGGGAGGGATACATTTGAGCACTTATTTGAAGTGTCTGATAGCAGGTCTATTTCTGGTACTAGGGATGGGATATGTGGCGACCTTACAAATAGATGAACTTTATTTAATATTTCTGTATCTATTTTCCGTATTAACAGCCGTTTATGTCATTATTTATTGGGTACCGGCAGGGACTGACAAGAAACAAATCAAGGATATTCAAAAACGCGTAAAACAGAAAAAAGAAACGCTGGTAGCTTTAATAATATGGAGCACATTGGTATTTCTTTGCATATGCAATAATTTATATTCCTATGCCCTGGCAGGTATTTTTGGTTCCATATGTAGTTCCTTTTTTATGATGCCGATGGGTTATCAATTTATTGGTACCCTGGATAATTTAATAACTAATAGTAAAGGGGGTGGGGAAGGTGTTTAAAAGACTGCAGAATATTATATTGACTAATTTAGGAGTAATGTTAATCTTGGTTGCCGGTCTGGGGATTGAGCCAAGATCTATTTTTACTCTGTACGAACCAGATATACCCGATTGTTTAAAAAGATAAGGAATGAAAGGGCCTATGAATGTTTTACTTCTTGAGGATGATGTCTATACCCGCGAGTTCTTTACCATGTTGTTGTACGATATTCCTGGAATAACCAATGTATTGGTTACTCCAGACGGTAAGGAAGCAATTAATCTGGCTAGATATCAATGTCCCGATTTGATTCTATTGGATATCGAACTGGTCAATGATGATTTAAATGGCATGGAGGTAGCCAAACAGATTTATAGTTTTAACCAGGAGGCATATCTGGTTTTCGTTACTGCACACTCCCAATATGCAATCAGTTCCTTTGCCGTTCATCCTTACAATTATATTTTAAAACCTATCGTTATCGAGGAATTTAAAGCAGTAATTCAGGAAATTGCCGATAAGGTCAAAATAAAAGATATGCAAAGCGATTGTATGATGGTAGTTCCCTTTGGGCATAAGAAAGACTTCATCCTGAAAGACGAAATTGCCTTTATTGAGGTGCAGGGCAAGCAATCTATTATTAATGCTGAATCGGGCCAATGGATAACTTATAAACCGTTAAATGAACTGGAAAAGCAATTGGATCATAATTTCATCAGGGTTCATAGATCTTTCATAGTTAATTTGGAGCATGTTAAAAGTATAAAAGAAGTTTATGACCGCACCTATGAAATTGAGCTAAGGCATTACTCGCAAAAAATCCCCATGAGCAGAACCGCATATAATAAATACAAGCATCGTTTTAACTAGTATTGCAAGAATTGCCAGAGGGAAATTTACGTTTAGCTACTTCATAAGGGGAGTGGATGTAGAACCCTCCGTAGCCAAAACAGCAGGTGATGTAACGAATAAAAGTATTGCCCATATAATAACTGATAAGATCATTTAGACCGGGAGACAGTCTGTTTCCCCGGTTTTCTTTTCTGGGGGTGGCGTGGGTTACCACGTGCTACTTATCAACAGCGGGCTTTTTGAGTAAACTGATGTTAAGATAATTAAAAAGACATGGGAGTATGCATTTATGAAGATAAACAAGCAGGTCAAGTCATAGGGGGAGGGGTAGCGCCGGGGCATAACTATGAGCCAAAAACCTTTTTCTATAGGGGTTAGAATGGAGCACCCCCAGGAATTTACGGATAAGGCCCAATATGGTAAAACTCAAATACTAGTTTTATACAAGCGTTTCTCCGTTTGATAGCCGACATAAAAAAAGACTACAGCTACGAGCAAAACGCCCGGCATTTTATTTAAACTGCCGGCATCGCTTAATCCTTGCGTAAAAATATTTAAAGGAGAATAACCTCCCGCCAGCATAAATATCAAGCTGTAGGTAAAGGTGGTTATGAGCGGGACAAAGGTGTTTTGCAGTAAAGCGGCCAGCAAATATGCCAGGGCTGTTAAGAACATACTTTGAATGATTAGCGCAATAAATAAAAACCAAACAAAATCGTAGATGAAGCTGGCAGCAAAAAACACTACCAAAATATGCAATACATATAAAACCCATAAGATGATCGTTTTCCCCAGAAGACTATCCCGGTTTTGTTTATATACAAATAGTAATTCCTTGCCCGGAGAGTTAAGGTAATCCTTTAAGACAAAAAGCGACCACCAGGGGGCAAAACAGGGGAAATATAATTGACAGATAACGCTAAAAGACGGGAAAGAGGGGCCGTATTGCTTTAATGAGGCAAGAACTGTCAGAGGAAGTAATATGAATAGAACAACCAGGGGAACAAAGTAGTAAAACCGCAGGTTCTTAAGTTCAAGATATAACCTTCGCATTATGCCAATCTCCTGACCAAACACATATAACCATCCTCCAGGCTGGGCTCTTCGCTGGGAAAAGCCTGCTTATCCTGTGTCAGTACTCTATGGTAGACTACGCCTCCTTTGTCGTTGACCTTAAGGCTGAATTTCTCGCCTGCAATCCCGGCCAAATCAGCTTCCTTAACCTGGTATACCTTGTTCAGGGCGATATTTTTTAATTTAACACAAGATCCGTTGAACAATATTTGTCCCTCGTCAATAACGATGACATTATCACAGCAGGCATCGACATCCTCCACAATATGGGTGGAGATTAGTATCATTTTATCTTGCTTAAGGCAGCTTATCGTGTTTTTAAATCGGACTCTTTCACTGGGATCCAGCCCGGCTGTAGGTTCATCCAGCAGTATAACCTTGCTGTCTCCCAGGATAGCTTGAGCAATCCCGGCTCTTCTCAGCATACCTCCGGATAATGTTTTAACCCGGTCCCTGGCTTTATCCTCCAGATTAACGCTCTCAAGCGCTCTGGCTATCGCGCTGGAGCATTGATTGGAGGCTATGTTCCTTAAAGAACAGATATAATCCGTCATTTCGTACAGGGTGAGTTCCTGGAACATACCGAAGGCCTGGGGCAGGTAACCAAGGTCGTTGTAAAAGCTTTTGGATTTATGTATCGGTTCATCGTTGTATAATACTTCCCCCTGCTGAGATTCAAATAGTCCTGCCATACAGCGCAGCAGGGTGGTTTTGCCGGCGCCGTTGGCCCCCAGCAGTCCGTAAACCCCGATATCCAATTCGAGATTTATGGAGTGAAGCACCTTTTTACGCTGAAAACTCTTGCTCAAATTATTAACTTTGATCATCTTTCATTTCCTCCCTGATGATGCTTTTGACTAATTCCCAAATGTCTTGCGTGCTTCCTGAAGTGTAATAATCATAGAAAACGCGGAAATTTTCTTCTTTGCATGGTGATTGATAAAACAGGTATAAGGGTGCTTTATTACGGACGCTGGAGTCTAAGTCACACATGCGGCGTGCATCAATATCATAGGCGTCTTTTTCCTGCTCATTCATATTTTCCAATGTTTTTTTATTAATCTTAGAGTGCTTTTCATTCAGAGACTGCCATTCATCTATCTCTTGCAGGAGCTGTTCTGAATCCACGGTTTTTTTCAATACCGGATCACTCATGTCTTTCTGCTTAAAGAGGTAGGACAAATAGTCGTATTCTAAGCGGTATGAAGCAGATCGGGGTTTAATTATGGACTGCATAATCATTGTAGCTACTTGCGGGCCGTTAGCACAATAAACAGCCGTAATATGATCACTCATAACGACAGTTTCCTCTATACTAGAATTTATAGTGAAATTACCAGGTACTTGAAAAAATTTCTTGTCAGCCAAATGTTTCAGTTCTTCCGGCTCGGGCCGTTCCAAACGCTTAAAAGTGTCGTACAAGATCTGCTCCGCTTCACGTATAGTCTGCTTTTGGGGTAAATCTTTGCGCATCGGTTCGGCATATATATTATCTGCTATCTCATCGTACATACCGGCAAACACCGATAACCCGTTGGTCTTTCCACTAAAGGTATTGTTGCCGCCGGGCAGATTAGAGAACACTTCTAAATCCGAGTGAACCTTCACCTCATACCGGCTTTCATTGGGGGAGAGGTTGACGACATAGCCAGTCCGCACTACATCATATATATTGCTTCTGCCGGCCTTGGGATAATAGGCAAAATACCCGGGTAAGGTGATGGCCTGCCGGTTGGCATAGTATTTGGGGGATTTACCATGATATTCGAAGATAAGATAGTCTGCTCCTTTTAAGCTGCCTGTACTGATGTAATCACCCTCACGTTTGAACGGGATAGCTTCGTTTTCAGTGCGAACCCGGTCCAGTTTATAGCCGCGATAAAGAGTAAATTCATAGCGGTCCAAATCAGGATTATCGACGGTAACTTTTACGATGGCATGCAGTTCATTGCTCACCGTCAAGTCCATATCATAATTATTAATGTTAAATCCGGCTTTATATCCCCGGTAATCGACCTCCGGTCTATCCTGGTAATAAAGCATGTCACTATAAGGATGGGAATCGTTTCTCAAATCCATTATCAAAGTAGACCCTCTGAAAGTAAACAAAGCGACAGCAAATACCAGTATCAGACAAGCTGTGGCGGTAAATGCCTGTTTGGCTTTGCGGTCGAAACATTCGCTCATTATCAGGGTTAAAGGAAATATGATCCAAAACACCGCTAATATCCATTTTATTGGTTCCATCGGCAAGCCATAGATCGGATCAATGGCAAAATTACTGCCTAACTGGTGGGGAACTAATGTAAAAAAATCTTTAATGCCAAAAAGCACTTTCTCGGTTGGGAAAGAGTTTAGAAGCATATATGATATATGGAAAAAAAGGCTTGAGGTGAAAGTGGTATTGAGCAGCATAAAAAGGACCGTAAGGCTATATACCGCCAATCTATTGCTTTTCAGCTTGGCGGCCATTACTGTTCCTAACATGATACCGGCAATAAATGACAGCCCGAAATAAAGTAGTGATACTTTAACCAGATGAACCAGAAATGGATAATATTGAACATTAATATACTTATAAAAGAACAGCATGAAAAGCAAAAACATTATGACCGGTATAGCAGCCCAGGTCAATAAGCACAGGATGATGGCTTCATAAGCTTGCCATAATCCCTGCCGGTATGTTTTAAAGTACTCCACCATATTATTTTCATACATTTTGATAGTCAGCTCGTAGCTGAAATATATGAAAGAGGCAATTAAAAAAACACAGGGGATAACTAACCAGCGCATAGTCATGAATATATTATTATATTCCATGTATTGGACAAAACGAAAGGCGGTATACAGCGAGAATATCGCCAGCATTACCCAATACGGTACAATAAGGTTTTTGCTGCGCCAGAATACCAGCATGGTTTTTTTATATAGTTTTGTCAAACCGATCCCACCTTATTAGCGAAGTAAATTATAGGGGTATTGGGGTAATACCCCTATAATTTTAAATCAGAATCTGCTATATCTGTAATATGGTGTCAGGTACTGAATTTTATTGTTATGGTTAGGTCATTAACCAACATTAACGGTTTTCTACGGTAGCATAACCTTTGCAGTGTGCAAATTCATCAGGATTGAGTGTTACTCTCCATAATAAATTACCTGACCTAGATGATGATAAACTACCATAGCCGCCTTTCTGCATGGCTGTTACTGCCTCATTAGCCCAGCCGCCTCCATCGGAATATTCTAAAACCATAAAGAGTCTATCCTCTGAACTTTGATAGTTATAACCATTACATTTTGCACCATTTAGGGATGAAATAGCCCCAGAATGCTTAGCATAGCGACTGTCAATATCAACGGTTTGCGAAGCAGCACAGGCAACGGTAGCCAGTACAAACATTAACAGCATTGTAGCCGTAAGAACGGTTAACTTCTCTTTGTATATTATAGTCATTTTTTCCTCCCCTTCCTAACTTTACCCTTTTACCAAGAAAGACATTACTGAAATATTTAAGTATACTCTCCTCTCCCTTCCAAAATATGTTTTTCGCGCGATAAGGCCTTAATTATCTACTTTCATATCATATCCTGCACAGATTCCCTGAACTCCCGATTCCATGGTACGAAATCCCGTTTTGAGGGTATAAG
>Ga0265294_10007495_pt1 | contig 12918 bp, 10 predicted proteins | sample MunlanPumphouse3_FD_192504 | JGI IMG/M metagenome (GOLD analysis project Ga0265294, IMG submission 192504) | Groundwater microbial communities from a municipal landfill in Southern Ontario, Canada - Pumphouse #3 | ecosystem: Environmental > Aquatic > Deep subsurface > Groundwater | place... | reverse complement strand
AAGCTGCCAGTGCTGCTAAAAGAGCGATGGGACTGGGATATGAGCTTTATTCTACAGGTAATCCGGAAAACGACTACCGCAACCTGTTCAATTTTACGGGCAGGGCATCACGCGTAAGCACAAACAAAGAAACCATCCTGGCTTATGTTTACAATTTTGACTTGGGAGAAGAAGCCCGTACGTCACACAACCTGTCACGCGAACTTTGGGTACCCAACGATTTCTCACGCTTTGCCCCAACGAAAAAAATGATTGAAAAATGGCTGACTGCCGATGGGAAAATATGGAATCCGGCAACCGTAAACACTTATGAAGAAGTGTTTGAAAACCGCGATCCAAGGATGAAACAGTCGCTTCTGACTCCTAACACGCCGTGGGAAGGGAAAAAAGATGGAAATCCGAACAACACCAATACCTCTGTGTTCACTTATCCGAAATTTTCCAATGATAAAGACGGATGCATGACCTATTCGGGATATTATCTGTACAAATACGTTGAACCGTCGAAAGTAAGACAAGTAGGACAAGATGACAACGACATCATTTTCTTTCGTTATGCAGAAGTACTGCTGAATTATATCGAAGCCCGCGAACGTTCAGGCGGCATCACCCAGGCAACGCTCGACAGCACCATCAACTTGTTGAGAAACCGCGTTGGCATGGTAAATCTTACTCTGTCAAATATTCCTGCCGGCTCTGACATACGTACTGAAATCAGAAGAGAAAGAACAGTTGAGTTGTTTTTTGAAGGTCATCGCTACCTTGATCTAATTCGCTGGAGGGAAGCTGAAGTGCTTGGTGAAGATCTGCTTGGCGTTAATCGCCGCTGGCTCGATGAAAACAAACTATCGGCAGGAATACTGAATACACTCAAATGGAAAACTGTAAATGGAGAACAATACCTGATCATTGAATCGGGTAGGACATTTAACCCGGCTAAACATTATCTGTTATCCCTGCCTCTCAAGCAAATGCAACGTAACCCAAACCTAAAACCAAATAACCCGGGGTGGGATTAAAAATTTGTCGCTGACTAGGGAATATTGTTTCTTGTGCGTTTTAATTTTAATGTATAAACTAATTTGGAGATGGTTTATAAAATAGCTTCATATAAGAAAAGATTATTTTTTGCGTTTTTTTTGATTCTGTTGGCTTATCTAACTTCTGATGCACAAACGCTGTCAATTAGGGTAATGTCGATGAATATGAAAGAAGGTGGCAAACTGGCTAACTTCAACGCAGAAACTTACAGTGCCTGTATCCGTGAATACAATCCAGATGTGGTGGTGTTTCAGGAAATGGATAATTTCACAACCCGTAACGGAAACAAAGACCTCCTCTCCGAAATGGCCGTTAAGCTGGGGATGTTTCCCTACTACGGAAAAGCATTTACTTATGCTTCCGGTGATTTCGGCAACGCAATCCTCTCAAAATATCCATTCTATAATGCCCGTACGTTGATATCACAACCTTCCGGCGCTGTTGAAATGAGAGCATATTCCTGGATTGATCTGGTTTTACCGAATAAACGCAAAGTCAGAATAGCCGTTACCCACCTCGATGTATCAAGCGACGATCAGGTACGTATCAGCATGCTAGCCACCATCAATTCCAATATTTTGACTGACAACAAGTTACCAACATTGCTAATAGGAGATTTCAATGCTACTCCGGATGCTGAAACCATGAACTATGCCCGGTTCAAATGGCAAGATATCGGCGAGGGAACAGCGAATACCATTTCAAGCAGTAATCCAACCAAGCGTATCGATTATGTAATGGGATACCCGAAGAGTTGGATCAAAAAGGGTTATGAGGTTGTGTGTTATCCCGGACTTTCCGACCATTGTTTTATTGTTGCTGACATTGAACATCCGTAAATAAAAAATGAATAGACAAAAATTAAAAACAATATTGCTGATTTCTTTTTGCATAGCAGGATTCTCCTTCTCATGTAAAGATCCGGTGACGGTGGACGAAGGCTATGAAGCACCGAATCCTCCGGCAGAAGTCAACCAGCGAAACTTGATAACTGTTGAGTTTTATTCCCGTCTGAATGAGGAAACCTTATTTCAAAACAATGAGTCTGAACTGGTGGTCAACCGCATTTCCAGCATTACTTCTCCACTGGCATATTTGTTCGACCGGTCGGATGCAGTAATGGGACAAACTTCTCCTGTAGTTGAAATCGGATGGCAAACCCAAACTAAATCCTTCTTCGTCCAAAACACCCTGAGTGATAGTTACGTACAGGGAACAGGAATGATAGTCAGGCCAATAGTTAATGTCTTTGAAGGCGCAAGCATTCCCGACACTTTATTTATCGGAGGATGTACCTTAATGGCTCCACTCGGAAATCCGGTTACAGTAACGCTAATGACTTGCAAACTTGACCACAAAATGCAATTCCCTGCGTTGGTCAATATACTTGGCGATGGGTTAAACACGAACAAACTGGTAATTGGCACAGTGAAACAGCATATTTCCGAAGACATGAAACATTTTCTGAAACACCACCTAAAGTACTTCAGACTTTCATTCCATGAAACAGGTTTAGAAGGGAGAACCCATCAGCTTTTCATCCTGACACCTATAAATTTTATCGGGCGTGAGGTTTTATCTGCTACCGTTGGAACTTTACCCATGTATCAGTGTAAAATAGAATACTTAAAAACATTAATATATTGACCCATTAGCACATTATTTACGTATGAACAAAATGAATCTTAGAAGCTTATTTTTATCATTAGTGCTTATAACAATCAGCGCTGTAAGTTTCGCGCAAACAACCGAACTGAATGTAATGACATTTAACCTGCGTTTTGGAGAGTTGGCATCGTTGGAAGACATGGCCGCTTACATTAACGAACAACAACCTGATTTGGTTGCCTTGCAGGAGTGCGACTGGAAAACAAATCGTGAACGCGCACCAAAGCAATCAGGGAAAGCATTTGTAAATGAACTTGCCTATCATACCGGTATGTTTGGAATATATGGTAAAGCTATTGATTACAGAGGTGGATATTATGGTGTCGGAATCCTTTCAAAATACCCAGTTGTCAGAAGTGAAAGGGTGTTTCTACCCAACCCCAGGCCTAAAAAAGAACAACGTGTGATGTTGATTACTGAAATAGAATTGCCTGATAAATCAATCGTATCCTTTATTTCTACTCATTTGGAAGTGTCGTCGGAAACGATAAGACAAAAACAAATCAAATTCATTAACAAGAAAATCAAAAAAATCAAAACTCCGGTAATATTGGCAGGCGATCTGAATGCTGTACCCGAATCCAAAGAAATTATGACCGGATTCCCGCGTTGGTTCAATGCTACGGATACCGTTTTTACTTATTCAACGATGAAACCAGCAATCAAAATTGATTATATCTACGGATACCCAAATAAGCTTTTCGGTTTGATCAAAACTGAAGTAGATACCAATTGCGTGTTATCGGATCATTTTCCTGTATTTTCAGTTATCAGGGTGAATAATAAATAGTTAATCGAGAAATGTAAATACTAACAAAAAAATATCATTATGAGAAAGATCAATTTTCTATTCCTAAGCGTATTTGTTGCGATGACAACCTTGTTTGTTGGGTGCGACAAAAATGAAATCAAAGAAGCAAACGTTCAATTCTCTTTAAATCAGACAAATTTTGATGAGTTGCACTTTGCGGAACCTGTTCAAATTACAGGAACCATCACAGCCGACAAGGTCATAACTGGTATTTATTTCACGGGAGTAAAGCTGGAAAACAATAATTACATTGCAAAAGGGGATGCACAGGAATACCTGGTCAAGGGAACAACCACTGTAAATCTGGATATGGAATATTTTGTTGACAGCAAAGAAATCTCTCATATTGAAATAAAGGTTGTAGTAGATAAAACATCAAAAAGCCAATACATCCGTGTAGGTTCTGTGATCGGGGAAGCCAAAGGTTCGGCTTTTCTGGGACAAGTAATTCTTCGTGCTGACACATTGGTCTGGAACGCTGAAAACATGCCGGATGTATATACTACCCCTAACACTGGCGCAACAGCCAATACTTCTTCATTCTTCTCCATTCACGGAGTTGATATCGATGGACAAAAAAAGCATGTACTCACAGCTGATGAACTGCGCTCAGCACAAGGACTGAACGGGAGCTTCTGTTTTCTGAATGTATTACAAAACACTGCCAACAAAGATTACATTGGAAGTCAGCGTGGCTATATGTTCTCCAACCTCTTGCCTTCTCAACTAGGTGGTGGAACTACCGGACGGCAGTGTGATTTGTATGAAATCGAAGGGAAAGCGATTCGTCAGGCTAATATTGACACCACACAATTCAAAATTATTGCCGGATCATGGATTGGAGGAGATTGGAAAGAAGCCCGTTATAAATTTGTGGATTCCCTCTTTATGGTGATAAGTGATGAAGCAACCACAGAAGCAACAAAACTCAAAGCTTACTATTTGTTGGGTAAAATTCAGACAACACTCGACAACTCAACATTGGGAGTAGAGGAAAACCCTACCAGCTTAGGTGCCCTGAATTACGCCCGTCGCCGGACTGATGCCGGAACTTCCGGCACAAAAGTGATGGTTGAAAACTTCCGTGCAGGAGATTATATCATTCTGAAAAACGTAAAAGCAGGAAAATTGTATTACGGCATCATGCAAATTATACAAATGTACGATGACACACAGGCTTTCGTAAATATAGAAGGTGTCGGACAGAAAATCGGTCGGGAAGAAGCTAAACTGCTTTTCCACAAACCATTGATTCTGAACATCAAAGTTCAGACCCAGTTATAAAAAAGACACGTGTTTAGTTAACAACAAATCTATGTTCATTTTGATTCAGTTATTATGAGTATCGTCACCGTCTCTGTTATGGTTCTGTTAAGCATTGTACTTATTATTCTGCTGACCTCTGTTGTCAGGTTGAATGCTTTTGTGTCGTTGTTTGCCGTATCGTTATTGCTGGCAATAGCAACACTACCTGAACAGAGTATCATAGAGGTTCTGAAACAAGGTTTCGGGAACACGATGGCCTCCATCGGTTTTCTGATTATTTTTGGAGCGATTATCGCCGTGGTTCTTGATCAAACTGGTGGAACGATGAGCATTGCCGGTTACATCCTCTCGAAAACAGGAACCAAGAAAGCTGCTTCAGCAATGGGGTTGACCGGTTTTATTGCTGGGATGCCCATTTTCTGCGATTCTGGTTTTATCATCATGAGTGGACTGGCGAGGTCATTCAGCGCAAAAGCAAAGGTGGCACTGCCATTCGTTGCTTTTGTACTAGCCACCTCACTTTATTCGGTTCACTGTCTGATTCCTACCCATCCGGGAGCTTTGGCTGCTGCAGGAATCATGGAAGCTCATCTTGGCAATCTGATTTTGCTGGGAACTTTAGCTGCCATTCCTGGAGCGTTAGCTGCTTTCTGGTGGATCAAGTGGAAAACAACCCGAAAGAAAATGACTGAACATATGGATAAAGAAACGGAACAAAATTACCAGGAACCTGTTTTTGAACAGCTTCCACCGGTCATTTTATCCTTCTTACCTGTTGTTGTTCCGATTCTGTTAATTGCTCTTGCCTCCTTGCTTACGGTATTCCGTGCATCTGAAACCAACTTGTTTGTTCAAGTGTTGATATTTCTCGGCCAACCGATTATTGCCCTGCTCGCTGGAGTTTTATTGTCATTCTTATTGATCAAAAAACCAAAAATCGATGTACTGAATAAGTTATTTGAAGGAGCTATACAAAAAGCTGGACCCATTCTGATCGTCACAGCAGCAGGGGGTATGTTTGGATTAGTAATCAAAGAAACAGGAATCGGGGCTTATGTCGGTTCTCTGTTGCTTGAAACCGGAATGGGATTGGCTGTACCTTTCCTGATTGCATTTTTACTAAAAACAGCACAGGGTTCTTCAACCGTGGCCATTATTACGGCTGCTTCATTTGTAACACCTATGCTTCCCGCACTCGGATTGGATTCTGAAACTGGTAAATTACTAACCATGCTCTCGATGGGAGCAGGCTCTATGATGGTTTCACATGCCAACGATTCTTATTTTTGGGTTGTATCCCGATTTTCCGGCATCAGCATGAATACAACATTAAAAGTTTATTCCTCTGCAACGGCTGTAATGGGTGTTACTGTATTTACCTGTGTCTGGATTGCTTCGCACTTTATGTTATGAGCTTATGAGAGAAACTGCCGAGAAAATATTCCTTGCAGGTGTCGAAAGGGTTTTGCCCGACAAACTGATACGCTCCCGGATGCAACTATCGGGAGATGTTCTGACCATTTGCGGAAATAATTATAACCTGCGGAACATTGAACATGTTTACGTGATTGGAGCAGGGAAAGCCGCTGCGCTCATGTCGCTCGAAACAGAACAAATACTCGGCAGCCAAATTAGCGCAGGACACGTGGTTACAAAATATGGGCACGGATGCAACCTTCAACGGATTCATCTTTCTGAAGCAGCTCACCCGGTTCCGGACGAAAATGGAGTTAAAGCGACTGCGGAAATTTTTAAGATTGCCCGGAAAGCAAAAAAAAACGATTTGGTTATTTGCCTTATTTCCGGCGGAGCTTCTGCTTTATTGGCTGATGTTCCTCCAGGTATTTCTCTTGACGATCTTGGTATCACCAACAAATTACTGATGAAATCAGGCGCAAATATCCATGAAATAAACACAATAAGAAAACATTTGTCAGAAATAAAAGGTGGTCAGCTTGCCAAAATTATTTATCCGGCAACTTGTATCAGCCTGATTCTTTCTGATGTTGTTGGCGATCCTCTTGACGTGATTGCATCGGGGCCAACAGCTCCTGACACTTCCAGTTTTGACGATGCCTATGACATTATGAAACAATATGAGCTTCACTCGCAACTGCCGGATTCAATAATCAAACATCTGTTGTTGGGTAAAAGAGGAATCATTCCAGAGACACCTGATAAAATGCATCGCTGCTTCCAAACAACCCAAAATTATATTGTGGGAAGTAATAAAATAGCCCTTGAAGCCGCTGCCGAATTTGCTAAAAGAGAAGGTTATCAAACACACATCATTACCGACAGCCTACAGGAAGACTACAAACAGGTTGCCGGTTTAATCATCAGCACAGTCAAAAAGCATCTTGAAAATAAAACGGACGATCGCCCAATCTGCCTGTTGTTTGGAGGTGAACCAACCGTAAAAATCGAAGGCAATGGCCTCGGCGGCAGAAATCAGCACCTGGCACTTTATTTATCCACAAGATTGGAGAACATGCCGGGAATAACCATCCTTTGTGCAGGAACCGATGGAACCGACGGTCCAACCGATGCTGCAGGCGCTGTAGTTGACAGCACAACGGTAGAATCAGCGAGATCAAACGGATTAATTGTATCTCAATACCTCGAAAAATCGGATTCTTACAATTTCTTCAGCAAAACGGGCGGACATATCTTTACTAAACCAACACAGACCAATGTGATGGATATGATTGTTGTTATTATAGATCAGCAAAAAACATGCATCTAAAGAATCTATTATTAATCTCTTAAAAATAATTATTATGAAAACAAAAGCTTTACTTTTTTTAATTGCAATTGTAATGTGTACCGGCTTATCTGCTGCAACCATTACCGTAACGACAAATGCAGCTAGTGGTGACGGCTCTCTGGTAGCTGCCATAACTGCAGCCAACGACAATGATTCAATCATCTTTAATTTTGATGCTGAAAACAATGAAATCTTACTGACGGATGTGATCGCTATGAAAAGCATTGCTATCAATGGTATCAATTTAGCGAACGACTCTAAAGTAATCATCAAACAAACCACAGCCGCAAAGAATTTTTTCACCTTGGCGGCAGGGGTGACCGGCAGATTTTATAACCTGATTTTCGATGGCTCTGCTGGGGCTACCAAAATATGTATTACTGCCGTGAATGGTTCTACTATCTTAATCAATAACTGCGTGTTTAGAAATATCAACAGTGGAACTGATAATGGTGGAGCCGGAAGACTACAAGGAGTAATCAGAATCTATAATTCGCTCTTTGAAAATAACACCTGTGCCGGATCTTATGGTGGTGGTGCGCTTTGTATTTATAACGCGGCTGATGCGATCATTGATAAATGTACTTTCGTGGGTAACTCTTCTACAGGAGGAGCAGGCAAAGGTGGTGGAGCTATTGTGGCAAGAGGAACAGTTGCGAATCCGTGTAATGTATCAATCACCAACTCTACTTTTGCCAACAACATCTCCGAAGGAAGAGGAGGAGCACTAATGTCTTCTGTACAGAGTTCTTCTGCTTACGTTGCTGATGTAACCGCTATTAACTGTACTTTTACCGGAAACAAAGGGGATGGAGCTGTGGCTGCATACACTAGTGTAAAAGGGACCAGCAAGCTTAACCTGGTCAATTGCCTGGTAACAAATAACATTGATGCTGCAGGAACCAGCTATTCAGATTTAATTGCAAATGTGGGTACCGACCCAGCCGGTGTTGCAGAAGTAAACGTTAATAACGTGATCTACTCGACAGCTTCCGAAACCATTGATAATACCGGTAAAAACTGTATCCAGGTGGCTGACCCTGAAACAGCTAATATTTTCAAATCTCTGGAAACTTTTGCCACAGATAAAAAACGTCCGGTTCTAACCGACTCAATTGGACAAAAAGTGGCTGAAATTTCATCATCAAGTATTGCCAGAAATGCCGGAGTTGCCACATTAAGCGGTTATATCATCCCGACTGATGACCAGCTTGGTGCCGATCGCCCGGCTACGCCTGCTATCGGGGCAGTAGAATATATCATCGAAACCAGTATTCCTGATATGAAAAATAACTCCCTGAAAATATTTTTAAAGAATAAAAGAGTTTCTTTCAATGGTTTATCAGGAGAAAGTACCTTGTCAGTTTATGGGCTCACCGGAAATTTGATTCATCAATCTTTGATAAAAAACCATGAAGAGGTATCACTGGATCAGATTAAAGATAATCTGGTGATTGTGAGAATACAAGATAAAAACTTCAAAGTATTCCTGAAATAAATTATCAGGTACAGACAGGTCAACACAAAAACAACCATCAAAAACAAATCATCAGGAAAACTGTGTTGCACCTGTCTGTCTTCTTCAACCTGCCAGATCAATGAAAAACAAATTGAACATCAAAATTTTATAAATATTTGAATATGAATAGACTGGATTTTATAAAACGTATGGCCTGGGCGCTTGGCGGCGCTACTGTGTTGGGAATCGACCAATCTCTTTTGCATGCAGCACCCAGCGACAAAAACATCATGCCCAAAGCGGGCGAGCAGTTTGACATCTTTAACGCCAATGTACAGGGACTGGAGGCTAAGGTTATCAAACCCGTAACCGTCATCATCATTGGTGCGGGAGGCAGGGGAAATGCGTATGCCACCTATGCCCAACGGTATCCCAACGCCATGAAGATTGTCGGCGTTTCTGATATCAACGAAAGCAGGCGCAACATGATGGCGGATGCTTTCAATATCAAGAAAGAAAACTGCTTTGGTGATTTCTCAGAAGTGTTCAAAAAAAGCAAACTGGCAGATGCAGTTGTTATCAGCACTCCCGATGATGTGCATTATGAACCCTGCATGATGGCGTTAGAAAAAGGATATCAGGTGCTGCTCGAAAAGCCCATTGCTCCGACTGAAAAAGAATGTACCGACATCCTAGCTGCCGCCAAAAAGCACAACCGGATTGTGGCTGTTTGTCATGTATTGCGTTATGCACCGTATTTTGTAGCACTCAAACAGGCCGTTGATTCCGGTGTAATCGGGGATGTTATCAGTGTGCAGCACCTTGAACCCATCCTGTTTGACCACATGGCACATTCTTATGTCCGCGGAAATTGGCACAACTCGAAGAAAACAACGCCGATTATTTTAGCGAAATCCTGTCACGACTTAGACATCATCCGCTGGATCGTGGGCAAACCTTGTACGCAAATTTCTGCCGACGGAAGTCTGACTTACTTCAAAGCATCTAAGATGCCTGCCGGTGCGCCGGCTTTCTGTATGGATGGGTGTCCGCATGAATCAACCTGTCCATTTTCTGCTATAGATATCTATGTGCGTCGCAAACGCATGCTGAAAGTATTCGATTTGCCCGAAGTAAAAGATGAACTGATCAAAGAAAAACTGCGTACAACCGATTACGGACGTTGCGTGTTCCGTTGCGACAACGACCAGCCGGATCATTACGTGGCCAACATGGTTTTCGAAGGCGACATCACCGCCTCCTTCAGTATGGAAGCTTTCACCTCCTATTCCGGTCGCCGCACCCGCATCATGGGCACCAAAGGCGACATCGTAGGCGATATGGCCGAGTTTGTGATTACCGACTTCCGTTCCAACAAAAAAACGGTGTGGAACAAGCAGGTTGAAGAACTGGAAGCTTACAAGGATGCCGGACACGGTGGTGGTGACCTGGGATTGGTGCGTGACTTCATACAGGCGGTGGCCGACAATAATCCTTCGATTCTGTCGAGTACCATCGACGCTTCAGTCGAAAGTCATGTTATGGGTTTCAGGGCTGAAGAAAGCCGCTTGTCGATAAAAAAAATAAGAATTTAATTGATGCGAATAGAGCGACGGTTGAGAATGACTCAAGATAGAACAAGCTGTTTTTTATGAGATGTTTCATATCTTTAGCAATAATTACGATGTTTCCGGTGTTCCTTTACGCCGGGAACATTCCTTTCATGATTTAAAACCTGAAAACTGATAAAAGACTGAACTCTCAATCTTTTCGTATTACCAACCACGCACAAGTAATTGTCGTAAGCTTCGAATATTTTAAGAATGTACCAATTAGATTTAAAAAGCTTTAATCAAATTTTTGAAAAATATTTTCAACGATTTGTGTTTTTTGCAAACTCTTATGTTAAGGACATAAGGGTTGCAGAAGATTTAACTATGGAAGCTTTTATGTTATTTTGGGAAAACAAAGAAACCTTACATACAGGAACCAATCCTCCAGCTTATATTCTTACAATAATAAAAAACAAAAGTATAAGCTATTTACGCCATAAACAAACACATTTAGACTTGACAGAGAAATTAGCAGATCATTATAACTGGAAATTAAATCTTCAGATTGCTACACTTGAAGCATGCAATCCTGATGAAATATTTTCTGCTGAAATACAGGAAATTGTGTCTAAAGTTTTAGCTGACCTCCCCGACAGAACAAAACACATCTTTAATCTTAGCCGTAACGAGAATCTTTCTCACAAAGAAATATCCGAGAAACTTAACATTTCGACAAAAGGTGTTGAGTTTCATATTACAAAAGCCTTGAAATTGTTACGAGTAGCTTTAAAAGATTACAATCCGGTAATGATTTTTTTGCTGATTCTTTAAATATTCACTTTATCACTAGGGTTTGTTTAATTCCATTCGTTATATTAATATAACAAAAAAACAACTCCTTCTGAATAGCCAAAACAAGTTATTTATATGAATAAATTTCAATTATATAATTTTTTTGCCGGCAAATCCAGCATTAACGAGGAAATAGCCATTCGTAAATGGATAGAAGCATCCGAGCAAAACAAAAAAGAATTTATGCGTGAACGCAAATTATTTGATGCGACCTGTCTCAATCGACAAAACAACACCTCAAAAAAAAACAAACACATCAGTATTTCTGTTAAAACAATCCAGCGCATTGCGGCAGCTGTTGCTTTAATAATATGTCTAAGCCTTTTTCTAAAGAATTATTCAATTGTTGAAAAACAAGATTTACTTACCGTAATGAATACGGTTACTGTACCTGCAGGTCAGAGAGTCAAACTAACATTATCTGACAGCTCAATTGTCTGGTTAAATTCATTGAGTACATTTAAATATCCATCAACTTTTAAGGGCAACAGAACAGTGGAATTAAACGGCGAAGGGTTTTTTGAGGTAAAGTCCGACAAGCATTTTCCCTTTATCGTTTCAACTTCAAAAGGGTGTATAAATGTTACCGGTACTGTTTTTAATGTTCGTGCTTTTGATAAAGATGAGGTTTTTGAAACAACCTTACTGGAAGGAGAAGTGAAAATTTACACCGAAGGAAAAAACAACAAAAATATTGTATTAAAACCAAAACAAAAAAGCAAATTGCTAAACAACGAACTTATCGTAGAAGAAGTTAGCGATTTTGATGAATTTTTATGGCGGGATGGTTTAATGTCATTCAAAGAAAAAACATTAGATGATATTGTTAAAAGATTTGAACAGCAATATGGTGTTAAAATTGTTATGAACCAGGAGAGCAAACATTTATTTAGACATTCATATACCGCTAAATTTAGAACATCCGATGGGTTAGATTACAACCTGGACATATTGAAAAAAACAATATCATTTGAACAAAAACGTAGTAATGACAATCAAATAATCTTCATATACTAATAGAAATTAACATGCCTATGAAAACACCTCAATAAAAAACCGATGAATGCTGCAACATTCACCGGCATAGATTTAACTCAATTAAGTAACCTTGGTAATTAACCCAAAAGCATACAAATGTATGAAAAAGTACGAATCAATTGGTACAAAATTAACCAATAAAAAACTATTTAAAAACACGTTAAGACTTCCAACATTTTTGTCCATCTTGCTGATTATTTTTTGTCCGGTATTTTCAACCCAAATTACTTTTGGACAAAATGTTAAAGTCACTATTCAAAAAAACAATGTAAAACTTAGTGACGTTCTAAACGAAATTGAGCAACAAACAGACTACTTGTTCGTTTACGATGACCAGGTAAACATTAACCAGCAAGTTTCAGTTAATGCTAAAGAAGAAGCTGTATCTAACGTATTAAGTCCCATACTTACTAAACTCAATTTAAGTTATGAGCTTAAAGGAAATCACATTTTAATCTCTCTA
>Ga0265294_10007493_pt1 | contig 12920 bp, 14 predicted proteins | sample MunlanPumphouse3_FD_192504 | JGI IMG/M metagenome (GOLD analysis project Ga0265294, IMG submission 192504) | Groundwater microbial communities from a municipal landfill in Southern Ontario, Canada - Pumphouse #3 | ecosystem: Environmental > Aquatic > Deep subsurface > Groundwater | place... | reverse complement strand
TTACATTTCTTTTTCTGTTATTTCATATTCTGTTATTTCTTTTTCTGTTATTTCTTTTTCTCTTCATTAAGCTTTTTCTGTTATTTCTTTTTCTCTTCATTAAGCTTTTTTTGTTTTAATTCTCCCACACCTGCATTCTTTAAAGTGAGCAGGTACCGGGTTCTCGCAGGAAAAATGAATAAATATCGTCTCCAGGTCATCGGGAAAATCGACAACGAGTTAGATCAGGCGTATATAAAACAGGCGTATATAGAACATCACTGTTTGAATAGTATCTATTTGAGAAATGTCAAAAAAGTTGAGGAATTGCAGCCAGAACAGGAAAAGAGAAATAATGCCGGAGTAAATAAGTCTTTATCTGTATGCTATAATTATCTGTATGCTATAATTCTTATCAAATAGGGCAATTGATATCTTTCATGTATTTAACATCTCTTTTTTCTTTCAAATAGGTGAATACTATGGATAGGAGACAACGTTTTGAAAAATACGACTGGTTAATCTCAAAAACTCAAAGCATACTTAAAAATTATGAATGTCCAGAATCATGCAACGCGAGCTGCTGCAGACATCATATTATTGATTTTCGCAGAAAAGAATATGAGAAAATCTTAAAAAATGTAGATAAAGAAAGTGCCAATATTTTAAAATCGAATGCAGTAAAATCAGAGCTGGAAGGATGTTATAAAGCAATCGTCGGGCAGTGCCCATTATTGACAAACTCGAAATGCAGAATATACAATAACAGGCCGGAAGCATGTAGAAATTTCCCGTTTGTAATTTTTCCGGACCCGGAAGCAGGATTTGGTTTAACATTGTTATTGTGCCCGATATCTGTTAACATAATTCAGGATTATGCGCAGTGGTATAAGTCCGTAAACTTAACAATGTATAACCAGCTAACTGCCGTGTACGAACAGTATAAAAACATAGGCGAAAATAATGATTTTTGTATTCAAATGAAAGAGCAGAATTTAGATTCGTTCATAGAGTTTCTTGAAAAGAAGTAATTGTTATAATTGTTATTCATTTTCTTTTTAAATTTCTTTTCAATATACTGAGGTTCTGCATAAAATATACTCCCTCTCTGCAAGAAGTGTACTGCTGGGATTAGATATTGAAATACACCTGTTATTTTTCTTTTTTCCTTCTAAGTATACCAAGTATCATATCCAAACTTCCTATACACCCCCACATCACAGCTATAGATATGTAGGGAGAATATCCACCGACAAAATATGCGATAATAAAACCAATTGCCGCGACATAACATAACGAGGCAATTATAAACCATATGTTTTTGAGTTCGATAAATCGCTTCTCGATGTGTGCCGTTGATTCCACAGATGTCAGTTAGTCTTAATGCTGTATAACCTTATTTAACCGGAAACTTAAATTTTTCTGCTATTTACTAAGATGTGTTTTCGATGGAGTTTTCAAGCTCGATGTGAGTAAATTAAATTAATCTGAAACTTTCCTCCACGCTCGCATGCTCGCGAAGGGAATAGATATCGAGCGACATCTGGATAAAAGAAAAAAGTAAAATCGATAACTTTATTCACAAATCGATAGCTTTATTCACAAATCGATAACTTTATTCACAGATCCCCTTGCTGAGCAAAAATTGTGTTGCGGAACAATATTATCAAGAATTTCTATGAATCAACGAACTCACTCATTCCAGGCCCCACTTCTTTCTGAACTCAAGCTTCTGCTGGCTGTTCATCCAGTGGCTGCCGTCACAGTAGGGCTTATTCTCTGACTTTCCGCAGCGGCAGAGGGTTACTCTGTTCCGGGGTTCGTACATGCTGCCGTCTGCAGATTCAATGGGGACACCGCCTCGAACCCAGAGAGGGCCTTCACAACCTTTTTGTTTGTCGTGAACCAGTATAATAGACGGATCAAATTCTTTTTCAAAGGGTTTGCCTGTCTTTTTGTCCCACAGGACCAGCCGCCCCGACGGGCAGATCATGGCTTCCTCTATGGCGGTTTGTCGGGCTTCCGGGTCGTCTGATTTTTGTATGAGATCCCTTATTCCTCCAGACCGCTGGCAGAAACGGGAATGATCACAGAGCTCGTAGACATCAGTGAGTTTTAAATCAGGACCTTCAAACGTTTCCGCTTTTTCCAGGTAAGGCGTTCTGCTGGCTGTTTCGCTACCGTCAAAACCGACCTTACGGTGTGCCCCATCACAGAAGGGCTTGTTTTCGGATGAGCCGCAGCGGCATAAGATATAGGCTTCCCGCCGGGGGTATTCCTTTATATCAATTAAATCTCTCGTGTGGCCATCGTCGTCTGTAACAATTACCTGTTCTAAAAGCGGCACTCCACCCGTAACCCGATACGGTCCATCCTTGATTATCTTAATCCTCATTTCTTTCTCATTAGCTGCCATAATCATAATCCCCATTATCTCATATAATGCGGTACTGGATATTTAGTCTGACTGTTCGCATCTTTGATGATTTTTATGTTTTCCCGATTTATACTGTATCCAATAAGAAAGCGTGTTCTAGGATTGGTCAGGTCCTCCAATCAGGCAATAGATGATTACTGCTGTGGACGTATTAGATAGCTATCAGACTACCTGACGGTTTTAAGACATGTCTCATTTCCTTAAGTGCTTTCAAAGTAGGTAGGAATCGAACAAAGGTAAAAGTTGTAACAATCAGAGTTTCGTTACGATGATTTTTCCACATATACACGCTCAAAGACTATTCCGGTCTGGACTTCAGATATCTTCGTAATTAAGAGGACAGTCATGCAACTATTTTCTGAGTTTATTGGAAGTCAAAAATAAGGCTTGTAAGTGTAAGGGTTTCAAGGCTGAGGGAGAGGGATCAGAGACAGATGATTACGGATTTCTAAATCTCACTTCTCCACCGGAGATAAAATAAAGTTTAGCAAGCCTGATAGTGCTGGGTGAAACAAAAAATCTTTTAACTTTTTAAAACATATAAAGAAGAGTGAACAATGAAAGTGCAATCATTGGTTCCGGTACAGGAGAAATAGAAGTTACGAGTCATGCTGTAACAACGAGTCATACTGTAACATTATATGGGATACCGGTTGTTTACATTGTTATTGTAGCATTATTTGTATTACTTATTTTATATTTATACTGTAGAATGACAAGAAAAGAAAGACACTGTATGAGTAAATCGAGTTACTTAAAATTGTTTTTTGTTTTATTTATCCCGCTATTTTTTTATAATCTGTATAATATGTATAACAGTTCATGGTTTTACAATGTCTATGCCAAATCGTGGTGTAATACTTTCTGGTTTACCCATACTATTTTTATTATTATGAATGCGAGTACTGTATCTATATTGGAATCTATCTTTCCGTATTTATTCATAACTCTGAGTATATTAATAAAAAACTGTTATCGTAAACCAGCTTAGAGAGGGTCTTGAAATTAAATTTTTATTGTAAAAACATTTGTTTAGACTGTCATACACGGATATAACGGTAATGATTTCAACGGTGAAAAATGGGAGAGAGGTGTAAAGACCCAGCAGTGCCTTACTAACTCGGAAGGAGTTATTAAATCTTTTTTAAATAACTATCTTAAACTTCCCTCCACTCCCGCATGCTCGCGAAGTGAGCAGATATCGGGCGGTTACTGGCAGACCTGTTACTTCAGTACAGCTGTTTCACCTTACGGTGCCAGAACAGGAGTTATCTATCAATAGGGATATATAAGTATAATCACAGATTATTAAATCACATAAACAGAGGGAATTATTATGGCGAAACCTATTGAGTTCGGGCTTGTCCTTGAAGGAGAGGATGTAAAAGAATTCATGAAAAATGAAAAGAATCCTGTAGTGACCGATGAAATGGTAGAGATGTTCAAAAAAGCTAAAGAGATATATGATAAAAATAGGTTTTGAGTTTGTCTTCTATCATTCTAAATTCCGAACTTACTATCTTTCCTCTTAATAAAGCAATGACTTTTCTTCTTTTAGTTGTGCAAGTCCTGAATTAAGTGATTTTTTGAAAGAAGATGCTTTTAACGATCAGGAAGATTTGATCAGTAAAACGAGTCTATGCTTCTGGAAAGGTGAACTCGCAGGATATATTACTTTAGCAACAGATACAATAGGAACTAAGGAAATATATGTATCAGACGGACTCAAACGTTATAAGTACAGCAAATATCCGGGAATTAAAATTGCAAGATTGGCAGTAGACTCGAGATTTGAAAGAAGAGGAGTAGGCACATACCTGTTATTTGCCGGGATAGGTAAAGCCTTATCAATTTGCGACAGCGTAGGATGCAGATACATTCTTGTAGATTCGAAAAAAGAATCAATCGGCTTCTATGAAAAATATGGATTCAAGCTTGCAGAGAAAAATAAGAAAAAAGATTTCTCTCCTATGTATCTTAACATGCAGCCGATTGTTGCTAAATTAAAGCTTGAGAAATCAAGCTGAGAATAAAGTGAATCCTCGTGATATTTCTGCATACTCAATAAAAAATTGATAAACCGTTGTTTCTTTTTAATATGACATTTTTTGCACCAAAGATCGTTATTGTTTTTCTTATAGCTTTTAGTTTCCAAATTTATTTTTTAATTTATCTTAAAACTTCCCTCCACGCCCGCATGCTCACGAATGCATTTTTAACTTTTCAGAATACAATTTTGTGGTTTAAATCTCCAGTAATTCATCAGGCAAGCTATGAGTATTTAAATAAAGATTCATAAATTAATATTCATAATAATTATCTTATAAGTTTTTACCAGGAACTAATATTCATTGATTCAGGTTATAACAGTTAGAAGCGTCGCAAAATGGGGAGGATGTCAGGCGCTGAACAATAACCGGTTTAATTCTGCGGGTCCGAATCATTCTGAGTTTATCAGGAGCTATGGGAGGAATATGTTCCTGATAATTCATAAAAAGAACCGTCTGTGGGCTGAAACTACTGTATAAAATTGGGATTGGGTTATGAGGAATTTGCATGCCGGGAACTTCTGACCGAGAGGGAATCCGCGAAGCGTGGGACATATACAAGAAGCACACCCTGTCTACCAGCATTATCAATGAGATGGTTATACGGGACAATGAGCTGACGTTCGTAACGCAGGAGCATGGTGAGATACCTGTTACAGAAAATTATGGGTATGGTCTCTATTACCACGATTGCAGGTATTTGAGCGGTTTTCTCATCCGACTCATGGATACGCCTCCAACGCGGGTTCTGTCCAGTGATGAGAAGGGGTTCAGATCGACTCTCATGGTTACCAATCCTGAAATGAAGGATTGCACTGGCACCACAGTCCCTAAAGAAACGCTCCTCGGCACCATTGCCACGGTCATACCAGGCTGCATCCGGCAAAGCCATACTATCCGAAACTTCAACACGTTCCCGGTATCCTTAAACCTGACATTTGAGTTTGATGCAGATTTTGCAGATATGTTTACTATCAGGGGAATATACCCGCCGACTGCTGCGAAAGTGCTACCAGTCCGGTACGATGGTAAAAGTCTTTACTTCTCCTACGAAGGGGAGGATAAGCTTTGTCGCAACACGATTATAACATTTGAGCCATCGCCCACGAGGGTAAAAGAGAAAGTATGCACCTTCGAGCTGAAGATAGCCCCCCATGATTTACAGACTGTAAACGTGGAAATCTCTGTCAAGGAGATCAGGCCCGGGCAGGAACCGGAGCGGCCAGTAAAAAATCCCGACCAACGAATGAACCAGATCATGAGGTCCTACGTCGCAACCCTTGAATGCTGCGACTACATACCAACCAGCAACAATATTTTCAATAGCATCCTGTCTCGTTCGCTGGCTGACCTGAAGATGATGCGCATGAGCCTTAAAGGACATGAGTTCCACTCGGCAGGGGTACCGTGGTACGACGCACTATTCGGGCGGGACAGCATCATTTCGGCACTCCAGATATTGCCTCTCGAGGCTGGGCTGGCAAAAAGCACGCTGCTGGTGAACGCAAAATACCAGAGCAACAGACTGGATGACTGGAGGGACCAGGAACCCGGTAAAATGCTTCACGAACTGAGGTTGGGCGAGCTGGCTAATCTGAACCTGATCCCACAGACACCGTATTACGGCACTGTCGACGCTACTCCTCTGTTCCTGATCCTCCTTATCGAATACGTGAACTGGACCGGGGATATCGAACTGGTCAAGCAGCTGGAAGGCAATGTAGACCAGGCACTGAAATGGATCGATATCTACGCCAACACGGAAGGAAATGGATTTACCTATTATGCAGTGAAATCCCCGCTGGGCATTTACAACCATGGCTGGAAGGACTCACCCGACTCGATTAGCCGTTCAGATGGAACCCTGGCAAAACAACCGATCGCTGTTGCCGAAGTTCAGGGATACGTGTACATGGCAAAAAGAGGGCTTGCACCGCTGCTCAGGCAGCTGGGCCGGAAAAGTGATGCGTCCAGGCTGGAAAAGGAGGCAGGAGAACTGAAAGAGAGATTCAACCGGCATTTCTGGATGAAAGACAGGAAATTTTTCGCCCAGGCACTGGATGCGGAAGGGGTATGTGACGTGATATCGTCTAACCCGGCGCAGTGCCTGTGGACAGGAATCATCGATCAAAAATACGTAAAATACCTGGTCGACAGAATCTTCAGAAACGACATGTTCACAGAATGGGGCATTCGAACGCTGTCCTCAAAAGAACGCCGGTACAATCCACTCGGGTATCACAACGGCACTGTCTGGCCGCATGACAATTCAATTATTACCATGGGCTTGAGAAAATATGGTTTCATCAATGAGATGTCCTTATTGTTCACGGGCATGTACGAGGCTTCCAGGGCTTTCGAGGGTTACCGTCTGCCTGAGTGCTTCGCCGGGCTTGCACGCTCGGAATACGGCATTCCCGTGAAATACCCGGTAGCCTGTAGCCCGCAGGCGTGGGCTTCTGGAACCATACCGTTTATGCTCACAGCCTGCCTGGGCATAGCTCCAGACGCCCTGAATAATCGGCTGATCATCAACAAACCCCATCTGCCTTCGTGGCTTGACAATGTGCAGTTCAACAACGTGAAAGTCGGAAACACACTGACCGATCTGAATTTCAGGAGGATGGAAGAGGATACGCTGGTCAACGTATCCAAGAAGAGCGGGGACATCAATGTGCTCATCGAGTATTAAAGATACCAGGAAATAAATGGAAAAAGTTGAAGGAAACAGGATTAACGATAAAATCAGGAGAGCATTATGGTAAAAATATCAATCTACATCATAAGCACCTGCCCGGTATGCCGGAAAACAAAGGAATTTTTCCGAAAAAGAGGCATACCATTCGATTTTGTAGATTTTGATCTCGCCAGCGAAAGAGAGCAGGACAGGATAGCTGCCGAGATGGTGAATGGCACCTGCGATACAGGCTTCCCGTTCGTCAGGATCGGCGATGTTGTGGTCATCGGGTTCAGTCCAGAGAGGTTTGAACAGCTTTTGAAATCGGAGAATCTTGAACAGGCGGCCAGCCAGGCTTAACGATATGGTCATTATTGCAGGAGACAATGACCTTTTTACAGGGTCATCAAATAGTAAAAAATTGGCCTGTTGCACGTAATAGTTGCAAACTGGGATATATTGACATGACCACATTAAAAAGATGCTAAATGCAACTGCCTCATCACTGAAAATTCAGAAAGAAATAGATGAAGCTATCTGTGGATTTCCAATGGAAGGCCAGGTGAAATTTCAATACGAATAATTATCGATATTTGTCAATTTAATTAACATCAATTATTACCTGGCACTTTTGCTACTTTTTTGACTTTACGCAAAAGATCTTTGCTAGCCATAAGGAAATCCAGGAAACGGATTGAGAAAGGAAACATTGAGAATTGTCGCTTTCTCCTTCCGCAAAAGCATGATAGGGGCACAGGCAATTTTAATCTTGTGTCCTTCGGAACGGCTTGCCTCGCAAATATAAAAAGCCCGCTTCTCATGTTCCACAGAATGCAAAAGGGTGAATCCACCCCCATATTCGCTGTAGGTAACACCGAATAATTTCAACAGTAAAAAAAGAGTTTAGGCGTAAGGATCCCTTAACGCCTTATTAACGCCGAAATTCCTGCGCTCCTCGAGGGTCTTGCGGTTCTTGTCGATCTTTTCCTTCGCAAGCTTCCTGAGGAGATCGAGACCTGGCTTGACATCCTCGATGGGCTTCGTCTCGAACAATCCCTCATCGACTGCTCTAGACCAGACTTCATTACCCTTTCTGGTGCGGATAAAGACCGTAGACCAGCCTTCCGGGCTCCCGACTGAACCTGTCGAGATGTCGCCGAGATTGGATACATAATCGAGGCAGACATGGCATCCTGGCTGCTCATATTTGTGTGTGTCCTTGAGGGGCACGGTGGCAACATTTCCACGGTCGGTGTATACCCAGAACTTGCCCTTCGTGATCTCCATTTTCTTTACAGAGCCGAGGCTCTGAGCCGCATGGTCCTCTACAATGGTCTGCATTGACTTGTATGAGAAATTCTCCATACAGAAGAGACCTATTGCGAGGCCGATCTTCTCCGGGACATCCCGCATATTCATGGGATAGAGTTGAGCCTTCCTGACAGCCTGCATCTGACAGCAAACACCTGTAACACCTACCCTGTCGAGTCCGTAGGACCTGGTTGCTTCCTTAAGCCAGGAGATCTGGGGGCTGATATTGTAAATTGTTCCCCGTGCCTTGAGGATGTCCTCTCGGCTCATAGCAACGAACGGTTTCGGCTCCCATGGTCGGTCTCCTTTGCCTGTCACAATTGCCCCGTCTATTATCCCCTGCTCAAGGGCGTAGACCATAAGGGTTGTGGCAATACCGCCGTCCTGTGACTTCTTAAGAATCTCCCTGTCCGTGCTCCGTGCCGAGACGCAGGCCGTATATTTGCCGAGATATGGATCTTCAATCATCTATCTCACCTCACTTAAGTGCTTCAGCGATCATATCGCTAATGGCCTCGAATTCATCAATCACTTCAAAGTTGAAGAACGACCTCGGGCAGGCACCATAACAGGAGCCGCACTTGATGCAGAGGTCACTCTGGCCCTGCGGCTTCCCTAACTCAATCGTGATTGCACGCACCGGGCAGGATGCAGCACAGGTGCCGCAGCCAATGCAGAGCCCCTGGTTGATCACGTCGTCCATAAGGTCGCAGAAACAAGCACTGGTACCGCGCTTTGCAAGATCCATAAGGGGCTTCAGGTACCTGCCAGCTAGAGCCTTCTGGTCCTCATCGCCTTCAAGGAGCAGGTATGCCATTACAGCAACGTTCCTTATGAGCTCCGGACTCGGGGGACATCCCGGGATGTAGACATCCACGTCTATGAGGTCCCCGATAGGGAGAAAAGACTCGTGCTGGGGCTGGTTATGCTGCCCACCGCGGCTGAACCTTGTTATGTTCCCATAGCATGCGCAGGAACCGAGGGCTACCACAATCTTTGCTTTCTCTCGCGTTTCCCTGATCTCTTCCACAGATTCATGGTCCTGAATGCAGACCGATCCCTCGACGAGCGCCACGTCCATCTCAGGAACATGCCGGACGTCTGCAAGCGTGAGGCTGTAGACGAGGTCGGCGTAGTTGTCCAGTATCTTGATGAATCCCAAGTTGTTATCGGCAGTGGACACGAGGCAGCCTGTACAGCCGCTCAAGTGCACATGCCCGAGCTTGATCTTGTTTGCCACTGGTTTTGCCTCCATTGTAGCTTCCATCTTCTTCTCCGTCGCAACCTGGGTGGGCTTGCCTTCCCCGCCAACGGTCTTCTTGATGGAGTTAAGCATTTCCATAGTTCATCCTGATTTCCTTTATTATCTCGGATACAGCTCCGGGAATGGCTCTCTGTACCTCATCTGTAATCCCGATGTCCATCTCGGGGGCAGAAACGTATTTTTTCTGGCACACAAGGACCCGGATAAGGATATCGTCCTTAATGCACTGGAGAGGCTCGGTCAGGTCCCAGGAGTGTGCATCCAGATAACTGCCTTCCGGGAGTTCGTCAACAGTAAGCCACCTGAGCTCACCTGGCTCTCCCCCGAAGTCCGCTATGTCAACGATGATAAGGGCTTTTGTGGACTCGGGGTTAAGGAGAGTAAAGACGAAATGCGGCCCACCGAGTCCGGCATCAACAACCGTGACATTCTTCGGGAGCTCCATGCCCTTGAGCCTCTCCACTACTGCAGGTCCAAACCCGTCGTCCGCATAAAGAGGATTGCCACAGCCTGCCACCACGATCTCGGAGTACAGCTTATCCATTTCCTTCACTGGATGATCCTCTGAGCTACTATCCTGTTCTTCTCGTCTACCACAATCATGTGGGTTGCACATGATACACACGGGTCATAGGCACGGACAACCATCTCTGCGATCTGCCAGGGAGCACCCTTAAGACCGCGGCTGCAGGTTGGGAAATTCCATGTGGTAGGTACAAGCATTTCATACCAGAGCACACGCCCGTCCTTCACCTTTGCAAGGTGGATATCAGTCCCACGTGGAGCTTCGTTAGCTGCCCAGCCCATAGACCCGTCTCCCTGGGGGATGTGGTCGGCAATAACCTTACCCGAGGTGTCCAGGTCATCAAGGCACTTAAGGATGGTATAGAGGCAGTCCGGGTATTCCATCTGCCTGGCGATGTGCTGGGCGAAGGTGCCCTTCTCGTTAAAGTTCTTGAAGGTAGCAAGCCTTGCCCTCGGACCAACTTCAACCGGCTGACCGTCGTAAGTCGGAACACTGTTGCATGCCTCCATCTGGGGGTTTGCTCTGGTTCCGGCCTTTGTTGTGCCGCCTATGGGATAGTTCGGGTCCTCAAGATCGATTGTCACCTCACCCATATACCATTCCCATGGACGGGTCTCTTTCCACCTGGTGACGTCCCATGTGGGGTTTTCATCAAGGCTGGATGAGCCGTACATAGGAGACGTGGCCATGACACCCTGGTTATGATACCCGAGCGTTTTTGGAATCGGGATATTCTGGCCTCCCACAGTAACGTATTCACGGTTCTGCATGTCCCTGATAACATCGAGCATAAATTCCATCTGCTCGTGGACAAGAACAAGGCCTTCTTTTGCCAGGTCAGCTATTTTCTGCTTTGCCCGCGGACTCACATTCTGGTACATCCCTCCGATTCTGGGGTTGGAGGGGTGGATTGCCTCGCCGCCTGCGATAGCTGCAATGGTCTGTGCGATTTCACGGATGCGGAAGATTCTTGTCGCAACGCTCCTGAAAGGCTCCTCTTTCGAGAACGGGTTGATCTTCGTCTCCGTCCCGGGGATATAAAAGTCAGGGAGTATCAGGATGTTGTGCAGGGCGATGCTGTGCAGGCGGTTTGCGGCATGAAGAATTACCCTCAGAAGTTTTGCATCCTTGGGGATCTCGCAGCCGATAGACGCCTCCATTGCCTCGATGCTCGCCAGACAGTGGGCGACGGGACAGATTCCGCAGACCCGAGAGGCAATCTTCGGGACCTGTTCCATCGTCTTGCCTATGGCGAGCTTCTCAACACCCCTGACAGGGGTGATAGAGAGCCAGTCTCCTCGCTCGACTATACCCTGATCGTTCACCTTCAGGGTAAGCTTGGAGTGCCCTTCATGTCTCGTGGTTGGAGAGATCTCTACAACTTTCGTCAATGGTATTGCCTCGTTTTCGATTAGATGTTCTCGTATCTTCTCCTTTCAGAGAGTCACGATTATAGCGATATAGTATTAAATTCAGGAAATTCGGGTTCAGGTCAGGACCTTCATCTGATAAAGCACTCCATGTGGAATGCATCCCTTCCTTACTATTTCAGTCTCCGTCAAATTACGGAATTTCCGGTAAGGATGTAGGCCTGATATCTTAAAAATATACCAGAAACATGAAGCAAGAATGAGAATTGAAGTTAATCGTCATTCATTGCCTTAAATGTCTCTTCAATAAAATCACTTCAAAAAAATATCTGTTCATATATAAAATCTTCTATATTTAGCCTGGTTATGAAAATTTATGAGAAAATGGGAGATATGAAGCCCTGCTCACATAAATATTTATATAAAAAACAGAAAATAATTTCTGAGCAAAAAGAAAATAATTTCTGAATAAAAGTCAGTTCAGCACAGGACTGCAAACATGTTTTCTGAAGGAGGTAGACTGCCAGTTCAACTTCTAAATACTGTTTTATCGAAAATGATTTAGAAAACTTTAAACCTCATAAAAAACCATATTTAAATAACGTCACAGGCACTGTCCTTGAAAAATGAGAATTGAAAGATGACCTGAGCTGAATTCAGAAATGCATCTGCATTTTACTGGGGCTGAATTCAGGAAAATATGTCTGCATTTTAACTGACGTATGGTCATTGTTGTGGCTATTTTAAATAGATCGTCCAATCTGACGAACTGAATTATCTACATACTGTGCAGGGGATTAGAATCATGCAGGACGCAAAACTGATCAAGGTAATTGCAGAGTATCTCGCTAAATGCGCGGAAATACATGCAAGAGGCGAACCAATACCACCTGAGAGCCTGGAAGGTTTTACGATTGATATTGTAAGCTGCCTGGACGTGGTTGACATAGGTGATATCGGTAAGGAATTGGTCCCACTGAAGAGAGCACGTACAATTATCAAACTTGCAAGGCGTGAATTTGAATGGCAGCTGGACAATATGGAGCACCCGGAAGACTGGGAAACCTGCCTGCGGAATGCAGCATCCGGAAATGTATGAAATAGATTTAGAATTTCCCTGAAAAAACTTAAAAATTAGAGCCTATTTCTTTTCTCTGAGTGTGAGATCTCTTGATTTTTCATTGAATTTATTAGAACTTACGTGTTGGAACAGTAGTTCCGATTTGTTATAGTTCCGAATGACAACTTTCATTCGTTTACAATTTTTCCTTAATAGTTCATGAAAAATGTTTTCATCTCATCGATTCT
>Ga0265294_10007492_pt1 | contig 12920 bp, 10 predicted proteins | sample MunlanPumphouse3_FD_192504 | JGI IMG/M metagenome (GOLD analysis project Ga0265294, IMG submission 192504) | Groundwater microbial communities from a municipal landfill in Southern Ontario, Canada - Pumphouse #3 | ecosystem: Environmental > Aquatic > Deep subsurface > Groundwater | place... | reverse complement strand
TGACACGGGCGAGATACCCGGAGGGCCGGAACACGAGCATTGGTTTCTCCGTGAAAGGCCTTATTGGTTGTCAACCATCCCGGGCTTTCGAGGAGAGGCTCTTTCCCGGGTTGGTTGAACCGGAGCAGGAAGAGCGACCGTGATCACAAGGCATCCGGGGAAGAGGGCCGCGATAATGTCATAGCGGATTGATGCTAACGTATATTACCACTCTTGCACAGGAGAAGGCACGTATGATATTGGCGGTGAGACCTTGGATGTCGGGGTAATCGGTGTTGGAATAATGGGCAGAAATCATGCCCGCGTGTACTCGGAACTGAAAGCGGTGGACTCGCTCTACCTGTACGACCTCAATCAGAAAGCGGCCAGCGACCTTGCCGGAGCCTTCGGAGCAACGGCCTCCCCGACCGTTGAGGGCCTGCTCGGGAGCGTGGACGCGGTGAGCGTCTGCGTCCCGACGCCCTATCACTTCTCCGTTGCGGAGCAGGTCATCGGCGCCGGGGTGCCGCTGCTCATCGAGAAACCCATATGCGCAACAGCGGAAGAGAGCCGGCGGCTTATCGAGAAGATCCCTGAAGGCCTCGTCGCCGGCGTCGGGCACATCGAGCGGTTCAACCCTATCGTCCCGGAGATCAAGAAGATCGTCAAGAGTCCCCTCTACATCGAGATGAAGCGGCACAACCCGGCGTCGTCGCGGGTGAGCGGCTCCTCGGTCGTCGAGGACCTGATGATCCACGACGTGGACATCATGCGTAACGTCCTCCTCCCCGATGGCGGCTACCGCCTCGCCGGCAGCGGTAACCAGGACGTCTGCAGCGCCCTCTTCTCCTTCGATGGGACCCCGGTCTACCTCTCGGCAAGCAGAAAGTCTTCAAAGAAGATCCGGATGATCTACATCGAGGAAGAGGAGTTCACCATCGAAGGGGACTTCATGGCCCAGGAGATCTACATCCACCGGAAACCCGGCCAGTATGCGGTCGAGGACGAGCGCTACGTCCAGGAGAACATCATCGAGAAGGTGCTCGTGAACAAGCAGGAGCCGCTCAAACTCGAGCTCTCGACGTTTATCGACTGCGTCGGCCGCGGTCGGGAGTTCCCGGTCAGCCCCGCTCAGGCGCTTCTGAATATGGAGATCTGCGAGGACGTCGCACGGTGTTTTACCGTATAGGATGGTTTTTACATGAGTGACAGGTTACAATCCATCATCAACGACAAGGGCCCGATCAAGAAGGTAGGTGTGATCGGGATGGGATATGTCGGCATCCCCGCCGCGGTCCTCTTTGCGGACGCTCCCGTCTTCGACTCAGCCCTGGGATTCCAGCGTGCCTCCGCTTCATCCGGCTACAAGGTCGCCATGCTGAACCGCGGCGAGTCTCCGCTGAAGGGTGAGGAGCCGGGGCTTGAGGAACTGCTGGCGAAGGTCGTCGTTGCGGGGAAGTTCCGTTGCACCTCGGATTTTTCACAGATCGCAGAGTGCGATGCGGTGACCCTCGCCATCCAGACACCGTTTAAAGATCCCAAAGACCTGATCCCCGACTTCTCGGCCCTGATCGAGGGGCTCCGCGCGGCGGGGAGACACCTCTCGGAGGGGACGCTCGTGGTGCTCGAATCGACGGTCACCCCCGGGACAACCGCCGGGATGGCCCGCGAGATCCTGGAGGCCGAGTCCGGGCTCGTCGCCGGTGAGGACTTCGCTCTCGCGCACGCCCCCGAGCGAGTGATGGTCGGGCGCCTGCTCCGGAATATCCGCGAGCATGACCGGATCGTCGGCGGTATTGATGAGGTCTCGACGGCTCGGGCGGTCGAACTCTACCGGCCAGTCCTGACGACCGGAGAGATCATCCCGATGACCGCGACCGCGGCCGAGGTGACGAAGACCGCCGAGAACGCCTTCCGCGACCTCCAGATCGCCGCCGCGAACCAGCTCGCGCTGCACTGCGAGGCGATGGGCGTCAATGTCTATGACGTCCGGGCCGGGATCGACTCCTTGAAGGGCGAGGGGATCACCCGGGCGATCCTCTGGCCGGGCGCCGGGGTCGGCGGTCACTGCCTCACGAAGGACTCCTGGCACCTCGAGCGGGGTGCACAGGTCCTCGGGCATGGCGACCTCTGGTACCCGCACGGGGCAGAGTCGATCTTTGGCGTCGCACGGAAGATCAACGAGTTCATGCCCCAACATATGGTTCACCTGACCCTCGAGGGGCTCAAGCGGACGGGTAAGTCCCCGGAGGGCGCGAAGATCGCGCTCCTCGGGTGGGCGTTCATCCAGAACTCGGATGATACCAGGAACACGCCAGCGGAGCCCTATCTCACGGCGATGGAGGAGGCGGGTGCCGTGGTCAGGGTCCACGATCCGTTCGTGAACGACTATCCGGGTATCGAGGTCTCGCACGACCTCGATGGGACCCTTGCGGGAGCGGACGTCGTCACCGTCTTCACCGGCCACCACCACTACGCCTCCCTTGACCCGGTCCGGGTAAAGGAACTCTCGGGCCGGGAGCACCCGGTGATCGTCGACGGCAGGAACGTCGTCAACCCGGACCCGTTCATCCGGGCGGGCTTCGTCTACAAGGGCATCGGCCGGGGTGACAGGAACGGCCATCCGATCCGGTAGTGACCATGAAGATCGTATCGATCGTCGGTGCCCGGCCGCAGTTCATCAAGTGCGCTCCCGTCTCCCGGGAACTCAGGAAGGAGCACGATGAAGTCCTCGTCCACACCGGTCAGCACTACGACCACGGCATGTCGGAGGTCTTCTTCGAGGAACTCGCTATCCCGAAACCCGACTACAACCTCAACATCGGCTCCGGCACTCACGGCCGCCAGACCGGGGCGATGCTCGGGGCGATCGAGGACGTCCTCGAAAAGGAGAACCCCGACGTCGTTTTAGTCTACGGCGACACGAATTCGACCCTCGCAGGCGCGCTTGCGGCGGCAAAACTCCATATCCCGGTGGCGCACGTCGAGGCGGGGCTCCGGAGCTTTGATCGCCGGATGCCCGAGGAAGTGAACCGGGTGCTTACGGATCACGCATCGGACATGCTCTTCTGCCCCACAGAGACGGCCGTCCGGAACCTCGCGGCCGAAGGGGTCACAGAGGGCGTCTTCCTCGTCGGGGACGTGATGTGCGACGCGATGGAGTACAACCGCACGGTTGCAGAAGAGCGCTCCCGGGTTCTCGAAGAGGTTGGGGTCAGGCCGGGGGAGTACCTCGTTGTCACCGTCCACCGACCGTCGAACACCGACAGCAGGGAGAATATGGCTGCCATCCTCGGCGCGCTTGGGGAGGCTGGCCGGCCGGTCGTCTTCCCGGTCCACCCCCGGACACGGAAGTACCTCAGCGATTACGGCCTCCTTGCGGAGATGCTGGAGAACATCCGAATCATCGAGCCGCTCGGTTACCTCGACATGCTCCACCTGATGGCACATGCGGAGAAGATCCTCACCGACTCCGGGGGGGTCCAGAAAGAGGCCTACATGCTTGGCATCCCCTGCATCACCCTCCGGGAGAACACCGAGTGGGTCGAGACGGTGGAGGCCGGGTGGAACGTGCTCGTGGGAGCGGAGAAGGAGAGGATCGCCGCGCAGATCCGTTCACCCTTCTCCCTGACGGACCAGCGGATGATCTTCGGTGCAGGGGATGCGGCAGTGAAGATCGCTCAAATCCTCCAGCGGTGGAAAGACGTGTGCCGTGCATGACGGTTTGGGCGACGTGGACAGACCATACCGCCCCGACGGTGCAGCGGCTCTTCGTTATGCAGGTCGCTTTATCTCTGGGTGGACGTTAAGACCCTTAACCCCGTCAACAGATGAATGTCTGCTCCTTTCGTCTTCTCCAGATCGCCCGGAATTCTCAGATAAATGGTTTGCGACCGACGATTTAATAAAATACTTTATGGTGAAAGGTCAATGAGATCTATGGTTATCTTGAAGTTTCGGGATGAGAGAGCGCTCTCTACCAATCCCTCCCTGCGATTGATAGCCCGGATACGTTTGAAGTTGAAGTTTAACCCGGCCCCGGACGATAAAATGTCAAGCAGAACACCCGAATGCGGTGAGTTCTATTGCCCAGTGGTAGGAGCATCGCTGCCGGCGGGGGTAGAGACAATGTCGGTGCCCCGTAGACCGGTTGTGACAGGAGATCGATGATGGATGCCGGTAACTATCTTCTGCCTCTCTCCTGCAAGGGGTTCCCCGACTTGCAGTACCAGCCAGACCACCGGTGCGTGGGAGGACCGACGGTGATACGGGCGTCTTTGATGCACAGGCACTGTGGTAATTCCGGAGGTGTTCAATGAATATGAAAACGTTTATGACGAAAGCATACCGTGTAGATGGCCCTGCGTCCGTACCGATTACAGTCGGGCTCTATGGACTGGATCGGATCAGCTGGCGTACGCGTCGATATGCCGAGAGACTACTTTACTGGTATAAGTGCAGGCAAAACGGGCAACCTATCGCGCACACTGACTATGGGTTCTCCCTGCACCTGAATCCCAGCGATGAGGGGTTCTCCAGGGAGATCCTGTGGGGGAAAAGAGAGTCGTTCGCTGCAGAATACTATATGCAGTTTGTTGACGACACTGACGTGATCTTTGATATCGGCGCAAACATTGGATATTATGTGAACGTCGAGCGGAAGGCTGCGCCACAAGCGCAGATCTATGCATTCGAACCGGTCAGCGAGACCTACTCATATCTCCTGAAGAATATACCGGACGCAAATGTATTCCCCCATAAACTTGCCATATCCGACCGCGTAGGCACTTCTAAGATTGCCATCGCAGAGAACCGGAATCTGTCGACGATGATGTCAGACGGAGATGGGGAGCCCGTCACCACAACGACGCTCGATACATTCTGTCGCGAACACGGCGTCACCCCAACCGTTCTGCGGATGGATACCGAGGGGTATGAGGTGCCTATCCTACATGGAGCGCAACGTCTAATCGAGTCGGACTGCCCATTGAAGATCTTTATGGAGACACACCCCACGCTTGCTGGGATTGACACCGAGCTCAAGCTGTTCCGCTGGTTGGAGAGAAACGGATTGGAGGTCGATCGCTTGTTCCTCTGGACGCCTTTCTCCGACTCGCCACTGTGGATGCTTCATGATAAGTGGCTGGAACGGGAAGCGAGATTGGAAGGGGTTAACATCAAGATCGGAGAGAATCCGGCAACGATGCTTGAGCAACTCACAAAGTCCGGTCTCGGGGCACTTGTATTCTGGCGTAGAGTCTCTCCCGGTAAGGGAAAGTCTGGGGGCGTAGAGGGCTAGAGGAACTGAATCCCGTCAATCTTTCTTTTTATGTGGATAGTTTGCTCCCACATGTTGAAATCTCCAGATCGGATCCCCTGAGATGATGATGGCTGAATGTTATTGGGCAAACAGGAGCATTTACAGATGAAGATACTGGAGATTGGTGGGTGCTGTGCGGGCGTCCCACAGATCCTTGCAGATGCGTTTCGGACAAAGCATGTGCAGTGGGTGCCGCCTCCACAGGGGTATGCTTCAACTGACGAGATCACTCTGCAGAAACCCGGGATCACCACGCTTGAGATCGAGCAAAAGTTCAGGCATCTGGACGAGTTCCTCGGCATAACCAGAGATTACGATATACTTCACTTTCACTACAGGACATTCCTTCCCCTGTTTGTTGATATACCGCTTTGGAGGATCTTGGGAAAAAGGGTCATTGTCCACTTTCACGGTGATGACATCCGTGGACATTCTCTGAAGGCAAAGAACCCTCTCCTCTCTCTCGCAAAAGTGTTCGTCTCTACTCCGGACCTCCTAGATTCGGTGCCTTTTGCCGAGTGGCTGCCAAACCCGATGCCTGTGTTGCCTAGAACTGGCGAACATCGGTTTAACCCGCAGAACGAGACGCCGATAATCCTCCATGCCCCCTCGGATCGGACACGAAAAGGGACGGACACCATACTACAGGCAATAGAACTGTTGCAGGGCAATGGGTACGAGTTTAAATTCAAGCTGATTGAGAATAAATCTAGAGAAGAAGTGCTCTGTGAGATAGCGCATTCAGATATCGTCATAGATCAGGTCGGTGTCGGCATGTACGGCATGATCTCGCTGGAAGCGATGATGCACCAAAAGCCCGTCATCTGCCACATCGAGGAACGGTATCTTGAGTTCTGTGAGAACTGTCCAATCTACAGGGTGGATCCGACTCCGGATAGCGTTGCATCCGCCATCCGTGCTCTGCTTGAGAACCCTAAACGGCGTGAGATACTCGGAAGGTCTGGCCGGCGGTATGTGCAGACGGTGCACTCGATTGAAAGCGTAGCAAGACGGATCAAGCAGGCTGCAGACGCATTCTGAGACCGATTAGCCTCATCGTGAATGGTCTGGTCGTCTTAAATGCCCTTGTCCCGCTGAGATGCTTATTGAGACTATTTGTCAATGTATTTGAGCTCTGCGGGGTGATTGCCTATCCTCCGAGGCGGATGTTGCTCTAGAACGCTGTTCTTGCTGTATCCCGGCTCTCCCGCAATTGTAGACCCCCCAGTGTGGATCTGGAGTTCACTCTGGAATAGAATGACCCGGTGGTCCCGTCTCATATGGGGATCTGCCGGATCGTCGCAGTATCCCACCGGGGTGACCTAGATATATTCCTTTCTATGATGAAGAAGAGATTTCCACCATGAGCGATAATTATTACAAAAGGAAAACATCATGTGCGGGATTACGGTGCTGATTATGCGGGGCGAATCGTCGGAGCAGCTCACGTACATCACGGCAATAACCGACACACTCCGGCATCGCGGCCCCGATGATGAGGGGTTCGCTCTTTTCGGACACACTCCTACACAGATCTCGGTATTCGGCGGCGAGGATACACCCCAGCAGGTATATGAATCAGACGTGCCTTATGTCCCCCGACGCCTTGTTCCAGATACTACAGTTGGGGATGCAATATTGGCGCTCGGCCACCGCCGCCTCTCCATCATAGACCCCACACCAGCCGGTCACCAGCCTATGTGCTCTCCGGACCGGAGATACTGGATCGTATATAACGGAGAGATATATAACTATCAAGAACTCCGCCTCGAACTCGAGACTTATGGATACCGATTCACCTCTAAAAGCGATACGGAGGTTCTCCTCGCCGCATACATGCACTGGGGCCGCGACTGTCTCCACCGCCTCAATGGCATGTGGGCGTTCGTCATCTACGACACTCATGAACAGATATTGTTCATCTCCCGCGATCGTTTTGGAGTTAAGCCCCTTTACTACTGGTTCTCACCTGAAGGGTTTCTCGCGATGGCTTCGGAGATCAAGGCTTTCACGGTCCTTCCCGGATGGAACCCCCGGGTGAACGGGCCGCGAGTCTACGACTACCTGGTCTCGAACCTCCTCGATCACACATCCGAGACACTCTTTGCCGGGGTATACCAGATCCGGGGCGGCGAGGCTGCGGAGTTCCGGATGAGCGATCTCGATACCGCTCTTCCTATCTACCGGTGGTACCACCTTGATCCGCAGCAGTTTACCGGGACGTTTGATGAGGCAGTCGCGGATTTCAAACAGCTGCTCCAGGACTCGGTGCGTCTGCGTCTGCGTTCGGACGTTCCGGGTGGATCCTGCCTCTCAGGTGGGCTCGACTCCTCATCCATCGTCTGCCTGGCAAACGACCTTCTTCGGGAGGAGCAGAAAGAGGGCTTCCAGAAAACTTTTTCTGCCTGCTCGGACGTAAAGCAGTATGATGAGCGGGAATACGCTGAAGAGGTCGTTGATGCGCAGGATATTGAGGCGCATTACACATATCCTTCCTTTGAAAAGCTCATCGAGGATCTCGATGAGATCGTTTGGTACCAGGACGAACCGTTCAAGACGACAAGCATCTATGCCCAGTGGCTCGTTTTTGAGCTCGCCGCAGATCACGGGGTGAAGGTCTTACTGGACGGTCAGGGAGCAGACGAACAACTCTGTGGCTATCAGTGGTTCTTCGGGTGCCGATATGCTGATCACTTCCACAATATGAAGTTGGGGCTGCTCTGGCGGGATATCCGGGCGGTTAAGTCCCGGCATGGGTTCTCCGAGCTTCGATCGCTCTCTATGATGGGGTACTACCTGTTGCCCCCCTCCGTCAGGCAGATCATGAAACCGTATGCAACGGCAGATCAGGCCAGACCCTCCTGGATCCGCACCGACCTACTGTCTGCCCATAATGGTTCCACGCGCAGGGCAGGTAGGTCTTCTCCGGCACGACCGGGGTCTTCCTTCACGACCACACAGTCGATTGCTCTGGACCAGATGCTGCGCGTAAGCCTGCCCAGCCTCCTCCACTGGGAGGATCGGAACTCCATGGCGCACTCTGTTGAGTCAAGGGTGCCGTTCCTAGACTATCGCCTCGTCGAGTACGTGATGAGCCTTCCCGAGGAGTACCGCATCCATGAGGGAGTGACCAAGCGGGTGCTGCGTGAAGCGATGACGGGTATCCTCCCGGAGAGGGTACGCATGCGTATGGATAAAATGGGCTTCTATACGGCGGAGGAACACTGGCTACGGCATGAGGACCCCGAGATCTTCCGCCAGTTACTCAGAGAGGCTGTGCAGGACTCGCAGGGTGTTTTAACGAGGGAAGTTCTCGATAAACTGGATAGCATGCTGACGGGAGAGGAACCCGTCAGCGCACTGGTGTGGAGATGGCTCATATTCGGACGGTGGATGAGGATCTTCAATGTGCAGACCGTAGATGCCGGCCTTGAGTTTATCGGCAGCTCCGGGGTGCGGAGTAATCCCACATGACGTAGGGGCCGACAGGTATACTCTCTCTGTCAGTTATCCCTGCCCAAAAAACAGGTCTTCATGCTTCGCTCTCCTGCCCCATGTAACAACCCCGGGAATTGTGGTATTCGGAGAATTTGACACCCTCCGGGCGGTTGTCTCGGAACATCTTCTCGATGGGGCCGCATTCCTGCCGGCCCCGGTCCGGGCCCTCACCCCCTCTGTTCATCCGGGATAACCACTTATCGGGCTCACTCATTCCGGTTATCAGACCGGTTATTCAATGAAAAATATATATCTCCCCACGTAGATACGGCCCTCGCCAGACGGCTGGATAATCCAGCCCCCTGGAGTCCGGGGGAACTCAGGTGCAGCGGCAAGAAAAGGAAGAACAAAAGAAGATATTTCTGGTAGCTCCTTCTGCATCTACGTTCACACAACGTGATCTGGAGGCTCTCAGGCGGGAGTACCGGGTCCGGGAGACCGTTATCAGCAACTACCAGGGAAGGAACGGCCTGAAGCGGTCCCTCCTGATCGCGTTCGAGATCTTCCAGGGAGTCCTCTGGGCCGATCTCACCTACTCCTGGTTCGCCCACAACCATTCGTATCTTGCCGTGATGCTGGCAAACCTTCTCGGCAAGAGGACCCTCGTGGTCATCGGCGGATACGAGGTCGCGAGAGAGCCGGAGATCGGGTACGGCGCCCTGCTGAACCCAAAACTCGCAAAGAGGGTGAACTACATCATCCAGAACGCCGACCACATCCTTGCCGTATCGGAATTCAACAGGCGGGAGATCCTCAACCTGAGCGAGCGCCACCATGTTGCGGTTGTCTATAATGGGATCGACTGTGTGCAGTTTAACCCGGGAGAGGAAAAAGAGGATCTCGTCATCACGGTATGCCAGATTAACCGGAATAACATCACGCTCAAGGGCCTTGATACGTTCATCAGCGCCGCAAGATGCCTCCCGGACCTCAGGTTCGCCATCATCGGCCGCGTACTTGACGGGAGCATCGAGGACCTGAAACGGGATGCCCCACACAATGTCGAATTTGTCCTGTCTCCTTCCCAGGACGAGCTCCTGCGCTGGTATCGCCGGGCAAAGGTCTACTGCCAGCTCTCCTACCGGGAATCGTTCGGTGTTGCGCTCGCCGAAGCGATGTCCTGCGAGTGTGTTCCCGTGGTGACTGACAGGGGCGCCCTCCCGGAGGTGGTGGGAGATACGGGATTCGTGGTGCCGTACGGCGATGCGGACGCGACGGCAGCAGCGATAGTAAAGGCACTGCAATCTGACGCCCAGGGCAGGGCGGCGAGGATCAGGGTTCAGAAGGAGTTCTCTCTCGAAGAGCGGAGACAGAAGATCCAGGAGATCATCGAGGAAAAACCTGTATGATCCGGATCTTTGCGGTGCTCAACGGGATCATTCTCAATGACGATCAGAACTGGTCCCCCACCTATACAAGGATCCGGTTTCTGCTCTCGGAACTTGCCGGGTATGAAGACGTCACAGTCGACTCAATCTCATTTGGACTTCTCCCTAACCCGGAGCGGCAGGGTGCTGCGCAGTCTGCAGCCCGGCAGGGCCGGAGGTTCTGCTCGGATGTCGCGGGCAGACTCTCCAATAACGTCGTCAAGACCGTCATCGCTCTTCGTTCCGCGTATCGCCTCTTAAAAGAGAGACCTCTGGCTTTTTTTGCATATCCGCATTCGCTGACGACGTTTCAGAACAGGCTTCTATTCCTGCTCTGCACCGTCTGTAAAATCCCGACCCTCGTAGATATTCACGATACCCGGGAACAGGCTGCAGCGGTCGGTAACGGGCATTTTAGTGTGCCTCTAATGATGGAGAAGTACTGCTTCATCAGGGCAACACTCCTCGTCGCATTGAACCCGATTATGTGGGAGCACATCAAACAAACGTACCATCTCGACGAGAAGCCTGTAGTGTTCGCCCCGAACGGGGTTGAGGAGGCGTTTTTCACGCAGCACTCTGCACCGTATTCTCTGGTCGAAGGCCGGTTCAACATCTGCTACATCGGAGCGCTGACGAGAAACAGGGGTATCGATCTCCTGGTCGATTCGTGCAGTATTCTGTGGGAGATCTACCCTTGGATTCGCTTGTATCTCATCGGTCCGTATGGTCCCGGGATAACAGACGATCTGAAGAGGGTTATTGAAACCAGTGATTTTATCATGAGAACCGAACTGCCGAGGAGCGCGATCCCCGCTGCACTCGCGAGAATGGATCTTCTTGTGCTGCCGTATGATCCACGAGAACAGTACTTGAACTTTGCATCTCCCACGAAGATCTTCGAATATATCGGGGCAGCAAAGCCTATCCTCTGCACGAAGTGCGAATCCCTCAAGGGTATCGACGATAAGGGCGGTTTCATGTACGTGGATTATTCTCTGGCGGAGATGGCAAAGGCTATCGGCCACCTGATCGAGCACCCGGAGGTGCGCATGGAGATGGGCCGGATGTTATACTCCATACGTGAAGACCACACCTGGGCGGAGAGGGCAAGCAGGATATACCATGGAATCAGATCGGTATACAGGACGAACTGAATCTCCTGCACTCGCGAGATGAGTAGAAAACCTCAATTCGGTCGGTACGATTATGAAGATCTGCATGCTCACATCCACCCACGGACCCGGTGACGGCAGGATATTCCAGAAGGAGGCAAAGAGCCTTGCAAAGGAGCACGAGGTTACGCTCATTGCCCCGTCGGACGGGAACAGCAGCAGCGTCGTTGACGGTATTCGCATTGTTACCGTAAAGAGACCGGATTCCATCGCTCTGCATCCTATCACGCTTCTCCGGCTCTTCCGGGCATGCTTTGCACAGGATGCCGACGTTTACCACTGCCATGAACCGGACGCCCTCCTCATCGGGGTCCTTGCAAAGTATCTCAAAGGGAAGCAAGTCGTCTACGACATCCATGAGCACTGGCCTTCGGAGATCCCGTTCGATCTCGGCATCCGGAACGGCACGCCGGTGCAGAGGGCGCTGTCCGCACTTGTCTCCCGCGTGGAGATTCTGCTGGCTCGCCGGGCGGAGAGCACATTTGCCGTAAGCAAGAGTGTTGCCGCGCGGTTCAAGGAGAAGGGGATCGAACCGGCAATCATCTCGAACCACTCAATCGCCGACCTTGGCATCCCCTATAACCCAAACCGGGGCGGCCGAAAACTCATGTTCGTCGCGGGAAACATCCATGCGTTTCACGGCGTTGGTGAGTGCATCCGGGCAGTCTCCCGGGTCAGGGAAGACTATCCCGACGTTTCGCTCACGCTCGTCGGGAATGTCCGGGAAGACCTCGAAGAACATATCAACGAATCCGACCATAACGAGTTCATCACCTCCACCGGGTTTCTCCCCTACAGGGAGATGTACGAGAAATTGAACGAAGGTACGGCTGCGCTTCTCGTCTTCCAGCCGACATATCACAACATCTCCATCGGTCTGCCGAACAAGCTCTTCGACTACATGCTCCTCGGGCTCCCCGTCGTTGCGAGCGACCTGCCGGAGATCCGAAACGTCGTCACCGGGGCGGATTGCGGCATTCTCGTCGACCCGCTGAGCGTGGACGATATCGCCGATGCAATCTCCTACCTCTTCGAGCACCCAAAAGAAGCGCAGAGAATGGGGGCGAACGGGAGGAAAGCAGTTCTTGAGAGGTACAACTGGTCCGCGATGGAGGCAGACCTCCTGCAGACATACCGGAACCTCGATGGCGCGCATGCTAAACCAACGTGACCGGCAGACAACGAATTCCTGTTGGTTCCTCCCCAGCCGTCAGGTACTAGTAGCTGGCAATCGATGTGAGTATTCATTATGCTCACCACCCTCATCCTCGACTTCGACGGCGTCATCGTCGAATCCCTCCCCCTCAAGACCGCCGCGTTCAAGAAGATCTTCTCCTTCGCGCCCCCCGGGCACCTCGACGAGATCGTCGCCTTCCACCTCGAGAACGGCGGGATGTCCCGGTACGACAAGTTCCGGCACATCTACGAAAATATCCTCCACGAAGAACTGACCCTCGAACAGGAAGAACGCCTCGCGAGCGAGTACGTCGGCCTGATCTTCGAGGCCATGCTCACTGTCCCCTACGTCCGTGGCGCAGAAGAACTCCTCAGAGACTGCTCCCGGGTACTCCCGCTCTACAT
>Ga0265294_10007491_pt1 | contig 12922 bp, 1 predicted proteins | sample MunlanPumphouse3_FD_192504 | JGI IMG/M metagenome (GOLD analysis project Ga0265294, IMG submission 192504) | Groundwater microbial communities from a municipal landfill in Southern Ontario, Canada - Pumphouse #3 | ecosystem: Environmental > Aquatic > Deep subsurface > Groundwater | place... | reverse complement strand
AACCATCTGTTTGGCATATTCAAGTTTTGGCCCGAAGGTCGCTTTGGTGGCAGATATAAGCGCATCGCGTGTAGCTTTAGCAGCGGCGATATCAAGATCGGGTTCTTTAAGATTATTAGTATTGTAGCTATTTTTTTCTTGTAATTTTTTAGTGTTTTCCGGTTGGTCTGTTTTAATTTTATTTAGGATCGTATTATTTCTATTATCACTGAATATATTGTTTTTTTCAGGTTCTATATTTTTTTCATAATTTAAGTTGTTTATATTTTGAAATTTATTTGTGCTTTCTTGTTTTGTATATGAGCTTTGAATGTTTGTTTTATTTTCTATTTGATTTTGCAGTGGTTGAGCTGCTAATCGTTGCTCATTGATAATATTAGATGTATTTGTGAGGCCCATTGTTTGACGTTGAGATTCTTTAAACCATTCAGTAGATGACACTTTTGCCGTTATAGTAACCTCAGAGGGGCTTATGGACATGGGTGGTACTATATTGTTAGGAGTTATATTAATATGTGTTGTATTATCAGCAGTTCTTTTACTATTAAAATTTGGTTGTTGATCTAGACTTCTTAAAAATTCGCGAAGGTCTTTTTCATATTTACTTGTAAAAGAATCAGAAGAGTTGGAGTTTGTTCTATAATCGGCATCATTTGTTAATAAATTGAATTGTTGGTTAGCTCTGGTAGGGGTGTTATCATCTTGATAAGAATCGTAGGATTTTACGAATCTTCCTACAAGTACTCTGTTTTCGGATTCTTGATCATAAGATTGTCCCGCGTGGCATTTCATCACAGATATTTCTTTATGATCTATCCGATAAACTTCATTGCCTATAACTACATATTTGGAATCTTGGGTTATGCTTGTGAATCCGCGTGGGTCATGCCTTACAAATCCTCTTGAATCTGAGTGGTTATTTAAGTTTTGCGTTGGTAAAAAAATATAACCCTTGGGTGTGATTGGAAAGTCATGTAGTCTGGCGGGATGATTGTTTTTAGCAAGTAAATTTTCAAAAGCTGCATACGCCAGATCTTCATCAGATGTATTGCTTGCTAAAGTTAGAGGCTTATGAGTTTGTTTTGTGCTAAGTGATTGGGTAATTCCCAGAGGATTGATTGTTCTTAAATCATTATAATTTGATACACAGTTTATTTCATTATCAATTGAACTCAATGTGCTTTTTTTGTTAGTAGCTTGATTCGTAAAATTTAACAATGGATTAAGTCGTGTTTGCGGATTGTTGTCAGCCAATTTATCAATTTGTGGGGGTAAAAAAATATTTTTTAGTTGAGGATATTGGTTATTGGGGGCCATTAAACCGTTGTTGGTTTGAATAGCTATCGAGGATATCTTTATTGTTGTGCTTGCTAATCTTGGGCCTGATAGAGAAGCCTGTAGAGTATTTTGCGGTAGGTTTAATAATCTGGGTTTTAAATTGAGTCTATTATCAATTATGTAAAGATCATTTTTTAAATCATATGTTGTACGGTTAGGTATATTTTCAGCTATTTTTAAGAAACCCGGTCTTAATCCGTCATTTAAAGTTGAAAAACCGCAATGTACTTTATTATCATTTAGAGGATTTGAGATTGAGCGGTTGATAAGATTGGGGCCTTTGAATGTAGAAATAACACTTATATTCCTGTCTATGCCCGGTGCAATTTTTACATTTATGGGTTCGATTGCTAATGTTTTTGTGGGGTCACTTATACCTTTATAGATAACAGCAGAATGCATATTATTCAGTTGTATTTCATTGTTGTATTTATATCTCTGCATATCTTGAAGGTTCCAAGCTTTTTGATAGTTTATGTCTGTAAAGGCCATATTGATACCGTAACTGGGATTATAAAATATACGATTATTATTGATAGATACGGGTGCATGCAGGTATTCATTTGGGCGGTTGATGTTAAATGCGGTTACTTGTGTAGTTATTTCTATTTTTCCGTCGATTGGTGATTGATATTGTAAATGTACTTGTTGGCCTAACGGTGATCCTGGCATGCGGTTATCAACCGAAATTATGGCACCTATTCCAGAAGCGTTTAATTTTATTCGGTCTTCATAAAAGGGAGATAAGGCAGATGTTAATCTGGATATTCTAGCCGCTCCTTCTGGTGATAAAGTTACAAAGGTGTTATCCGCGATTTGTAATGTTGTAGGTCCTTCTGCTAAAGTTCCATTATTAGTTTGGATTGGGGCCATTCCTGTAGCGGGGCCTGTTGGCGAATATGTTGTATATGGGGCTAAGGTCGCTGCCGGTGTATGCTGCCTTTCGATATAGGCAGAAGCATTGTTAACTTTTTCGGGAATCTCATTTATGTATTTTTTAACTGTGTATTGGCTAGCTTGATAGTATAAACGCCATTGGCTCGGGTCAGCGCCTATGTCAGGGGCACTAAAGACTGGTAATTGTCTGGTGGCAATATTTATTTCTGATGCAGCATTAGTGGTAACAGCAAAATCCGGTGCATTATTTTTATCATTTTCTTTTTTTGTTTCCTGAGGGGATGCAGATCCAGTGATAGCCAGAAGAATACATATGGACAGTATTCTTTTATAGTCAGCTTGTAAATACTGAATGGTTTTTGTTGATAAAACCATTTCCTCCCCTTTTTAAGCATAGGTTAGACAGATTGTTCTGGTCATCTGTCGTATATTTTTGTTTCCCCCAAAACAAAAATACTTCTAACTGTTGTTGGTAACCCGGCGGCGGATTAGTTATTAGTGCCTAGTATCTAGTCGTTAATAAGGAGATTGGAAATGATTTCAGCTAACGACTACCCGCGACATCAATATATCTTATTTACGCGGGTCCACCTTTGGTGGAAAAACTAACAACTATCGACTAAACTGTCCGTGGCTTTGCGCTCCTTGAATGTCAATTTATAGAGCCTCAAGGATTGCCCTTTTACATAACAGCCCGTAATGCATGCATAACATTTTTTATGCTATTTTTTCAATAGTTTTGAGCATAAAGAAGGGAAACGATTACATTCCAGGGGCAAAATAGTGATATCCAATCATTTTGCTAGTTTAGCCATGTAAGAACTATTATTTTAACAAATATTATTCATAAATATTTATCTAATAGTGCTTTACAAAAAACAATGTCCTTAAATATAATTTGAAATTAATTAAATATCCAGTGGTAAATAAATGCTTTGTCAATAGTTGCAATATTGTAAATTTGTACTTTTATTTCCAGAAGAGCGTTGGATTTTTTATAGTTCCGAGACTGCCGGTTTTTAATTTAACGATAATACAGGTTTGAATTAACATTTTGTAACGGCTTAAATCCTTTCATTGTGTGTGCGAATTTTCTATATATGAGGTGCTTAACTTTGTAGTAAGTTATATAAAAATGTAAACGCTTACATAAAAATGACTTTTTTAGGTTGGAGAAAGGAACAATAAATGTTATAGTGTAACTGTAACAAATCGTGTTCTTTAAGATTAATGCACGACATATTTAAGGGGTAAAATATGCCGTTAAAAACAACATGGGGGAAATTATAGGGGGAGGCGTAGGTCTCTCTATTTTTTTTGCCTGTTGTTTAATAAGGAGTAAATATGAACAAATACCAAGATTGTAAAATAGGTGTATTCCAAAATTTAAATGGTGTAGCTTTTTTTACTTTTTTGGTTTTTTCATTTTCATCTTTTGTTTATTCTCAAGACGTAGTTGTGAACCTAGGGGGTGATGGCTCTGGGGGATCTGTAATCAAGTCAGCAGGAGAGCCTACTAACTTAGCTGGCCAAACACTTGATGAGCCTCTGAGTAATAGTTCTCCTCATTTTAGTAAAAGAGATATTGCGGCTGCGACAGATTTTGTAAAATCTACTATAGATGTTACAAAACGGGTGGTAGAGCCGTATGTTAAAACGTATAGTCCATATTATTCTTCTATTAATGGTGCGATAAATACGGTTGCGGCTAAAACGCAAGCTTATTACGATAATGTAAAAGATACGTTTTATGGATATTTTTCCTCAGGAACTCAAGGAGCCCCAATTGTTGGAAATTCGATGGATCCTGCTGGTGATGTTGCTCAGATGAATTCCAATGATAATGATTTTTTTGTGGGGGCGGATATGCCTATACAAGATCGCTCTAATGGGGCAAGTGCATCTCTTAGAGATCGTTCAAGTATCCCCTTGGGGGGCAGGCCCGGGGTTTCTGATTTGTCAGGGGATTCCTCATCCTTTAACCGTCCGTTTAATCAGAATAATTTAAATCGTGATGTTTCGTTTCCAAAACCTTCGTTTGATAAGTTTATCCCGAGTCAGGTTGCCTTAAAGCCTTCTTTGGGGTCGTCTTCTTTATTAAGGAATAATGATTTGTCAAAATTAGACAATTCAAGGCTTTTATCGAAGCTTGACGTTTCTAACCGTCAAACGAGTCAAATTGCAAAAAAATCTTTATCAGGATCTATTAATAGATCATTTACTAAAATCTCAAGTCCTGTGGAGAGCTTTGGGGAGAATGTTAATCACTCTTTTAGTAAGATAGCAAATCCTGTTGAATCTTTTAGTGGAAATGCTGATGGGCTAACAAAGATCGCAAAAATTGATACTAGCAAAATCAGTACGTCCGAGTACTTTTCAAAAATACATAATGTTAATTTAAAAGCAAAACTTAATGCTGATTTTGAAGAGATGGGTAAAGTTTCATTGGCTACTGTCAGCTCATCAAAATTGCAGCCAAATTCAGTATTGTCTAAGCCGAGTTTAAGTAAATCTTTTAAAAAGATCGGGACAGTGACATTTTCGGGTAATGGCGTATACGGTAAGAATCTAGGTAATAGTATGGCTAAGCCTCTTGGCGGGGCTATGAATGCTTCGTTTGTAAAGTTGGCCAAAGTTGATATGAACAACGACATGCGAGGTTTTGAAGCGATTTCTGAGTTAAAGAATAATTTTGCAAGAGAAGGTGTGGTTTCTATAGATGCTTTTTTGAAGCCGGTTAAGCATACTATGTTTAATGATATATCAATGATAAGACCTGAGATGATAAGTAATTCGTATTTAAGAAATCTTTCAGGGAATTTGTCGGCCAGTTTTGTTGGTTTAGCTAAAATGCCTAATTATGTGAATGTTATAGGGCAGAAGAAATTTTCAGGGGGTTTTGCACGGCTTAAGGTCTATGACTTTAATGACTTATCGTATTCTCCTGAAATTGAGTTGTCTCCTGTCTTTTTGGGTGCAACCGAATTCAATCGTAGCGATTCTATGAATTTCAGGGTTGCAGAAGAAATTTTAGTTTTTGCGGGAAGCAAAAGCCAACCTGTTTTGAACGATACATCTTTTGTCCCGTTGCCAGCATTGTCTAATGTTTCTTTGTTAAGTGGGCCCGATTATTTTGTTGATACTTTGCCGATTGCAGTAAGTGTTCTTCCTATAATGGCAGAAGTTGGCAGTGATAGTTTTCTTACCGGAGATAGGGAGGTCTTGGTGTTTGAAACCGTAAGTCCTATTTCTATATATGAAAATGCGATGGATTTCAATGTGGCCATGGCAGTTGAAAACTTGAGCAAAATTACAGTTATAAGATAGTTATAAAGCATTGTTGTAAATGTAGTTATGGAATAAAATGTCCGTAAATTCTTTGTCGGCAATATCTTAATTTAACTGAATAATAACGTACTTTTATTAACGATTGTATTTTATTGGATTTATCCTTGATTTTTATAAATAAAAATGTTATATATAAACTACTCCTGTTGGGGAGAAGGGAAACAAAAAAGGCAAATCTCGAGTAATCGGGAGGCGCAAAGCCACGGGTCCAAAAGTAGTTGATAGTCATTAGCAGGTAGTGGATAGTAAAAATTGATTTTTCGCCAAAGGTGGATTTGCCCCAGCGAAAAATTTATAACAAAAGTGTCCACTAAAGACTAATTGCTATTAACTATAACTAATTAGGATAGCCGGGTTGCAGAAAGCCCGGTTTTTTATTTTGTAAATTTACAAAAAAACCTTGATTTTGACAATTTCAGATTGGTTATTAAGCGATTTATATTATATATTTAATATAAATAATTGCATAAGAAACTTATGGAAAAAGCAGCAAGACAATCAGGCGTTTTCAATATTATCCTAAAAGAACGTATGAGGCCGTTTATACGGGTTATTGCTACGTTTGTCATAACTTGTTTCTTGTATCAGGATTTCTCGTCTGCTATGGGGACAAATTTTGCATCTTATCTTAGCGCCTCTCTTCATGCTTCACAACCACAACTTCGAAATCCTATTACACTTAGTTCGCTTTTAATACCGAAAGTTTATTCTGATGATTTTGATAGAAAACCACAGCCTGCTACACCAGTAGTTACTTCTCAAACAGAACCGCCTAAACCAAATCAAACTCAGCCGCCTGTTCAGCAGAGTACTGTAAGTACCTGGACCGCTATGAGCAATGCGGCAACTCAAGCTGTGAAAACAGCAGTTAATAGTTCACCTACGGTTAATGCGGTTAGGGCTGGTTATAACGCAGTTATGACATATACTCCAAAGCCGACATCTGCACCTACTGTAAATGGGCAAGTAGGTAGTTTGCCTAGTGTAACTAGTACGGCAAGTCCATATGGTAATGTTACATATACACATGATGTTAGGACTCCTGTTACATCAGCTACTGTACAGAGAGGTTTTGGCTCTACTGAAACCCTTAAAATGGGACAAGGCAAATCTTTGGTTTATGACTATAATAAGGCATCTCCGATTTTTAAGGGAGTTGTCTCTGCTGGTGGTGCTATTGGCGATATGATGGGAGTTTCTGCCCAAACTAAAAGTTCAGTATATGACACATTTAATCGTTTTACTACTAATGCGTCATTGATGATAGCAGACACTTCACCTTCTACTGCGACTACATTAAGGTCTATGGGCGTAATGGGTGATTGGACACCTAGTGCAGGTTCTAAAGTTTTGGTTGAAACTGCAGGTATAAGTCAGAGAAATAATGTTGAATTAACTTTAAATACTACAAAGATGTTTAATGGAAACTTAGGATTTTCTAATGCGGGTACGAGAACAATAGAGCCATATAGAGTAACAGGTTTCCAGGGTTTTGGACAGAATACTTGGCAAAGGCCGACTTCTACGATGGGTTCATTTTCTGTATTCAATAATAATAAAGCTTTTGACGCATTTACCTTAGAAACAGGTAGTATGCGAAATATTGTTAAAGATGATATTGGTATTAAAAGTTTTGATCTTCAGGGTGATGGCTGGCGTCATGAAGTTACTCGATCTATGTCTCCAATAAATGGTTTAAATGCTCTAAATGGAAGATTGACTTTCGATAAAATGAATGTACAAATTCCTACTTTATCACGTTTTGATAAGTTTTCTGGTGTTTCAGGCAGTGGTGCTGTTATGCAGTTTGCTTTTAATAAGGAATTTAATGTACAGAACAACACTTTTACGGGTGATATTTTTGGGGGTATACAAACAGGGTTGGGGCCAAAATTTGATAGTATGCAGACTTTCTGGGCGGCTAAGACACAAGGAACGTTTTTTCAGGATATAAATAAAATTGGTAATAATGCATTTAATAATCCATTTTCAGCGATGACTGGTTTTGGGACTAATGTTGACAGTAAACTTAATGTGTCAATGGATACATTAAAGAACATGTTAGGAAATAACGGCGGACAAAAACCTAATTGTGCAAACGGTATGTGCCAGCTTCCTGGGGCTCAAATGCAGCAGATGCAACCGCAAAAGATAGGTTGGGATTTGAGCGGTGATTTAAATTTCTTTGCATCTCAAACCGTAAACTTTAAAACAAAAACTGCAGGTGATATTTCACCTTGGCATCTTAATGTAACAGGTATGGGTTCTGAATTCAAAAATATCGGGTTAGATAGGGACTCAACACCTTTAGCGCCAACTATAGGATTGAGAACCGGGGATTCCTTAGCACATTTACCTTTTAATGATAATTTGGGTGTAAATCATTCCGGATTGTTTTTAGGATTAAATAATAAATATAATGAAGTTAAAGTCTTTAATTGGGACAAGAATTCATGGACAACACCTTGGTCACCTACGGCTGTAGCCAATGAATACAATAAAATTTCTTCACCAATGATAAATGCCGGATTTGCGAATAAAGTTTCTTCTGATATAAACCAATATACTCATTTTCCTATATTTAAACCTGAGATGGTTAGTTCATCTACTTTAGGATCGGATCATTTTTCTAAAATGGGGGCAGGTGCTTTATCTGCAGCGAATATAGGTAATGATGATATTAAAATATTTGGTACTGATTTTAATAGTGCGTATAAAGTTAGGTTAGGTGGGAATAATTCATTGATAGCCACACCTGATTCTGAATTTGGTGGGCTTTGGAATATTAAGACATATGGGTTAGACGGTATGGGCGTTAAAGAGATAAATAGAACTATTACTTCCGGGATGGTTTCTACTAAGCTACATGAGGTTATTCCATTTAACGGTACTTTAAACACGAATCTATCAAGAGTTGCAATAAATCAATTTGGGCAAGTCAATATGCAAAAACATATTGGTTTTTTAGAGAATAACGGAAAATTGGTTTCTATGGGCGAGGGTATAAAGATCAACAATTTGCCTGTTATTGCGCAATTTCCAGATAAGAATTTAATGGGTTCATCTTCTGCAGTATTAGACGGGACTTTATGGAAATATCTATCTCCGTCTAATCCTGAAAAACTTCAAATCAATGCTCCTGTTTTTGGAGGATCTGGCTTAGCGGATATGGATGTTCCGTCGACCAATCTTATGGCTAGGTTTGGTGAAAATTTTGTTGAATCAAAAGCCTTATTAGGTAAAAACGATGTTTTTGTTTCTACAGATCTTAATACTGGAAAATTTAATGCTCAATTCGGTGCAAATGGACCTACAGCTGTTTTGGATCAGGTTTATTTAAAAGGGGATAGGTTATTTTTAGGTGGTAATAATGGAAAAATAATTGCAAGTGATTTCAATCCTGTAACTAACCTTCCGGGATCTATTGCAAATGTAAAAGATAATACAATTTCGAACTGGTCAGCTTCTGGTAGAAATATTGGAGATAAGAAAATAGAATTTAGTGCACAGACGCCAGTCGGTGTTGATTCGTTTTTAGAATTTGAAGTCTTAACAAACAATGGTATGGGATTAAGGTCTACTTGGCAGGATAAAGGTGCTGATACCTTTATATATAAAGGTAACGAGCTTACTGCTTGGGGATACAATTGGAAAGCTACTGGTGATAAAGAAGACTCGGTAGGACGTATTCATTTTAATACATATTTAGAAGGTAAAGAGAATTCTTTTGTCGGACCGTTTGGTGGTGCCGGAGAATATTCCACAGATATTAAACTTGAGGGATGGAGTGTGAGCGCTTCTTCTGTTACCGAAATGAATAGTGTTCAGATAATTGAACAACTTAGTGCATCTTTTAGGGAACAGCTTGCGAGGAATCCTGAATTAAATTATATTTCTTTTAAAGGGGATAAAAATAGTGATTTTATATTAAATTCTAAAGAAATCGAGAAAATACAATCTAAAGATTTTAAAGGTGCTGCTTCTGATGTGTTTAAACGTATTAATGAAGAAGGAGTTAAAATACCAGAAACCATAAGAGCTACTTTTAATATGCAAGGAGACCTTAAGGACGGTTGGTATACGTGGATATCTGATAAAGATTTAACACCAAATATAGGTGAAGGTCTTGATCTTGCGAATAAATGGGTTAATGGCATTAATGCTACTTCTACTATAGAAATTGATGGGAAGAAAATTTCTGAATCTGAAGCCAGTGTATCTTTTGCAAATGGTAAATTCCAAGTTTCAAAGGGGGAAGACTTTAAATGGCTTACAATGCCTATAGAATCTAAAGGGGATAAACAGCCGCCTGTTTCGTATCAAGATAGAGTAACTGTAACTGCTACGTCAAGTCCTTTTGTGGGTAGTTTCAATTCAAAAGAGGGCATTCCAGTTTCATTGCAGAACGGAGAAACTTTATTTGCATCTAACCCTATTATTGCTAATAATAAAATTTTAGCTGGTGGTTCTGCTCAGCCGGATGTTTTGCATTTTCAGGATTACACTTTCAAATCTGCGGACGGCAAAAATGCATCTTTGTTTATAGGGGGCAGTCTTAAATATTTTGGTGATGGAAGTCAATTGTCTTATACGAATAATGACAAGGATGTTAACGGCTGGTCTTTGCAGTATTCTGAAGGGGCTGAAATAGCCGGTGTATTTAATGAACCGTTTTTGGCTTCTAATCAGCTTAATATCGCTAGGTTTGGTCTTTCTGATAATTCTGATACCAGCCGTATTTTTACTTTAGGTAGTAAAAATGCTAATACATGGTGGGTTGCAAAAAAGGATGCAAGAGGAGAAATAGGTATTGTCCCTAAAGATGAAAATAAAACTTTTTCTAAATATTTCAGTCTTGCAGATAAAGCAATTTATAGTGTTGGTGAAAACCAGTATGAATCTAGGGTTGTCGATCCTGTATGGAATAAGGATCTAAAAACTTTCACCTTCGGAGTAGAAGTAAAAGACAATCCAATAAATTTTATTAGAAACCAATATAATTCAGGTGCACCATCTAAGGGGGAAGAGAGTAATACGATAAATAATATAACGGTTGGTAAAAGGGTAAAGAGTTTAAAAGATAATATTGGTGACCTAAGATCTATCGAGAATTATCATACTGATTTAAAAATAACAGGAGAATCTACAATAAAAGAGATAGTTAGTACTGATAAAAAAACGGTTCTAGGCTGGGTAGATTCTGCAACCGGTGTTCTTGGACTTGGAATAGATTTTTATGGCAATTTACGTTCGTTAGCCGGGTTGCCTGGCAGTGTTTTTTCTATTTCTGATGAGCGTGCTGCAATGGGACAGGGTATTTCTAAGGATGGGAAGTATGGATTATCTAAAAATACCTTTTTTATTAATGATAATAATGCCGATTTTCTCGCGGTTTGGGGTGGTAAATTCCTAGTAGATTATCAGGCAGGTTCTTTTGGTACAAACAATACGAAGTTTCTTAAAGGTGCAGTCTATGATTTTGAGAATGAAACTTATGAAAAGGTTGATGGTACGACAGTTGATTTATTGACAGGTAAGAAAGGAAACGTATTGCATGCTGGTTACTGGGACGATGCTGCTAAAATGAAGACAGTAAGCAAAACTGTAGATTTACTTATCAGAGAAGCTAAACAAATAGTTGCAGTTGATTCAAATACGTTAAAGTTTGATATATTTGGCATGAAAACTGGCTATTTTAATAAGGTGAATAAGGTAAAGGAATTACAGGAAAAAATAAAAAATGCAACTGGAGATGAAAAGACCAGATTGCAGGAAGAACTTAGTTTTACAAAAGAATCTTTGCAGCGAATAATCGATGTGGCAAAGGAAGAACAAAAACTATATGGTGAACAAAATTTTTATGCGGGTCAAACTGCTGTTTTGGAGAGAAATCCGGGAGCCTATTACTCATTGTTTAAAAACAGAGGAAAGCTTTTTCAGAAGAAAGTGGATTCGCTTAGAGAAGAAAAGATTGATATAACTGCAAAAATAGGAAATGACGGGCAATTAGATTTTTCAGGGTCAATAAAAGGTAATGTGACTGATCTATCGTCAGGTGTTTTGGGCGATATAGCTAAATATTCTCTTTCCGATATTAAAGGAATTAATAATGAGCTATATTTTTCAGCAAAAGGTACTTACTGGCAAGCCGAATCACCGCTGTTCCAGCAACTTGTTGTGGAGGCTAAAGGCAATGGAAATGTTGAGGATAAGGCTAATACCCCGGCTACTAAAGCATGGCTTTTTTCAAATTCTAAAGGCGGGGTTTTATATGATACAAAGAAAGATGGTAGCCTGATATTTGATGCAGCTAGTCTAGTGCCTACTTTAAAAACTGATGGACCAGGAAGCGTTTTATCTTTTAGACAAGGTGACGCCTTTTATACAAGAACTAAAGTTGATGCTAATAATAAACACGTAGATGTAGAGGGCATTACTGTAGTAACAAGCAATAACGCATATGTTGAATATATTGCTTCAAAAAGCTTATTGAAAGACGGGAGTTCTGTTGTAAGTACAACTCCGCACTTTAAAGTTAAAATGCCCGAATTGTCATATGCAAATATGCCTAATTATGGTTATCCGAATTTATTTGGTGAAAGAGATACTATTACGCCTAAAGGATTTACGCGTTATGTTGAAGCGGAGGTTTATGGGAAGTATGGTATTGATGATGTTAGCGGTTATTATGATAGAGATAAATCACAGAGTTCAGCTACTAGAGCTAGTTATGGTAAAGGTTATATCCAAGGTGAAATTCCAGAGACAAATAAATTAAAATTTTATGGTTTTATGTATCCTAATGTTGATGGAACGGAATTTGTTGGGAGAAATGATACTATATGGGGAGTTGAGGGTTTGTTGAATACTGAAGCTAATTTCCATGGCAAAAAAGATGAGGCTACAGCTAAATTTGGTAAATGGGGTGAAGTTGTTGATAAATATGGAAAAATTATTTCTTCAGGTCCGGTTCTTACAGAGGGGAGATTAATACTTTCTGGAGTTTCAGAAAAGATTATTTTAACTGGGACTTCTAGGTTTGGCTTAGGTTATTCTAGTGTAGATCCTGATGAGAAAGGTAGTGGTTCAAATAGTACGAACATCTCAAAATTGGCTGAAGAACAAAAATATGGAATAGAAAAAATAGGAGCTAAACATAACGAAACACATATAGAGCCGTTATATAACATAAAATTAAATTTGAATGCTGATCAGCTTCGTTATGGTTATGGCGATGACAAAAAGAGTGTTCAGCATATGCTTACTTTGTCGGGTAATTATATGAATCTGTCTCCTACAATTTCTTATTCAAACAATAAATTTTATTTAGATCCTGTCC
>Ga0265294_10007490_pt1 | contig 12922 bp, 12 predicted proteins | sample MunlanPumphouse3_FD_192504 | JGI IMG/M metagenome (GOLD analysis project Ga0265294, IMG submission 192504) | Groundwater microbial communities from a municipal landfill in Southern Ontario, Canada - Pumphouse #3 | ecosystem: Environmental > Aquatic > Deep subsurface > Groundwater | place... | reverse complement strand
CAGAGAGCATCTGCTGACCGCCTACCCCGAGTTACGGAAAATCTACCAAGCCGATGATGGCAACACCGAGGTCTTCTACCTCAAGGACGCCACTGCGACCATTTCTTCTTTCACCGCGAAACCCCAAGTAATCAGGTTCTGAGTAAGGTCTGTCTTCCCTGACTGTTCCAGAGGGGGGAGAACCGTCCCCTCATTCCAGAATAGCCTGTATCAATGCCTGGATATGAATCTGCAGGGTGTCCAGGCAGGGAACAGGGGACACGGAGTCATGCAATAGCAAGGGAAGTTCCGTACACCCCAGGACAAGGGACTGAATGCCGTCTTCTTGTCGCATACGTCCAATAATCTTCTGGAACCCTTGCAAGGTGCTTTCCTTTTTAATTCCAAGCTCCAGTTCCTGTGAAATCTTCTTATCGACCCACGCCATCTCCTGTTTCGAGGGTGTCACAATTTCAATCCCCTCCTCAATAAAGGGTTTCTTAAAAAATGCACCATTCATTGTAAATATCGTTCCTAATATGCCAATTCTCGTGAAATTGCGTCTTTTGGCTTCCTCACAAGTCGCTTTGATGATGCTTATGAGCGGTATCGGGGACTTTTGCTGCAATTCATCAAACACAATATGGGGGGTGTTGGCCGCCAAGGCGGCAAAATCCGCACCTCCTGCAGCCAGATTCTCGATGGCATGCAGAAGATACTCCGTCAGTTCCTGGTATTTCTCTTCCCTGCAGAATCGAAGGACCTCAAACACATCAACACTTTCAATCGCCAAAGGAGGGAAATGGTTCTCTCCCTTCGCTTTTTGGACTCCATAGACAATATCATGATAGTAAGGAATCGTGGATTCCGGCCCCATTCCCCCAACCAACCCAAGTTTTCTCATTCTTTGAGCTCCCGCACTTTTTGTTTCACCTTGCCGTTGTCAACATTGTGGTTTCCTCATTGTAAATTAGTGCCTTGGAATTGAAAAGAGACCCAAGATCAATTCGGCAGGTATCCCAAGTCTTGCCAATCATCAAAAAACTTCCTACACTTCCTTTCGTAATAAAGGGAGAATCTCACATGCTCTGTATTGCTTTATCTCCGTGCAAGGTCTCACAAGGACGAACCTGCATGGAGCGTTGATTTCATATCTCGTCCCTGGGACTTTGCACTACCGAAGACGCTATTCAGCAAGGGAGCAAAGTCAACATGAAAATACAAAATACCAATCATGGGGAAATGGGGACATTCCTTGTCCTCTGGATTACCCAGTCTTTTTCCGAACTCGGCAGTGCAATGACCAGTTTTGCATTGATCATCTGGCTGTACGGACAAAGTGGTTCCGCCCTCTCGACGGCACTTCTTTCTGTCTGTTCGTACGCCCCGTATATCCTATTAAGCATTTTTGCAGGAGCCCTAAGTGATACATGGAACAAGAAGACCACCATGCTGGTCTGTGATAGTCTGGCAGCTCTTGGTACTGTGGTTCTCCTTATCCTGCTCGAGACAGGGCAACTACAGCCATGGCACCTGTATGTCATCAATGCGCTGAATGGAACCATGAACACGGTGCAGCAACCCGCTAGTGAGGTTGCCATAACTCTGATCACCCCAAGAAAATACTATCAAAAGATCAGTGGACTGAAAGCCTTCTCGAATGCATTGGTCACGGTGCTTACCCCGATGCTTGCCACCGCTCTCCTCACCCTTGTCAATCTGCAGGCGGTCATCTTCGTGGATCTTCTTACTTTCTTGACCGCTTTCTTCACACTCCTGTTCCTTATTCGGATTCCCGAGCACGACCAAGAGGAAAAGAACAAAACCCATTCGGTACTTCAGTCAGCAAGAGAAGGAATCGATTATCTGCGTCAGCATCAAGGCATCCTGGACCTGATCCTCTTCCTCGCCGCCATAAATCTCACGGCTTCAATCTACAACGCGGCGCTTCCTGCCATGTTCCTATCCCGAAGCGGGGCAGGAAAAACCGTATTCGGCTTGGTGACCATGTGCACAGGACTCGCCACCTTGCTGGGAAGCCTAGTCGCTTCCTTGCTTCCTGAACCCAAAAGCAGGGTCAGGACAATCTGGATGGCGTTATTCTTTTCGATGAGTACGGAGAACTTTTTTCTCGCCTTCGGCAAGACGACGCCACTTTGGTGTACCGGGGCGATCCTCGGATGGTTGGCGATTCCCGTGATGAGTACAAACCTGGAAGCCCTCATGCGGTTGTATATCCCCGTCGAGATGCAAGGTCGGGTCTATGCAGCCAGAAACACCCTGCAATTCTTTACCATTCCAGTGGGATATCTTCTGGGGGGCTTTCTGGTGGACAAAGTTTTTGAACCTTTTGCCGCAACACAAACCTCAAATCAGCTTTTCTTGCTTGCATTCGGTTCCGGGAAAGGCTCGGGTGCGGCCTTCCTGTTCGCTGTAATCGGCTTCATAGGGGTCGTGACCTGTCTTGTATTCAGAAAAGACCGGCATATCTGGAAACTTGAGGAAGATCATATTTCCCTTTGATGCAGGATATAAGGACCTCTCCACTGGGACCTTTCTCTTACCAATGGAGAGGTTTGTCTCTGTCTCAAAACATTCCAGTTCACCGTACAATTCCCCTCTCATATAGTATACGCAACTTATTATGAACAAATAAAATATTTTTGATTGCAAGTCGGAAAATGAAGAAGGGTAAGAATCTTTTCACCTTGTTCACCATTCCCCTAAGGAGTAACACTTAATACGAATTCCAAGAACGATAAACATTTGTAAAGCTTTGTTTTTTCTGGTATACTCCCTTTGAAGGAGTGCGCCTTATGTCTGATATTTCCGTTCTGGATCTCCTGGATCTGGACTTGAAGGAACATAATCATCTCAGCCTGACTTGCATTGCAGGTCGCAGTGGCTTGTCACAAAAGATAACCACCAGCAAGATAAGTCGTCCGGGTCTCCCTCTTTCAGGTTTTTTTGAGGAATTCAGCGCTTCAAGCATCCAGGTCTTCGGACGTGGAGAACAACAATATCTTCTTAAGCTCGACAATGAGAAAAATTACACAAGTGTCGAGAAGTTCCTTTCCTTCCACGTCCCCTGTTGTGTATTTTGTGATGGAGTCAAACCTCCTGTAAGTTTTACCGAGCTGGCAGAGGAGAACAGCACCGCTGTGCTGGGCACTCCTCTTATCAGTTCCGATTTCTCCCGTCGTCTCTATCAGATGCTGGACGAGGTGTTCGCACCCACCCAGACCATCCATGGGGTATTGGTCGAGGTGTATGGCATAGGGGTGCTTATCACTGGGGAAAGCGGGGTGGGAAAGAGTGAGACAGCCCTGGAGTTAATCGAACGTGGACACAGGCTTATCAGTGATGACACAGTACGGCTGAGGAACATCAGTGATACCTATCTGATTGGCATGGGGGAGAATCCGATGCTTGCCCATCACATGGAAATCAGGGGACTGGGAATCATTAATCTGGCAAACCTGTTCGGGGTCGGTTCCATACGGGACCGCAAGCAGATTCAGCTTTCCGTGCAACTTGAGGAATGGGATGCGACCAAGAACTATGACCGTATCGGAGAGAATCTGACCGATACCTATCTGGGCATCACCGTGCCAAAGGTAATCATACCCGTAAAACCGGGACGGAATATTCCTGTCATCATTGAGACAGCCGCACGTAATGAGAGATTAAAGAAACTAGGCTATTACAGCGCCAAGGAATTCGACCAGAGTGTATTAAAATGGCTGGAGAGCGAGACCGCTCGCAAAATGTATTATTTCAATGAGGAGAATATTTGATGGTTGAAAGGGTGTTGACCATAGCAAATCGTGCTGGCATCCACGCCAGACCCGCTGCAAATATCGTAAAGACCGCGAATAGTTTTAAAAGTGAGCTTACCTTCATCAAGGATACCATGACGGTGAATGGGAAATCCATCATGGGCATCATCACACTGGGGGCGCCGTATCAGACAAAGATAACCATGAGAACGGTGGGCCCTGACGAAGAGGCTATGGCTGATGCCATAGAGCATCTATTCGAGAACAGGTTCGAGGAGTAGTCATGAAAGGTATTACCGACAGACAAAAAGAAGTGGCGACGTTCATTGGACAGTTCATCAAGGAAAACGGCTACTCCCCTTCGGTGCGTGATGTGGCCGAGCATTTCGGGTTTTCCGTCAAGGCGGCCCATGACCATCTCAGGGCTTTGGAACGCAAGGATATAATACGCACAGCAAAAGGAATCTCCCGCTCCATCGAGGTGCTTCAAGAGGGATATCCTCAAAAAACAGAGAACATCGAAGTCCCTGTGCTTGGCACCATCGCGGCAGGCCTTCCCTTGTTATCCGAAGAAAATGTTGATTACAATCTGAGCATCCCCTCCACCATGCTTCATGGGGCAAAGGATACTTATTTTGCCCTGCACGTCAGGGGCAGCAGTATGATTGACGATGGCATCTTTGATGGAGACATTGTCATCCTCAAACAGAGTGAGACCGCTGAAAGAGGTGAGATTGTGGCCGCCAGCGTCGAAGATGACGATAATGGGGGCATAACCCTCAAGGAATTCTATCCAGCCGCCGATCATGTTGAACTCAGGCCGGCGAACCAGAGCATGGGACCAATCATCACCCGGGCCTGTCATATTCATGGAAAACTGGTACTGCTGGTGCGTTCATATCTATGATGGCTCCCGCATACCTTCTCCTGGGTCCTGAGAATGGAGAAAAACAAACCAAGTTCCAGCAGATACAAGCTGATATCAGGAAACAAGTGGGGTCCGAACCCGAGTTGTACCGTTTTTATCCTTTTGAGGCGGCCGATGAGCAAATATTCACAGTCTTGGATAATGATTCCTTTTTCAGTGAACATCGGTTGGTGGTGCTTGACCAGGCACACGAGATGAACGCCACCTTGGGGAACGCCATCGCTTCCTATTTGGCGCATCCATGCAACAACGCCACCCTAGTGCTTATCAGTGAGGAACTTTCCTTGTCAAGGTTTCCCAAAATCACCAAGCTTGTGCCCAAGGAAAACACTTTCATATTCTGGGAATTATATGACACCCAGAAATCGGAATGGGTACGACAGTATTTCAGGCAGCAGGGACTTGTCATCACCAATGACGCAGTGGATACCCTTCTTAACCTGGTGAACAACAATACAATCGAAATGAAGACCACCTGTAACCAGTTGGCCCTCTTCTGGCAAGTGGACAAGAAGCAAGGTACCATAGATGACAATGCGGTGGAGACTTATATCCAGCACAGCAGGAACGAGGATGCCTTCACCCTTTTCCCCGCCATCGCCAAACGCGATCTCAAGCAAACCTTACGGATCATCCATTCCATCATAGAGAGTGGAGATAGCGGGGTGAGCATAGTCACCTATGCAGGTCTTCTGTGGCAATTCCGCCGACTTTACAGCGTCGCCCAAGCCTATGAAGCCGGCCATGACGAGATGCAAGCCTTCAACCAGGCATCGGTGGCGGGCAAGGCCACCCCTGTCCGTTCCCTCAAAGACAAGAATACATATCGGACAGCCCTTAAGAACTACACCACAGACCAATGCAGGGACATACTCATCGCCATGGGCAAAGCCGACATCCCGCTGAAAGGAGCCGCTGACCTGAGCATGCTTCTCTGGGAGAAACTTCTTTACGAAATTATTATCCTTTCAGGCAAGGAAACTCCAAGCGTTGAATTTGCAAGCCTTAGAGATTCAGGGTTCTGAGAACCCGTTGGGCCACAGTCAGGGGGATTTTCCCTTTCTTGGAGAGGGTCCGCTCGTCCTGCCTCATCAGTTCTTCCATGCTCCCAAAAGTATTCATAAGGAAAGCCGAACGCTTGGGTCCTATGCCCTCAATGGATTGCAACACCTTGAAAGTCGCATCGCTACTCCGCATTGCCTGATTGGCACTGGTGGCAAAACGGTGGCATTCATCACGAATCGCGATAAGCAACCGCAACCCCTCATTATCCTCAGGAAGCAACAAAGGGCGACGGTCGTCATCAAAGACAATCTCCTCCACATCCTTGGCCAGCCCCACTATGGGAATATCCACCAAGGAAAGGCTATCAAGCACTTCCCGTACTGCATTCACCTGGCCTTTTCCTCCATCGATAAGAATCAATGAAGGCCTTTCCAATTTCTCGTTGAGCACCCGGGAATAGCGTCTGGAGGCAGCCTCGCGCATACTCTCAAAATCATCGATCCTGCCCTCAAGACTCTTGATATTGAACCTGCGATAGTTACTTCGGTCAGGATTCCCGTCCTTGAATGAGACAAGGGAGGCAACTGTGTACTTGCCGGATAACTGGGCGATATCGAACCCCTCGATGCGAGAGGGGACCTCATTCAATCCCAATTCTTGCTGGAGGACAAGCAACGAGGAGGTGTTGTCCTTATTCTTAAGCCGTTTCTCGACATCGCTACGAGCGTTCTCCAATGCCATACGAAGAATGCGATAATGCTTGCCATCCGTCGGAACGGTAACCTGAAGTTCCCCTTTGAGCTGTTCCTCAAAGAACCTGCTGATCAAAGGAACATCTATCTCATGGGAAAGATAGAGAAATCTTGGCAACTTCCTGCCATCGGCATAGTATTGCACCAAAAAGTTCAACAAGGTCTCGGTCTCATCAGAGAAAGTCTCCGCCCGGTAAAGGGCTCTTCCAATAAGTCGACCATCACGCATCTGCATAAGACTGATGCTACAAAGAGAGGAACGCATCTCAATAGCCGCATAGTCCCTGCTTTCCTGCACAAAATCCTGCACCTCCTGTTCCTTTTCCACAGTCGCGATAGCTTCCAGGATATCCCTTTTCTTTGCAGCTTCTTCAAACTTCAACTGCTTGGAGGCTTCCTTCATCTCGTTTTTAATGCGCAGGGAGAGAGAAGCGTCATTTCCCGCAAGAAACTTTTTTATCTCATCGATGTACTGCCGATAAGTCTGTTTATCAACCAAGCCAGCACAAGGAGCACAACAAAGCCCTATATGATAATAGAGACAGGGTTTATCCTTTTTTCTTAATGGTATGGCACAACGACGAAGAGGAAAAAGCTTTTGAATCAAATCAAGACAAATATCCAGCTTCCCGGAATCAGGATAAGGACCAAAGTATTCGGAACCATCATTGATCAACCTCCGGGTCTTGAAGACCTTGGGAAAATCCTCATTGGTGATACGGAGCATGGGATAGCTTTTCCCATCCTTGAGAGAGATATTGTAATGAGGGTTGTACTTTTTGATCAGATTGTTCTCCAGCACCAGCGCCTCATACTCGTTGCCGGTGATGATATGCTCAATCCTGACAATCTTCTCCACCAGGGCCGTGGTCTTAGCGTTCCTGTTGGCAAGGAAATAGCTGGTCACCCGCTTACGCAAATCCTTGGCCTTCCCCACATAGATGATAGTATCCTTTTCATCTCTCATCAGATAGACACCACTGTTATGGGGCAAAGCCTTAGCCTGATCGGCAGGGGCAAGCCCATCCTCATGGACTTCCTCTCCTAGACTCTCCACTTCCCCTTTGTATTCCGTATCCATATAGTGAATCATACTCAAATCCACCTTGCTAAGGCAACAATGAAACAAGTACTATTGAATCATGGATGAAGTAGAGGAACTTGATCAGCTGTATCACCTGAGTTATCAGGAGAAACTGCAGTTATCACAGATACAAAGTGATCTGATTATGTGGCAGGAGGGACCTCTTGCCTCTTACTATGACAAAGAAAAATTGCAGAGAGCCTCAAGTGGGAAGCGGGCCAAGTTGTTGCTCTCAGAGATACGCACAAACGTCGATTCTCTCAGGCGTGAACCTACGGATTACGAAGACTTCATCGCCCCTGCCATCCCTATGGACAAATACAAAAGCATATTCACCACAGAGGAGAAGATATTGGGGCGTTGTCCCTGCCCTACAGATGGAGAACTAACTCGATGTTGCAACCTCAGGACCCTCGATGCGGTGCAACAATGCGCCTTCGCCTGCAGTTATTGTGCTGTCCAATCATTTTATAACCAGAATGAGATCCGAGTGGTTGGAAATCTCGCTCAGCGGATGGAGACTCTCCAGTTGGATGAGGATATATGGCATATCGGGACGGGGCAAAGCAGCGATTCACTCCTCTGGGGAAATGACTTCAAGACCCTGGATGCACTTGGTATTCTGGCAAGGCGTTATCCCAACCTCGTCATCGAGCTCAAGACTAAATGTGCCAGGACTGATTGGATAGGAATGGGGCTCCCGAGAAACATCATCGCCACCTGGTCCCTGAATGCACCCACCATCATCCAGAAGGAAGAACATCTTACCGCCAGCCTGGAAGCCCGCCTTCAAGCTGCACGCAAGGCCGCTGATCATCATATCCTGATAGGTTTCCATCTCCACCCCTTGGTGTATTTCAAGGGCTGGGAGGAAGCATACCGGCAAGTGGTGAGGAGAATAACAGAACTGTTTACTCCCCAGGAAGTGATTCTCATCTCCTTTGGCACCCTCACCTTTACCAAGAGCGTCCTCAAGACCTTGCGTTCTCGTCAGAGACCATCGCGAATACTGGACATGGAACTCACCCCTTTCGCCAACAAGTTCTCCTATCCCAAGGAGACCAAGCTCAAGCTTTTCAAGAACGCCTATGAGGCCTTTCCTCCTTCTTGGAAACAAGGGCAGCCTTTCTTCTACCTCTGTTTTGAGGACCCCTCCCTTTGGCAACCAGTCCTGGGTCATTCCTATCCATCCAACAAGGAATTTGAATCAGCAATGAAGGAAAGCTATCTGAAGACTATCAACAACACCTATTTCCACACTTGTGAAAAAAAATGAAATCATATACAATATCGTGGATTTTGTTTGTTAAAAAGGATTTCTTATGAAGCGCAATGACGCAAAAAGAATATATGACATGCCGACCTTGATCCAAGTGTATCCTTATCTTATGAAACGCCGTTGTGATTCCATGGTCTTTCAATCAATGGTGATGGATTTAACCGCAGTGGTTGATTTCGTAAAGGAAAACAAAGCTCCAGACGGACATACCTACCGTATCTTCGAAGTAATGATCAGCGCTCTTCTCAGGACCATTGCGCTCAGACCGGAGCTGAACAGGTTCATAGCAAACAAATGCTATTGGCAACGGGATGAGCTATCCATCAACTTCATAGTCAAGGAAGATTACACCGATGAGGCTCCTGAGCACAGTATGCCCATGTATTTCAGACCTGACATGACACTGGATGAGATGGCGACCATCATCAACAATACCATTACCGAGGAACGGAAAAAATCCAATGAGGGTTTTACCGACAAGGCCATCAGTTTCTTTTTTAGTTTCCCTCGTTGGTTCATCACCTCAGTCATCGGCCTTGCGGGTTTTCTCGACAAGCATGGCAAGGCCCCCAAGGCATTGCGTGACGCCGATGGGTTGCACACTTCAGTCTATATCAGCAACTTGGGAAGTATCGGCCTGGGTGGCTCAAGTCCTCACCATCATCTGTATGAATGGGGGACCACAAGCCTGTTTGTCACCTTGGGGATGCTCCACAGGAAGAAACAATCAAATGGTGAATTCCGGGATTTCATGGAAGTGGGCTTTACCGTGGATGAAAGGATTACCGATGGGTGGTATTTCACCAAAAGCGTCAAGCTGTTCCAGAATTTCCTCAATCATCCGGAATCGCTCTTGGAAAGACCGACAAAACTGCCTTCTCCTGTGCTGAGCAAGAAACAATTCAAAGCACAAAAGAAGGACAAAAAGAGGGAAGCTAAGAAAGCTTCTGTTCAAAAAGCTCCTTCGAACGTCCAGTAAGTGGATTCTCATGGCCAGCTATCATGGCTTTGAGCGCAACCATCTCGCTGGCACTGAATGAGGTACCACCAATCTTGAAGTTCTCGAAGGCTTCTGTCGCGATGGGGCATATCAATCGCACTATCTCAAGAATCTGCTGAGCATACACCCTGATTTCGAACTGGGCGTGATTATCAAGCCTGAGTTGCAGAAAATGCAGCAGATTATGCAAATCCATGTTCCAATACCATTGGGTGTACAAGGCCAGAGGCAGGTCAATCCGGGAAAGCTCTCGGGCAATCCCCAGATCCAGCAATTTGGTATAATTCTCATATGCACGCTTCTGGTCCTCATTAAGGATATCCAGCACCTGCCGGGCAAGCACCGCATCGACAGCCTCAACCTGTCTTCCCTGCTTGTTGTCCTCGCTCTGCAAATTGATGTGTGCCTTGTCCGGCTGGTACATCTCATCGCTCATCACCGAGTAACGACCACTAATCTCATTGACCCTGCCGGTCCTATGGCGTATCCACTGCCTCGCGACAAAGATAGGCATCTTCACATGGAAGGTAAAATTAACCTGTTCAAAGGGAGAGGTATGGTCGTTTCGCATCAAATAATTTATCAGGCCTTTGTCCTCACGGTAAGTCTTGGTTCCAGAACCATAGGAGACCCGAGCGCTCTGCACGATGCGCTCATCACTACCCATGTAGTCCACCAGACGGACAAATCCATGATCCAGCAAAGGAAATTCCTTATCCAAAATCGCTTCAGCGGCAGGAACAATGCAATGTGCCATTTTCAGTTCACCTCAGGTCCTCATTATGCCTTTCTCCACACTTTAGAGCAATCCCATTCTTCCTAAAAGGACAGCAATGGCACCGCTGCAGGCTGTCTCAGTGCGAAGAATCCTCTTGCCCAATAATGCGGGCTCGAACCCGGCTTGAAGGAACAAAGCCCGCTCCTGGTCGCTAAAACCTCGTTCCGGACCAATGGACAGGACCACCTCCTCCCTCGTTATCTGCATACGAGACAGCGAAGAAGTCCCTATCACATTATCAAGAAGTATCTTTTGGGATGTATCTGAAAGAAGAGCTATCGCCTCCTGCACGGTGGAGGCAAAAAACACCTGGCTGACCCCTGTCTGTCCGCTTTGCATGGCACCGTCAAGAAGTATCGACTTGTATTCCCCCGTGGTGTAAAGCTTGGCCAACTGATAGGACTTCTCTGTCAATTCACAGGTGCACAGTATGATATTTTGTACTCCCAGGCTCACTGCCTCACGAAGGATTCTCCTCATGCAGATGGGTCTTACCTGGCTTACCAGCAACGTCACAGGATAGAGCTTGCTCGAATCTTTGTCCGTCTCGACAAAGGTGAAATGGCAACCTTCCGCATCATAGCCGGTGATGGTCGCCCTACCCTTGCTCTGGTTGACCACTCCCAGGGTAAAGCTATCACCAGTCTCAAGGTGCAATATGTTCCTCAAATGGTCATATCGATAATCCGAGGGAACTATGGTCTGACGGGCTGGCATTTGCTCAAACAGAATGATATTCATGGAAAAAGTATAGCATTCTTAAGGTGTTGCAGGTAGAGTTACCTCTATGGAAACGATGATCTGTATCGCTGAGACACATAATTGTGCCGCCAATTTGGCAGGGGAAGCCTATCTCATGGGGCTCAAGAGATACCAAAGGATCCTTTATCTTTGGGAGAATAATCCTTGTATTGTCATTGGAAGGTTTCAAAATCCTTACAGTGAATGCAATCTAGCCAACATGGATAAGGATGGAGTACTGCTGGTGCGTCGCAACAGTGGTGGAGGAGCCGTCTACCACGACCGGGGGAATATTTGTTTCACGTTCATTGGTGACAGAGAGACTTCCTGCAAGGAGGAGAACTTCGCAATTGTCACTCAGGCTCTGGCGAATCTAGGCATAGAAACCGAGTTGTCCGGAAGAAACGACATTGTCACTTCAGGTAGGAAAATCAGTGGAAATGCTTTTCAAAATACCAAGGATAGATACTGTCACCATGGTACGCTCCTGGTGAGTTCCGACCTTAGTGTGATGGGACGGTATCTCACCCCTTCCTTGGAAAAGCTCAAAAGCAAGGCGGTGAAAAGTGTCCAATCCAGGGTGGGGAATCTCCAGCAGATACGAAAGGACATCACAACAGGCCTGGTGAGGGAGGCCTTCATCAAGGCCTTTGAACAACACTATGGGAAAGGCCCTATTGTCTCTGAGGATTTCTCCACCAAGAAAGAAACAAGGCAGTTGGCCTCTCAATTCTCTGACCGTCAGGCGATATTGGAGAAGACCCCGTCTTTCTCGCAAAAGCTTGTCCACCGTTTCCCATGGGGTGAGGTGACTCTGCATCTTGAGGTACAGCGGGGGTACATCGAAAGGGCCAGGGCATTCTCCGATTGTCTAGACACCGCACTGGTCCCCACACTCGAAACCTTACTTTCAAACATATGGTACAAAAAAGAGGAAATCCTTTCATTGAGGGGAAAGGAGAAGGACCAGCAGGTGCAAGAAGTCCTGGACTTTCTCGTACAGGCCCTCTCATGATCAGTTTCCCTCACGTCCATACAGGCTGATCATGTCACGTAGCCGGTCGATCCTCCAGGAGGGGATATCCAGGCTTTCCAAACGCCAGGACCAGTTATCACCCCCACAAGTGGAGGGAGTGTTCATTCTTGCATCAAAGGAAAGCTCAAGCCAATCCTGCATGGGGAATATGGCGGCCTTGCTCCCGCACATCAGAGCGCTACGGATAAGTTGCCATACCACCTGATCATCAGGACATTCAAGATACCGGCGGATCATATCCTTGGTATGCCCGTCAAGAGAGTCATACCAGCCTCTTGTGGTATTATTGTCATGGGTACCAGTGTAGATGATGCTCTGGTAAGCGCAATTATGGGGAAGATAGGCATTGGTGGCATCCAACCTTCCCTTTTGATCACTGCCAAACGCGAATTGAAGGATTTTCATTCCTGGAAAGTTATTGGAATCGCGTAATGTAGCCACATCCTCGGTGATGACTCCAAGATCCTCTGCGATAACAGGCAGGTCCTCTCCCAACTCCTTTTTCAGGCAGTCGAAGAATTTAGTCCCCGGGGAAGGAACCCATTTCCCGTTAATGGCGGT
>Ga0265294_10007489_pt1 | contig 12922 bp, 8 predicted proteins | sample MunlanPumphouse3_FD_192504 | JGI IMG/M metagenome (GOLD analysis project Ga0265294, IMG submission 192504) | Groundwater microbial communities from a municipal landfill in Southern Ontario, Canada - Pumphouse #3 | ecosystem: Environmental > Aquatic > Deep subsurface > Groundwater | place... | reverse complement strand
CGACAGTAGATGCAAATGGTATGGTTTCTGCGATCTCCGATGGAGGTAGAATTTATTTCACTTTCGATCCTGCTGAAGGATGGACACCAAGACAACGCTCCATTCTACCGGCAGGAGCTGGAGGAACTCCCTTTACATTCAGTACGGCGCACAGTCTTGCGGCCCATCCGGTAACAGGAGAGCTGTATACACGTTATTACGCCTCAGGGCATCTTATTAAGGTAAATCCTAACACAAGGGAGGGTACATTAGTTGGAGAAACATTGACTTCATCTGATTCTTACCTTGTTTTTGACCCTGTCAATCCCAATATTATTTATATTTCCTATTCCTCCTTGCATTGTATTGGCAAATATGACCTCGAGAAGAACGAACATACTATTTTTGCCGGCAGAAATGGCGAGGCCGGATGGCAAGACGGGCCATTGTCAGAAAGCCGGTTTAACACTCCCAACCAGTTGATAGTTGCACCCAATGGTAATCTTTATTTAGCAGATAGAAATAACCATTGCATCCGCATGATTACTCTGGACGGTAAAGGTGGAGGGGTGGTATCAACCGTTATCGGTAAGGGAGGCATTGCCGGTTATCAGGACGGAAATCCCGAAGATGCCCTTTTCAATCAACCAAGAGGTGTCGCTGTAACGCCGGATGGCAATATTTATATTACAGACCTTGGCAACAATGTTGTCCGTAAGTTAACCATAGAATAAAATTACCATTAATAATTGAAAGTATATTATGCAATTAAATTATAAAAGTATTCTGATTATTTGTTTACTGTGTTTGTTTCCATTATTAGCCACAGCACAGCAGACGTATAATATGGGAGGTACCGTTTATGACGAAAGTGGAGAGACCCTTCCGGGAGTTAGCATTTTTCTGAAGGCGCAAGCTATGGTTGGTACAGCAACCGATATCGACGGAAAATTTAAAATCAAGGCTTCTAAGGGCGATGTGCTTGTATTTTCATATATAGGATATGAAAACAAAGAATATCTTGTTGATGCTGAAAATGAAAAAATAAAAGTCACCATGGTTCCCGCTGCCACTGAAATTGAAGAGGTGGTTGTTACCGCTTTGGGAACCCAACGCAAGATAAGTGTTGTAGGTGCTGTTACATCAGTGGCGGTAAAAGATATTCAAACGCCTGCTACCTCAATTACCAATATGCTTGGAGGTCGCGTTGCCGGGATCATAACCACTTTAGACAGCGGCGAACCGGGCAAAAATATTTCGGAGTTCTGGGTACGTGGTATTGGAACATTCGGAGCGAGTAGTTCGGCATTGGTATTGATAGACGGGTTAGAGGGCAATATTAACTCCATCGACCCGGCCGATATAGAATCATTTTCTGTATTGAAAGACGCTTCTGCAACAGCTGTTTATGGAGTTCGCGGAGCAAATGGAGTGGTGCTAATTACCACGAAGCGCGGACAAAGCGGCAAGTTGCAAATTAATGCAAGAGCCAATTATACTGTATCACACCTGAAGCGGATGCCAGAATATCTGAGAGCATATGATTATGCCGTTTTAGCCAATGAAGCAAGGGCAGTACGTAACGAAGAGATTCTTTATAACGATATGGAACTGAAGCTGATCAAAAATCATTTGGATGACGATCTTTATCCCGATATCAGTTGGCAGGATGAGATCATAAAACGAAACGGGTTCCAGCAAACTTATTATGTGAGTGCTAAGGGAGGCGGCGAAGCAGCACGCTACTTTATTAGCTTAGGGACCTCGATTGAAGATGCTGCCTACAAAGTGGCTCCTGAAAATACCATTCGCTCAGGTGTTGGTTATAACACGTATAACTACCGCATTAATTTGGATATTGATCTGAACAAAAGCACCAACTTGTATTTTGGCTCAGACGGTTACATGTCAATGAGGACACAACCCGGTTTTGCCAATACCGATGCCATGTGGGAAGCCCAGTCGATGCTTACACCCATTACTGTTCCTATCCGGTATTCGACAGGAGAGTTACCGGCTTATAGTTCAGCGTATGGAGGTGCCGGCGTATCGCCCTATGTCCTGCTAAATTACACCGGAAAACAAACAAATCAGAATTATACAGGCAAGGCAACGCTGGCATTGTCACATGACTTCTCTTATTTAATCAAAGATCTGAAATTGAGAATGCAAGGAGCCTACGATAATGTTTCTTGGAAAGACGAAAGAAGGTACGTAATGCCCGAATTATATCTGGCGAGTGGCCGTACTAACTGGGGCGAATTACAAAGAGCAAAGAGCTATGACGCGGTGAGTCCCCAATACTCGAGTGGTCAGCGGCAATCCCGGAAATATCATTTTGAAAGCACGCTAACATGGGATAAACTCGTCGCTGAGAGCCATCGTATAAGCGCACTTCTTTATTACTATATGAGCGACGAACAAGATACAAGAGACGCTGATAATGCCGGTGCAGGCCGTCGCGCATTGGAAGCGCTTCCGAAAAGGTACCAAGGACTCTCCAGCAGGCTCACGTACGGGTTCAAAGACACCTACATGATCGATTTTAATTTCGGTTACACCGGTTCGGAAAACTTTGAACCCGGGAAACAGTTCGGTCTCTTCCCTTCAATAGCACTTGGATGGGTTCCTACCGGTTATAAATGGGTAGCGGATAACATGAGTTGGCTTAACCATTTTAAAGTACGTGCTTCATACGGATCGGTAGGTAGTGACCGTATTGCCGATTTCAGATTCCCATTTATGACTATCATTGGAGAAAATCAGGCTGTAGGTTGGGGAAGTACGCTAAACGGTGTGAGCGAACTACAATTCGGAGCCAATAACTTGATGTGGGAAAAAGCATTAAAGGCCAACTTGGGCGTTGAAGCAAATATGTTGAATGATCGACTATCTTTTGTAATAGACTTTTTTAACGATAAGCGTGAAAGTATTTTTCAACGAAGGGAAACTATCCCCGGCTATGTGGGGTTGGTCTATTCTGCTCGCCCGTATGGTAATGTGGGAAGCATGCGCAGTTATGGTACGGATGGTAATGTTTCATACACACACGAAATCCAAAAAGACTGGAGTTTTACAATTCGGGGAAATTACACCTATTCTGCAAACGAAATAATCAATTGGGAACAACCACCTACAAGATATCCATACCAACCTTATAACGGATACCCTTTATCAGCATTACGCGGTTACATTGCCTCAGGACTGTTCACCGACGAAGACGATATTGCATTTAGCGCTACTCAGTCGTTTGGAGGCTTCAAAGTTATGCCTGGCGATATTAAATACAAAGATATCAATGGAGATGGAATCATCAATTCAGACGACCAGGTGTTTTTGTCTGATCCTACCTATCCGCGGTTAATGTTTGGATTCGGTGGAGAAATGAAATACAAAGACCTCACGTTAGGCGTTCTGTTCAAAGGAACCGGTAAAACTGATTTTTATCACGTGGGTTATGGTGGCAATGGAGCGGGTTACGTACCTTTTAACAATGGAAAAATTGGCAATGTGCTGACCATGGTCAACGATCCCGCTAGCCGTTGGGTTCCGATGGATTATGCTTTAGCAAATGGAATTGACCCGGCTTTGGCGGAAAATCCCAATGCCCGTTTTCCACGCCTTTCATACGGATATAATGCTAATAATTCGCAGTTGTCCACCTTTTGGAAGAATGATTCCCGTTACATACGCTTACAAGAGGTAACACTCAATTACAACCTCAAAGCGAACTTTCTTAAACGGTTTGGCTTATCATCAGCTGATATACAGTTAGTCGGAAATAATCTTGTTGTTTGGGACAAAGTTAAAAATTGGGACCCGGAACAGGGATATAGAAACGGACGCGCTTATCCGATACCAGCGAGATATACGCTACAACTTTACCTTAACTTTTAAAATAAAGAAGTATGAAAAATATATTCAAGCATACAATAATTTTGGCCTTCACGATCATCATGACTATGTCATCTTGCAACTACCTTGACATTGCCGATAATTTTGAAGAAGCATTTAAATATGATTCAATTTTTGTAAATAAAACGAATCTGGAACGTTATACATGGAATATTGCCGCTATGTTTCCTGATGAGGGTTACAAATTTGACCAACTTGGTTCGTATGCGTGCGATGAAGCATTTTCGATAATGGTTTCCGACTATACGTCATTAGATTTTGTACAGGGAAACATAACCCCTACCAATCTCAGGTCGTTTAATATTTGGAACAGTATGTATATCATTGTTCGCAAAGTTAATACGGTACTTAAAAACATAGACAAGGCAAGCGACCTGAACGGACAGGAAAAGGATGAACTTATGGGTTATCTCTATTTTATGCGCGCCTATGCCTATTACAGGTTGATCATGTATTATGGTCCCATTGTGATATTGGGCGACGACGTACTGGAAACAAATGAAACGGCAGGTTATTATGACCGTCCGAGAGCGACATTCGATGAATCGGTGGATTATGTTTGCAGTGAATTGGAACGATCTGCAGACCTTATGCCTGTAGAAATTACACCCAGTTTTTTTGGACGTCCTTCTGCCGGGTCTGCACTGGGGCTGTGCGCCCGTTTGCGGTTAATTCAGGCAAGCCCGCTCTGGAATGGCGGATCAGCAGCTCGTAGAACGTACGGAACGTGGAAAAGATCAATCGATGGAGTAAATTATGTCTCACAAACATACGACGAACGTAAATGGGCTCAGGCAGCTGCAGTTAGCAAGCGTATTATAGACATGAATATCTATGCACTGCATACCGTTAGAAAAATGCCGGATACTGCTCCCCTGCCAGATAATGTATCGCAGCATGGTTTTCCGTTAGGTGCAGGAGATATTGACCCGTTCCGGTCCTATGCTGATATGTTCACAGGAGAATCGCCGTTTGCACGTAATCCTGAGTACTTGTGGGCTCAGAGGTCATCCGGTTTAGAAAATTATTCGAGACATGCTTTTCCCTATGAAACATATAATGGATACGGTACTGTAGCGGTACCCCAAAAAGTGATTGATGCCTATTTGATGGCGGACGGACGAACAATCCAAAATTCGAGCGAAAGTTATCCTTACTCCACCGATGGTATATGGAATAATGGAACCGATTTGAATTTTTCAGGCTATAAGTTAAAAGGGAATGTCCATAAAATGTATGTAAACCGCGAATTGAGGTTCTATGCCAGCATCGGATTCAGCGGCGCATTTTGGCCAATGCTTTCTACTTCAAACTTAAGCAAAAGAAATGTCCAATTTTGGTATAACCTGAATGGTAACGCCGGCAAAAATTCTACCCGAAATTTACCATACAACGTAAACACAACAGGATATTCGTTGAGAAAATTTGTGCATCCTGAAGATTCATGGGGAGCTCCGGGACAAGGAACAGGTTACGAAAATTCCCGCCGGTTAGAGAAGGCATATCCGATAATCCGGTATGCAGAGATCTTACTCGCTTATGTGGAAGCTTTAAATAACCTGACATCTACTCATACCATCCAAAATTATCAACTATCAAGGGATATAGAAGAAATGCGTTATTATTTCAATATGGTTCGCTTTAGGGCTGGATTACCCGGACTTACGGATGCTGAGCTCGCTTCTAAAGAAACCATGCAAGACCTGATAGAACGCGAACGGATGGTAGAATTGCTTCACGAAAATGCTCGTTTTTGGGATGTGCGGCGCTGGGGTAAATACGAAATTACGGAAAGAGAACCCATTCAAGGCATGGACATGGATGCTGATGGTCTAGCATTTTACAATATTGTCCCTGTTAATCAGACAGTAGCTAGAAACAGAGTGGTGGATAAAAAGTTGATTCTCGTTCCCATTGAATTGAACGAGGTAAGAAAATCCCCTTCGATGGATCAGAACCCAGGATATCAGCGTTAATGAGAATTGAAAAAAAATTTTAGTCATATGAAAATATCATTATCCATATTTATTACATGCATCATGGCTCTCAGTATAGCCGGTTGCAACACTGACATCATCTATCAGGAAGAACAATATAAAACGTTGGTTTATTTGTTAAGTGGGTCGGAAAATGTATTTGCGGCGTCCTATTCACTCAATAAAGAAGAACCTGTCAGGTACGTTACCATAGGAACCGGAGGTACAACCAGCAATGAAAAGGACATCACGGTAACGCTCGAACCCAACCCGGTGATGTTGGATAAGTTTAACAGTCTGAACTATAATTACCAGAGTGAGTATGCCAGATTATTATCTGCAGACAGGTACACAATTGATTCATATTCGGTAACACTACCTGCCAATTCGGATTATCATTACGCAAGAATGCCAGTGAAAGTCCGCGCATTAGGTTTGTCCCCGGATTCAATTTATTTCATTCCTCTGAAAATAAAAAGTGTTTCAAATTATGATGTGAATCCGGAGAAAAGTGATGTGCTATTCCGTGTAGCCATTGAAAATGATTATGCCGAACAATTAGTACCCACTTATTATGCAAAAAGTGGCACCATGACAAACCCCACCACTGTATTGAGTGGCACAAAGTTAGTACAACCACTTGATAAAGATAAGGTCAGGATGTTTATTGGAAACGAAACCTATGCAAGTACTACCTCCGTTGCCGACATAGAGAAACTGTCTGTTGTGGTACAGATAAAGGAAGACAATTCACTTTTGGTTACTCCTTATGGTTCTATGGAAGTAGAAATGCTTGATAACGTAGAAGGTTACAACAGATATGTCCCTGAACTTTTACAAGGCACAAGTAAGCAAAAAGTTTTCTATTTGAACTACCGTTTTCGACTAATGAATAGTAACGGAAGCTTTACAGGATGGAGAGACGTAGAGGAAAGGTTGATTCGAATAGAAGAATAATGACAAATTAAAAACTGATAAAAGCTAAAAAAATATGAATAGAATTTTATATCTGGCATCATTCATTTTTGCAGGTTTGTTGATGCTTTCAGCTTGTAGCTATGGTCCGGAAAGGGATGTGGAATATACTATTTACACCACCAATTCTACGATAGAATTGATAGAAGGCGAGGAGTTTCAAGTTACTGCAAGTCCCACAACTCAGACTTTTACATGGGAAACTACCGACGCTTCTGTGGCTACGGTTAGTTCAACAGGATTGATTCGTGCAATCAGCGATGGTGCATGCTTTATTAAAATTATAAGCAGCGAAGGTTTAGAAAAATCGATACCTGTAGATGTAATAAAAAGTTTGCCGATTGAAGGGATTGCAGTGTCCAACAAAGCAAATCTTACAACGGTAGACTCTCTTCCAATACAAAAAGGAAGAACAATAGCGTTGGGGGCAACTCCTATACCATCGAATTTCAATGAAAAAATTCCTTTTAACCTCATTTGGGAATCTTCAGATGAAAACGTTGTAATAGTTGATGAGAATGGAATAGTAACACCTGTTTATTTCGGTAATGCCGAAATCACAGTCAGCGTTGCTGATAAACCTTCTGTAAAAAAGGTTATTCCCGTTGAAGTTTTGGAGAATCCTATAACGGCAATTAAAGTGGAGGGTGGTTTGGTTTTGACGCTGAATGTAAAAGAAAGTGTAATTCCCATTATAACGCCGTCAGACTACGCAGTTAGAGATTCTTCTCTCGTTTGGGAATCTTCCGATGAATCCATCGTGAAAGTGAAAGATGGCGAGATTGATCCGGTTGGTATTGGTTCAGCTATAGTTACTGTTTCACTTAATAGTAACCCTAATATAAATGCAGAGATACCAATAATTGTTGGATTAAACCCCCGCTTTCTCGACCGCACAAATTGGGCAATTATTGATTGGAATTCATGTATCAGTGAGGAACCCCAATATGTAGGTCTTAATCGTATTCCAGAAAAAATGCTCGATGGGAATACAACCACTTTCTGGGGATCGAAATGGGATAATCCCAAACCACTTCCTTATTATTTTATCTTCGACATGAAGAGTGCGTATAAGATTTACAAAATTAGTTTTACCAAGCCTACCAACGACGCCTGGAGGGGAAACATTAAAAATGGCTATTTTGAGATCAGCAATGATAATGTCACTTGGACGAAGTTGTCCGATTGGAGTGTTAGCAGCAATACACCACGTACACACACTTTCACCCAGGATGGATCTTCAGCACGATACATCAAATTTGTGATTAGTGACTTTTTTGTTCCTACTAAAAACGGGGCACAATGCGATATTGCCGAATTTAATGTGTTTGGGGAAGAATAGAGTGAAATTTCATGGAAGATGTTGGGAAAGGAATCTCTTTTCCCAACATCTTCCTTTCATAAAACGAACTTCAGTTAACTAAATAAGTATGCAAAACAGACGCGAGTTTCTAAAAAAAATGGCTATAGGCACTGTAGCTCTTAATGCAACACCCTCCTTCCTCTCGGCAACAAGAGGTAAGTTAGCCAAAGAGGTGAAAATGTCGATATCTCCCAACTCCTTTGTCAACATTGCTCTGATAGGCAAGGGTGGCATGGGTACCTCGGATACCCATACCGCCTTATCGGTAGACGGGGTAAAGCTTGTCGGCGTTTGTGATTTATATGATAAGCGATTGAAAGATGCCCGAGCGCAATGGGGCAATGATATTTTCGTCACCAAAGATTTTAGGGAGATCCTTTCCAGAAAAGAGGTAGATGCGGTGATTATCGCTACACCCGATCACTGGCATCAGCCGATAGCTATTGAGGCAATGAAAGCCGGTAAACATGTGTATTGCGAAAAACCGGTCATCCACAAATTGAGTGAGGGAAACGCCCTGATTGAAGCGCAGAAAAAAAGCGGGGTACTGTTTCAGGTGGGTAGTCAGGGTATGGCCTCAATAGGGAACCGGGCAGCCCGGTTATTGATTCAACATGGAGTTATTGGAGCTGTTAATTTTGTGGATGGGCAGTTTACTGGGGCGCCGGGCCGGCTGAACGCCTTTACCGCTCCCGATGATGCCTCCGAAGAGACGATCTGGTGGGACCGATTCCTGGGAAACGCACCCAAAATACCCTTTAACCCCCAGCATTTCTTTGCCTGGAGAAACTGGAAAGATTATGGAACGGGCATAGCGGGTGATCTGTTTGTACACGTCTTGGCCAGCATTCATTATATCATGGACGCCATAGGTCCCGAAAAGGTTTATACTACTGGCGGCATACATCATTACACAGACGGTTCACGTGATACACCTGATATCATGTTGGGATATTTTGATTATCCGAATAAAAATAATCTGGGAGCTTTCACTGTACAGTTAGGAGCTAACTACGTAGATGGCATTTCAAAGAAATGGGGAAGCATGGATTTCAGGATTATAGGTTCAAAAGGTTCATTGGATGTCGGCTGGGACAAAGTTGTCCTGAAAACAACAGAAGACGTAAATACCAAGGATTTTGAAATATTAGAACAATTGGGGCAGGAGATGAACGTTCCCGAAAAAGTATCTTCAAGAGAGTTTATCTTTACTGCTCAAGAAGGATACAGAGGTGGACATTATGACCATCATTTTAATTTCATCGATGGGATCAGGAATAACAAGCCTTTGACGGCAGACGTCCTCTTCGCTGTCAGAACGGCAGCTCCGGCACTGTTAAGCTATGAAAGCTATCTGCGGAATCAAGCAATCTTGTGGGACAGTACACGATTAAAAATAAAAAAATAAATATCTATGATAATTAAACCGTTTTCTCGGATAAAATTAAGTCTGACAATAACCGGAATACTTCTGATTTTGGCAAGCTGTTCTTCTACCAAGAGCAGCAGTACCCGTTATGAGTTATCCAAAAAAGAAAAAACAGAAGGTTACAAAATCCTTTTCGATGGAACTAACATGGATCAATGGACAAGTAACACCAACGAGTATATACTTCAGGATGGGTGTATCGTGATGCAACCCACCGATGGGTATGGGAACCTTTATTCTAAAGAAGAGTTCGATGATTTTATTCTGAGGTTTGAATTCCAGCTTACTCCAGAAGCAAATAGTGGGCTCGGAATCAGGCACAAAATGATTACAGGTGCAAATGGGTACGATGGAATGGAATTGCAAATACTCGATAATTCAGCTTCCATCTATGATAACCTTAAGCCCTATCAATATCATGGATCCTTATATGGATGGCTTGCCGCCAAAAGAGGATACTTAAAACCCGTTGGGGAGTGGAACCACCAAGAAGTAATAGCAAAAGGCGATCATCTAATAGTGGTCTTAAACGGGAGTGTTATCCTCGACGGGAAAATCAAGGATCTCACCAAGGACACACCCCCAGAAAAGGTACCTCCCACGCTTTTTTATCAAAAAGGACATATTGCATTCTTAGGACACAATTCGGTTGTCAAGTTCAGAAATATAAGGATAAAAGAGCTGGAATAGTGTAACCGTGATGGTACGCCTATTCGCCTTCCTGGGCCTTCTGTGAAGGCCCAGCAGGGCGATAGTACCGGCCGGTTTTTGTCATCCATGACCTTGTAGTGGATGAAAAAAAGAAGATTTCATGCGGTTTGCATTCCAGACAAGTAATTGCAAAAAGAGGCTGCCTCCAAAAAGGAGGCAGCCTCAGCAAATATTTACCGGTTTCATTGCCGGCGATATCGAGGAATTTATTCAGATAACAGTTCCATTAACTTTCTCCTGTGCTCTCTGAACGCAGTTATGTTATTATCATATCTGGTATAACTAAAAATCACTTTATCAATGATATCACGGGCCGCTTCAGGGTTTTTCCTTTCAAGCATCTTAAAAAGTTCGTAATCCACAATACCATCACGCATAGCTTCAAACCTGATTGAACTAAGAAGTTTACCATCCTTTGGATAAATTATCCATGAGTCGCCTCCCGGTAAAACATTTCCTCCTTCATAATTTATTGAAGTTTGCTCATCCCAGGGATCCGTTCGCCAATGGTTGAGCCCCCAATGCAAATAACCTGGTATGTTATACTTAAAGTTTAACCAATGTATATACCGGGTTTTAAGTAAAGGCAACTCTATAAACCGATTGGCGTATTCTCCTTTAGGAGACAGACAAGTATAAAACCAAGCTTCTTTCCCTTCAATATTTTTATTGATGTTATTGTAAAAATCATAATCCTTGTTCATGAAATCCAGTTGAGGCACGTATATGTCCACAATATCCCCCAAATCTTTGCTATGTGTAGCTTCAATAATCTTAATCTCCGGGTAAACTTGCCTGACAAACCGTGCAATTTCCACATAACTTTGTACGTTAGTAGGCGTAGGTTCGTCAGCAATATATTGTAAATAACTACCCTCCCACCCTTTTTCCTTCAGGTGTTGTTTAAGAGAAGTGAAAAAATCAACGTAAAACTGCTGAGCTCTCTCATTTGATAATGGCAGTTTTTCAAACCTATTTTCGTTGTTTCTATCCACTGAAGGCACCCTCACCACAAACTGTGAATCCCAATTACTTTCTCTCGTCCCAATGTGCCCCCCTTCTAATCTGCCTATAACCCCTTCCTGTATGAAAATTTCAACCACCTTGTCGAATAGGGTAAAATCTACATGCCACTTCCCATTTATGAAAGCAAAATCAGATAAATCCAGTGGGGAAATTCTGGCCGAGTTTTGTCTGTATTCCGCCATCATTTTTGCCAGTTTCCGGATATACTCCCAATGTTGTGGAGAAAAAGATTCAAAATCTTCACCCCGGTTCATCCATTTAAGTTGAGACTTATCTATTGTGAACCAATTTGTTACCCATAAACTGGTTTTATCAATTGTCACAGGATAAACCCTGACAGAATAGTCCTTTTCGATATGAAATTCTTTGTTTTCAATATTCCCATTTATTGTCACCTTGCCAGTATACAATCCGGGGATGGCATCCGAGGGGATGGGTATAGTGATCCAAATTGGCTGTGCATTACCAAATTTCACATCAATCTCATCCTCTTCCAATAACGGGTCGGGGAAATAACCCGAAGGTGAATTAATTCTGTCTCTGGAATAATCCCAGATACTTCGCCCAACCTTAACAAAACCAACAAATCTTGCTTTCGATGCGGGGAGCAGTTTGTCTTTATTTGATGCTTGGGTAACCGTTACCCTTAAGTTGTTTATTGTATAGGGTGAACGAACAACAAACTGCAGACTGGCATGCTCGCCTCGTACCACTTCACTAATTGCTTCTTGTGAACCCGGGAAAAAACTGCTTTCAGCAAGAACTTTCTCCATAGGGTCAACATATTCAAATTGAATCTCTTTCCTATCGCAGCTAAAACCAGATAAACAAATCACAGATATTAAAATGATTGCATTTAAAAAAGTTTTTTTTACTGAATCAGACAGGTAAGATGTATTATTTTTCAACGTTATTCTCATAGATTTTTAAATAAATTAGATAAAACCTTATCACCTCACTCCCAACCTGGGTTTTGTGTCAATTCACCATTCAGTGATATTTGTGCAGGAGGAACCGGATATAAATAATCCCTTTCGGGCTTGAATCCGAACCCGTTTGGCAGGTTTTTTTGATAGGGATCGAGGTATCCTTCTTCATTCACAAAAATATCTTTTCCGGGGATTAACAAAGGGCCTCCATCTACATAGTTATCTTCACTATCCTGAACTCCTGTCCAGAAGTCCTTGTCGAACCAGTAACCAAGAGGACGTTTACCAACAATCAAACGATGCGCTCTCCATCTTAATAGATCATCACCTCTATATCCTTCACATGCCAGTTCTACTCTTCTTTCCCTACGCACCTCGTTAATAATGGGTGAAAGTTCCGGGAATTGCCAATCAGGATCGTTCGCTATGGAGTGTAAACTTAGTGTTGGCATGCCCGCCCTCAATCGAATTTTGTTTATTGTCAAATCTATATCGTTTTGTGTTATAGTCCCGAGTTCCGCCTGTATTAGCCCGTAATAACCGAGCACATTAATTGTATTTAATCTTTTTTATTACTTTTGTATCGGACAAGCTGATCCGATGGTGATATATTATACCG
>Ga0265294_10007488_pt1 | contig 12924 bp, 9 predicted proteins | sample MunlanPumphouse3_FD_192504 | JGI IMG/M metagenome (GOLD analysis project Ga0265294, IMG submission 192504) | Groundwater microbial communities from a municipal landfill in Southern Ontario, Canada - Pumphouse #3 | ecosystem: Environmental > Aquatic > Deep subsurface > Groundwater | place... | reverse complement strand
AGCGCGTCGATCACCGGTTTCATCTGCGCCTTGACAAACAGAGCGCGCTGGGGGGGGCTGGGGTGTGTGACGTCGTTGTAGGCGGAGCGACCGGTGATTAGCGATATCCACTCTTCAAAAAAATTTGTATGGTCTCCAACAATCAGGCTGGGCTCGAACCCGGCCATTGTCATGGTCAAAAGCCCTTCTTCGTCCGCCTGCAACTCCTTGGTTCGAATAACTTCATTGGCGTTCTGACCCGGTTTTATGTCTCCCCATTTTTCCAAGAGCGCAATGATTTCCGATTTTATCCTTGATTCATTGCCTTTTTCGCCCTTGTACCCCACAAGCGCGTCAAAGGCTGCAATATGCCAATAGTCGTCTTTTGCAAGGTGCGAAAGTTCATGCCCCAATATGAACGCCAGCCGCGCATCGCCCTTGGCCTGAGATACATTCCGAAAACAGGTGGCTATAGCGCCTTCGGAAACAATGATGCTGCCATCCCTGATGGCGATCACCCATGGTTCACCAAGCGACTTGATGATATTCATGCGGGGGAGTTTGCCCCCCTTCTTGTCCGCTGCCTCAGCAACTCGCCGAAAGATCTGTTCAGCGCGGGCTACGTCACGGTTTCCCCGGTCGACGGTTCCAAAATTTTTCAGCCACCATCCCGCATGATCTTTGGGACTGTCGGCATAAGAGAGGTTTGCCAGGATCAGCAATATCAGGGATATCAACACACCGTATGTACGCAGGGCGAAACCTCCTTACATCAGGTCTTGGATTGTCTCGAATAACCGGGCCTGTTTTTGGGTGTCCTCCGCAGTTACATGGTCCTGTACCGAAATTCTCTCGATCTCAGACAGATTGTTGATAATTCCCTGGGGCAGGGCGCGCTTAACCGCCTCAACCTTGAATTTTTCGATCTCGGATTTGCTTGTGAAGCGGGGATTCCCTTCACGTGAGGCCAGCAATCCCGCTTCAGTCCAGGAACCGAATTCCAGCGGGAACTGGTTTCCTTTCTTTTTACCGATAGCATCGAGAGACTTCGCCATCCGGCCCGCTGGCTCAGACCTTGACAGAAGATCGCTCACTTCCGGCGTTTCCATTGTAGAGGCGAGCTTTCTCATTTCGGAAATTATTGACCCCAGGCGATTCCTATCCTGCGCCCGCCTTGAAAGCTCAAGTTGCACCAGAAGCCGCCCCATCCTGAACCATTGGCGTTCAGGGTTGACCTGACTAGTGAAACCGTACTCATGCTCTGTGGTGGGTAGGGGGATGTTTCGGGCTGCCGGTGTCGAAGCAAGCAGGCGTTCTACAACAGCGACGCAGAAGGTGGAAGTTGTCGTGGCCGGCTGTTTTAGTGTATCGCTTAATGGTAGTTGAGTGGCTTGGGAGGCTGCGGGCTCAGTCTTTTCACGGCTCCGGTCAGTTACTTGCGGTGGAGGGATCGTTGCTATACGCACCTGCTGCTCTGTTTTTTGGAGATGCGAATATACCATAAAGAGAGCTAAGCCGGCGGCCAACGCCATTGGAACCACAAGCTTAACGTAATGCCGGGTGTGCGGGTTTGCCGTCTGCGACAAATCTTCACCTGTCTTCAGCGTTTCGGCAACGATGGCGAGACACCGGTCGCAGTCCACCAGATGCGTCTTGACTTCACCACGCTTCTCCATGGGCAGTGTATTGTCCACGAATGCAGCCAGCGTCTGAGCGTCGGGACAGAGTGCTGTATTTGTCTCACGCCGAGTCATGTTGGTAACAAGGATTTTTCCCAGCATTTCTGAATTTTCCTTACTTGTTTGACGGACGGAAGCCTCAGACCTGAAATATTTCCTCACCACGACTCCTCCATGAGCTCTTTGGCCTGTTGATAATTGATCCCATTTCTCAAAAGTCCCTTACGGAGGCCAAGGATGATTCTCTCTATGTCTAGTTTCACTTTGTATGAGGTAGAGTCAAGAACCAGCGCGATTTTGGACACAGGAACATCTTCCTGAAAATGCAATTTCAGTATCAGGCGCTCATCGTCGGAGAAATCCTCTTCCATTTCCAGTATCATCGCTTCCAGATGCTCTTTAAGCTTGTCACGGCGGGCGATGTGAAGCTGCTCATCTGCCAGGGAGATGCTGTCCGGAAGTTCGATGGATACTTCTCCCGCCGGAATGGGACGCGGAGTTTTGCATGGGATTTGAGCAAAGAGATGGTGCAGTACCTCTTCAGGGGTGGAGCTGCCGTGATTGGTACGAAGGATTTCAATGCCTTCATGGAGCGGCAGGCCATCCCGGTAACAGTAACGCTCCAGGAGAACAGCCTCTTGACCCAGGCGCATCGCCTTTTCTGAATGGCGCCAACGTCCCCGCCGCTTTCGATACTGATCAATAAAAATGTTGTTTATGACCGTATATAGGAATGTAGTCAAAGAGCTTTCATTGCGAAAGCCTCTCAACCGCCTGTAATCATCGGCAATAATGGTGAGACGGATATCTTGTCCCAGATCCTCGGCGTCATCACCCAAAATCCCGTAGCGTTTGCACACTGAAAAAATAGCCGAATTTATGGTGTTAAGATTATCTTTAAAGAGACTGGCGGGATCCAGGTTTGATACAAAGTTATTGAGCGTTTTTTGTATGGATGCAAAGCAGAATATCCAGGCTATGTGGAGGTTTATAAGTTTAATCAACATGTTATTTTAGGGCTTCCATAGTAAAACTGGCTTGTCGTACTTCGTCGCAGGTCGCATAAAACAAGGTACCTCCTCCTAAGGAGCTGTAAATAAATGACTTGGTTATATTGCGCTCAGATTCGGGTCAGATTTGGCTGAACTGATTGAGGCAAACCGGAGACGTAGCAGAGCTACGTTGAGGATTTGGTGATTGAAGTTCGGTCAAAGATGGCCTGAAGATGAGATGCAAGATGGCCATGTTATTTTTTTACAGCTCCTTAGCCGTCCTATTCGAAGCGGCGGATTAACTGGCCGGTATTTTCATCCAACTCAATGACCAAAGTTTTGCCTTTTTTTGTAGAAGTCTTTTTTTCTTCCGCTTGCTGTTGAGCCTTTTTGTTAGCTTCCTGTTGTTCATATTGTTCCACAGCAGCCGCCTTTCGTCTAGCCACGGTGTCTTTGGCTGCAAGGTCTTTATCCCAAACTACAATGACCCGGTTTCGATATTTCTTTGGGATATCTTCAAACCTGTTGGTGATTATCAGGTTTCCTTTGTTGTCCTTGTACTTGAAGAAGTCTGCCAAAGATACCTGCGGTAGCATAAATATCATAACGGTGGCTGCACTACTCGTCAAAAGAAACTGAAAAAAATCCCGCACCTCGCGGCGCTTGGGAGCAGGTAGTTCGGACAGATCAAGCAGATTGCTTGCAGAACGGGGCATGAGCATACCTCCTTGTTTTTGTGAAAATATGTTAACATAGACGATAAATGATGACAAGATTGAAGAATAATGATTATTTTGACTGTGAATTGAGGAGATCAGAAACCATGACAACCAAACAACCAGAAACAGCCCGGGATCTACGCCAGCGTGCCGCAGAAAAGTTCCGGGCAAACGAAGCATCAACTCCGGAAACTTTTTCACCAGAGGAAACGTCGAAACTCCTCCACGAACTGCGCGTACACCAGATCGAACTGGAGATGCAGAACGAGGAGCTACTCCGCATGCAGCACGACTTGGAGGCTACAAAGGCCAGCTACATCGACCTGTATGAACTGGCGCCAGTGGGATATCTGACTGTCAGTGAACTGGGGCTTATTCAGAAGGCAAATCTTGCTGCCGCTTCCATGTTTAATACGCTACGGGAAGCCCTTATCAATAAGCCGATTACAAAGTTTATTTTCCGGGAAGATCAGGACGTTTATTACCTGCAGCGCAATAAGATCTCTAAAGAGAATGAAGCTCAGGACTGGGAGATACGCCTGGTGAGGGGTGACGGCTCACTGTTCTGGGCGCAGCTACAGACAACTCCGGTGCACAATGGTGAATATCTGATTAATTTTAGCGATATCACCGAGCGTAAGCAGTTGGAGATTCAGATACAAAACAACGGGCAGCGCATGACCCGCCTGTTTGAAATTTCACAGTACCCGTTTACAAGTGAGCAGGAATTCCTCGATCATGCACTGGACGAAGCTATCATACTTACTGCTAGTTCAATCGGTTACATATATTTCTACAACGAGCTGAATCGGCAATTTACTTTAAACTCCTGGTCAAAAGGTGTGATGAGCGAATGCAGTGTTGTGGAGCAGAAAACTGTATACGATCTCGACAGCACCGGGATATGGGGGGAGGCTGTTCGACAGAGAAAGCCGATCCTGCTTAACGATTATACTGACCATAATCTGTTAAAAAAAGGGATACCGGAAGGGCATGTCCCGCTCAAGCGTTTTCTGACTGTCCCAGTCCTGATAGCCGGTGAAGTTGTTGCTGTGGTAGGGGTTGCAAACAAGGAAAACGAATACGATGATGCCGACGTAATGCAAATGAATCTCTTTATGGATTCCGTATGGAAGATAACAGCCCACAAGCGTGCCGAGGAAGAGAGGCATATACTTGAACAGCAATTCCAACAAGCCCAGAAGCTGGAGAGCCTCGGCGTGCTGGCTGGCGGCATTGCCCATGACTTCAATAATATCCTGACTGTCATAATATGTAATTGCTCTCTGTTAAAAAAACGACCCCAAAGGGCTGAAGAGCTTGTCCAGGAGATAGAGATAGCTGCTCAGCGCGCCGCTGATTTATGTCGCCAGATGCTCATATACGCTGGCAAGGCTCAACCTGTGCCAACCAAGTTCAATATGGCTGCGCTGGTGGAAGAGATGATCAGGATGTTGAAAGCAACCATCAGTCAGAACGTGGTTATCAAGCTTTTGCCTTCAACTGATATTCCATCAATAAAAGCTGATGCCAGCCAGATCCGGCAGATTGTTATGAATCTGATCATCAATGCCGCAGAGGCAATCGGCACGGCGCAAGGCGAAATTTGTGTGTCGTTGGAAAAGGTGGCGATAACGGAGGAACAACCGAACAACGATCATCTCGACAATGTTATTACGCCTGGTTGGTATGTCTGTCTGAAAGTCACCGATAACGGTTGCGGTATGGATGAAGAAACCGGTCGTCGAATCTTCGAGCCATTCTATACAACCAAGTTTACCGGGCGAGGCCTGGGGATGTCCGCTGTACTTGGGATCATCAAGGCGCATAATGGCGCGTTGCAACTTTTGAGTCAGCCAGGGCAGGGAACAACCTTTAAGGTTTACCTGCCATCACAGAGCCGTGAATCTACGGAAGAGGAATCTTTTAAGCTGACCGATTCAGCCCCATGGCAGGGAAGTGGCACGGTACTGCTGGCCGAGGATGTACCGCAGCTTATGATGGTTGCAGCAATGTTGCTGAAGGCGCTTGGATTCAGCGTAATTGAGGCAGTAAACGGCAAGGAAGCATTGGAGTTATATCAAAAGAATGCTGAATACATCACCCTGGTTTTGACCGACATCGGTATGCCGGTTATGGATGGTTATGAGCTGTTTCGTGAGCTGAAAAAGCTCAACCCGGAGCTGCCGATTATTATCAGCAGCGGTTTTGAAGACGCAGATGCAACAACACAGATCCCCCGAGAGGATATGGCAGGAATGCTCAGCAAACCGTATAACTTTGATCAATTGCGGGAGGTGTTGAAGTGTGCGGTGGAGGGAGTACAGAAACCGACATGAGGTTAAATTCGGTTTGGTATTAAGAACATGCCTAAAGAAATAACCCACTGGATTCTGGCCGAGCGGGTCCTGGCCGGCCTCAATAGCGGCAGCCGAACCGGAGAGATAATCCGCAACCATCGCGAACTGTATCTGGCGGGAGCGGTTCTGCCCGACACCCTGCTACACCTGTTTCGCGGGCCAGACGCCCCTGTTGCCCTGACACTGGCCAACGTCTTCCACGATGCCGACGACAACAGCTATGCGCCGCTCATCAGGATCGAACAGAGATTCCCCAACGGCCTCCCTGCATGGCTGCTGGCCTGCCTGCTGGGAGTCCTCACACACATGCAGGGCGATATCATATTTCATCCCTTTGTGTTCAGCATGGCCGGTATCGATAATATGGGTCGGCACTACCGGATGGAGACCGCCATTGATGTCTACCTCCTGCGCAGGGATGCAATTGTGACAACAAGATACCTGCGATCCCTCGTCACCCCGCAGATTCGGGAAGAACTGGTCACTGCCGGTTCCCTGCTATTCGATCCCGAGGGAAAGCTTCACCCTTCTTCAATGGGAAAGGCCCTCGACCTGCATTGCCGTTTTCAAGGCATGTACGATCTAATATTCTGCAAGATATTAGCCCATATACTGGGTAGTTTGCCAGGTTCTCCCCTGAAATGGAAACAGCACCTGTTCTATCCACTGGACATGTCCCGGCATGACGCCATGTTGCCAGAGTCAAGCAGTTGGCTTAACCCTGTCACCGGCAAACGCCACACAGCCAACATCAATGAGCTTGCCGACCAGGCTGTTCTACGAACAATAGCGGTCTTTAAAGACATTGAGAAGCAGGGCTCGCTGGCAACAGTTCTGGCAAAGACACCAGGAGAAAACCTGCTGACCGGAATGTATGGCGTCAAGCAGCACAAGATCAAAAACTTTATCAACTCCAACCTGGAATATAGCCGGTAACATGAAAAAACATCTTGACACTTTTAGTGGATTGAACTATAAAAATCGTCTGATTTTGTGGTGTTAAGGTAATTGAGGTCTTAAGTGCAAACAGTGATTTCAAACTGGTAATTCTTTTTTCAACATATCAGATTCAAATTGGCGGTGTAGCTCAGTTGGCTAGAGCAAGCGACTCATATTCGCTAGGTCCGGGGTTCGAATCCCTGCACCGCCACCAATATAAAAGGCTCCCACAACGGGAGCCTTTTTGTTTCTAAATATAGTGTTTCCTCTGACGCTTCAGTGCCGGTGTCCTTTTCTTCTGTCCTGTAGCAAGTCCCATCGATCAACCGGGATGGTTTCGGCAAGAAAGAGGCAACCAATGACTGATAAATCGCAAAGGGTGCATCTGAGGGCCAGTTTCTGGTTTATAAGACTGAAGACGGAAAACTGAAAATAGATGTCCGGTTTGATGGCGAAACGGTCTGGCTTGCCCGACAGCAAATGGCGGAACTGTTTCAGCCAACCAAGCAGAACGTCAATCTGCATACGCGATCGTCCGGGATCATTTAAGAGCGAGTTCAATGAAGCAAACAAGAGTAGAAACGGGATGGTTTGCCTGATTTTACTCACGGTGGTCATTGCGGCTGTCATCTACATAAACAACCGATGACAACGGAATTGGTTCCCCAAATATAGCCTTGACATTATATAGCGTGTAAGCTATTTTTTATTTAAGGAAATGAAATATGGTGTGGAAAATCGTTACTGTTGAGTACTTTGATGATTGGTTTCTAGGTTTAGATGCCTCGGAGCAGCAAGATGTGTTGGCTGCCATATTGGTTCTTGAGCAATACGGCCCTATGTTAGGCAGACCGCACGTTGATAGTCTCAAAGGAACTGAAGAGGTAAAGAACCTGAAAGAACTCCGCGTACAACACAAGGGCAAACCGTACCGTGTATTTTTCGCCTTTGATCCTTTCCGACATGCCGTGATGCTGTGTGGTGGTGACAAAACCGGAAATAAACATTTTTACAAAACTATGATCCCTATTGCAGAGCATGAATTCCTTAATTATCTGCAAGAACTGGAGTAAATTATGGCAAAGCAGCTTTCGGAATTAATTAAAAAAATAGACCCTGCTCTGGTAGCAGCAGCACGTATTCAGGCAGATCAGGAAATTTTTGAACTCCGCCTTGCTCAATTACGTCAAACAGTGGAGATGTCACAACATGATCTGGCGGCTGCACTTGGGATCTCGCAGCCCTCCGTCGCAAATCTGGAAAAACGTGGCCACGAAGTTAAAATCTCTTCTCTCAAACGGTACATCGAGGCACTTGGCGGCAAACTGTCTCTAGATGTTGAACTGCCTGATGGTCGTCACATCGGCATCAACGTCTAGCGCTGTTTCTTTACAAATGGAGAAGAGTGGTTAAAAGGTCGTGAGTCAGCTTGGAAAGAGTACAAAGAACGAAAAGCCAACCAGCCGAAAAAGAAATAGATTTAAGGAAGAGACAGGAGGCGCAAATGGCACTTACTAGAGACTTTAAAGAAACACTTCACATCAGAATAGATACTACAGTTACGGCTGTTTAGAACTTCCTGACGCCATCCTCATTTCTACGAGGAGAATACAAACCAAGCGAAAATCCGAATTTCCAACCAGAAAGTTGACCCGCCCAAAAGACGGCGGGTCAACTTCATGTCCATTGAATACAAAAGAGAGACGGTATTGAGTACATCTTTTTGCGATGATTTAAGAAGGTATCTCACCCATGGAGTGAATTAGTGGATAACAGAAAAAACATATTAATTAGAAACAAAACCGTTGCCACTGGATTGATGATCGGAGCGGCGATACTATTCGTGGTTGCACGCGCCCAAAAGGGAATTGGCGCATGGGAGTGGATTGCCGCTTTTTCTGAAGCCGCCATGGTTGGCGCGCTTGCTGACTGGTTTGCCGTTGTTGCGCTTTTCAGACATCCTTTGGGCGTTCCGATACCACATACGGCAATAATTAAAAACAAGAAGGATGCAATTGCCGGGAATCTGGCCGATTTTATCCGGGATAAGTTTCTTGCTCCCGAGACTTTAATAGGCAAGCTGAGAGAGCAAAATCCGGCTGAGCGTATTGCTGCATATCTGATGTCCAATAAAAATGCGGATGGATTGGCTAATGGATTCTCCCGTGTAATTTCTGAATCCTTGGACTTTGTAGATGATGAACGTGTTCAAAAAATACTTCGAGCAACAATATGCGACCGGATTGAAAACTTTGATCTTTCGTCATCAGCAGGGCTTCTTCTGGACACACTCAGATATGACAATCGCCATCAAATAGTTCTTGATGAAATGCTGAATCGTTTTGCAGTGTGGCTGGCAACTCCGCAAGCGCAAGCTAATCTGACAAATTCCATAGACAATATGATTACAAAGGATTACCCGCTCCTGAGTCACTTTATTCCAAACCGGGACCAGTTTTCAAAAGGAGCCGGAGAAAAGATAGTTAGAAGGCTCAACGAATATATTCAAGATGTTAACGCTGATCCTGCTCATGAGCTTAGGCATACATTTGATACTGCTGTGACGGAATTTATTAGCAGATTGAAAACGGATCAAGTATTGCGAACCAAGATAGAGGCAATTAAGCTTGAAGCAGTGCAAACCCCATTTTTATCCGATTACGTGAAGAATCTCGGAATCGATCTTAAAATATGGTTGAGTAATGATCTAAAACAGCAACATTCAAAAATTCGTGAGAAGATAGTCGAGACTGTTTCAGGCGTTGGAAGTTCATTGTCAAAAAACCGGGAACTGAAAGAGTCTTTAAATGAGCATCTTGAGACGCTGGTAATTAACCATGGAGATACACTGCGAACTGCAATTGCAAAGCATATCTCAGAAACTGTACAAAAATGGGAAAATGATGATTATGTCAGTGAAATCGAACTGAGTATTGGTTCCGATCTGCAATTTATACGTATGAATGGAACATTGGTGGGCGGCATTATTGGCCTGCTGCTGCATGCTATTTCCTTGCTGTTTTAAATGAAGCGATGTGGCCAACAATACCTGAACCCGTCACACTACTTTCACTGCTGACATATTTCACAGCACTCTAGCCAGATGTCGCCTGACCATATCCTCAAAATCCGCATCCTGACTGGCGGTATAGACCAGGGACGAGCCGATCTCAGCGGCCAGGATAGCACAAAGATACTTGACCGGCAGGGTTCTGATCCGCTTTCTGAAGGCCGGTGTATTTTGTAGAATAAGCGGAAGGTGATTGATCACCGCCTGCCGGAAGGGATCTTGCAGACAGAGTTCCGGATGAGAGGAAAAGAAATCGAACAGACGTGTATAATAGCTGTTTATATTCTGGCTGATGGCATCGGATATCTCGGTATAGAGCTGGGTACCACCGGATTCGCGGCTGCGCCGTAGGATCAAGCGAGCCTCGTCGGCAGCTCGCTTCTCCAGTATTGTCAGCACGTCCAGAACATATTCCTCCTTGTGTTTTAGAAATTCCTGCTCGGAAAGAAGCAGATTGGCAATAATCTCGTAGGAGGAGGAGATCACGCCGCACTTGTTGGCCGAGGCGTCGCGCATGATCACCACACCGCTCTTCTGGAGCTGCACCCTGGCCTCCGGGGTAATAAAGGAATTGGCCCCCTCCACGATCACACGCGCAGTCGGGATTCTCCGTTCATCAAGGAACAAGCGCCAATTCTGGCGGTCGATGGTTTCAGGCCGCCCCCCGGCCGGGATGAACAGGTCACTCTTGACCGTGAAGACCAGACTGTTGTACTCGCGATAGAAATTGTCAATGTCAAGCCACTCCTCTACCAGGCCGTCCGGGGTATGACTCATCTTGCGGTGGGTCTCCTTGAGCCCCTCCATCCTACGGCCGGTGCGGTAGATGATAAAGCCACCCTCACCCAGATTTTCCGGATTAAAAGCGTCCAGATCGTGTGCCAGCACTATGCGATCCAACTCCTCGCGCTGGATGCCGTTCGGGTCGTAGAGAGCCGCAGTGCCGTCCAGAATCAGCTTCACCTGCATCAATGGGCAGTTTTTGAGCATGATGGCCAGAGAGTTGCCAGCCACGTCGCCGCCTGGACCGCCGGTTATCTTGAGCGTAAATGGGTCGCGGGTGATGTTGATGCCGACCACCTCGGCCATGGTAATCTCGGCGAATTTCACCACCCCGGTGGAGGTAACCCCATACTCCTTGTGGTTGATGCCGACCCGTTTACTGGACATGATCCCGATGCCGAGGATGTAGCCCCGCTTCCTTGAGAGATTGGCAATGGTCTCGATCATGGCGTCATGCATGTTTTCGTCCGGGCCGATCTCGATCGGTTCATCGTCACCGTAGTAATCAACTACCCGCTGATTTTTCACCTTCCCGGCCTCGGTCACGAAGATGTCCAGAAAGGCGTTGGTTATGCCGTACTGCAGCTTGTACAGCCTTCTGGTCTCGGCCTCTCCGCCGGGTGGTTGGCCCAAATCGGATGAGTCCAATACAAGCGCCATCTTGGAGCCCCCCTCGTAGATATCCTTGTTTTTCAGGTGCTGGGTATGGGCCAGAACGTATACCTCGCGAAACAGGGTGTTGGAGGCGGTGATTAAATCGTCGGCGCTACGGGCGATGACTGTGCGCCACCCTCCCCTGGCGATGTCCGAGAATCCGATATGATAACCATAACCTGAGCGGCTGAAGAAGAATGTCACACGGAAGGGTTGCGTTTCTGGCAGATCGTTAGTGAATTCATCCCCCATATCGCGCAGATAGGCAGGGTCGAGCCGGAAGGCCAGTGCCTGTTTTTCCACCACAAAGAAATTGGTTTTGAGAGTATGCATGACCAGCAACAGGCAGCAGCGATAGACGGCGCGGCGGATATCGTCCAGCCAGCGGTGGCCGGTGTTGTAACCTTCCACCGCCTCCAGCGTCTCAATCAATAGAGCACTGTAGATCTCCTCACGATCCGCCAGTTCGGGATCAAAGCGTGTCCTGAAAAATCTGATCAGTAGCTGAGCCATCTCGGGATGGTCATAGAAGGCCTTTCGGACATCCTCCAGTCCGAAACGTTCCGGTTGGCCATGAGCCAGGCTGGTATGACAGAAAGCGATAAAGGCATTGACCAGGGACGCATCCTCGCCGGACATCAACCCCTCCGTGACGATATCGCGGTACACTTGGGATGAAGTGGCAAGTATCTGGGTGGTGCAGAGTTCCCGCTTAAGGAGTTCCGCCAGCGGGCTTCCCGGCAACAGGGCGTCACCCTGGCGGCTCTGAACGTAGAAAGCGCCCAGGAAGTAAGGGTGGGTACCGTTGGAGATGGTCTGGCAATAGGCTCTGCGAATGCCAATTTTAAGACGATTGAAGACCTCCAGCACCTGGAGCAGGAACTCTTCCTGAGGTGGATTGCCCGCGGCGAACAGCACACGGGTTTCAAGACGCCCTTCGCGGACCACCTCGGCGATATCCACGAACAGCCCACCCGATGCATTGCCACGTTCGAACAGCCAGACCAGATAGGCAACCCGCGATGGAGGGGACATACGGATGTAATGTTCGTCGTTGAGCCAGAGGATCTTAAGCAATCGGTCGAGCTTGCGCAGATCGAACTCCGGGTACACCAGACACAGTTCGGCACGGATCTTACGCAGTAGTGCCGCCGGTATGTTGATCCGCTGATTCAGATCAATCTCGTGGTCGTGGCGTCGGTCGAATTCGAATCGCTGCACCTCCAGTTCCTCCGCCATACCTGGCATGGAGGCGTTGGAGTGGGAGAACATGGCATAGGATATCTCCCGCTCGCCCACCTGGCGCAGGGTCTCGTACAGAGATCCGGCACGATTGATACAGGCAAGTATCAATCGCTTGTCACGGTCTACCAGGATCAGGCGTCGGCTGGAACGCAGCCGACCCATCTCGCGGGCCAGCGATACCAGTGCATCCTCTTCGTCGGCCATGGCCTGGAAAAAATAGGGGCTCATATGCTGCTGGAGCCAGACGGCGGCTTCGTCGACGGTCTTACGTTCTGCGCTGGTCGTACGCCGGATAAGAGCGGGCAGGTTCATGGTGTGCCTCCTTGGGTGCGCAGCAGACGCTCATTGTAATGGTCTACGTAGGAGAATTGACAGTTAAAAAAAACATGCGCCACAATGCACCATAAAGAAAAAGCCCTCACTTTCGTAAGGGCTTGATATTATGGTTGCGGGGACAGGATTTGAACCTGTGACCTTCGGGTTATGAGCCCGACGAGCTACCAG
>Ga0265294_10007486_pt1 | contig 12925 bp, 9 predicted proteins | sample MunlanPumphouse3_FD_192504 | JGI IMG/M metagenome (GOLD analysis project Ga0265294, IMG submission 192504) | Groundwater microbial communities from a municipal landfill in Southern Ontario, Canada - Pumphouse #3 | ecosystem: Environmental > Aquatic > Deep subsurface > Groundwater | place... | reverse complement strand
GGGCTCGACTTCCAGATTTTTTCCGGTGAGGAGTTTCAGTCAATAACCGGGGACACCATAACAAAAACCCAGGAAGCGGTAAAAAGCCTGCTGCGCATGGACTACGACACTTTCATCAACAGCGCCTATCTGCGCCAGGGGCATGCTGATGAATTCAGCCGGCAGACTCCAGCGAAGAGAAAAGAAGTCCTGGGAAGTATTTTAAAGCTGGATATTTATGAAGAGCTGGCCGAAACCGCCAAACAAAAGGCCCGTGAACGGCAAGCCGAAAAAGAGACCCTTGAGCGGACAACGACCGAGATAAAAACCGCACTTTCTTCACGCGGGGAATTGCTAACTCAGCATGAAGACGCGAAAGAAAATTTTAAAACTGCTGAGGATGCCTACCAGCAAAAACAAGCCGACTGCAGCAAACTGCGTGAGCAGCTGCATTCACTTCAAAACCAGAGTGAACAACTCAACCGCTTCAAGGCTGATTCCGGTGAACGGGAAAAACAGCTAAAAGGGTGGCAGAAGAGCGCAGATACAACCCGTGAATTGATCGATAGATACGAAAAACTGTTACAACAAGCACAGGAAATCAGGGAAGGGTTTAAACGTTATACAGCAGCCTCGCAAGAATTTGAAAGAATGAGCCTGCAGTTAAACCATCTGAATCAACTCGCAGACACGAAAAGCCGTCTGGAAAAGTCTGTGCAGTCGGAGAGAGCCAGGCTTAACAGTCAGATTGAAGTATCAAAAAGAAATGTAACCGAGCTGGAGAACAGGGCTGGCCAGATGAGCAAGCTGGAATCTACCTTGGCTAAAGCCGGGGATGAAATGACGGCTTTAAAAAGGCAGCAGGATGAACTCTCGGATGTTGAAAACCGCGTAAAGTCACTGGAGGAACAACTCAAAGAGATGCGTTTCCAGGCTGCCGGAGCAACGGAGCGAATAGGCGAGATTGAAGAAAGGATTAAACTGGTCAGCCAAAACACCGAACCGCACTGCCCATTGTGCGAAAAACCTCTCAATGATGAAGAGCGGGGTTTTATCATAGAAAAATATACGCACGAAAAGAAACACCTTGCCGTTCAAATCGAAAACGCTTCCAAGAAGCAAGCCGAAATAATCAAAACGCTGAATTACGAGATGGCAGGCCTGAAAAGCAGGCAAACCGCACTGCAGAAAAAAATCATACAAAACCAGAGCAATATAAGCGTCTTGAGCCACCAGATCAATGAATGCCGCAAGGCATCGGAAGAACTGGAAGTTGAAAGAAAAACCCTGCAGACACTCGAGGCATCGCTCAATTCAAGCGAATACGCAAAAAACGAGCAAGCGCAACTGTCAGAGATCAACCGGCAGATTGCCAGCATTGATTATAATGAAGAAGCCTACATTGCCTCCAGAAAAACCATCGATGAAACCGGGTCTTACAGAGAGCAACAAATTAAACTGGCAGAAGCTGAAAGCCAGATAAACAAGGAAAAGGAAAATCTGGCCAGCGCGGAGGACACTATCCTGGTTCTTCAGAACAGGCTGAAAGCGGATTCGGCAGAAATACACAAGCTGGAAGAAGAGGTAAAAAATCTGCCGGAGGTCAAATTACAACTGCAGAAGGCAGAAGCCGAACAAAAACAGGTTGAGGAAACACTTAAAAACAGGCGCGACCTGGTATACAGATTAAAAGCCAGGCTGGAGGCTCTGGCAGAACTTGAAAACAAGCTGGCTGATGAAGAATCAAGGCTAAAAACAGTCGCCAGTGAAGAAAGCACGCTTAAAAACCTTGCTCAGGCTTTTGGGAAAAAAGGCATCCAGGGAATGCTGATTGAGATGGCTATACCTGAAATAGAGACCGAAGCCAACCGCATCCTTGGCAGAATGACAGATAACCGAATGGCCTTGAAGCTGGAATCGCAAAAACTGAAAAAAACCGGCGGAACAGCCGAAACGCTCGATATCAACATATCAGACGAAGTCGGCACCAGGGACTATGAGATGTACAGCGGGGGAGAAGCTTTCCGTATTGATTTCGCCTTGAGAATCGCTCTCTCCAAACTGCTGGCCAACCGTAGCGGCGCTCCTTTACCAACCCTGATTATCGATGAAGGCTTTGGTACTCAGGACAGTATCGGGCTTGAGAAAGTTAAGGAAGCAATCAATGCTATACAGGACGACTTTGAAATCATACTGGTAATTACCCATATCGATGAACTTAAAAACGCCTTCAACAACCGCATTGAAGTAACCAAAACACCAGAAGGTTCTATGGTAAGCATTATTTAAAGCAAGAAAACTTCCCGGTTAAAGGCCGAGGTCATCCGAAATGGCCTGCATGGACTTTAACCCTAGCTCAATAAACTCATCCAGTTCAAGCCCAAGAGTTGAACAGGTTTCGATTTGTTCACGGTTTACCCCGGAGGCAAAGCCTTTTTCCTTGTACTTCTTTTTGACGGATTTAAGTTCCACACTGGAGAGCTTTTTATCCGGCCGCACCAGTGCTGTGGTGGTAATCAAACCAGTCAGCGCATCTGAACAGAACAGCGCTTTGTCCAGATTTGTTTCAGTTTCCAGGCCATGAGCTTCGTTGTGACGCAATACCGCGTTTACCGCCTCTTCGCAAACACCCATCTCCTGTATCATCCGGGCACCTATTTTCGAATGATTCTCCATATCACCATTACAGATTTCCATATCAATGTCATGGAGCAGGCCGGTCATACCCCACAAAGCTTCGTCTTCTCCCAGTCGAACCGCCAGTGCCTTCATAATCGCTTCAGTGGCAAGCATGTGTTTTACGAGATTTTGATTACCAACCTTTTCCTGCACAATCTTTAAAGCTTCCAGTCTGTCCAATTAAAACCCCCTTAGCCTATCTATTCTCAAACCGTTTCAGCCACAGTTTTCTCAATTCCCAATGTCTTTCGAAGGAAACTGCCGGTGACTGAAGCGGGATTGGCTGCTACATCTTCAGGTGTTCCCTCAGACACAAGCTGACCACCCTTGTCCCCGGCACCAGGCCCCAGGTCTATTATCCAGTCCGAGTTTTTTATCACATCCAGATGATGTTCAATAATCAGCACTGTATTGCCAGCATCAGTGAGCCGCTGGAGCACCCCCAACAGAAGAGATACGTCCTCAAATGCCAGCCCGGTCGTAGGCTCGTCCAGCATATACAGGGTGTGCCCCAGCGGTCTTCTGGCAAGTTCTGTAGCCAGCTTAACCCGTTGGGCTTCGCCTCCGGAAAGCGTAGTTGCCGGCTGACCCAGGCGAATGTAACCCAGGCCAACATCCTGCAGTGTCTCGAGCTTACGCCGTATACGGGGGAAGTTTTCGAAAAACTCCAGCGCCTCGGTGACTGTCATGTTGAGAACTTCGGCAATGTTTTTACCCTTGAACTTCACACCCAGTACTTCACGGGTGTAGCGTTTTCCACGACAAACATCACAGGGCACAGTTACATCGGGCAAAAACTGCATTTCGATTTTTGTGTAACCGTCCCCGGTACAGGCTTCACAGCGGCCCCCTTTTACATTAAAGGAAAAACGACCCGGCCCGTATCCCCTCACCTTGGCCTCGGGAGAAGTAGCAAAAAGCTCGCGAATTATGGTAAATGTACCGGTATAAGTGGCAGGGTTGCTTCTCGGCGTTCTGCCGATCGGAGTCTGATCAATATGTATCAGCTTATCAACATATTCAATACCTTCGACATCTCTGCACAACCCGGGTTTCTCGCGGGAGCGATACAGTTTTTGAGCAAGCTTTTTGTAAAGCACTTCGTGCATTAATGTACTCTTCCCCGAGCCCGATACTCCGGTTACACTCACAAAACAGCCAAGTGGAATCTTTACATCAATATCTTTCAGGTTATTCTCACGCGCTCCGCGAATAGTAATAAAATGGCCATTACCCATGCGGCGTACATCTGGCATCGGGATGACCTTTTCCCCACTCAGATACTTACCGGTCAGGGAATGGGGTGAGCGCTTGATCTCCTCCAGATCGCCACAGGCAACCAGCTTCCCTCCATGCTCCCCGGCTCCCGGACCCATATCGATTATATAATCAGCAGTGCGCATCATGGCTTCATCATGCTCAACTACCAGCACAGTATTGCCCAGGTCGCGCAGGCGTGTAAGCGTTGATATCAGCCTTTCATCATCAGCAGGGTGAAGCCCGACAGTCGGCTCATCGCAAACATACAGCACGCCCATCAGACCGCTGCCGACCTGGGTTGCCAGACGTATTCGCTGGCCTTCCCCTCCGGAGAGGGTAGACGAAACCCGGTCAAGAGTCAGGTAATCCAGACCAACATTTACCAGAAAATTCAGCCTGGATTCTATCTCCTTGAGGATTTCTCTGGCAATAGTTTTTTCCCTTGAGCTCAACGCACCCTGTTCACCCCTCAACTCCTGCACCCAGTTCATGAGCGCACTTACCTGTATAGAAGTAGCCTGGGCAATATTAATTCCTGCAACTCTGACCGCAAGTGCTTCCGGTTTAAGCCTTTTACCTTCACAATCCGGGCATGGCAGGTTTACCATGTAACGCTCCATAAACTGGCGTGACTGCTCCGATTCAGTATCACGATAAAGGCGCTGCATGCGGGGAATAACGCCTTCAAATCCGTTATAATACTCCCTCATTTTTCCAAATTGATTCCGATAACGCTTTGGCTCTTCACCTTCCCCATAAAGAATCAGGTCTATCTGTTCACTGGTAAGATCTTTTACCGGGTCGTGTGTGGTAAAACCGTAACGCGCAACAACATCGTTTAACTGGTGAAGATACCAGTTTTGGGTCTGATAGGGATGAATGGCGCCTTCTGCCAGAGATAGCGCCTTGTCCGGCATTACCATATCAGGATCGATCTCCTGTTTAAATCCCAACCCGGTACAAGCTGGACACGCTCCATGAGGGCTGTTAAAACTGAAGGTTCTCGGTTCTATTTCACCAAGGCTGGTCCCACACTGGGCACAGCTGTAATGCTCAGAAAAAAGCAGTTCTTCTCCACCCACTACAGATACCAGTATTACCCCGCCACCAAGTTTGAGTGCGGTTTCAACCGAGCCTGCCATGCGGGAGGAGATCCTCTCCCTGCCGATAGCAAGGCGGTCAACAACTACTTCGATGGTATGTTTTTTATTCTTGTCCAGGGGGATGTCTTCAGACAGATCCAGTGTTTTTCCGTCCACCCTTACCCGGGAATAACCAGAGAGGCGCAAATCGGCCAGCAGTTGTACATATTCACCCTTGCGGCCTTTCACCAGTGGCGCCATCAAAGCTATCTTCGCACCTTCAGGTAAACGTGAAAGAGAATCTACAATCTGCTCCACCGTCTGGGCGGTTATTTCCCTCCCGCACTGTGGACAATATGGATGTCCAGTCCTGGCAAACAGCAAGCGCAGATAGTCATAGATTTCTGTAACTGTCCCCACTGTAGATCTGGGGTTGTGGCTTACGCCTTTCTGATCGATAGATATCGCCGGGCTAAGCCCTTCAATATAATCTACATCGGGCTTTTCCATCCGCCCGAGGAATTGCCGGGCATAGGCTGAAAGGGATTCCATATAGCGCCGTTGCCCCTCTGCATAAATAGTATCGAAAGCAAGCGAGCTTTTACCCGAACCTGATACTCCGGTTATAACAACCAGCTTATCCCGCGGGATAGTTACATCAACATTTTTTAAATTGTGCTCACGGGCACCTTTAACTGTGATAAACTGCTGTGGCAAAGAAGAGTCTCCTTCCAAACTTTTATTTTACCCCAGCCAACTACCTTTAACAAACCGCCATGAATACAAGCTGGCGGGTTTTACTATGGCCAGCAGCACCATCTTAGGCTATAATGCAACATGAATATGGATGACGCCAAGCAGTTAAAAATGCGCATTCCCCAACTTATCGAGCAGCATAAAGATGAGTTGCAGTCTCTATGCCTGAAGATTCACTCCTGTCCAGAAACAGGACTGAATGAATTCAAAGCGGCGGAGTGGATAACCGCCTACTTGGAACGAAATGGCTTTATTGTACAGAGAGGAATCGGCAGCCTCCCCACAGCTTTTATTGCCAGTTACGGCGAAGGGAAACCTCATATCGCGCTGCTGGCAGAATATGACGCCCTCCCCGAGCTTGGCCATGCCTGTGGGCACAACATTATTGCATCCGCAGCAGCCGGTTCAGCTATTGCTTCCAGGGTAGCCGTAGACAGTTTTGGCGGAAAAATAACGGTTGTCGGCTCCCCTTCAGAGGAATTCCACTGCGGTAAGGAACTGCTGATCCGCGAAGGGGTTTTTGAAGATATAGACCTTGCCATGATGATACACCCGGGTTGCGTCAATGCAAGCATTATTTCCACCCTGGCTTGTATAAACCTCGAAGCGGAGTTCACTGGCCTGGAAGCTCATGCGTCTGCCAACCCGGAGGAAGGAGTTAACGCACTTGAGGCAATCATCCTCAGTTTTAACGCCATCAACTCTCTTCGTCAACATATCCCTGAATCAGCTCGAATACACGGCATAATCACGGACGGCGGGCAGGCTGCCAATATAGTTCCTGCTCACGCCTCTGCCATGTTTATGGTTAGAGCAAATACCATGGAATACCTTGAAAGTCTACAGCAAAGTGTGGAGGACTGTTTTAAAGGAGCGTCTCTGTCTACCGGCGCCAAACTGCGGTGCCGCTGGGCTAAAGTGTGCTGCAAGCCCATGAAAACCAACCGAAAGCTGGCAAGTCTGTTTAACCAGAACATGGTGTTGGCCGGCAGGGAAATGGAAACCCGGACTGTGGATTTCGCTTCCACTGATATGGGCAATATCAGCCAGGCAATACCTTCCATCCACCCGATAGTAGCCATAGCCCCGATTGGCACTTCTCTCCATTCAGTTGATTTTCTAAAAGCTGCTGCTTCTGAAGCCGGAATCAGGGGCATGCTGGATGGGGCATCAGCAATGGCTTGCACAATAACAGATGTCCTGAGCAACCAGGGCATAATCAACGAGATTAAGAAAGAATTCCAAAGCAGACAATGATTGAAAAATGCCCAGTTTATTATATAGGGGTCGATATCGGCTCTGTCAGTACCAAACTTGTTGTCCTCAATGAGAGTAAAAGCATAGTATCCGGACTCTGCCTGCCAACTGCCGGTAACCCTTCCAGAGCACTGGAAACCGGACTCTTAAAAATCCAGTCCGACATTGAGTCGTCAAGAGAAATCGGGGCAGTTTGTGTAACCGGCAGCGGGCGCAAACTAGCCGGAGAATTGTTAGGGGCAGATATCGTAAAAAACGAGATAACCTGCCAGGCGGTCAGCGCCATAAGCCTGGAACCAAAAGTGCAAACGATTATTGAAATAGGCGGGCAGGATTCAAAATTGATCGTGATTCGCAATAGGCTGGTAGTGGATTTTGGAATGAACACGGTTTGCGCTGCCGGTACCGGCAGCTTTCTGGACCATCAGGCTTTAAGGCTTGGATTATCACTCGATGAAATGAGCGCTCTGGCCGAAAAAAGCCAAAACCCGGTAACCATAAACGCAACCTGTACGGTTTTTGCCGAATCAGATATGATTACTCATCAGCAAACAGGTTCAGGTGTCGAAGATGTAGTCTATGGTTTATGTAAAGCTCTTGTCGCAAATTTCCGCCGCTCGGTAGTACAATCCCGTCCAATCGTCAGCCCGGCGGTATTCCAGGGCGGTGTCGCCTTCAACATGGGAATAAGACGGGCATTTCAAGAAGAACTCGGCATCAACCTGATTGTACCAGAGCGCCCGGAGCTCACCGGGGCTATCGGTGCGGCACTGCTTGGCATGGCAGAAAAACCCCCCGGCAAAAGTTGTTTTAAGGGATTTAGCTGTATTTCAGTCAAATAATAATTACCAGGGAGATCGATAAGATGAAAAAAGAATACGATGTTGCAATAATCGGAGGAGGCCCGGCTGGACTGACTGCGGGGATTTATTCAGCCAGAGACCGGTTCAGTACCCTTATAATCGAAAGAGCTATGATCGGTGGAAACATCACCACCACTGATGATGTAGAGAACTATCCGGGTTTTCCGGAAGGAATCACCGGCTTTGACCTGACCGCCAAAATGCACGACCAGGCTACCAAACACGGCGCTGAAACAGTTAACGCAAACGTCAACGCTATAGAGATAGCCGGTTCTCAAAAAATCATTCGGACCTCTGAAGGCGATTTTTCTGCCAGGGCTCTTATAATCGCCACCGGAACTGAAAGAGTCAAGCTGAATGTGCCGGGTGAGAAGGAACTCTCCGGGCGCGGAGTATCATACTGTGCTACCTGTGATGGTCCTTTTTTCAAAAATAAAACTGTTGCAGTGGTTGGAGGCGGCAACGCCGCGCTTTACGAGGCGATACACCTTGCCAAGTTTGCAGTAAAAGTATATCTGATACACCGCCGGGATGCCTACCGTGCGACCATGGCTGTAGTTGAAAAAATAGAGAAAAACCCCAAAATCGAGCCGGTATTGAGCAGCGTTGTCAACAGCATAAATGGTGACTCACGAGTTGGAAGTATCGAGATAAAAAATGTAAAAGACAACTCGATTTCCGTGCTGGAGGTTGATGGCATATTTATTGCGGTGGGTCTTTCCCCAAACACGGAATTCCTCAAAGGTCTGGTAGAAATGGATACACGAGGCAGCATCAAGGTAAACGAAAAGCTGGAAACTTCAGTGCCGGGAATATTTGCTGCCGGGGATGTAAGAGTTAACTCGATTCGGCAGGTGGTAACTGCAGCTGGTGATGGCGCTCATGCGGCTTTTCATATCAGGGAGTACCTTGAATCCTAGTTTCAGCATTGTAAATGGTAAGGTATAATATTTAGCGGAGAGAGAATATGAAAGTGATATTTTTAAAAGATGTACCAGGCTCCGGTTCAGAGGGCGAAATAAAAGAAGTAGCTGATGGTTTTGCCATGAATTACCTTGTTCGCCAAAACCTGGCGATGCCGGCTACTGACCAGGCGATCGCCCGGCTGAAAGCCCAGAAAAAAACCGAAGAAAAGAAAAAAGCTCAACTGGAAGCCGAACTGGCCAGCCAGACCAAAGCCATCAATGGCAAAACGGTTACGCTACCGGCCAAAGTGGGCTCAAAGGGCAAGCTGTATGGCTCCATAACCAGTGCCGATATCGCAGCCGAGCTTAAAAACACCCACGGTTTGGAACTGGATAAACGTAAAATTGAGCTATCAGAACCACTTCATGAACTGGGCACATTCGAGGTAATCGTCAAACTGGCGAAGAACCATATGCCTAAACTGATCGTTAATGTAGTGCCCCGGGAGGAAGGTTAACCGTGGCTGAAACCCGGCTGCCGCCTCATGACCTTGACGCAGAGGAAGCGGTTAATGGCTCCCTTTTAATAGATGGAAAAGCCATTTATGAAATCGCCACCTTTCTGAAGCCGGAAGATTTTTACAGCCCTGCCAACAGGTCGATTTTCCAGGCGTGTCTTAACCTGTACCAGAGGGACGAAACCATAAACAAGATTACGGTTTCGCAGGAACTGAGCCGACTGGGAAATCTTGAAAAGAGCGGCAATCTTGCCTATCTCAGCCACCTGGCATCGATAGTTCCGACTTCTCTGGATATCCTTCAGTACGCAAGAATCGTACAGCGGTTATCTGTTATGCGGCAATTGATACTGGCTTCAGATAAAATCGCCGATATAGGCTACGCGGGAGAATCAGACCCCGTAACAGCTATAAACAAGGCCGAAGACGTTCTTTTCCGCCTGCGTAACAAGCGGGGTGATGCTGATTTTGTCCACATCAGAGATTTGCTCGAGCAATACTTTGAAGCACCTCCTGAACTTGAACCTGGAGCTACCCAACCCAAAACAAGCATTCATTCCGGTTACACCGGGCTGGATGAGCTACTTGGCGGATTTCAGCGTTCTGACCTGGTGATAGTGGCTGGCCGCCCCAGCATGGGCAAAACCAGTTTTGCCTTAAATATTGCTCGCAACGCAGCTGTTCTGGAAAGAGCATGCACTGCTATTTTTAGCCTGGAAATGAGCCAGGAATCTCTGGTCAGCCGTCTGCTCTCTGCAGAAAGCGGCGTTAGCGCCAAACGTATTCGGCTCGGATTATATCAGGATATCCACGATGAGCACGAAGGACGAATCATGGATGCCATCGGTACTCTGAGCGAAACTCCGATATATCTCGATGATTCACCACAGCTGCGCATGGTAGAAATGAGAAGCAAGGCGCGGCGCCTGCATTACGAACATGGCTTGGACCTTATTATTGTTGACTATCTCCAGCTTCTCCAGGGTGATACCCGCACTGATAACCGGGTTCAGGAAATCGGTTACATATCAAGAGCTCTTAAAGGGCTTGCCCGCGAACTGAACGTGCCTGTCATCGCTGTTTCCCAGCTTAGCAGGGCGGTTGAATGGAGACAGTCACACGTGCCACAACTGTCCGACCTGCGTGAAAGCGGTTCGATCGAACAGGATGCTGATGTTGTGGCATTCGTATACCGGGAAGAAGTTTACTTTACCGAAGAAGAGTGGTACCGCACCCACGAAAACCAGGAGTACCCCCGCGGACTTGCCGATATAATCGTTGCCAAGCATAGAAACGGCCCGATCGGGCAGGTCAAGCTTCGCTTTAACAGCAGACTTACTTCCTTCGAAAACCTGGCCGCTGACAGCATGCAGTTGAAAGGAAGCGAAGCGCTGTAATGAAAAACTCAACCGGGCTTCCTGCCAGAATGGAATACAGTGCTATACCAAATTTTTACCTTAACCTGGTTATGCCGATGGTTGACAACCTGGAAGAATTGAAACTCAGCCTGCACATATTCAGGGTGATCAATCGTAAAAAAGGGTCCTTGCAATACGCCAGCCGGAGCGAACTACTTGCCGACCCGGCAATAACCGAAGGTCTAAAAAATTGCCCGCAGTCATTGGAGAGAAGCTTTGACGATGCTGTATCCAGGGCAGTTAAAAGAGGAATCCTGATAATTCTCAAGCTCGGCAACGAATCCGAAAATGAAGAAATATACCTGTTGAATACACCATAAACAGAGAGGCTGCAGAATCCGGCGAAATAAAAATCGCCAGCAAAAAAACAGATTATCATGTAGCTGTACCGGCAGAGCAAATGCCGGACATCTTTACTCATTATGAAGAAAATATCGGGCTACTTACGCCATTGATCGCAGATGAACTTCGTCTTGCAGAGCAAAGCTATCCCGAAAAATGGATAATTGAAGCTATCAGCGAAGCTGCTTTGAATAATAAGCGCAGCTGGCGATATATATCACGAATACTGGAAAGATGGTTAACCGAAGGGAAGGCCAATGGAACATATCGGCAAAATAATCCAACAGACGACCCGTCAAAATACACCACCGGCGAGTATCAGCGATTTGTCCAGCATTAAACCCGAACCGGCCAACCAACCAACTTGCCCTCGATGTGGCGGCGCCGGTTTCTTCCATCCCAAACTGGCAGACGGAAGGGTTGATTATGCAAGAGTGTCCAGCTGTGGCTGCCACGACCTTATTACTGGAGAGCAAAAAAAGGCAAAGCTGTTTGAATATAGCAATCTTGGCCCACTCGCCCGGATGACATTTGATAACCTGTTGCCGGAAGGCCGCAGCGGGTATAAAACCAGCCAGGCTCTGTTTAGGGCAGCTTACCAGGCAGCCAAAGAATTTGGCAAAAACCCCTGCGGATGGCTGGTCCTTATAGGACCAAGCGGGTCTGGAAAAACTCATCTGGCTGCTGCGGTTGCCGTGGAGCAGCTGCAACAACAAAAGCCGGTTCTATACATCACAGTTCCGGATCTTCTGGAACATTTACGCTCCAGCTATAACCCTTCAAGCGAAACCGATTTTGACAGCCTTCTTCAAGAAGTCCGCAACGCCCCCCTACTGATACTGGACGACCTCGGCGTACACGCCGAAAGCCCCTGGGCAAAAGAAAAACTGGACCAGCTTCTAAGCCACCGCTTTAACCGCGAATTGCCAACCCTGATAACGCTTCTGCCAGAGAACGAGATTGACCAGCGTCTTCAAACCCGAATCAACGATCCGATAATCAGCCGGATTATTTACCTTGAAACAGACCAGGAGGTAACCACTGGTTACAGCTGGGAACCCGGTCTTGAGCTCCAAAAGCAGATGACCTTTGAAACCTTTGATTGGAAAAGGGTCAATCTGCCGCCTGCCCAGCGTGACAATCTGGAAAAAGCATACCGACTGGCGGTTGACTATGCCCACTCTCCGGATGGATGGCTGGTTTGGCAGGGGGTAACCGGCAGCGGAAAAACCCACCTGGCTTCAGCTATCGTCAATTACCTGTTTCAGTCCGGCAAGCAGGCTATGTTCATAGTAGTGCCAGAATTTATCGATCATCTCCGGTCTACATTCAGCCCGGATTCCAGGGTCTCTTATGACCGTTTGTTTGAAAGGGTTAAAACTGCGCCCTTTCTTGTTCTTGACGATTTCGGGGAACAAACCGCTACCCCATGGGCACAGGAAAAACTTTACCAGGTTATAAACTATCGCTACAATGCACGGCTGGCTACTGTGATTACCACCACCCGTTCACTTGAAGAGCTGGACAGCCGGATACGCTCTAGATTCCTGGACCCTAAAATAAGCGCTCCATTCGCCCTTACGGTACCCGATTATCGCGCAGACAGGGCATCCCGCTCGACCACTGCCAAATCGCAGCAGCGCTCGCAAAGCAAGCGTTATAATTTGCGAAGTTGAAATCACCGCTCAACGGGATTAATATTTAAGCAAATGACTAATCAGAGTATGAAGGAAAGGTTACCGGTACTGGTGCTTAATAGCTCTTTCCAACCGTTAAGCATCTGCCAGGTAAGGCGCGCCATAGTACTTATACACGAAGGAAAGGCTGAAATGATAGAGAATGGCATGGGTTTTATCCATGCCATTT
>Ga0265294_10007485_pt1 | contig 12926 bp, 12 predicted proteins | sample MunlanPumphouse3_FD_192504 | JGI IMG/M metagenome (GOLD analysis project Ga0265294, IMG submission 192504) | Groundwater microbial communities from a municipal landfill in Southern Ontario, Canada - Pumphouse #3 | ecosystem: Environmental > Aquatic > Deep subsurface > Groundwater | place... | reverse complement strand
TGGAAAACAGAAAAGCTTTGGATTTTCCTTCGAGAAGAAGATGATATGAATAATAATTCACATTTCGTGAATCTTTATTCAGTCACTTTTGAGTTTTGAAAAAACCTCTATTACCACACTTTTTGATAAGTGAAGTTTTTTCTGTTTCAGTCATTCTCTCAGGTGTTTCACCATATAAATCGATAAGTATTTTAACATCATTAGGGACAGGAGATAACACTCTATCCGTAATTGCTTCATCAAGTTTCATTAAGTCATCATAGATTGTTTCATATTCATTATACGCTGTTAGGGTCGGGTTAAATCAACCACTTATCAACATTATTATCGGTCAATATATATAATATAGTAGTATTTTCTACAATATTCAACACATATAATTACCAAAGACTGAGACCACCCTAGCACAGTAGCCTGCCTAGAGGAAAACCTTAACAGCTGGTTACTGATAAATATGGAAGAGGCATCTGAAAATGTCTTTCATAGCTGTCCGGTTTTGCTGCCCTTCAAATTCCTTGTTGTTGGTCTATCAGTAATTGAGTTCTTTGGCTACTTTTCAACCATCAATATGGTCTTCTTGCTGAAGATCCTGATCTTATTGAGGACATTGGAAACCGTCAATATCGTGACCCAGAGAACCTTTGCTGCATCCTTTATGCGGATATCAGCCATCAGTAGTCATCCAAAACTGAAGAATCATTCTAGTAAAAGAACATCATTGACCGTAATAAGCCTTGGCTCCATGTTTTCTAAAGTAATGCTTGTCTAGAACGTATTGAGCCATGTGACTGTTGGGATTTAGCATTAAGGTCTTGATATCCATGTTGGCCACCTCCTCCATCACAACAGCCTTATAAACAGAGTCAGCGGCATCCTTGCCCCATGAAAATGGACCATGATTTTTGACGATGATTCCAGGAATATCCATTACGTTATAACCGTAGTTCCTGATTGTTTCAATAATTACCTTCCCAGTATTGATTTCGTAGTCATTTTTAACTTCTTCACGTGACAGTTCTCTTGTACATGGGATGTCACCGTAGAAGTAGTCGGCATGAGTTGTACCCAAGGCTGGTATGTTCATTCCAGCTTGGGCAAATGCAACGGCATTTGTGGAATGTGTATGTGTGATTCCACAGATATCCCCAAACGCACGGTAAAGCTCAAGATGAGTCGGCGTATCGGAAGAAGGCTTCCAATTCCCCTCAACCTTCTTCCCGGTGGCAATGTCAACCACAACCATATCATCTGGAGACATGCCTGCATAATCGACTCCAGAAGGCTTGATCACAACCAGTCCATTTTCACGATCAATTCCACTCACATTGCCCCAGGTGTAGAGAATCACACCCTTTGCGACAAGGTCCAAGTTTGCTTCGCATACCTTCTTCTTCAATTCTTCTAACATTCTGATTACCCTTAATGAAAAATTTCAGTGTATTTTCATGTAACTTTTTTTCTAATTTTTAACAGAAATTTACCTGCTTCTCAATAACGATGCCTTTCTTGAAGTTAGTGATATATTTATCAAACCCATCACATTCTGCATCAGAGGCCATTATTGTTTTTGATTCGAAAGAAAGAAAAACATCTGAGATAAAATCCTCTAGGGACTGACCCTGCTTTTTATTCACCATGAAAGAGGCCAACAATGCCATTCCAAAAGGACCACCTTCTGCAGCATTCTCAAGAATGGTAACTGGTGCCTTTACAGCCGAAGAAAGAATCCTTTGTCCAATTTTTGGAACCTTGAAAAAACCTCCATGACAACGTAAATCAGAAACTCTAACTGCCTCATTATTTCTTAATATATCCATCCCAATTTTTAATGTACTTAGACAGGACAACAACTGTACTTTCATAAAATTGGCAAGATTAAAGGTACTATTTTCAAACTGGAAAAAGAAAGGAAATCCTTTATTAAGTTTAAGGATATCCTCTCCAGCAATAAATCCAAGAGTTACTAGCCCTCCCCCATCATATGAACCTTTTTGAGAAATCTCGAACAATGCTTGGTATAATTCTTTTTTTGATATGTTGTTTCCTATCAAACGAGAGAATTCCATAAAAAGATTAACCCAGTCATCAATACACGAAGTTCCATTAGCACAATGGATCATAGCAACAGGCAATCCTGCTGGAGTCGTTACCATGGAAACCTCTCTATGTCGGTTAAGCTCTTTCTCACAAACAAACATTGCAAAACTTGAAGTTCCAACAGAAACATTTCCAGTAGTTTTCTTGATAGAGTTAGTAGCGACCATTCCTGTCCCTGCATCCCCTTCCGGAGGTGCGACCGGTATTCCCAATGACAGTTTTCCTGTAGGATCAAGATACAGCGAACCTTCTTTTGTAAGTTTGCCTCCAAGCTTTCCTGCAACAACAACCTTTGGAAGAATTTCCCTCAATGACCAACCATAATGTCTTGAACCTATGCAGTTATCAAATCTATTCAACTTTTCTTCGTCATAATCAAGCTTTTGGGAATCGATGGGAAACATCCCTGAAGCATCTCCAATTCCTATTACTTTCTCACCAGTCAGAAGATAATGAATGTAACCGGAGAGGGTTGTCATAAATGCAATTTTGGAAACATGCTCCTCGTTATTCAATATTGACTGGTAAAGATGCGCAATGCTCCAACGTTGCGGAATGTTGAAATCAAAAAGACCTGAAAGTATTCCAGATGCTTCTTCAGTAATAGTATTTCTCCAAGTTCTAAAAGGAACAAGTTGTTCACCGTTTTTGTCAAAAACCAAATACCCATGCATCATAGCAGAAACACCTATCGCAGCAACTTTGCTTATTTGCAAGGAATATTTATCAAAAATGTCCTGTGCAAGAGAAGCATAACAGGTTTGAAGCCCTTCTTTTATATTTGAAAGAGAGTAAGTCCATATTCCGTCGATGTAGTTATTTTTCCAATCAAAGTTCCCAGAAGCTATTTGGGATGAATTTTCATCAATTAATACAGCTTTAATACGTGTAGAACCGAGTTCAATTCCAATAACACATTTCGATAAATCCAACATTATAATCTCCTAATAATCACAAACCAAACTGACGCCATAAGATAAACAGCAATTACCGAGAACCAATTTCCATTAAAAGATTTGCCATTTCTTCACAAACAATTATTAATTATCAGTCTTTTTTGTTGAGAGCTTTTTTCTTTTCTTTGTCCTCGGCACACCATCACCAATAGCAATTACAGCCAGGATGATAACTAGTCCCTTTACAACCATCTGAGGCTCAGAAGGAATAGTGAGAAGATTCATAATATTTGTAATCATGTACATGATGAGACCGCCAATAACGGCGCCAACCGGACTTCCCGTTCCTCCTGCAAGAGAAGCACCTCCAACAACTACAGCAGCTATGGTATCCGATTCATATCCTTTTGCAAGAAGGGAACTTCCCTGTGTAAGTTGCGCAGCCATGACAAGGCCACCAAGACCAGAAAGCAAACCATTAATCGCATACACCTTCAACAATGAAGAATTTACAGGAATCCCGGAAAGACGTGCTGCTTCTCTATTGCCTCCAATAGCATATAAACTTCTTCCAAAAGTTGAGTATTTCATGAAGCACTGGGCAATAACCATTACAACAAGAAAAAGAACAACAGGTGTCTGAGTAAATCCTATATCACCAGAGAAAAACCAGATGAATTTTTCGTTGAAGATTCCAATCAAACTTCCAGACTGAACCAAATAAGCACAGCCTCTTACAATACTTTGTGTGGCTAGCGTTGCAACGAAAGGCGCTATCTTTGCCTTTGTGACAAGAATTCCGTTTAGAAGTCCCCAGATTGCAGACAAAAGCAATGCAAAGAAAAAGACCAGAACCCAATTGGTACCCTGCCTAAGTAAAACAGCAGAAACAACTGTTGCAAATGCAGCAATAGAACCAACAGAGAGGTCTATTCCTCCTGTAACAACAACAAAAAACTGACCAACTGCCATGACAGAAATTATTGATGAAAACTGAAGAATATTTCCAAAATTACGTTTTGTAAGAAAGTAAGGTGAAGCAATTGCCCCAATGACAATCACTGCCGCAAAAACTACTACAAGAAAATTTGTTAATAAGTTCTTTAGACTATCCTTGCTTTTTTTTAATAAACTATTAAATTCCATTATATTCCCCTCCTAGAACAGATTCAGAATTGAATCTTCGGTCTTAATATCTTTGTGCAAAACTTCACCAGCGATACGCCCATGGTTCATAACCAAAACACGATCGCACATTATAGCTTCAGAAATTTCACTGGTAATAATGATTACCGAACCGCCATCATCAATAAAGTTTTTAATCAAACCATATATTTCTTCCTTTGCACCCATATCAATTCCACGAGTAGGTTCGGAAAAAATCAATATTTTACATTTACTAAGTAACCATTTAGTTAAAACTACTTTCTGCTGATTTCCACCAGAAAGAGACCTGACAGGCTGAGATAAGTTATCAGCACCCTTCAGATGAACCTTTTGAGCAAGGTTCAACACAGATTTACCTTCAAGCACTCTATTAATTAAGGAACCCTTGCTTAACAATCTGAGGCTTGCTAAAGAAGAATTGTGCATGACGGACATTCCGAGAACCAACCCCTGAGATTTGCGTTCTTCCGGAAGCAATCCAAGACTGTGTTTAATTGCGTCTTTCGGACGTTTTATACTCACTTTCTTTCCAAAAATGGAAACTTCACCTTTGTCCAAAGTCTTTCCATCAAAAAGCATCAGCGCTAAATCATTTTGTCCACTTCCAACTAAACCAGTAATCCCAAGGATCTCTCCCTTATGTAGATCAAAGGAAATATCATCTACATGAACTCCATTTGAAAGTCCTTTTGCTGAAAGAACAACTTCATCAGTTCCTCCATTTCCAAGTTGAACAGCTTTTCCTTCAAGAACACTATTAATTATTGAGGACTTCAGGTCTTGTCCAATCATAGCCTTCACGAGGAACTTTTCATCCTTTCCTTCAATGTCAAAAGTTCCAACTCTCTTTCCATCTCTGAGTACCGTTGCTTTTTTGCACAATGCCAAGGCTTCATCAAGCCTATGCGATATAAAAATAAAGGAAATTCCCTTGCTGGACATGTTCTGAAGAATCTGGAAAAATTTTTTCACCTCTGGAGCTGGAAGCGCAGCAGTCGGTTCATCAAGCAATATTACCTTTGCATCATGGTGAAGAGCCTTCGCCAATTCAATACTAGCCTTTTGCGCCATACTCAGGTTTTTTACTTGAGTTTTCACATCCATTTTAAAACCAAGCCATTCAAGCAACTCCATGGCTTTTGCATCAATCATTTTCCAGTCTATTACATGAAAACGATTCTTTGGAAGCTTATCAATGAAAATATTTTCTGCAATTGATAATTCAGGAATAAGGCTCAACTCCTGATGAATAGTAAATATTCCCATATTCTGAGCATCTATGGGGTTCTTCAGTTCTAACTTTTCTCCATTTAAATAGATTTCCCCTGAATCAGGAAGTTCAATTCCACTCAGCATTTTGACCAAAGTAGATTTTCCTGCACCGTTTTGTCCCAAGAGACAATGGATTTCACCCTCTTCTATCTCCAATGAGAAATCTTGCAAAGCATGCACACCTGGATACGATTTATCCAGATGCCTGATTTCTAATACATCTCTTGCCATATAATCCTCACAATGTTTTTATAAAATTATACGAGATAAGCAATTCACGAAATGGCTTCAATTCTTCTTCAGTAAACGGCATCAAATCCATCAAAGAATAATCACGACCCAAATCAAGATACTTGCCTCTGCCAAGTCTATGGTATGGCATTATTTCAACTGCTGTGATATCTGCACACTCTTTTTTTACAAAATCCAAAATCTTTTTGAAATCATCGAATTCCGATATTCCTGGGATCAAAGGAATCCGAATTGTAAAATACTTTCCGTTGTCTTTTGCAAATCTAGACATCCTTACAGCATTTTTCAGAATTAGATTGTTTTTTTGACCTGTGAGCTCCTCATGTCTTTTGGAATCGAAAAATTTAATGTCACAGTAAATATAGTCAACAAATGTTAAGAATGCTTCAAAAGTTACCCAGTTAGCAAAACCACAAGTTTCTATAGCTGTAGTGATTCCAGACTCCTTGGCTCGCTTCAATAGAGAAAGAGAAAATTGAGGTTGCATGCTCATTTCACCACCCCCAATCGTCAATCCACCAACATTGCTTTCCTTATAAATCCCAGAATCCTTTTCAACCTCTTTCATTACGTCATCAACTGTTTTCACTTCTGCAACAGGGCGAATTGCTTTTGCATAGCACTCTTTTGTACAAGGGAATAGATTCAAACCTTTATCAAAACAATTAACCTTGCAGATTTCACGATTATAGACTTGTTTCCCATTCTCAATCGTAACAGCTTCAAAAGGACAGTTTTTCTTGCATCTATGGCAGCCAATGCACTTATCTTTGAAAAAAACCAGTTCATTCCTAACCGACTGAGATTCTGGATTACAGCACCAAATACAGTGAAGCGGACACCCCTTGAGAAATACAACTGTTCTTACACCTGGCCCATCATGAATACTCCACCTTTGGATATCAAAAACCAAGCCTTCTATATTAGACTTATTTTCCATAGACAACCTACTAATAATCGGCAAACTTCAGTTAACTTCTACTGAAGTTTGCCAACATAATAAAACTAAAGATGCTCTTCAGTTCTCTCAATTATATCCTGCTGAACGACACCATCAAGACCAACAAAGTATGCAGAATATCCAGCAACTCTCACAATTAGACTGCGATACTTGTTTGGATCTTTCTGAGCCCGTAAAAGAGTTTCCTTGCTAACAACATTGAATTGCATTTGCATTCCTCCACGAGAAAAGTAATAATCAATAAGATTAATAACTCTCATGATTCCCTTGCCTGTCTCGTTGTTCTCTATTTTCACAACTTTTGCCATATAAGACCTCCCTAATCCTTCAAATCTGCAGGACTTAACTTCAAATTATATAATGAACCTTCAGACAAATACTTCAATTCCAGTTTGGAAACAGAGCAAACTGCAGCCGTAGGACCAAGCGTATCGGTACCTCGGAATGGAGACTGACCATCTGAGAGAGGAACACCATCTCTCCTTCCATCAGGAGTGGCCCCAACTGTCTTTCCAAAAGGAGTATTGGATGAAACAGTCGTAGTAGAAGCTTGGAAATGGCAACCAATTGGACCTCTTCCATACCTGGTATTCTTATACTTAGGAAACTCATCACAAACAGCTCTGAGGACATCCCGTGCAATAAAGTCAACATCGTCTATATCATTACCATATTTTGGCACAGAAAGACACATCTGTTGAATCATTGGTCCTGTAGGCTCACTCTCCATGTCAGAGAAGTCAGTTTCAAGAGCATGTAACAATTGTTTTCCAGTAATCACTTTGTCTTCAAACACAAGCTTCTTTATTGAATACAAACTGTTCGCTACAACAGCAAGACCAATAGTCTGATTTCCCGTAAAGTCATATTTTGCTCCACCTTTTTTCAAAGGTTTTCCACGAGGAATAGTAGTAGTTGGGCAGGCAAGGATAGAAGTAAAAGGCTCATCCAGATACTGTTCATAGTCATAATCAATACATTGGTCAAGAATAACATGAAGCTTCAAGTAATACATAGCCTGTTCCATGAAAGAATCATAAACCTGCTTATAAGAACTTGCGGTGGAGAGATCCGTCCCATTGGAATTGGGCAACAAGCAAACACCACTCTTGGTGTCCTTTCCACCATACAAAGACATTTCAAAGCATTTTGCTAATGAATACCAAGCAGCACCAGTGCGTCCTCCCCTAAGTCCAGGAGGTCCTGGTTCAGCACATCCAATAATACAGAAATTATTGGCATCTTCCTTTGAATAACCACGATTCATCATAGCTTCAATATATTTAGCATCATTTGCTACAGCTGGAAATCCAATCCCTAAACGAATTGTTTCAACAACTTTCTTTTTATATTCAAGCGAATTCTTCTTATTCCAACGGGCATAATGAGAAGGCTGGACAGTCCTCGTATTCTGAATAGAATCAAGAATCATAAAAGACATCTCATTTGAGGCATCTTCTTCGGTAATAGGATCGATTCCTCCTATTGTTAGATTCTGGAAAATTGGTTTACCTCTGAAGAACTGCGTATCTGACCAACTTCTCAAGCGCTCAACTTGTGAAAGCATAATGAAAAAATTCTCTAACAATTCAAGTGCAGAATCATATGTCTGAAGCCCTTCTTCTCGGTCTTTCAGATAATACGGATTCATAACTTGGTCAAAACGCCCTAAACAATCAGCCTGTTGATTGTCCTCAATCTGTACTACCAACTGAAGGAAGGTAACCAATTGCATAGCTTCCCAGTAATTATCGGCAGGAAATTCTGGGACTTTCCGAGCAATTCGCGCCATTTCATGAAGTTCTTCCTTTCTCTTCGAATCTTTTTCTTCCTCTGCTTCCTTCTCGGCCAAGTCGGAATATCTATTTGCCCAAGCAATAACAGCTTCACATGAAATAATCGCTGCTTGATAAAAAGCTTTCTTGTCAAATGACCCATTTTCTGACATATCAAGTTCATCAAGGTTCTTATTAGACTCATCGATAACATATCTCAGACCATGAGAAATATGCCAATCATAAGGAGGCGCATAATGACCATCTCCACCTTGAAGATAATTCTGATCATTAATCACACCAATTTTATCCTGAGCAATAATGACTTCCTTTGGAAGAAGAGAGTAAACATGGTCTTCATGCGAGCGACCATCCCAATACTCAACAATCTGCTTCAATTCAGGAATAATTTCCTTATTTAATGCAAAAGCATCTGTTGGTCGATCAGTAATCGGGAATGGTTTACATCCGATTACCTCATTTTTGATGAGATTTGTTGAAAAATCTGGACATAATGGTGAGTAATTGGGTCTGCAGGCATGACCTCCCATTAAGAGGCTACCTGGTAAGATATAAAGAGTCATCTTTTTTAAGGTATTCTCAAATGCCTTGGCTCGTCTGACAACCTGTGGATCTGCTTCTGTCAGTTTATATGATTCTGTAAAATATCTAGCTCTCTCGATATCGACACCTCTTTCACAGCTGAAAGTAACATAATCATAAAGTTTTTGAATTCTTTCTGTTCTAATCGGCTTGAAATATGATTGAAAATGTAGAGGCTCTTTCTCTTCTGCTTTCACTACTTCATCGTTCTTCATTAATTATCTCCTTCCAAAACGAGGAACAAGAAAAACTCCCTTATTCCTCATCCTCATTTTCTTACTTATCTATTTATCACCAAATACTTTTCTTCTAATAATAAGAATTTCATCAGGATCATAGTAAGTAGCTGCATCTTCGACTCCACAAGTAACAGTCTTTACGTAAACTGTACCCTCACGATCATGCCCTTCGCAAGCACGAATTGCCATCTTAACAGCATCCCATCCCTGAGAATAAGGCTCATTGGTTGTAAGACTCTGAATAGGACCGTTCGGATTATTCATCATCTCAACTACTGTGGTCTGGTAGCCATCATAGGATGCTTCAATAATGCCATTTCCCCAAAGACCAGCCGATTCAAGAGCGGTCCTTATTCCTGCCTGCATTACATCACTCAGTGAAACTATAACCTGAAGTTCCGGATGGGCGGTTGCACAGTCACGCATGGGTGTAAGTGCATCATTTGGCAACCAGTTTCCATAAAGATATGGAAGCCACTTGATTTCTACGGCTTTATCAGGGTTTTCATTGTTCCACTTTTCCCAACCTTTTTCAAATCCAAGACCGCGATTCTCTGTGTTTCCATCACCAGGAAGTCCACCAATAATTACACCCGTTGTACTAGTAACACCAGGAAATCTTTCAGTAAATTTCTTAGCAAGCAGATATCCGCCATCCATTCCGGCTGCAACTTCATCCTCTACAACATACCCATAAATCTTTTCGGAAATTGATGAATCCAAGGCGCAGTTGACAGAAATCACTGGAATTCCTGCTTTTATAGCGGCATTTACAGACTGAGTCAATCCCATCTGGTCATTCGGATCGATTATAATCGCATCTACGCCGCGATTGATAAGTGTGTTGATATCTGCGTTCTGCTGAACGGTATCTCCATTTGCATCAAGATAGTAGAAAGTAACATTGTCAACTTCCGCAGCACTGTCTTCTGCCCCTTTAACCATGGTTTTCCACCAGTCCGAACCAGCAAGACGTCTCTGGGAAAGAGCAATAACATATTTCTCTTCTCCTGAAGTGGCAGTTTCTCCTTCTCCATTGGCAAAAACGCTTGCCATACAGAGAACCGCAACCAAAAAAACAACAAAAAGTTTTTTCATAAAACCCTCCATTTTTCGTTAACTACTACTTCCGTTTACGTTAACGATAATTTATAATAAATCTGAATTCTTCATTTGTCAACAAAAACTTTATTTCTTGAAAAAAACAGAATTCCATCTCATCTCGTTTTTTAAAGAACGAAAGCTTGAATCTTTATCAATAACTACAGATTCTATTCCCATCATATCCGCCCAAGATACCATCTGAGCAGAAGTCAAATCAAAAGAAAATGCGGTATGGTGGGCACCACCAGCAAGAATCCAGGATTCTATACCCTCATACATATTCGGTTCAGGAGTCCAGAAACAGGATGCAACAGGAAGATTGGGCATTTCCTTCTCAATCCTCTTGCATTCCACATCATTGATTATCAAGCGAAAGCGGTTTCCAAGATCGATCAGACTGGTTGCTATTCCATGCCCAGTCTTGCTTGAAAACACCAATCTGGCAGGATCCTCTCTATTCCCCATTGACAAGGGGCAGCACATGATAGAAACTTCACCATCGGAAATGGAAGGACAGACTTCCAACATATGGGATTCAAGAATCCCTTCCTTTCCTTTCTTGAAGTTGTATGTATAGTCTTCAAGAAAACTCGTCCCTCTTTTTTCTTTCCGTCCACTGGCCATTATCTTCATAAGTCTGACCATCCCTGCTGTTTTCCAATCCCCCTCAGCTCCAAATCCATATCCTTTTTCCATTAAACGTTGGATAGCCAGCCCTGGAAGTTGCTTTAGCCCTTCCAAATCACCAAAATGAGTAACAATCGCATGATAATTGTTATCTATCAGGAATCTCTCTATTCCAATCTCCTGTTGAGCTTGGACCGCAACATGAGCACGGAATTCCTCTGGATTTCTTTTATCTAGCTTTATCTTATATTTTCCATAATACTCTTCAGTCAAGTTATCAATATCTTTTTTTGAAACATCATTAACATAAGCCACAAGTTCTGACACTGGATAAGCATCGACTTCCCATCCAAATTTGATCTGAGCTTCGACTTTATCACCCTCAGTAACTGCGACATTCCGCATATTATCTGCAAATCTCACTATTCTAAGGTGTGAGCTTTCTACAAAACCTATTGCAGATAACATCCAATCTGCAATTCGTTTCTGAACACACGGCTCATTCCAATATCCTGCAATAATGGTTCTTTCAATCCCCATTCTAGTAACAATGTGCCCATACTCTCTATCTCCATGAGCACTTTGATTTTCATTCATATAGTCCATATCGATTGTTTCATATGGAATTTCCTGAAAGAACTGTGTATCCAAGTGCAACAATGGTTTTCTTAGTTCACTAAGCCCAAGAATCCAGTTTTTTGCAGGAGAAAAAGTATGCATCCAAGTAATAACGCCAGCACAATTCTCATCCAGATTTGCTTCATTCAAGGTTTTTCTAATAAAAACATTGGAAATCAATGTGGGCTTCCATACAAGTTTATATGGAAGCAGTCCCTTCGAATTAATCGAATCGACTATGAACTGGGAATTCTTTTTCACTTTTTCCAAGCATTCGTCTCCATACAAATCTTGAGATCCAGTACAAAACCAGAACGTATAGTTCTTTCTCGTTAACATTAACACCACCTTTCGTTAACGTTAAAACAGGACGCTAACAATTCTTTTATAAACTGTAGAATCCTATTTGTCAAGAAAAATTTTTTAGGAATATGATTCCGAAACTAGTATTCTGTCCCAATGTTAATTAGCTTCAAGTTTGGCAAAGCCAGTCTTAGTCCGGACAATGGGATAGAGGGATTTCAACTTGATTCTGGCATCCTTGTTTGTGAACTGCCAGTCGATCCTGTCGCTGTTCCTGCATCTGTCTGATTGCCAGCATGAGAGCTCTTTCCTGAGCACCTCGATGGTTTCGATTCGTCTTGACAGGCACTGCCTTGTCATGACGTTGAGCTCTATCTCTGCCATGTTCAGCCAGCTTCCATGCTTCGGCGTGTAGTGGATTTCAAGTCTTTTCAGCAGCCTTCTTGCTTCTTCCGCAGGAAAGGCCTTGTAAAGGGAGGACGCTGCATGGACGTTAAGGTTGTCCATGACGAGAATGATCTTCTCTGCTTCCGGGTACATCTCATCGCAGAGATGCTTGATCTGAAGCGCCCAGTCCACAGCGGTGCGATGTTCCATGGGATCGCAGAAATGGTTTCCCGCAAGAGGCTCGACGAAGGCGAAGATGCTGCATGTGCCGTTCCTGACATACTCGGAGTCTGTTTTCAGATCATCTCCAGGGCGCATCGGCAATGGATCCCTGGAATCCCCAAGCAGCTGGTAGGGCTTCTCGTCCATGCAGACAACGGGTTTCCGAGGATTGTATGGCATCTCGTATACGTCAAGAACATCTTCCATTCTGGCTACGAATTCGGCATCTCCCTTCTTCGGGATGCACCAGTACGAGTTCCGGTGAGGTCGAATCCAGTTTTTTATTTGATAACTGTTGTCAAGCCCAAAATTGAACTTTTTCCACGTTTTGTATGAGGCACACTAAACAATGGCCTGATGGCTTTATCATTTAGAGAATTGTGCTATACTTCGGGTATAAGTT
>Ga0265294_10007484_pt1 | contig 12928 bp, 10 predicted proteins | sample MunlanPumphouse3_FD_192504 | JGI IMG/M metagenome (GOLD analysis project Ga0265294, IMG submission 192504) | Groundwater microbial communities from a municipal landfill in Southern Ontario, Canada - Pumphouse #3 | ecosystem: Environmental > Aquatic > Deep subsurface > Groundwater | place... | reverse complement strand
CCACCAATAAGTCAGGCAACCATATCCGGCTTTTTGTGGAGTGGACGGACGACGGCAAACTGATCCAGGCGGAGGCAACCAGCAGCGGAACGCCCGGCTGGTTTACCCGCTATTATACCTTTACCGTCAGCGGAATAACGGGCTATGTACCGATCCGCTATAACAATATTCAGGGCATGCAGGCTCCGCGCCCGACCTTTTTGCATGCGGTCGCGGAAGACGACAGCGTAGAACTGGCCTGGACCGCGGACGAAAGCGTCGATTTTACCGCTTACCGCATATCCCGGAAACCCTGCAACGAAGATGCCTTTACGGTGGTGCAAACCGTGCCGAAAGGCACCATGACCGCCCGCATTGCACAGCCGGGGAACACGCATTACGATTATCAGATCAGCGCGTATATTCAGGGCGAAACAGCTTCGGAGAGCAGCTCCGACATCTACGCCGTCAAGCAAACCACCGGCGGCAAGCAGATCCTGATCGTGGACGGTTTCGACCGCTTCGGTGGGACGGGTTCCTACGCCTATCCGACGCACGATTTTGCCGCAAAGGCAGCCACGGCCATGGATTGCCGGGACCTTTCCTATGAAAGCTGCGCCAACGAAGCGGTGATCGCCGGAACGATAGATTTAAAAGATTATGAACTCATCTGGTGGATACTGGGGGATGAAAGCACAGCGGATGAAACTTTCAGCAGCACAGAACAGGACAGCGTAAAAAGTTACCTGAACACCGGCGGAAAATTCTTTGTCAGCGGCTCCGAGATCGGTTGGGACCTGGACAACAGGGGAACAGTCGCGGACAAGGATTTTGTTAACAATTATCTGAAAGCCGCCTTTGTCGAGGACGATGCGGGGTCATACAGCGTCAGCGGCGCGGCCGGATCGGTCTTTGCCGGCATGTCGCTCGCTTTTTCCGATGACGGCGCGGAAACCGGCACCTTTGCCGAAGATTATCCCGACGTGCTCAGCAGCACGGGCGGATCGGTGATCGCCATGAAATACGGCAACAACAAGACTGCGGCAGTCAGCTACGAAGGCAATGCTCCCGGCGGAGATACGCCCTGCAAAGTGCTGGTAATGGGATTCCCCTTTGAAACCGTTACCACGCCGTTTTCCAAGACCGAACTGGCGGGATTCATTCTGCGTTTTATGGGTTACGAGGTGGAGCTTAACACCGCGGAAAACAGCTTGCCCGGTGAATATGAATTATATCAGAATTATCCGAATCCTTTCAATCCGCTCACGACCATCGCTTACCGCCTGGACAAAGCCGCGGAGGTACGTCTGGATATCTACGATCTGCAGGGTGCGCATGTCAGCTGCCTGCAGCGCGGCGAACGCGCAGCGGGAAGGCATGAATTGCAATTTGACGGAACAAATCTGGCTTCCGGAGTGTATGTGTATCGTTTGTCTGTCAATCAAGATATGCAAAAAGCGCAGAAAATGACCTTGTTAAAATAAAGGCGGCGGAGAGAAAGAATTTTCAAATCCGCGCCCGATAAACTATATTTACAAATGTATTTAGGATTTGCAGCCTTTTAGACCTTTTAAAAAGGAGCACGCATTGAAAAAGATCAGTATCTTCGTCCTTGTCTGTTGGATGGTCCTGCCCTTGTTTGCACAAAGCGACTTGCAGCAGCTGATGCAGGGAATGCCGCAGCAGCCGACGATCACCATGATCCCGCCGCCGGCGGAACTGGAAACCGAGATCGATCCGGATGAATATATTGTCGGTGCCGGCGATCAGTTTTTGGTTGAAAAACTGCAGGAAATGTCCACGATCACGGTCCCGGTCTCACCGACCGGCACGATCACCATCCCCGGTTCGGCATCGCTGCGTGTCAGCGGGATGACCCTGAACGCGGCAAGCCGTCTGATAAGCGAAAAGGTTGGCCCTTACGTCAGCGTTTCCCTCTACGAGATCAAAAAGATCCGTATCCCGGTCTCCGGTGCGGTAAAGAACCCGGGAATTTATACCGTCAGTGCAGCAAACCGTCTGAGCGACCTCATTCAAAAAGTTCCGCTGCGTTATCTGGGCAAGGATTTTGAGATCCATATCCGTTCGGAGAAAGACACGAGCATTATCAATATTTATAATTTCTATCTGAAAGGGGATAAGGACAGCAATCCCTACCTGCATGCCGGCGAATCGGTGTTCGTACCTTTTGCGGATCCGGAAAAAGAATGTGTGGAGGTCTACGGGCCGGTCATGGTGCGTTCCTTTGTTCCCTTTATCCGGGGCGAAAGCCTGGGTGATTTCTACCGCCGCAAGGTGATGATGAGCGATGTGATGAATTATGAAAAAATGGTTGTCATTCGTGATGAAAAGCAGTATTCCGTTACGGTTTCAGATATGGACGATTTTGTCTTGGAGCCAAAGGATAAGATTGAATTTATAGCACTCTCCAAAATCATGGTTTCCGGCCATGTTAACCGTCCCGGCACCTATGATTTCATTCCCGGACACACTGTGGTTGATTATATCGCCATGGCCGGTGGCGTGGCTTATAAAGGCAGCAATAAAAGTGCAATCGTGATCCGGGGAAATGAAAAGCTCCGGAACCCCATGAACAGTGAGATCCGCCGCGGCGATATTATTTTGGTCCGGCGTTCCGCCGAGGACATTCTGATCGGTGAGATCTCCATCCTGTCTTTTGTGTCCATGCTGGCAACGATCGCCTCCACCGTGATCACGGCATTCATTGCCGCCGGAAATCTTTAACGACGAAGTATCGAGGATATTATGGCTGAAGATCTGAGTTTGCGCGATTATTACCGGATATTTAAAAAGAACAAGTGGTTCATCGGTATCTTTACCTTTACGGTATCGGTCCTTGCCATTGTGATCAGCCTCTTGCTGCCGAAATGGTACGCCGGCACGGCGGTGATCCTGCGTCCCCAGTCCCAGGTGCTGGACATGAGCAGTTTTCAGATGAAGACCATGGGACTGCTGGGTTCCACGGACGGCGTTACGAACCGCTATTTATCCATTCTGAACAGTTATGGCGTAAAAGAGTATATTTGTAAGAAATACGAGCTGATGGACAGTTATAAAATGAAGTACATGTCTAAGACGATCGAACATTTTGAAGATAATTATAAAGTTGAAATAGGGGATGAGGCTCAGATTCTGATCACTGTTTATGACCGTGACCAGGAGCGGGTCGCGGATATGACCAATGATGTTGTGACGCTTCTGGACAGCATCAATATTTCCCTGGCCGCCCAGTACGGCCGTGAAGAACGTACTTTTATCGAAGCTCAGCTCATGGCGATCCTTGACAGCCTGAATATTCTGGAAAACGAGCTTCTGGGCTTTATGGAAAATTATAATGTACTGAGCGTAGAGGATCAGGTGCGCACTCAGGTTCAGTATGCCGCCGACCTGAAATACCAGATCATGATCAAGGAGATGGAGCTGAAGATCATGAAGCAGACCCGGCAAAACGAACTGCTGATCGATTCACAGGAGATCATGATCCGCGAAATGAAAGCCCAGTACGACAAACTTTTCCTTCCGGACAAAGAATTATTCATCAATTTAAAACAAGCCCCCGATATTACGATCTTTATGAAAAAGATCGAAAGGAAACTCAATTATTTCAACGAAGTACTGATGTTTGTCGGGCCCTTGTACGAACAGGCCAAGATCACCGAAGCAAAAGAGGTCCCGACCTTTGAAGTGCTGGATTACGCCCATCGGCCCGACCGCAAAGCCAAACCCAAACGGGCCATCATTGTGATCGCGGCGTTTATGTTCGCGTTGTTAAGCTCGGGTGTTTATGTCCTTCTGAAGGAAACGCAAGAATAGACAGATATTCATGCTCAATGAGAATAAAATTAATATTAAACCTTTAGCGATATTAATTGCAATTAATCTCATTTACCTTTTTTTGTTCATTATCGATTCCGTTGAAGGTATTTTTGCGCTTTGGATCGCGTTTATCTTTCTCTCCCTGCTTCCTTTTATTATCAAGGACCGTCGAAATATTATTGCCATTATTGTTTTTTTAATTCCTTTTGAGGTCAGCAAAACCTTTATCCCGTTCTTCCAGGTGGTAGAAGCAAAGGACGGAATGTTTAATTCCGTTTTTGATTTTGCCCGTTTATTTATGATCTATTCATTTATTCTTTGGTTTTTGAGTGATTTAAAATCTTTGGTACCCTTTGTCCGGCATAAAATCACTTATGTTTTGGCAATTTTTATCGGTTATTATTTATTGTCGTCTCTGCTCATCAGTCCCGATGTCTCAAAAGGTTTGACCGAAACCCTGCGGTATGTCATCTATTTTTTGTTTTTTACCATGACGATCAGCTTTATTCGCAAAGAAGAAGATTTCACACTCATATTCAAAGTGTTGATCCTTGTCGTTTTTCTCCTTGCACTAGAAGGAATATTCGAATATCTGTTCGATTACTATCTCTGGTATGATAACGGAAGACGTGCTTCCGCGACTTTTCTGGATCCGAATATTTTTGCGCGTTTTCTTGTGATCGTGCTGACGTCCATGATCATTTTCAAGCTGAAAAACATCAGTATATTCAAAGCGCAGCACCTTGATATCATGATGTTGATCTGCGGTATAACGCTGTTGCTGACAGTATCGCGCCAGGGATTGGTGCTGTTTTTTTTAATGATTTTGTTTATGGTGTTTTTCGTAAAGGGGCGAAAACGTATATTCCTTATCACCGCGCTTCTTGTCATAATGGCAATTTCCATTCCCGTTTTTATACAATTGATGGCTATACGGGAACGCGGACTTGAGTTATATGATATCGGGCAAAGGAGCGGATTATTGCTGGGGGCCGCACTGATGTTTATATCCAACCCTTTGCTGGGTGTCGGTGCGGGAGGTTTTCAACAAACATTAATCAGCAGTTATTATGATTTTTTACCCTGGGGCATTCATGGAGATACGCTTTCACATACCTATATATTGACAATTCTGGCAGAGCAGGGTCTTGTGGGATTTGCCGTTTTTGCATTTTTTTTATTTTTTGTTTATCGGCAGTTTATTATGAATTACCGTGTTAAAGATCCAAAACTCAAAACCTATGCCTTGGTCATTTTTTCGGCCATACTCATTATTTTTATCAGCTCACAGGCAGAAGCGCGGTTTTTTGAAGAACCGCTGCTCTGGCTGTTTTTAGGCTTGCTTGTTGCGCTGGGTCGTCTCAATAAAAACAGACAAATTAATCTGCCAGAAGAAAGCAAGGAAGAAACATGACGCGCATATTGTATCTTGCCGATGGTGCATCCGTACATACAAGAAAATGGATCAGAGCATTAGCGCAAGCCGGCTATTGCATACATTTATTCAGCTTAAATCGTTTTGATCCCGAGGATTACGGTTTGCCGGAAGACCGCTTCAGCTATTCTGTCCATTCCCGTACAAAGAATAAGACCATTTGGGGTGGAATAAATAAACTGCATTATCTGGTGGTTTTAAAAGAACTTAACAACAAAATTCGGGAATTTAAACCGGATATCCTGCATGCCCATTTTGCGTCAAGCTATGGAACGCTTGCCGCAAGAACCGGTTTCCATCCCTGTGTAATTTCTGTTTGGGGTTATGATGTTTTTGTTTTTCCGCGACGATCATGCCTGCACAGAGAAATTTTAAAAAAGAATTTTTCCGCAGCAGACAGAGTTCTTTCAACAAGCCGGGTAATGGCCGAAGAAACGCAACGTTATACTTTAAAACAGGTGGAAGTCACACCGTTTGGTGTTGATGTCACCCGATTTTATTCCCGAAAAGGCAAGGCTGAATCTAAATTTATGTTTCCGGATGGTAAAAATTTCATTATTGGAACCGCTAAACCCCTTGAAGAGAAATATGCCGTGGATGATCTGATCAGGTCATTTGCCATTTTACATCAAAGATTTCCCGGCGAACACCTGTGCCTGGTAATTGCCGGGAAGGGATCCGCGGAAGCGTCACTCAAAGACTTGGCGCGCAAACTGGGGGTATGGGAAAAGGTTGAATTTTCAGGACAGCTGAAGCATGAAGATATGCCCGAATTTTACAATGCTATCGATGTTTTTGCGGCGTTATCCCTGGAAGAGAGTTTCGGAGTCGCAGTAATTGAGGCTGCAGCATGTGAGAAAGCGGTTGTTGTGTCCGACGCTGGTGGACTTCCCGAGGTTGTGCAGACAAACGTCACCGGGTATGTTGTGCCGCGCAGGAACCCCGAAGCCGCCGCGGATGCCTTTGAACGACTTTTGCGGGACGCTTCCTTAAGAACAGCAATGGGGAAAGCCGGGCGTGAATATGTAATACAGCATTACGAATGGTCACAATGCGTGCGTCGGATGGCTGATATATATCAGACAATATTATCGGAAAAATCAAAATGAATCGAATAAAGGAAACCATAAAATCTTTTTCGGACCGCGGCGGGCTTCATATTTTTATTTCAACGATCTTTTTACGGATCGTTCAGTTTGTTCTCGGCATCCTGATCATCCGCCTGCTTACAAAGGAAGATTACGGAAACCTGAGCTTTGCCTTTTCCATTACGCAGCTGATCGTGCCCTTCAGCGGGGCGGGCCTGTACCTGTCCCTGTTGCATTTCGGACCCATTCAAAAAACGGATGAAGACCGGATCCGGCTTTTTGCACATACCCTGCAGCGGGGATTTGTCGCTTCGCTTGTTCTGATGGCGCTCATCGTGCTCTTCGCCGGTCTTTTTTCCGCCCGCCTGCCGGGTTCGCTTGTGTATCTGCGCCTTTTCTCTTTTTATGTGATCGCGTACTATTTCTTTTATTCCCTGGTTTCTTTGTTGCGCATTAAAAAGCGGAATAAAGCTTATGCCGGCGCCTTGCTGGGCAACTCCCTGCTGGTCTTTGGACTCAGCCTGCTGGGCGTATTTCTCGGCGGCGGCCGGGGCTACACCCTCGGTTTTGTCACAGCTCCGGCCATAACGGCCCTGCTGCTGCTGCTCCTGCTGAAGCGGCGGGACAAGGAACGCTACGGATTGTTTACCCCGGTCCGCGACCTGCCGGTGAAAAAGTGGGATTATACGAAATACGGCCTATACGCCGGATTGGGGAACATCGCCTCGCAGATGGCCTGGCAGCTGGATACCATCATGATCGGTATCCTGATTGCGCAAAGCACGGAAGTGGCGGTGTACCGGGCTGCTTCCCTGATCCCCTTCAGTCTGATCTTTATCCCTTCAGTGTTCATGCAGACCGATTTTGTCTATATCGCCGAGCGTTTCGAACAGAAAAAATACCTGATCGCCTACTATAAAAAATACCTGATGATCTTTGGCGTGATCACGGCTCTTGTCCTGGGTATCTGGTATGCCGGCGCGGATCTGATCGTCGGAGTCTTCGGTCCCGAATACACTGAAGCCAAGCCGCTGATCCATGTTCTGATGATCAATGTTTTTACAACCTTCCTGTTCCGCGTCCCGCTGGGCAATATGCTGGCGGCGGTAGGAAAGGCCTCCTGGAACTCGTATTCTGCGTTTGCCATGCTGATCGTTAACCTGCTTCTGAACCTCTGGCTGATCCCGCTTTTCGGCGTTTTCGGCGCCGCCTATGCCACGGTGACATCCATCGGACTCAGCAGTCTGCTGAATCTGGCCCTCTTTGCAATTTATCTCAAGCAACTGGATAATAAAAAGGCAGGCCAATGAAGATCCTATTTTTGACAGATAATTTTCCGCCCGAACGCAATGCGCCTGCGACCCGTACCTACGAGCACTGCAAAGCCTGGGCCGGCAAGGGTGAAGAAGTCACCGTCATTACCTGTGCGCCGAATTTTCCCGAAGGAAAGGTTTTTGAGGGTTACCGGAATCGATATACCGAAGAGATCATGGACGGCATCCGTGTGATCAGGGTCCGGACCTATATTGCGGCGAATAAAGGGACCGTACGCCGCAGCCTGGATTATCTGAGCTTTTATTTTGCTGCAGTCCGCGCGGGACGGAAGCGGGATTGCGATATGATCATCGGAACCTCTCCGCAGTTTTTTACGGCGCTGGCCGCAAAACGTCTTTCCGCGATTCTGCAAAAACCCTGGATCATGGAGGTCCGCGATATCTGGCCGGAATCCATCAGGACCCTGGATGCGGTGAAGGACGGTCCGCTGATCGGCTATCTGGAGAAAAAGGAAAAGGAATGCTACGCCGATGCAGCGGGTATTGTTTGCGTTACCCGCGGTATATTCGGTAATCTTGTGCGGAAAGGGGTTCCCGAAAACAAGATCCGCCTGTTTACCAACGGCGCGAATCCGGAAAATTTCCGGCCGCAGGCAAAAAACCGCGGACTGTTGAAATGGCTCGGACTTGAAGGAAAAAAAATCGTTGGCTATCTTGGCACGATGGGCATGTCGCATAAACTTGATTTTATTCTGCACTGCGCAAAAGATCTAAGCGAGCCGGATCTGCATTTTTTGCTGGTCGGCGAAGGTGCGGAGAAAGAAAACCTGCTGAATTTGAAAAGATCCCTGAGACTGGAAAACCTCAGTATCCTGGATGCCGTCGGCAAAAAGGAGGTCCCGGATTACCTCTCCGTCATGGATATCGGGCTCGTGAATTTGCGGAAGAGCGAATTATTTCAGGGTGCATTGCCGTCAAAGATATTCGAATATGCGGCCATGGGCAAACCGCTGTTGCTGGGACTGCAGGGGGAAGCGGAGAGTATTGTTGAGGGATATCCTGCCGGACTGGCGTTTGAACCGGAAAACGCCGATGATTTTAAGGAAAAATTACATATATTGCTGACGGATAAAGAATTTTATGCCCAATGCGAAAAGGGTTGCCAGCAGCTGGCCGGAGATTATGACCGTAAGCGCATTGCACAGGCAATGCTTGAGCAGATAAAGGAATGGAGCAAGAGAATTAAATGAAGAAACGGAACTTAAAACGAAGCTTCGTTATTTTGCTCTTATGTTTTTCAGCCGCTGCCGCCATGCAGCTCTATGTGCCGCCGGATGATCCGGTGTACGGTTTTCTGGACCGCCTGGAAACTCGCGGTATTAACCGGGATCTGCTGAACGATATCCGCCCCATGCTCCGTGACGATATCGTAAAGGCCCTGCTGAAAGCGAAAGAAGCGGAGACCCAGTTGCCTTACGCCGAACGGGAACTGCTGGACTATTATCTCAGCGAATACCGCAGGGAGCTCAGTGAACTGCCACATCCTTTGTTAATTCAGGGAGCGGATACCTTGGACTCTTATTTCGGAATATTGCGAAAGGGTGGTATCGGCAGAGAAGTGAAAGGCCTGTTCAGCGATAGACCGGGTCAGGAGCGCCGGCACATGTACATTTATGAAGATAACGGAAACACCGTTTGGCTGGATATCGGAACGGTATTACGCGGCGAGGGCAAGAACGAAAAACTGCGTGCCGTGAATTATTATACCGGAGAGATCGCCGTGCAAGCCGGCGAAAATATGGCGCTGTATGTTGACGGCGCTCTGTTCTATCAGCTGAAACGGGACGGTTTTAATGAGCCGGCAAAAGAATTCGCCGGATACTGGTATAACGATTACGAATATGAACATTTAATTACTTATGACCGCTCAAGAGCCTATGCAAATTTGACGGGAAAATTCGGGACACTGAGCCTTTCGCATTATCCCATGAACTGGGGAAACGGGAAGCATTCGCTGATCATTTCGCAGGATGCCATTGAATTCGGTGCTCTGCAATGGACAAAGGAATTCAAATATTTTAAATATACCTTCCTGCATGGCTCCCTGATGACTTCGGATTTTTCCTGGAGCGAGGAAGAAGGACGCCACTATACGCCCAAATACCTGGTAGCGCACAGAGCGGAAGGCAGATTCGGCTCCCTGCTCCATATGAGTATCAGCGAAATGCTGGTTTATGGAAACCGGATCCCGGAACCGACATACCTGGTCCCGGTCATTCTTTTATGGCCCTCCGAACATGCGCTGGGGGACAGAGACAACAAACTGATCGCTATCGATGCGGAGCTCTTTCCGATAAACGGACTGAAATTATACGGGACCTTTTTTCTGGATGAATTTTCACCGACGCATTTCTTTGAAGACTGGTGGGCGAATAAATACGCTGTGCAGGCAGGAATGTACTGGGCCCCGCGCAAAGCGCCGATGGATCTGAGAGTGGAATGGACCGCTGTGCACCCGTGGACCTATGCGCACCGCTATCCTTTTGCTTCCTATACGCATCACGGAAAAGGTCTTGGTTTTGTTTACGGTCCCAACACCCGCCTCCTGACGGCGGACATTAACTGGGATCTTACGGGACGGCATCGTCTTTCGCTGCAATATAAACGTCTGCTGGAAGGTGCGGATGAAATCGAATTAGGAGGAATATGGTATCCGTCCGGCGGAGACCCCGAGCAAAATTATGAAGAACGCGCACGCGAACTGGATGATGCCACCGGCTGGCTGACAGGCGAATTCATCCGGCGGACCAATAGCCTGGCGTTCTCCTGGTATTACCGCTGGCGGAATCAGATCAGCTTCCTGACCGGGTGCGAGTTACGGAATGTCGATGGCAATAATCAGGCGTACTACTCCCTCCAGATACGCCTTCACTATTAATGTTTTTTGGTTTTTGCTGATGTTTCATGTACGTTTTTATGAGAAATTGAGGATGAAATGAGTAGAGGATACAAAGCGCTGTTGTTCGTTTCGGATTTTCTTTCTACGATGAGCGCCTTTTTCGGCGTGTACTGGTTAAGATACCGATCGGGGCTTTTTCCGGTTGATATCGAACTGTATATCAGCGACCTCTGGCTGCCCGCACTGTTCATTTACCTGTACTGGCTGATCTTTTATTTTTATTTCGGACTTTATCATCTTCCGGAAGCGCCGTCCAGGACCGATGAGAACGTCAAGGTCTTTAAATCTACCAGCTATGGCGTGATCCTGCTTTTTCTCATCACCTTTGATGTTTTTAATCCCTTTTCCCTCGGCAGGCTCATTATCATCATTTATTGGTTGGCGCAGCTTTTTATGACGATCCTGTTGCGCAGCATCATCCTTTCCGTCCGGCATAAACAGCTGATGAAGGGAATCGGCCTGACGCCGAGCTTTATTGTCGGCTGCAATCCCAAAGGCTACGATATTCAGCAAAAGATCGAAAAATATCCGGCACTGGGCTATAAAGTGCTGGGATTCATTTCCACGGACGGCGAAGCGAAAACCGGGGAAGAATATAACGGCATTCCGGTCCTGGGGGACCTGGAATCCGTCTCTTCACTGATCAGAAAATATCAGGTCCGGCAGCTGGTGGTGGCCTTCGGCAGCGATAAGCACGACAAGGTGCTGGAAGTGATCGACAAAGTCGCCGAAACCCGGGTAGGAATAAAGATCCTGCCGGATATGTACGATATTATTTCCGGCCTGGCGCGGACCCAGCAGATCTACGGCATTCCGCTGATCGATATCAATCCTGGCATTATGCAGCCCTGGGAAAAAGCGGTCAAACGCCTTTTCGATGTATTGATCTCGGTCCTGGTTTTGCTGGTCTTTCTGCCCTTTGGGCTCCTTCTGGCGCTGCTGATCATCCTGGATTCCCGTGGACCGGTCTTTTACACCCAGGAGCGTCTTGGACTTTACGGAAAACCCTTCCGGATCATCAAGTTCCGGAGTATGAAGCACGATGTCGGCGAGCCGGGGGAGAAGGTGATCCTGACGACCAAGGATGACGAGCGGGTCACGCGGATCGGCAAACTGATCCGGCGTTACCGGATCGATGAAGTGCCGCAGATGCTCAACGTGCTGAAGGGCGATATGAGCCTGATCGGACCGCGCCCGGACATGCCCAAACTGACGGAACAGCTGGAAAAACAGATCCCGCTGTACCGCCACCGCATGAAAGTCAAACCCGGCATCACCGGCTGGGCGCAGATATCCGTGCCTTATCCCCAGACGCAGGAAGAGGTGATCGAGAAATTCAACTGCGATATCTATTATATCGAGAACATGTCCCTGAAACTGGACCTCAAGATCATTTTAAACACCATCGTGATCATGTTCTCCGGATCGGGAACCTGATAAATGTTGAGTGCTTAACGTTTAGTGTTTAGTGTTGAAAGGGTAGACGGTAGACGGTAGACAGAATACGGTAGACAGTAGTCGGAATACGGTAGACAGTAGATAGAATACGGTAGACGGAAATTTCTTCTCTACCACATTTCGGCACTCTGTTGCTTCAGTAAACATATAAGCATTACCTCAACCTCAGCCTTAACCTCGATCTTATTTTTTTCTTGTCTTTCAAAAATTTATTTCGATATATTAAAGGACGGAACACGAAGAAATGAAAAAAACCTTGTTTATAATATGTATATTGTCCTTCCTGTTAAGCCCGGCGCTCTTTGCCTGGGCCGGTTTTAATTATATTGTTGCCGCTGAAAACGATAACGGTATTCTGATCGAATGGCAGGCCAAGACCGAAGAAGACATCAGTTACTACGAGATCTACCGCTCGCGTTCCGATAGCGATATCCTGACCCGTATCGGCTATGTGACGCCACTTGGCAAAAATGCCAGCTACAGTTTTCTGGACAATGATATATTCTCTAAGGCGGGTGTTTCCGGGGATTTTCGATTTAACTATAAGGTCCGCGCTGTTCTTTCCAACGGCCGCTTCGACGATTCCCGCGTAGTTCAGGCCTCCCTTTCCAGTCTGGGCGTACGCCGGCAGACCTGGGGCAGCATTAAGGCGATGTTCCGTTAAATAAAGGTTAAAAATCAATAATAGAAAGCGATAAGGTCGCTTTTTTGTTATCTAAGAAAAAAATGTCAGAGCGGCAGAGAAGGAAGAAGCGAGAAGACGGTAGACGGTAGACGGTAGACGGTAGACGGTAGACGGTAGACGGTAGACGGTAGACAGTAGACGGTAGACAGTAGACGGTAGACAGTAGACGGTAGGCGGTAGACAGTAGACGGAATTGGTGATAAATGATGGGTT
>Ga0265294_10007483_pt1 | contig 12929 bp, 9 predicted proteins | sample MunlanPumphouse3_FD_192504 | JGI IMG/M metagenome (GOLD analysis project Ga0265294, IMG submission 192504) | Groundwater microbial communities from a municipal landfill in Southern Ontario, Canada - Pumphouse #3 | ecosystem: Environmental > Aquatic > Deep subsurface > Groundwater | place... | reverse complement strand
GGAGGCATCAGCGCCAACGCGGCCACATCCTGTCGATGCCGATCGGGACTCATGGGCACAATGGTCAGCAAAAAACGGGTTGTATCGTGCTTAGTCCGCCATAGGAAGTCAAATCGAAAACCGCTGGCGGAACGGCGACGATGGCATGAAAGCGGTGCGAGCGGAAAAGGGGGGCGGCGGGGCGGGAACTCAGCCCTCCAGACGCACGGTATCGGGGATGATGATCTCCATCGCGATGGGCAGGTGGTCCGAGCAAGGACAATGGAGCACATGCATGTCCTCGACCTTCAGCGAAGGAGTGACGAGGATATGGTCGATATTGCGGACCGGACGCCAACTGGGAAAGGTGTGCAGGCCATGGGCCGGTGCCAGTAGCTGGGTTCTATCCAACAGGCTATGGATCTCCTTGCTGCCCGACGGGCAGTTCAGGTCACCCATCACGATCACGTGTTCGTACTCGTTGACGAGTTCGCTCAAATAGGCGAGCTGCCGCAGACGGGCGCGGCGGCTGAGGGCAAGGTGCGCGATCACCAGGACCAGGGGATGGTCCGCACTGCCGAAGCGCACCAACAGCGCGCCGCGGCCCGGGATCAGCCCTGGCAGCTTGTGCTCGATGAGCTCCGTCGGCCGGAACTTGGACAGCAGGCCGTTGCTGTGCTGGGCGATCTTGCCCAGCTTGCGGTTGGTCTGATCGTAGCAGTGGGGGAACTGGGCCTTGTTCGCGAGATACAGGGCCTGGTTGATGAACCCGCTACGCAGGCTGCCGCCGTCCACCTCCTGCAGCCCCACGATGTCATAGCCACTGATGAGTTGAGCGATGCGGTCGAGGTTGTCGAAGAGCTCCGCGTGCGGCAGTACGTGTTTCCAGCTATGGGTAACGTAGTGATAGAAGGTGCTCGACGGAATCCCGGCCTGAATGTTGTAGCTCAGCAGGCGTACCCGCCGGCCTGTCGCCGGGCGGGAAACCAATGACAGGCTGGCACCTGACTCTTCGAAGGCAGGCTGTGCGTTCATGGTCGTCATCTTGGAGGACTCATGCCGTGCCCCATCGCAAAATCATCTTCAGCCTCTTTACCGGGTGTGACGGCCGACCAATCCGGCCCGTCCGGCCTTTGAGGTACTCTGCAGACCGGGAAAGCACATCGTGCAAATCCGCAGTTGCAACAAATGTGGGGCCTGTACCGCTTCGGATCAACCGCTGACAGTCGCAGGACAGGCGATTCCCATCAAGAACCCGGCGTCCCGCCTGCCGCCCGGCAACAAGATAGCGTGCCGTACCGTTCCGCTAGTGTGATCCCACGCACAAATCCGCACTGTATCGGCGAGGCCGGTTACCGCTTGTCCTGTGTGACTTGGGCGCTCTCTTTCTGGATCAGGTAATCCATGACCTGCAGCAGATTTTCATAGCTGCCGGCCAGCGAGCCGTCGGTACGATACTTGCCGTTGATGACGACCGCAGGGACGCCGCTGACTCCGTAGCGCTGCACGAGGCCGGCAGCACGCCGCAGCTTGGTTTCCACAGCGAACGAGTTGAAGGTCTTGCGGAAATCTTCCTCCGACACGCCTTGGGCCGCGAAAAACGCCGCCAACTCCGCCTCATTGTTCAATCTGCGCTTCTGCACATGCATGGCGTGGAACAGCGGCTCATGGATCTTGTCCAGCACGCCCAGGACTTCCGCCGTATAGTAGGCACGGGCATGGATGGCCCAGCCGGGATTCAACGTCGCCGGAATACGGATGAATTCGACGTTGGCGGGCTTGCGCTCGAGCCAAGCGTTCAGATGGGGTTCGAACACGAAGCAGTGCGGACACCCGTACCAGAACAGCTCCACCACCTCCACCTTGGCCGGGTTGGTCGTCGGCTGCGGCGGATTGATGAGTTGATACTCAATGCCTTCATCAAAGCGCTTGTTCTGTGCACCGAACGCCAAGGACATCGCCACCATGGCGAGCAGAAACACCAGGATTTTTCTCACGCAAGCCTCCCTACCACCAATCGGTTGATCGAACGCCCGGGCGCGCACGCGCACCCGCCTTGCCCGGCCTACAGTTCACCGTAGGAGTGCAGACCGGAGAGGAACATGTTCACCCCCAGGAACGCGAACAGGGTGATGAACAGGCCCACCACCGCCCACCAGGCCATGGGCACGCCGCGCCAGCCTTTGGTAAAGCGCATGTGCAGCCAGGCGGCATAGTTGAGCCAGACGATCAATGCCCAGGTTTCCTTGGGGTCCCACGACCAGTAGCCGCCCCACGCTTCGGCCGCCCACAGTGCACCGAGGATGGTGGCGATGGTGAAGAATGCGAAGCCCAAGGCAATGGACTTGTACATCAGGTCGTCCAGCAGATCGGGGCCTGGCAACCGGGTGGCGAGCATGCCGTCCGGAGCGACGCGCATCCTCCAGTCGCGCAGGAGATACGCCACACCCACCATTGCCGCCAACGCGAATCCGCCGTAGCCGATGAAATTGGTGGGCACGTGGAGCTTCATCCAGTAGCTTTGCAGCGCCGGCACCAGCGGCTGGATATGGTGGGCCTCGCGGTCAAAGGTGTACCAGAGCAGGAACGCGACGGCCGCGCTGATCACCAGCAGCGCGAAGCCGCCCATGGCACGGGTCTTGTACTTCGCTTCATAGAACAGGTACAGCAACGCGGTGATGATGGCGAACAGGATGAACACTTCATACAGGTTGCTGACCGGGATGTGGCCCACATCCGGGCTGATCAGATAGGACTCGCGCCAGCGCACGAACAGTCCCACCAGCCCCATGGCCGTGGCGGCCCAGGTGAGCCCGGTGGCCACCTCGCCGACAAATTCGGAGCGCGCGAACAGCGCACCGAAATAGGCCACGGTCGCCAACACGTAGAGCGCGCTCATCCACATGAAGGCCGATTGGCTGGCGAGGAGATATTTCAGGAAGAAGTTCGTGTCCGCCGCGCCGAGGGACGTGCCGTACAGGGCGATGGCGAACAGGGAGAGCGCCCCGACCACGAGAACCAGCGGGCGGATGGGCTTCCAGCCCCAGCCCAGGGCTATCATGAAGCCCGTGCTGCCGAGCAGGATGGCTGCGTCGTAGACGTCCATGTTCGCGGCATAACGGATGTACGCATAGACGCCGCCGGCCAGGATCAGTGCCGCCCACAGCCAGTCGAACCAGTTGAGCGTTTTCAGAAACGGACGCTTTTCGAAACCCGCTACCACTACATCATGTGTGGCCGACATGGAATCACCTCTCGATTCATATGGTTGACCACGCGCCCGGCACTCCCGGCGCAAGCCTGCGCGCCCATACATGCCTATACAATAGAGGGGCGGAGCGGCCCAGACAACGGGGCAATCCTACGATATTTTTTCCGTAGCGCCGGGCACCGTGGCTGTGAGCCGTGCTGCAAACGCCGTTTGCATGGCGGCGAAGTCGCGCTCGAAGGTCAGCCGATCACGGTTACTGGTCCCGGCCAGCAGCAACTCCGTCTCTCCGTCCTTGGGCGTGATCCACACCCACACGCGCCGGTGGGAAACGTAAAACATGAGAAACACGCCAACGGTCAGCAGCGCGAAACCGAGATAGACGACATTCTTACCCGGCGCCTTGGTTATTTGCAATCCGGAGGCTTCCACCTGCTGAAACCCGGTAAGTTGCAGGAAGAACGGTGAGCCGTACAGCTTGAGCGCCCCCAGAGCGTTGATCGCGTCGTCGAAGAATTGGCTGTCCGCGTCGCTGACACCGGCGGCAACATCCAACCCCTCGGTGCGCAACACTTCGATATACAGCGCGCCCAGGATGTTCTGCAGCACCTTCATATAGGCGCTGGTGACCTCCATGCGGCGATCGTCCGGGAGGCCGGCCGTCTGTTCCACGATGGCCTCAAAGCCGCCCTGGCCGAAAAGCGCCACCAGGCGTTGCATGCTGTCGATGATGCCTTGCTGCATCGCGGCATCCACCCCCTCGACATCCGCCATGGTTTCGCGAACCGTCCGGTCGGCGATCTCCCGCACCTTTTCGCCATCGTGGATGAGGGCATTGAAACGCAGGAACCGCTCCAGCCCCCCCTGCGGATCGGCCGGGATGTACATGTATCGATAGGGCTCCGCCGGACTGCCGCGCATGCCGCTCAGGTAAAACAGCCTGCCCTCCTGCAGGACCGGCGTCATGTAATTCACGTATTCCAGCGCCTCGCCCGCAGCGTTGCGCAGCTTGAAGGTGAAACTGGGGCCGAAGTTCCGGTGGGTCTGTTCCCCGTTCTCCTCCACCGGATTGATGTTGAACATGCGAAAATCGGTGAACTCCAGGGTCATGGGGCCCGCGGGCGTCTGGACGGACAATTTTTCGAACACCGCCCCGTCCAGCTCCACGGCCGCCTGCCCGCTGCCGTTCAGCGGCCAGGCACGCATCTCAAGCTTGGTGCCGCCGTCCCCGAAACTGGACTGGTAGATGGAGTAGCCCTTGTAGACCAGGGGATGATTGACCGCGATCCTCCGCTCCAGCGGCTGGGCGAGTTCCTTATCGTGAATCACCAGATCGGTCTCGAAGGACTTGGGCTGGCCGGTGGGGTAGTAGTCCACACGGAAGTCCTTCACCTCCACCGAGAAGGGCAGTTGCTGCACGAGATAGCCGTCGCGGAGGCCGATGAACACCACATTGGCCGTGCTGCCCTCCGGAATGCTGATGGAGCCGCGGAACGAGCGGTTTTCGGTACCGAGCCGGCTGATGGGCGGCACCTGCGAAACGGGTATGTTGCGGGTTTCGGCGCGAATCTTGCCGGCAAGCTCGGCGAATTTGAGGGGGACGTTGCCATCCACCAGCCCGCCGACGCAGATGATGACAATGGCCGCGTGGGCGAACAGATAGCCCAGGCGATTAGCGGCGCCGCGCATGGCAGCAACGATCACATGACCGCCCTGCTCCTGTCGGCGCACCCGGTAGCCGTTGGCCATCAGATACTGCTCGGCGGCGGCAGCCACCACCGGCGCCGGCTGGGCCGACACGATCTCCGCCCGATGATGGAAGGCACGCAGCGATTTCTCCTGGACGTTCAGGCGGAAACTGCGCATGTCGCGCAGCATCTGCGGGGCGTGGCGGTAGATGCACACGCTGGTGGACACCACCAGGAACGTCAGGATGAACAGGAACCAGCCGGCCGAGTAGACATCGTACAGCCCGAGGGTCTTGAAAACCTCGAACCAGAAAGGACCAACCTTGATGATGTAGTTCTGATAGGGCTCGTTCTGGCGCAGAACGGTGCCGACCACCGAGGCGATGGCGATCGCCACCAGCAGTGTGATCGCCAGGTTCATGGAGCCCAGGAACTCAAGCAGCACCGAACCTACGGTACGCCGGCGCCGCGTGCTGCCGACATCGACATCAGTGCTGTTCAAGGCTTAACGCACCTCAAAAAGACCGGACCGGGGTACGGTCCACTTGCCGCGGGTATTGCGGGAAATTCCCGCGTCGTACAGGACAGGCCCGGGGTAGTCCCGGGCCTGAGCGATTGGACTTCCGATTTTAACGCAGCCCCTGGATGTAGGAGGCCACCGCCTTCATTTCCTCGTCGGTCATCTTCGCCGCAATGTTGCGCATCATCTGGCCGGCATCGTTGGCCCGGGCGCCCGTCTTGAAGGCCTGCAACTGCGCGACCACATAAGTCGCATGCTGCCCGCTCACACTCGGGAACTTGGCGGCCGGGTTGCCAGAGCCATTGGGCGCGTGGCAAGCGGTACAGGCAGAAACACCGGTGGCCAGATTGCCGCCGCGATAAAGCCTTTCGCCCGCGGCCACCAACTCCGGATCGGCCTCGCCGAACTGCGGTGTCTGGCTGGCGAAGAAGGCCGCCAGATCCTCCATGTCCTGCTCGCTCAGCGGAGCGGCCATGGGGCTCATCAGGACGTTTTCACGCGTGCCGTCCTTGAAGTCCTTGAGCTGCTTGACGATGTAGTCGGGATGCTGACCAGCCAGTTTCGGCCATTCGGGGTTGAAGCTGTTACCGTCCGGCCCATGGCACGCGGCACAGACGGCCGCCTTCGCCTGGCCCGCAGCGGCATCGCCCGCTGCATAGGCGGAACTCGCAGTGCCCAGAACGGCCATGGCTGCAGCTACAAGAAACACTTTGTTCATCTGGGATTGACTCCGGTTACGATTTCGATGACTTTTCGGCTCCCGACCAAGCCCTTGCATGTACGCTATACCCGAATTGCTCGGGACCGTGGTAAAAAAGCAGCATAACTGTATACCAGCAGCCCCGGGCCGGGTCAACCGAAACCAAGGAAAACCCAGGACATTTACCTCACCATTTATCAGGGAGAGACCGCCATGTCGATCTACCAGCACACCCGCTACCTGCTGAGCGCGCACGATTTCTCCCAGTCGCCCGAAGACAGCGGCGCCGAGGTCGCCTTCGCCGGCCGTTCCAACGCAGGCAAATCCAGCGCCCTCAATACCATCACCGGCATCCGCGGTCTCGCCCGCACCAGCAAGACCCCAGGCCGCACCCAGGCCCTCAATTTCTTCGGGATCGACACAGAGCGCCGGCTGGTGGACCTGCCGGGCTACGGCTTCGCCCGCGTCCCGGAAGACATAAAACGGCGCTGGCAGCGCACCCTGCAACAGTACTTCCAATCCCGCCGCTCCCTGCGCGGCCTGTTCCTGGTGATGGACATCCGCCACCCACTGAGCGAATACGACGTGATGATGCTGGAGTTCTGCCGGGAGATGCGGATCCCCGTTCACGTGCTCCTGACCAAGGCCGACAAGCTCAACCGCGGCCCAGCCATGGCGATGCTGGCCAAGGTGCGCAAGGAATTGCAGGAACGCTACGGCAGCCCCGGCGTGCAACTGTTTTCGGCACTGAAACGGACCGGGGCAGAGGAGGCGCGAAAGGTGCTGGATGAGTGGCTGGGGGTGGCGGACGGGGATTCGGCCGAAAAATAATTGAGTCGGTAGCGAACGCTGCAGGTACTACCGCACCATCGTTCTGATGATTTTGTGTGGCTTACGCCACAGGCTTGATTTGGATACGGGGGCGAAACCCCGCAGTCAAAAATAATCCGTAGCGAAGCCACACAAAACGAAGAGCCCCGCTGCTAGGCAAAAATTTCTCACACAACAGAAAGGGAAAAAAACAGCTTCGGCCAAAAAAAGCCCCGGTTTTCAAGGGGGGAAAGAACCGGGGCCAAACTTTCACCCGGCTTGGGGATACCGGGTAACTGTACCCCGCTCAGGGAGGGAGAGCGAGGGAGCGCCAGTGACGGCGCTCACTGATTAAGACTAGCATGCGTTCCAGAAGTTCACAGTTTGGTGAAAGAAAATTTGCGGGCCGGGCGGAACGTCCTTCTCAAGCCGGTACAACAGTAACTAACCGCCCCGCCCAGGACCGCGATTGCCGCAAGCCCGGGCTATTCGTATGCTCCCAGGACCGCCTGCTGGCGCAGCTACCTGACTAAATAAAGTTAGACAGGTTTCCTCGCCGCCAACAGCGCGATCAATGCGCCTCGTCCCAGTTGGCGCCAATGCCGATTTCCACCACCAGGGGAACCGAAAGCTGCGCCGCTTCCACCATGCAGCGCCGGATATGCTCCTGCGCCTCGTCCAGTGCGTGCTCGGCGACCTCGAACACGAGTTCGTCGTGCACCTGCATGATCATCCTGATATCCGCGCCGCTCGCCTGCAGCCACTCGTCCACGCGGATCATGGCCCGCTTGATGATATCGGCGGCGCTGCCCTGCATGGGGGCGTTGATGGCGGTGCGCTCGGCGTACTGGCGGCGCTGATTGTTGCGCGCGTTGATCTCCGGCACGTACAGCCGGCGGCCAAACACCGTCTCCACGTAGCCCCGCTCCCGCGCCAGGGTGCGGGTGCGTTCGATGAACTCCTTCGCGCCGGGATAGCGGGCGAAGTAGCGGTCCATGTAGTGCTGGGCGATGGCCCGGTCGACGTTCAGTTGGCGCGCCAGGCCGAAGGCCGACATGCCGTAGATGAGCCCGAAGTTGATGGTCTTGGCGGCGCGGCGCTGATCGGGGGTCACCGCCTGCGGCGGCACGCCGAACACCTCCGCCGCCGTGGCCGTGTGGATGTCCTCGCCTTGCGCGAAGGCCCGCAGCAGGCTGGGATCACTCGACAGGTGGGCCAGGATGCGCAGCTCGATCTGAGAATAGTCGGCGGCCAGGATGCGGTAGCCCGGCGGCGCGATGAAGGCCTGGCGGATGCGCCGTCCCTCCTGGGTTCGCACCGGGATGTTCTGCAGGTTGGGGTCGGAGGAGGAGAGCCGCCCCGTGGCCGCCACCGCCTGGTGATAGGACGTATGCACACGGCCGGTGTCGGGGTTGACCTGCTCCGGCAGCCGGTCGGTATAGGTGGACTTGAGCTTGCTCAAGGCCCGGAAATCCAGGATCAGCCGCGGCAGCGGGTAATCCAGCGCCAGCTCCTGCAGGGCCGATTCCGCCGTGGAGGGCTGCCCGGTGGGCGTCTTTTCCAGCACGGGCAGGCGCAGCTTGTCGAACAGGATCTCCTGGATCTGTTTAGGCGAGCTGAGATTGAACTCGGTTCCGGCCACATGGAAGGCCTCCTGCTCGATCTCGGCCATGCGCCTGGTCAGCTCCGCGCTCTGCTGACGGAGCATGGCGGTGTCGACCAGCACGCCGTTGCGCTCCATGCGCGAGAGCACCGGCACCAGGGGCATCTCGATCTCGCGGAACAGCCGCTCCAGGGCCGGCTCGGCGCTGATCCGCGGCCACAGCGTCTGGTGCAGGCGCAGGGCGATGTCGGCATCCTCCGCCGCGTACTCCGCGGCCTGCTCCACCGGCACCTGGGCGAAGGGAATCTGCTTGGCGCCCTTTCCGGCCACGTCCTCGTAACGGATCGTACGGTGCCCGAGGTACTTCAGCGCCAGGTCGTCCATGTTGTGGCGGGTGGCGGTGCTGTCCAGGACGTAGGACTCCAGCATGGTGTCGTAGCGGATGCCCGCGAGCCGCACGCCGTGGTGCGCCAGCACGCTCATGTCATATTTCAGGTTGTGGCCGATCTTGGGACGGTCGGGGTCCTCCAGCAACGGACGCAACCGCTCCAACACCTTCTCGCGATCCAACTGCGCCGGCGCGCCGACGTAGTCGTGGTCCAGGGGCACATAAGCGGCCACCCCCGCCTCCACGGAAAACGACACGCCCACGATGCGGGCACGCATGTAGTCCAGGCTGGTGGTCTCGGTGTCGAAGGCGAACAGTTCCGCCTGCTCCAGGCGGCCCATCCACTCCTCGAACTCCGCCTCCGTCAGCACCATCTGATAGGTGCGCTCGCGCGCGGGCGGCTCGTCTTCCGACGCGGATGCCGGCTGAGAGCCGTCCTCTGCGGGAAGCTGGGCGAGCCAGCTGCTGAATTCCAGCCGCCGGAACAGCTCGCGCAACGCCCGGTTGTCGGGCGCCTGGCGCCGCAGGTCCTGGATGCCCACCTCCAGGGGCACGTCGCAACGGATGGTGGCCAGGGTTCTGGAGAGGGGAATCAAATCCAGGTGCTCCCGCAGGCTCTCGCCCACCTTGCCCTTGATCTCCGCCGCGCGGGCCACGATGGCGTCCAGCGAACCGTATTCGTTCAGCCACTTCGCGGCAGTCTTGGGGCCGACCTTGGGCACGCCGGGGATGTTGTCGGAGGTGTCGCCGATGAGGGCGAGATAGTCCACGATGCGCTCAGGGGGCACGCCGAATTTCTCGCGCACGCCTGCGGCGTCCAGGGTGGTGCCGGTCATGGTGTTCACCAGGGTGATGTGGTGGTTCACCAGTTGGGCCATGTCTTTGTCGCCGGTGGAGATGACCGTGGGGAGGCCGGCTGCCTGGGCCTGGGTCGCCAGCGTGCCGATCACGTCGTCGGCCTCCACGCCCGGCACCTGCAGCAGCGGCAGGCCCAGGGCGCGCACCAGTTCCAGCAGCGGCTCCACCTGCCGCGACAGCTCCTCCGGCATGGGCGGGCGGTGCGCCTTGTAGCGCTCGAACAGCTCGTCGCGAAAGGTCTTGCCGCGCGCGTCGAACACCACCGCGATGTAGTCGGGCTCGTAGTCCGCCACCAGCCTGCGCAGCATGTTGGCCACGCCGTAGATGGCGCCCGTGGGCTCGCCGCGGGAGTTGGTCAGGGGCGGCAGCGCGTGAAAGGCCCGATAAAGGTAGGAGGAGCCGTCCACCAGGATCAACGGCTTGGCGGTTGCGGAGATTGCGGCGGTCGTTTCAGGCATGGGAGTCATTGCAAATGTGCGGTCGGCACGTCAGGTCGTCCATGGTATCACTTAATAATCTATGAAGAACTTTACCCGTGCCGCACGGATGGATGGCGCGGACATCCAGGGCGGCTGTCGCAGTTTCGCGCCCCTTGGCGGCGGAAGAAACCATCAATGCCGGCGATCCGGAATTGTGTCAGGTACTGGACAAACCCAAGGACGTAGTGGAAGCTATCGCCCACTATTGCGAATCCCGCGGATTTGAGCCCTCCGCCGAAGAGCAGGGAAAATCCTACTCGACCTTTAGAGTCCGGAATCGAAATTCTCATGCGAGCCTTCATACTATCCCTTGCGTTGGCGCTGCCCGTTGCAGCCATGGCAGCCGACGAACCGCCCGCCGTCCCGGAACCGCCGCCGCTCCCGGAGCCCGTGGAAAGCGGCGAAGTCCTGGAGCCCGAGATCACCATCATCCAGCGCGAACAGGACCGGGTGGAAGAGTTCCGCGTGCGCGGCCAGCTCTACATGGTCAAGATCACGCCGCGCCGCGGGGCGCCCTATTACCTGATCGACACGGATGGCGACGGCCAGCTGGAGACGCGGCGCTCCGAGCTGGAGCCCGACATGCTCATTCCGAACTGGGTGCTGTTCAGTTGGTAGGATGACGGTTTTTCCGCCTGATACTGCAATAAGGCCCGCACCATCAGGCGGGACGCCGGCAGCAGACTCCCGAACGAGAAATCCCAGGTTGCCGCTCCCCGGCGGTGCTCGCTGCGCCGGTTCGGCTTTTCGTGTTCCCGCTCTCTTCCTCGCGGTCAGGCACACATGAACGGGCTCCTGAATCTGTCACGCGCCATCGACAGACTGAATGAAGGCATCGGCCGGTTCGTGCTCTGGCTGGTGCTCGCCGCCTCACTGGTCAGCGCCTTCAATGCCGTATCCCGCTATCTCCTGGGCGTCAGTTCCAACGCGATGCTGGAGATCCAGTGGTACATGTTCGCGCTGATCTTCCTGCTCGCGGCGGGCTACACGTTGCGTCATGACGGCCACGTGCGCATCGACATCCTGTACGGCCGCCTTACCCCGCGGGTCCGCGCCGTGATCGACATCGCCGGCACCCTGCTGTTCCTGCTGCCCATGAGCCTTCTGATCCTGTGGCTCTCCCTGCCGATGGTGGCGGAGTCCATCCGCATCAATGAAATGTCGCCCGACGCCGGCGGCCTGCTGCGCTGGCCCATCAAGCTCGCCATACCGGCCGGCTTCGCCCTGCTGTCCCTGCAGGGTGTCTCCGAGATCATCAAGCGCATCGCCTTCCTGCGCGGCCAGGGGCCGCTCGTGCAGGAACGCGCCGCCGAGGTGGCCTGATGCCGCTGGAGGTGATGGCGCCCCTGATGTTCGCCGTGCTGGTGGTGTTCCTGCTGCTCGGCTATCCGGTGACCTTCGCGCTCGGCGCCAACGGCATCCTGTTCGGGCTGATCGGCATCCAGCTCGGCTACTTCGACTTCAGCCTGATGCAGGCGCTGCCCGAGCGCGTGTTCGGCATCATGTCCAACCAGACGCTGCTCGCCATCCCGTTCTTCACCTTCATGGGGTTGATCCTGGAGCGCAGCGGCATGGCCGAGGAGCTGCTCGACACCATCGGCCAACTGTTCGGGCCGATCCGCGGCGGCCTCGCCTATGCGGTGATCCTCGTCGGCGCGCTGCTCGCCGCCACCACCGGCGTGGTGGCCGCCTCGGTAATCGCCATGGGCCTCATCTCGCTGCCCATCATGCTGCGCTACGGCTACGACCAGCGGCTGGCGACCGGCGTGATCGCCGCCTCCGGCACGCTGGCGCAGATCGTCCCGCCCAGCCTCGTGCTGATCGTGCTGGCGGACCAGATGGGCGCGTCGGTGGGCGACATGTATCGCGGCGCCCTGCTGCCGGGCCTGCTGCTGATGGGGCTCTACGCGGTCTACGTGCTGACCCAGACGCTGTTCCGGCCCGCCGCCGCACCGGCCCTGCCGCCCGAGGCGCGCACCCTGCACGGCCTTGCCCTGGTGCGCAAGGTGCTGGTGTCGCTGTTGCCGCCCCTGGTGCTGATCTTCCTGGTGCTCGGCACCATCTTTCTCGGCATCGCCACCCCCACCGAAGGCGGCGCCATGGGCGTTGCGGGGGCGCTGAGCCTTGCCCTGGCCAATCGGCGCCTGAATCTCCGGCTGCTGAAGGAGGCGATGGACACCACCGCCAGGCTCACCAGCTTCGTGATCTTCATCCTCATCGGCTCGACCGTGTTCAGCCTGGTGTTCCGCGGCGTCAACGGCGATCTCTGGGTGGAAAGCCTGTTCACTTCGTTGCCCGGCGGCGAGCTGGGCTTTCTGATCGTGGTGAACATCCTGGTGTTCGTGCTGGCGTTCTTTCTCGATTTCTTCGAGATCGCCTTCATCATCGTGCCGCTGCTCGCGCCGGTGGCCCAGACCCTTGGCATCGACCTGGTCTGGTTCGGCGTGCTGCTCGGCGTGAACATGCAGACCTCCTTCATGCACCCGCCGTTCGGCTTCGCGCTCTTCTATCTGCGCAGCGTCACGCCGCGGGAGGTCAGGACCGCGAACATCTACTGGGGCGCCGTGCCGTTCCTGGCGATCCAGTTGCTGATGGTGGCGGCGCTGATCGCGTTCCCGCAGCTCACGGGCACCAGGACCGAAGCGGCCGAAACCATGCCCGAAATCGAGATCCCCGCACCGGAAGTGCCGGAGTTT